>OIER01000168.1_pt1 | contig 65830 bp, 89 predicted proteins | sample 1581801 | NCBI WGS metagenome assembly OIER01 (sample SAMN03281006, study PRJEB24777) | human gut metagenome | isolation source: fecal sample PR165 from 1 month old male Malay infant, vaginally delivered... | reverse complement strand
ACAGTCCTTCTGAGCTATTAGAGAGTGTCAGACGATGCCATGGTCATATAGTGTCTTCTACAGTTTTCCTACTGCATTTGTGACTAAACTTTCGATTCAGATATCGATGTATTTTGTTTTTTTTTTTTTTTTTCAAGCAGAAGACGGCATACGAGATCAGCCTCGGTCTCGTGGGCTCGGAGATGTGTATAAGAGACAGTTATATATAGTGCTGGTTTTTAAAGGTTTTTGCCCAGCGAAGCCTTTAAGCCGTAACACAATACGTCAATACAAATATAATATCCCACGTTGCATATATAATATCCCACGCCCCGCCAGCCCAGTAAGACCGGTATAATACAAACGTCCAGCGCCTTAAAATTACGTGAGCGAAGCGGTTAACATGATTTGTGTTTATAGTAACACGTCCTCTAAGCGGGATTATATAACGCAGCGCCAGAATGTTTATAATCGCCCCTAAAAATTACGTGGGATATTGTATTAATGTCAAAACAAATACTGTAACATTATGGCTCGCCCCGTGAGCGCGTCGGGAATGTTCTGTCACTGTAAGTATTATGTAAGCCAGAATGTTTATATAGCCTGAATTGTGTTTGTTTGGCCTGAATTCAGGCCGAAGCCGCGAAGCGTAGAAACGAAAAACCCGCCTTATCGGCGGGTATCAAAATACAACATGATTAGTGAGGGGATAACGGCGACCGCGAAGGCCGCCAGATAATACAGATTCATTATGCCGCCTTGCGAGTTTTGGCCAATTTCGGGGCGTAGTCTGCTAACAGCGCGGCGATCTCTTCATCTTTCAGCGCATCCAGAAACATCTTCGCCACTGCTACGCGCTGTTTGCTTTCCAGCGTGCCAACCATACCCGCCAATTCTTTCATGATAGCGGTATTGTTCACCGTCGCTTTCAGCGTGGCAGCCTTGTCTGCTACGTCCTGCGTTTTCAGGGCACCGGGGCGAACGGCTTTTGATTCAGGGGCGCTTCCGTTAGTTTTCGCCGCGCCTTTTGCCGCCGTGATTTGTTTAGCCTTGCCACCTTTACCACCACGCGCGGCGGCGCTTTCATCGGCAGTATAGCCCAGCTTGTTACATGAATACGTCCAGCGGTTTTCAATGCTACGGCAGATCGCTTTCAGACTGGTAAACGGCTTGCCGTTCTCAGCTTCGCGAGCTACATACTCGGGATCTTTTAACAGCTCTTTCCGCACCGCGATAGCCAGCGCCTTCGCAGCGTCGGCACGCTTGATCCCGGCGTCCATACATTCAACGGCGAAGGCGTCGATCGCTTCGGCGGTTTTTTTAGCCGCTTTCATCTCAGCGCGGAAAGCAACGATGATCGCGTTTAAAGTTTTTGCATTTACGTTAGCCATAATGTTCACCTTTTAAATTTAATTGAGTCTGTACGTTTTTGCGTTTATCCCCGCCGGGCAATCACACTATAGCGCCGCGTGTCGCCTTGTGTCAAGTGTTATTTTAATTATTTTTGTTTTGGCCTGAATTCAGGCCACGTAAGCAACGATTTCGAGGGGAACTACTACGCCAGCGCCGCCAGCGAAGCGCCAGCGCCCACAAAAAAGCGCCGCCTTTATACGCGAGCGACGCACGCCAGGCGCTACATTTATGCGTAGTCTCTTCGCCGCTTCGCGTTATATAGCGCGAGTGTGGCCCCCTATATGGGCCTGGGCCGCGCCCCCTCCCCCTTGCGCTCAGGCCCAAACGTACACGTCAAAGCCGCGAAGCCAGAAATTTTTCCTGCTACCCCTAAAAACAGTTGAAGGTCACCCCTAAACAAGATATAGTGGTCAGACACTTAGGGGGAGCTATGAAACTTAGAACCAAACGCAGAGCCAGCAGAGTAGACGACAAGGCCTTGAAGGCGAGGGTAACCGAGCTGTTTGAGGAAGGCTGTTCCAACGCAGTAATCGCGGAGACCGTAGGCGTGCCGACGGCAACGTTACAAAAACTCCGTAAGGAGTGGGGACTACTTCGTGAGGTTACTAGCGGTAAACGCTGGACAGACGAAGAGGATCAGCAAATTATTACGCTGCGGGCTAAAGGCAAGACAGGTGCCGAAATAGCAAATGCACTGGGAAGGTCATACGGCGCGTACGCATCACGACTAAAGGTACTAAAGGCCGAAGGTCGCATTAAAAACTTCGTGCGTAAAGGAGGTGCTGCTGTCACAACAGCCGAACTGGAAGCTGCGGGGGTAGACCACAACATGCTCGCAAAGCTGAAACGTTTGCGTATCAGTGGTGGGTCTATAGACAGGGACTTCTCACTACGTGACATGGTGCGTATGTTCAAAGCCCAGCGGGGGTTGTGCTACTACACCCAGTTGCCACTTACTGCCGGCAAAGGATTCGAAGGCACAAACCTGAGCCTGGATCGTCTGGATAGTACAAAGAACTACACGTACGATAACACGGTGATGTGTTGCGCTCAGGTCAATAAGATGAAGGGTACACTCACGCTGGAAGAGTTCGACTGGTGGGTGGATAGACTGGTAGAGGGGAGGGAATGATGGAGTGGTTGAAGGACAAGGCGTGGACGCTGGTGCTGCTGGTGGTAGTCGGCCTGGGCGGCTCAGTAGTTGGGTACCAGAAAGGCAAACTCGATAAACAGGTGGAGACGTTGCAGGCCAACGTTGAGACGGTGACACAGACGAAGGAGAAACAGGATGAACGTCAGGACAAAGCGGATGAAGCAGGCGCGGCTGCGGAGATTGCACTGGCTAAAGCCTATACTGCTGCCGATGCTGCTCGCGCTGATGGTGACCGGGTGCGGGACGAACTCGCCGCGGCCAATCGTCGTGCAGCACGAGCGTCTGCCGAACTTACCGGCGAACGCAAAGCAGCAGCCGAGAGAGAGCGCGTGTACACCGAGCTGCTTAGCGAAAGCACAAGACTGGTTGAAGTCTATGCACGAGCGGCTGACTTCGCCTACGAAAGAGGATTAGCGTGCCAGAAGGCGTGGCCGGAGTAATTGACACCCTTGCGCCGCGCGAGGTAAATGGCTATAGTGTCAGTGGGGCGGTCATCACAACTCCTTTCAGTACGATGCCAAAGACACCTCGCAATGTTGCCCCGTTGTCCCCCGAGCCGCTCGCTTGCTAAGCCGGGGGACATCCCTTAAAGTGCAGTTCATGGTTAGGGTGGAGACTCAGTGCGTGGACGAACGACCAGACTCAATGCGATTAGACCCGTTGGCGCAGGTGCCACCTCGCAGCGGCGTACCGACAAAGCCACAGCACAAACGGAGCATCCGGTACCGGCCCCCACACCGCTGACGTGGGAGCAGGTAGTGCGTGGTAAGCTACGCATTTAAGAGAGCGATCCCCCATAAGGAAAAACCATGAGCGATAAAATCGAGCAAGCTATCAAGGAAGCCGGGGCCGACGTTGCGCCGCGCATCACCCTGTCCGACATTCACGGCAAGATCGAGAAGATGGACTACATCCACCACGGCCTGTTGACTATCTGCGTGCTGACGCTGCAGAACGGCTTCACGGTTACCGGCGAGAGCGCGTGCGCCAGCCCGGAGAACTACAACCAGACCGTGGGCGAAACCATCGCGTACGAGAATGCCGTCGAAAAAATCTGGCCGCTGGAAGGCTACCTGCTCAAGCAGCGCCTGTACGAGAAGGAGCAGGCCAATGGGTGAGGATTTCAGCCTACAGGATCTCAGCTTCGGCATGGCGTTATCTCAACTGCGCGCCGGCAAGAAACTGCAACGCGATGGGTGGAATGGTAAAGGTCTGTGGGTTGAACTGCAGAAACCTGATGCACACAGCAAGATGACCATGCCTTACATCTACCTGAACTACCCGAATGATCAGCGCGTGCCCTGGGCACCGTCGCAGACTGACGTCCTGGCCAATGACTGGAGAGTAGTGGAATGACTAAGCGTATCACCCTGCTCAAGCCCAGCGGCCGCGCGTGGGTGGTTACCGAGACTGGCGACATCCCGACGGCGTTCCAGGATGACCTGCGCGCCGGCGCGATCAAAGACGTCCCGGACGAGTCAGGCACCAGGCGTCACCACATTGCGGTGGATACGTTCGCGGGCCCGGTGCACGTGCTGGTGGGCCACTATCTCATCAAGACCGACAACGGTCAGGTGTTTGGAATGGTGCCAGAGCAGTTCCCGGAAGTATGGAAAGTAATCGACGAGCCATTGCCTGGCGAACCGATGTAGCCTAAACTGTCTGTGGTTCGAACCAGATCGCTCTCTGAGAACCGCGCCCCTGGCGTTTCAGCGGCGTCAGGGGCAACCCCAGAGAGTCTGGTGATACCACCGCGATAGTCAGAAGTACGATTTCACCCTGGGGGGTTCTTCCACCTCCGGGGTTTTTTCGTATGCGAAGTACCCACCCCACGCTATAATCCCCGTGAGCCACACAAACTAATACGAGCCTCGGGAGGTAATTATGACATGTTGTGGGCCTAACGGCCGTCGCGGTAAGCCGCGGCCGATGCAGAAGGGTAAAGACGGTGCCAGTGCGTACGAGATTTGGGCGTGCCATCAGCCTCCTGGCGCAGACACCTCAATGGAGGCCTACCTGGAATCCATGAAGGGTAAGCCTGGGACTCCGGGTAAAGACGGTAAAGATGGCGTTGACGGCAAGCCGGGGGCTCCGGGTAAAGATGGCGTTGACGGTAAAGATGGTGTCGGTATCGTGGACATCACGGTCACGCAGGCTGATGCCTAAGACGCAGGAGATACATAATGGCTAAGAATCAGAAAGTAACGCTCCACATCAAACTGTCAGATGGGTCAGTGAAAGATGTGTCCTTCATCGTACCTGCGGGGGAATCGGTGCCGCAGGTGACAACAGCTCCGGTCGTCGAGCTTATTATGGATACGGTGACACGGCAAGAAGTGCTAGACCGCTTCTTTTTAGAGCACGATAAGAAGCAGACTGAGACTAAGGTGATCCGCTGGGACGATGTCACTGACCCACTTAAGCCGGATGCGCTACCGTCAGAGGCCTATGTCTTCATTGAGCCTACCGAGGGCGGTAAGTACATGACGGTTAATGGGGAGGCGTTCATTACAACAGAACAGCCTGGCCTACTGAAATACTGGGTTAACGATGACGGTAGTGACGAGAGTGTTGTCTACCAGTTGATGGATACTTTCCGCCGCGGGGATAACATCACCGTCGCAGGTGACGGTACTAACCGGCATGGTCTTTTCTCCGTTAAGCTGTCAAAGAAAAGCGGCAATGCACTATCCATCGACACAGAGAATGGTGGCTTGTTCGCAGAGACTGGTGGCGGGATGGATAGCGTCACCATTAAAGGTACCGCGCTGACGGGTAGTGGCACCACTGCAGACCCATTATCGGTGAAGCTGGATCCCAACCCGCAGAACCTGCTGAAAGATAAGAGCGGGTTACTTGTGCTGCCACAGGAGGCCTCAGTACAGGAACCGTTAAGTGGTACCGGTACGGAAGAAAACCCGATCAAACTGGCGCTATCGGCCAGTGCTAAGAATGCCCTGTCAGTTCAGGATGACGGACTGTACGGTGAAGCATTCGTTATTGACCTTCCTGCGGGCACAGTACTGACTACCGTTACCAGTCCGGGTCGGTATCGTATCAAGGGTGAGGCCAATGGTGGTAGTGCACTTGGATTCCCGGTACCGGTGTACAGCAACTCCGAAGTATACATGGACGTTGTGAAAGCCCAGAGTTCCAGCAATGGTGGTAGTCCGGTAGTGACACAGTATTTTTATGCGTCGATGTTGAATGACCGTCCGGGGCCGTACACCCGTATGCTAATCAGAGCCGCATGGACTTCATGGTCACCACTGACTACAGAAGCCTGGGTGAAAGCCAATATGGTCAACTGGGCCAATGTAAGTCAGGGCGGCCTCAGCCTCATCCCGGTATACTCTACGCCGACATTCTATAGTTACAAAGCCAGTGACGGTACGGCCGCGACGCCGGAGGCGAAGACATTACCATCGACATTTGACGGCGTGGTGTTCCAGTTGCCGTGGGCATTTAGGAAAAGCCGTACTGGTACTTTTTCAGGGGTCGTCATGGCGATGGATGCTAACGGCGATCTGTATATTAATATTGATAATAACTACGGTACTAATGCAGAAGGCGAGACCCCGGACGCTGCTATCAACTGGCATAAGTTTGTATGGGTGCCGAATGATTTTGTCCCGCCAGATATTCTGCCGCTGGATAAAAACTCCACTCAGGCGGATATTTACGCCAGAGTGAATGAGTTGACACAGGTATTAGTGGCTGCAGGACTTGTAGGTATTAATAGCTCAGTGTAATTATCGATGGCCACGGATGGCTGTAACGTTATTCTGTAGTGGGGCAGCACCCGTCACCATACACGACGGGCGCGCAGGCGGAGCTGTCATTGAACTCCTGGGGGAGATTGTACGCACGACCCTTATAGGTAGCCGTATAGTCTCCCACCTTTTCCGTCAGCGTTTTATTAGTGGCGGTCTGGTGGCTGTAGATCGTTATCGGTTTACACTGATGCTTTTCCATTACTCACCTATGCAGTAGTCAGTATGCTTAACTGTAGCGTCACCCACATCGAAGCCGGTAATTGTGCTTGCATCACACCAGTCATGGCTCACCTTATCTCCTGACACGACCTGGCCGCAGCGTGCGCATACGGTAGCAGTCGCTTCACCTGGCCACTCTTTATGGTGCTGGTTACCCACCAGCGTGTCAGGCCCTTGCGATACAGGTTCATAAGTGGCGGGGTCTTGTATAATATTAGCAGAACCGATCTTGGTGTAGATGATGACACAACCTGGGGCGAACGTGCAGGCGGTACCTGTTCGGTGCGGCGGGTTTCTCCAGTTGTCGACGATGAGCTGACACCCGGAGCCGAACACACATGCGTCCCCAAAGGTGCATGGGTTCTTGAAAACACAGCCATCAGGAAAGACGCACGCTGCACCGAAATTGGTATATGGTGGGAATGTCTGCGCTGATTCAAAGATAGTCCCGTCAGGATATGAAGCCATAGCACCACCGGAGAGCGTATGTTATTAGGAACGAAACCTCGATTCTTAAAACCGGGTACCGAATGGGATGAGTATATCGCGTTCCACGGCCTGGACAAACCCGAGGCTAATTTGCCGGAGCCGCTACGTGAAGTTAACGCCGCGCTCAAGAAGGCGCACAGTCTCGATATTCTCGACCGCCGACTCAAATCAGGCCTGCAGCGCGCGATGGTGCAGGAAGAGCAGCTTGCTCGTGACCTGGCGGTGTTCGGAGATACTCACCGCGATGAGATCCTGGCGGCGCACGACATCACAGCAGAGCAGCTTCTGGAGATGCTGGAGAACGAGAAGTTTGCCCAGCGCATCCAGGCGATCAGGACGGAGATCAACCACGATACGAAAGGACTGGTGCGCGCCAGGGCAGCAATGTACCTAGAGGCGGGGCTGGATAACGCCTACGAGATCGCCAACAACCCGGGAGCCAAAGATGCTGACCGGATGAAGGCTATCCAATTTCTGGCCACGATGGCTGATGCGGTACCGCGAGCAAGCGGCTTTAACTCTGATGGATCGCCTGGTAGTGGTGGAGGCGGAGCCGTGAACGTTGTGTTTAATTTTGGGCAGAACCACCCTAAGAGTCAGGAGTTACGCGGTATTGTGATTGAACACGGAGCTGAGAATGTTTGATCTAAGTTTTGATCGGTACCCGACGCTGCTAAATTTTGCGGCCAGTGCTGCATACATCCGCGGTGTGATTGGCCCCGCCGGTTCGGCGAAAACCACATACGCTTTCAAAGAGCTGGTGATTCGGTCGATCCTGCAGGAGCCAAACCCCGTAACTAAGGTGCGGCCGACGAAGTGGTTTATCATTCGTAACACGTTCCGACAGTTGCGTGATAACACCATCGCTTCTTACAAGACGGCTATCGGCCCGATGTTCAATGAGCGCGATGTCAGGGAGAACCCGACGCCGAAAGCCATGCTGGTGTTCCCGTTACCAGACGGCACGATGGTGCAGGCGCAGTTCGTGTTCGTGGCGATGGATAATCCGAAGGCGGTGTCGGATATGCTGGGTGCAGAGATGACCGGCGTACTGGTGGATGAGGCCAGTGAGATCAGCCTGAAAGTTATCGAGGCGGCACAGAAGCGTATCGGACGTTACCCGTCAATGGCTGACGTTCCTACAGGTGCGACCTGGAGCGGCATGATACTGACGACCAACGGCCCGAAGAAGAACCACTGGTTGTATGACTGGTACACTCGTCCGAAGCCGGAGTGGCGGCAGTACGAAGAAGAGATGAACCGGCCGTACTTCGAGTTATTCCGGCAACCGCCGGCGCTGCTACGCCCAGCGAAGCCAGGAGACGATTGGCTACCTAACCCAAAAGCAGAGAACATCCACAACCTGAAAGAAGGCTACGGCTATTACTATAAGATGCTGGGTGATGATAACGACTCCATCATCGCGTACGTGGAAGGTGATTTTGCTGACCTCAAATCTGGTAAGGTCGTGTTCCCGGAATTTAACTACGGACTTCACAGGATCGATGAGCGTGATGTGGAAGTCCCCGCCGGCGCGCCGATCATGATGTCGTTTGACTTTGGGCGAACACCGGTTTGTCTGGTGGCAATATGCACTGAGGCCGGCGGCCTGGTGGTGACCGATGAAATCGTCGGTGAAAGTATGTCTATCGACACGCTGTATAAGGGATCGGTTAAGCCAGTGATTAAGCAGCGTTATTCACGGTCGAAGATCCTGCACGCCTGGGGCGACCCCGCGGGGGACGATGAAACGCAGGCGATCGATATCTCACCTTTCCAGGTACTGCGTTCGCACAACGTACCGATTGAGGTCACCTGGGCGACACGAAATGACATGCACCCACGTCTCGAAGCAGTGCGTATGCGCCTGACAAAACTGGGAAGAGACGGTAAGCCTATGCTCCGTATATCATCCCGGTGTAAACTACTACTCGATGCACTGGCTTCTGGTTATATTTACCCTGAAATTAAAGGGGCACACGACAGTGAGATCGTCCAGGAACAGCCGACGAAGAGCCACGTTAACTGGGTTTCAGACTTAGCGGATGCACTGCAGTATCTATGCCTGGGGTTCGATTCGACCTATGCTGTTAAGACGAAAGATGAGCGTATAAAGAGTCACGCCAGAAGTCGCCGGTCACTGCTGCGGAGGACACGATGAACCTGACAACGGTCATGAAGATAGCTGATGAAGCACCAGAGAAGTACGCCACGGTGTTGCGCACCCAGGTAGACAAGATCAACAACTACCCGGACAATCAGCCATACCTGGCCGAAGAGCTTGTACCGATCCTCAGCACTATGATAGCCCTTAGCCAGTTTAAAAAATATGATGAGCTACTGGCGCAGGCCTGGAAAGATTTGTTCAAAGGTGGTGCGGCATTCAACAAAAGTTACATCAGTAAAAATCTCGATGCCGGCAACGAAAACTTTATGAAGTATCTCGACATTGCGATTCATTCGGCCAACCCGGAGCACATGCACCAGGTTGGATTAGGCAAACTAAGGAGGTAACCATGAAAACTCAGCAATCACGCTGTGGCGGCAAACGTACCGGATGCCGTACTTCTGGTCAAAAAACGAAGGCGTAATCATTATGGCATGGAGTAAGAAGAAAGAGGAAATCAGTACCGCCCTCGGTGATATGGTGAAGGCTAAGTTCAGCGAAGCGCAGGACGCAAACCGAGAGCCACACCAGCGGTGCCATGATTGCCTGCGCGTATTGGACGGGGAGATCGATACCTCTCAGGATGCTGACTTTGACGAAACCGACGAGTTCAAGGTGGCTATGAACATCACCCTGCCGTTGTCAGAGCAGGTGCAGTCAATGATGGTTGATACCCTTGATCCGATTTCTGCACAGCCATTTGTCCTGGAGCCAGCCCCTATTGCTCAACTCCCAGAGGAAGTGGAGGCTGACTTACAGGACGCAATCGAACAGAACCTCGAGCAGATCATGATGCAGTACGGCCGTAGTCCTGATGACATGAGTAACATCATCGGCCAGATGTACCAGACGACACTCGAGTACCAACAGGAAGAAGCACAACAGCGCGCTGCAGCGCTGACTACCGTCGTCAATGACAAACTCAAGAAGAGCGGGTTTGAAGCAGCGTTCGATGATTTTCTGCAGAACTTCATCGTGTACCCTACGGGCTTCATGAAAGGGCCGGTAGCCATGTTCGCGAAGGTGAAGAGCTGGAACGGCACGACCATGCAGGTAACTGATGAGATGCAACGTAAGGTGTATACGGTAAGCCCGTTCGACATCTTCCCATCGCCACATGCTCGTGATCTGAACACCTGTGAGTATGTTATCGAGCGTGCCCGGTACAGCAGTAACGACCTGCTGAACATGATCGGTATGCCAGGGTTCGACTCCGACGGTATTGCAGAAGTGTTCGAACAGCACACCAGCTTCATCATCCCGTACACCGTTGGTGACAACGATAACCGACCAGATGCTGACCCGGAAACCGATGACGTCATTAAAGATGACCGCGGATTCTATGACGTGCTGATTTTCAACGGCAAGATTCGTGGTGCCGACCTGGTGGAGTACGGCATCGAGGTGGAGGATGAACGTCGGTGGTATGAGTCGGAACTGTGGGTTGTTGACAATATTGTCATTAAGGCAGTGCTTAACCCAGATGAACTCGAGCGCCGGCCGTATTATGCAGCCAGCATGTATCTGCGCCCTGGTGAGCTGTGGGGGCGTTCTGTCGTTGAGATAATCAAAGATGCACAGTTGCAGTGTACGGCCGCTGGGCGCGCGCTGGTGCGCAATATGGGCTTCTCTTCTGGCCCTATGGGTGAAGTGGAGACATCACGTGTTCTCGGGGATGATGACCCGACAGAAGTTTACCCGCTGATGATGAAGGCAGTGAAGTCCAGTGCGAACGGCAACCCGGCATATCGCTGGCATAATGTTCCCTCACTCGCCCAGGAGCTGATGGCGGTCTATGACAAATTCACGCAGATCGCATACCAGCTCGTGGGCATCCCGCAAATCGCTTTCGGTAACATGCAGGGTGCAGCGACTCTCGGGCGTACTTCCGGCGGCATCAGTATGGTTATGAACCAGGCCAGTAAGCCTGTGAAGAAGGCGATGCGTCGTGTTGAGGGTAATGTCATCGAGCCGATGATCCAGCGATTCGTGGACTTTGAGCTGATGTACAATGACGACGACACCATCAAGGGTGACGTCAACGTCAGTGCAACCGGCATCCGTGGGCTGCAGGAACAGGAACAGCAGGAAGGCAAACTGGAGTGGGCGCTGCAGTCGTTGGCACCATTCGCCCAGGGCGTACAGGTACCGCCAGAATACTTCATGCGCCTGCTCGAGAAACTGCTGCAGGCGAACGGTATCGACACCAAAGGCTTGCCGAATTATGCCGCGCAGGATGCGATTGCGCGCGACCTCGGTATGGCAGGTGTGCAGCCAGGGGCCGAAGCTGGTCAGGTGCCGAACCAACCGGGGTCGCCAGTATCACAGGTGCCACTGGATGGCCGTAGCCAGAACGCGGTCGACACCATCAATAACATGAACAATCCGACGGGGCTGAGCTGATGGCTAAACAATGTTTGTTCATGGACTTCAATGTCCACATCTACCTGGAGAACTACGAGTGCACAGCGGGCGCACCAGCGATAGGCGACTGTCCTGAGTGTGTCATCTGCTCACCGAGGAACATCAGGCTTATCGCGACGGGCGAGAATGACGATGAAGAGAAGGGGATATTCGGTGACCCCCAACGTCTGACGTTGAGCAGCACCCACCTTGTTCATGTACTGTGGCAGCATGACTGTATTCCGGCGAGGTCGATCAAAGTTAAGATTGAGAGGGCCATAGAATGCGGTAACGGATGTGACCCAGGGTGGTATGCAGTACCGGTAGACTGGGCCTGTACGGGGATGATGTTGCCACCGGGCGAGTACACCTTTAGCATACAGGATCAGATCGCGCATAATGCCAGTAAGGATGATGTCGACACGGACAATAATTTAACACTGCTGTTCGAGCCTGTGAGCCGTGATATCGTGGACGCAGTTCTCTACAACAGCGCTTGCTGCCGCTAACGGAGGAATCTATGAATTGCGGAAACAATTGCGGGTGCAGTATCACGTACGAAGAGTTGCTGCAGTACCTCGACAGCTACATTGCGAATGCACTGCTGTGTGGGAAACTACAGGGCGGCCTCAATGCGTGTGAAAGCACTACCATCCTGCCGCAAGGTACCGGAGTAGTGACGTGCAGCCAGCTTAAAGACCTGATTAACGATCTCATCAAAGACGGTGAGATTAACATCCCTGGTATTGAGGAACTCAAACTCGATGGTACGCACCTCAAGTTAACTGACCAGGCGGGTAAGACCTGGGATGTGGACTTGGACGGTCTGCTGGATCGGACAGTGAAAGACTTTAAGCTGACGTCCGAAGGCCAGATTTTGCTGACGTTGAAGGACGGCACGACGTTTAAGATCCCCCTTGAGGAATACCTGGCTGACCTGGTGAAAGATGCCAGCATTAAGTCGGGTATGCTTGATCAGGACGGCAACCTGGTGCTGACGTTGGGTGATGGCGAGACTATCACTATCAATATGGACGCCCTCAAGAAAGTTTATGTTGAGCGTGATGGCCCTATCATCGGCGACGGTACCGAAGAGAACCCGCTGGACATCGACTTCTCACGTGTGTGCTGGCAGGTAATTGAGTCCATGCACTTCACCGATGAAGGCCTGGTGATTCAGATTGCTAATCAGTGTGACCCGGTGGTGCTCCCGCTGGATGAAATTCTGGCAGTGCTGAACAACAAGGTTCAGGTCTGTGTCAATACAGAGCAGGGCGTAATTACAGGCAATGGATCGGAAGGTAATTGCCTGGCCATCGACCTTAGTAGGCTGATCAGTTTGGTAGCTAATGACACCGACTTGATAGGTAATTTAGTCGACGCCATCAATAATTATTACACCTCCCATGAGGACGCTGCTAAGGGGCTTGGTCAAGCGCTCGCGTGTAAAGTACCAATCTGTACCTCTGAGGGAGTCATAGGATCTGGTACGGAAACGGATCCTGCACGTATTGATCCTGATTGGTTGACGGATTTCTTCTATGACCTGATTAATACTGACCCTTGCTGGACGCACGTCACCAGTACTACAGCACTGGAAGGCGAAAAAGTGCGGGTACCGGCAACAGGTTACTATGTTATTGAAATTGGGGATGGTTTAGCAATAGCGTGGTGGGTGATAGGTAACACATACACTGCCACGAAAGGAACCCCGTCTAAGCTAGAAATTAACGGTAAAATTTATACTGGGGAAAACAATGGTGATATTACTGTACGTTATATAGGTGACTTGACAGCTAAATCTGTTCTTCACGAGTGGTCAGAACAGCCATCATGGAAAGATCGTGTGGCACCAGCTACTTCCGGTCTGGATAATTTCGTTTCACCATTTGCTGATGCGCGACATGTACCGGGTAATACCGCCATGTATGTAGTAAACACTTTCTCAGCGCCTGCGGGTAATTACCTGATCAGTACCTACGGTGATGATATAGCACGAATATATATTGATGGGGCTCTGGTGACCGAAGCTGCAGGTGCTGGTGGGTGGAAGCTAGACGTCCCACATACGCTGACCGCGAATGGTGAGCACCAAATCATTGTGTACAATAAGAACATCCCAGACAATACTCCCGGATGGTGTTCGGCTTCCGTAAAAGATGGGGATGGTAATATCATCTACCGTTTGACTGCAAACAATGGTTATGGGCTGAGCACTGTACTGGAGTGTAAATGATGTCTCGTATCGACGAAGCACTGCTGAGCCTACGGGCTCAGCCACAAGCCAAAGCGTTACGTTCCTTACTGGAGCGTAACATGGGGGTGTCCGTCGATGCGCACGAGCAGGAGTCTGTCGGCACAATATCGCCGGCAGACGCCGCGGCACTTAGTGTCATTCGTGCTATCTTCGATGGAGGCCCAGGTGACTAAAGAAGAATGGCAGGCGCTACAATGGTTCCGTACATCGCATACGGGACGCCAGATGCGTCGCTTTCTGGACGCGAAGGTATTGGAAGCACGTGAGGTTTATGAGAATATCCCCGCGAGTGAGACGCAACGTTTGCTGCTGCAGGCGTACAAGAAAGCTCACGACGTGCTGTTTGCCACAGACATAAAGGAGCTTAACTGATGAGCAGCCGCTGCACGACACCACCCCGCTCTCTCCTGGTTAAGAATGGCCAGTACGGTATTGCACACCTGTCGGAAGCTGTCGATGATGTTGAATACCGGATCCAGTATGCACTATCGGACACGGTAGATGCTCCAGATAAATTATGGGCTGACCTGAACGCTGACGGTCAGGCTTTAGTTTTAACTCCAAAGAATACGCCGCTGATCCTGAATGTGCCGGGGGCTTACCGTTTTATTGAGAATAGCCCATCCAGTGGTACAATCACTGTAGCGTCGTATTCTGTAGCGGGTTTCACATCTGGTGACGTTAAATGAACATCGACCGTACGAAAGTGAACATGACGCAGTTGCGTCAGAATCAGAACTTCCGACTACTCGTGGAAGTAATGCAGGCAGAGCTGCAGGCTAAACGTGATGAGTATGAGAATACCGCGCCGGCCAGCGAGTTTCTGCGAGGACAAGTTATTGCGCTGAAAGAGCTGGTCGACGAGCTTCTGCGCCCGACGGCCACTAAATAAATAAGAGAGAGCGATCATGCCACAACCTTTTTTCTCAAACGACGAACTGGATAGCCTGCTCGATACGACGCCCCGCGAAGGCGAGACTGAGTACGAGTCGCTTCTGGACGATGACCCTGAGCTGCATCTGAACGATGATGACGATACAGCAGGTAAACAGGGTGGCCGCCAGCAACAGCAGCCGGCGTTAGATCCTAACCTGACCAACTACCTGAACGAAGACATTCGTCAGCGTCGTGAAGAAGCACAGCGTCGCGCCGAAGAGCAGCGTCGTAATGCTGCAGCGGAAGCACAGCGCCAGCGTGAAGAGCAGCGTGCGAAACGTCAGAAAGAAATCGACGATCGCCTGAATGCAGTGTTCACTACACCGGAAGCTCCCCAGCTATCGGCAGAAGAACGTCAACAGTACCAGCAATCGCTGCCACTTATTGAGCGCATGGCCGAGTACCACTCTCGCAGCGCGCTGGGCAGCTTACGTGACACCATGCGCGATGTGCTGTCTCGTAACATGGATCTGGAAGACAAGCTCGAAGAGATGCAGCAGAGCACCAGACAGAACCCGCGTACGCAGCTCGACATGATGGTGCGTGCACAGGTGCCTGACGTGGATGCGACGCTCAGCGACCCGCAGTGGGCGGCATTCCGCGACACAGTGATCCCCAGCCTGGGTGTAACGCCGGGTCAGATCATCCAGAACCATTATCAAAGTGGTAATGCTCAGGGTGTTGTGAACGTCCTGAATACGTTCAAGAACCGCAGCAAGACCACCCGCACTGAGACGCCGGCACCGGGTATGCCGTCGGCCAGCGCACCGAGTTCACGTCCTGCAGGTCGTAAGATGCTGCGTATGTCTGAGCTGAATGAGGCGTACGCGCGCGCTGATCAGGGGCTGCTGTCTCGTGATAAGCTGCAGGTCATCGTGAACAAGTTCGAGGAAGCCGCGGCCGAGGGTCGTGTCGACTACGATAAATAACGCTCCGGCGTGTAACCGGCCCCCTTGTGGGGCCATGTAACATAGAGGTGATTTATGCCAAAGGCACAAGCTATTGTTCCGAGCGCGTCGGGGTATCCGATTTATTCCCGACTGAACAACCCGATCTTTGCTCGCGATCTGGTGGAACGATTCCAGCATGATGGTGTGACTGCTCAGTTCACCACCAGCAACATCGTTCCGTCAGAAATTAAGAGCACCGGCTCCGAAGTAATTTTACGTCGTGAACCGGAAGCGGAACTCTTCGACTACCAGAAGAACCAAACCCTGAGCCATTCCGATTTGAACACGGACATCATCCGCATGGTGATCGACCGCGCCAAATACTGGAACTTAAAGCTCGACCAGGTAGACCAGGCTCAGATTGATAACGTTAATATGTGGGTCAATGCGTTTAAGAAAAACGCAGCGCGTAAGCTCGACCGACAGATCACTCGTGAGATTCTGATCCAGGTTCCGCACGAAGTCTCTAAGTACAACAAAGGTCGCTGCGCGGGCATCGTGACCGGCCGTTACAACATGGGTACCCTGGGTTCCCCGGTTGTGCTGACCGCGAAGAACTTCCCGATGGTGCTGGCGCAGGTGCGTGCAGTGCTGGCAGAGCAGGATGTTCCGGCTGCTGACCTGTTCATGATTGTTCCGCAACAGTTCTCTCTGCTGCTGTATAACGTGAACTCCCCGCTGTACAGCGTGTGCGTGTCCGGTCTGCAGAAGTCTATCGTTCTCCTGAACGGTGAGATGCTGCCGAGCATGGTAGGGTTCGACTTCATCGTCACCCTCGAGCTGCCAATCCTGTGGGATCCGATTGCAGAAGTGTACGCCTATGCGATGGTCGCAGGCCGCAAAGATGCGATCGCATTCGTAACCCAGTTGAATAAGAACCGCGTTGTCGATAACGACCCGCGCTCGTTCTCCACCTACTGGCAGGGTCTGCAGGTGTATGGCTTCAAGACCATCCGACCGGAAGCTCTTGTCGTACTGTACGCAACCATTGACGAAAATGCGGAGTAATAACATATGCGTTATTTAATTCATGACGGCGGCAACTTGCTGCAACTGCCGTGGTCGGTACAGACTTCCGGCCGCGTTGGTAACTACCGCGTTAATTACGCGGAGCACCACAAACGTCGTACTCTGGAAATCGAGAAGCACATCGATACCCAGAGCTACGTGTGGAACGGGTTTGACTTCTCCATTAACGGTGAAGCAGATGACAAACCGATCGTGCTGGCTACCGGCGATGAGCTGGCCACCCACATCTTCGGTACCGGCACGCTGATCGACTACATTGTTTTCCACGTGAAGCGCGCAGGTTCAGGTACCATCACCCCGTTCATTGAGCAGGATGACGGTACCCGTCTGGCAGTCGTCGCGGTTGACGGTTCTGACCTCAAAATTGACCTGTCCCAGACTGGCCACTACTACGGTGTGGTGCCGGCGCAAGCATCCGGCGCGGCCGCAGGTACCGGTGGTACGAAAGCCGCAGGCGAAACAGGCGCAGCCGGCGACGGCACTACCACGGTTGATGCAACTGTCCCTGCAGTCACAATCAAAGGCGTAACCTTCCAGGTGAAAGACGCCTCTGGTGCAGCAGCAGGTACTGCGACTGGTGATGTAGAGGTTCCTGAACGCACTGTTAAGGTCAACGTGCCACGTGGTGCGGCAGCCGAAGGTGCGGGCTCCGGTAAACCGATGCCTTACATGACCACCGACAACGGTGTCATCGGTTTCGCGTTTACTGCCGAGAAGGATGGCGACGACAAAGACATGGCGTTCGACACCTGCATGGGCATCTACATGGCAGTCAAAGATTTCTGGGATGAGCACGAATGCGAGTGTGCACCGGCACCGTGTGAAACCGAGTATCCTGACGCCGTTTGTGCGCCGAACAAAAAACCGTCCGGTTCCAATGGCTCTTAATTTGTTACGCCAGTAAGGAAGCGGTATATTTAAGGGGGCTATATGCCCCCTTATCAATATCTGGAGAGCAACATAATGGCAGAATCAACTACCCGCCGTCGCCGTGGTACTGGCGCGGCAAAGAAAGGTGCAGAGGCTACCGCTGAAAATACGCCTGCTGTCACCACCCGTCGTAAAGTAGAGCCTGCGCCGGCGGCATCCGTCGACACGACAGAGCTTGAAAGTATTCTGGAAGCCCAGGAGGCGCTTAACCCGCCACCTGAAATTGACATCGAGACGCAGGAGCTGTTAGCCGCCCAGGCGCAGCAGGCCGAAGAGACGCCGGCACCGCGTAAGCATGGGAGCGTCATCCACCCAGTGGGGACTATGGATGCGGCACAGTTCGTTGGCGAGCCAACTATCCTGGCCCCGCGAAGCAATGCGTCCTCAACCACCAGCGGCCGCAAGGTCAAACTGAAAGGGCCGAAGAACGCCGGTGATAACCCAATTGCGGTCATCAGCCGTGATGGATCCGTATACCCGTTCAGCGGTGCAGTGAGTGACCGTATCGCGCTGTTAGGTTACGACGTCACGTACATCTACGACATCGACGACGCGAAGATGGTCATCGCGCATAACGAGAAGGCGTTGCGAGAAGGTAATGCTGATCGCGTGATCCACGGCATTCCGATGGAAGCACCGGCGCTGCCTACCAAAGACGATGCCAATGAGCTGCGCGAGAACCTGGCTGTAGCATTCAGCCCGGACATGATTAAGGGGTGATTATGAAACCGTCCAGTTTAATCAAGGAAGCATCCGACCGCCTGGTCGACCAGGAGCCCGGATTCCAGTACACCACCTGGAAGAAGGAACAGTTACTGGCGGCTTTTAACTGGGCGGTTTCTATCATTGCCGACCTCAAGCCGGAGACGTTTGCTACGCCGATGGCGATTACCTTGACCCCCGGCAGTAGCTTAAAGCTCGAGGATTGCGATCGGTTCCTGCCCCCGTATATTCTGCTGGATAAGAACGGGCGGTTTGTGCGGGATCTGGTGCAGGGTACAGTTCGTGGGTCACTGCGTACGCGCAAGCTATGCGGTGACGATAACGGCCCTTACTACTTTAACAAGCTGGGGGAGTCGTCTTTCGAGGTGTTCCCACCGCTGGATTCGAACGATGCCGGCTGGCAGGTCGAGGGGCAGTGCGCCTCGGCACCGCAGGCGCAATCAGAAGATGAGGACATTGATGTTCCGGTACACCTGCGCGCGGCGGTGCTCGAGCTGATGATGCACTACGCGCACATGTACGATACAGAGGCGGTGCCTTCTCGTGACCGAGCTGCAGTGCACTGGAATAACGCGATGCTCCTGATCAACCCGACAGGAGGTGCCCGTCGTGCAAGTCAGTGACTTCATGCCCAGCATTGAGCTGATGGCCCCGGATGCTGAACCTCTGCAGTTGCAGGAAGCGATTCGCCATGCGGTCGTACGGTTCATGACGGAGAGCCAGGTCTTCACTGCGTACTGGACAATCCCAGTTCAGGAGTGTGTGGACGAATACTTTATCGATCTCCCCGAGTGCCGACGTCTCGTAGGTATTATCGGCGTGACGCGCAACGGTACACCATTTGATAACTGGGCTCGTGATGACCACGAGGACGTTATTAAGCTGTTTGACCAGCCAGGCCCATGCGATTGTTTCGAGATGAAATACTCCTGGAAGATTGGCCGCGATGACTGTGAGATCCCGGACAAGCTCTATGAGGATTATCTGCCGGCGGTTCAGCAGGCGGCACTGGCCACATTGCATAGCATGTTCGGTACCGCGGTAGTCAGCGCGAGTCGGGCAGCGATTGCAGAGGCGAAGTATCTGGACATCCTGGCTGACGTCAAGGGACGAAAGGTATTCAACTTCTCTCATAGCCGACCGCGTATGCACCGCCGGCGCGGCCACAGGAGTGTTTGGTAATGGCCATTAAAGTCTACCCTAAAGATGGGGACGTGCAGGTCACACCGTGTGAACGTAACGACAATTGCTTCCCGGTTTATGACCCGGGCTGTGAGTCGGACGGCCCGGTGTGCTGCCCTACCCAGTGTAAACCAGACCCATGCCCACCGTTTCATGCACGCGATGCTATCCGTATTCGTGAGTTTGAGGTGGAGCGTACTTTTGATATTCGTTCTGTCTGTGGTGATCGCCCGTTTATGGCCCTGCAGCGCTGCATGGTTATGGAGTTTAAGCGGCCATGCGACTGTGACTGGCAATGGGATGTGAAGCCCCTGCGTGTGACTACGGATGGTCAGGTGGTTTTCCGCTGGCCGACGGAGTTCCTGCGTGCCGAGCCGGGATACTGGTACGTGCGCCTGGTGGTCGATGGCCAGCCCGTTAAGTACCTCCCGTTCTATAAGCCGTTCGCGAAAGTGAACGTCCATAGCACTGAGCCTACCGAGGATGATCGCTGCGGTCGCTGCCACGAGCCGTGGTCAGTATGCTGCTGTGACCGCCCGGAAGTCGACGAAGAGCCGTGGGAATATGATCCAGAGTGTGGAGGATGCAAAAGTGATCGATGCGACTAAGTTAAACCTGCAGACCAAAGTGACGCGCAAGGTCGGCGCGACAGATTTGTTCCTGTACCTGAACACAGGTATGGGTGCGTACTTTAAACCGGCTGACGGTACCCACTACTACGGCACGCTGTACAGTGGGGTGAAGCGTGAGATTGTGTTGGTTACCGGGGCCAGCGGCGATATGCTGGAAGTGCGGCGGGGCGAAGACCATACGCTTATCCAGGAGTTCCCCGCCGGCGCGTGTTTCGTGGTCGAGTGGAACCCGGCGCAGCTCTGTGAGTTTGTCCAGTCCTGCGTGAACGGTGAGTCCCCTGTGATGTCCCCGGGCACGTACTGCCTGGAATGCAACACCTGCATCGACGTCGATGCGTACGGCCGCATCACTAAAATTGACGGGGTGGAGAAATGCTAAAGCCAGCAGAGTTTTTTAGTAGCACGCTTGCTAATGGGGTGAAGGCCAGTGAGGACACCATCACTTTGTGTCGTGGACATGCGCAGGCGCTCGATGCTGTCGGTATCGGTAATCACTGCTACCTTGTCATTAGTTGCACCGGTCGTTCCGAGGTGGTTCGTTATAACCATACAGAGAACTACGCCGACAGGATGAAGCCAGATACGATCGCCGTGGTGCGTGATGTGCTGGCTACTGGCCGTAAGAACTTCGCGCCCGGTACCTGCGTGGCGCATGAGTGGTTCGGTGCGGCCATCACTGAGTGGGTTAAGCAGGAGGTGACAGATGCCTGATTGCCCCCAGCATTATAAGGCGCTGCCGTGTGCATACACCGGTGTGGGGTATACGGCACAGACGCTGATACTGAACCAGACATCACTGTACCTGCGTACGGGCCACGGTGCCCACTTCCCAGACCTGGGCGATGGTGACTACTTCTACGCTTACCTGACCGACGGTTGTGACGAATGCTGTGAACAGGTGAAGGTGGTAGCGAAGGCAGGTGACGTGCTGACTATCGAGCGTCCTGAGATGCACTGCGATTGTTTCAGTACGAACAGTCGGCTCAGTTACACCGTCTGCTCCGTGGCCGCCATTGAGGCGATCGCTCGAGGCGTAGGACTGAACGTAGTTGACCCGCTCGTTTATGACTGCGAAACCCGCACGCTCAGCATTGATTGCGGTAAACTGCATGACATGATTGCAAATCCGTGTGGAGACACCAATGAGACAGACAACGTTTCAGGGAGTAGTGCCAAAAGTTAGGACGGAAAAGCTCGGCCCTAACTTCGCTTCCTACGCAGAAAACTGTCTGCTCCATAGTGGCGCTATCGTTCCGATCAAGACGATGCGTGCGCGGGGGCAGGCAGTGTCAGTTATGGGGAACCTGATGTCGAAGGCTCCCCAGTCATTATACCGGGTCGGTGACCTCGACCTGGGCTTTGAATTTTTCACGCCCATCGCGGAAGATCCCCTGCACATTGGTGACACCGATGCGTTCCTGTACGTGGATGGCGGGAAGCTATGGCGTTCCAGCCCCCACTGGATCATGGATAAACAGGGGCCAGTCCAGGTTGGCATCAATTCACCATGTGATCCACCGACGACTGCCGCAGTTGAAGGACAGGATTGCCCCGGGTTTGGTTTCGACGATGACTGTTGGGCACCGCCATATAGCGAGGACGCAGAATGTGAGAACCAGTTGCCGCCGCAGGTGCTGGCGTTCTGCCATACCTGGGTAACGGCTTGTGCCGAAGAGTCTGCACCATCTCCGTACTCGGATCCCATCCTGGTGGGGCGGGGCGAATCCGTACTGCTGACGGCGACGACGCCGGCACCACCCAATGCGGTAGAGATTCGCTGGTACATGGCCGTGGCTGACAAAGAGAATGCGCTCATGCTATACGTTGGCGCGAGCGAACTGCCGGCGCAGACCAGCTTCCTGCTTTGCCCGGATGAGTTCGCTGGCGAAGAGGCACTGATGACTGAGGGCTGGCACCCGATGCAGTGCGGCGCGGGTGTCGCGAACCTGGGCGTAAACAGTATTCTGGTGTGGTCAGGGGAGTACATGTATCCGTCGGTACCGGGCCAGCCTCACGCCTTCATGGATGAGGACAAATTGAAAGTCGACTGGCCGATCGTGCGCATCGTTTCATACCTCAACGCTGCTGGCGTCTGGGCGGCCGTGGTGCTCACCGAGGGGAAACCCTATATTGTCAGCAGGGATGACGCCAATAAGCCGCCACAGGTGCGCCTGATTAACCGTATGCTGCCGTGTGCAAATGAGCGCGCGGTGGTTGTTGTGGGTGATGTGGTCTACTACATGAGTGCCGAAGGTATGGTGATGATTGCCGGCAACTCGGCGAACATCATTACCAGCCAGTGGTTTGATACCCGGGCCTGGCATGAGATGGGCGTGCACCACTACACCCTGGGCTACTATGACCAGCGCATCTTTGCGTTCGCCATTGATGACCAGGCGCGCAGCTTCATGATGCCGGCACCGTTACAGGATAACCCCTATGAACGACAGGACGTGGTTTATATCTCTCACCGGGCTACCGCGCTTTACACAGATACGTTTGGCCGAATGGTTCTTACGGGTATCGGGGAGTCTGCGGCCACCTGGCTATGGGAGCAAGGCGACACAAACATGCTGGCGGTATGGGAGTGCAAGACCGTCACCCATGCCGGCAACACACATTACACCGCGGCGAAGGTTCTCACCGACACAATCCGCGTACGGGCCGAGGCCTGGCCATACGTTGCGATGCTGCAGGAGCAGCTCGGCCGCAAGCCGACCGCGCTCGAAGCGAAGGATTATGTACGGTGTCACCCGGAAGCCGCGGAGTACATCAACGAGCTGGTAGGTGGCTACACTAAGTTCACGTTGCTGGCGTACAAAGAGCCCATGTTCCAGCGTCCAGTATGGAACGAGTTCCCCTTCCGGCTACCGCGCAACCGGCGCATGGTCGAGTGGGGTTTCTCGATCTGCACGACGGAGCCAGTGTATGAAGTACATGTGGACATGAGCATGAACAATCTTGTGCAAGAAGGAGGTATCCAGTGAGCGGTACAAATCCTGGTACTAACCCAGGCTACGAGAACTATGTGTATGTCGCGCCGCCGTCGGCACCGGGCAACAACGCCACGGCCACTGCCCACAACACGATTGTTCAGTATCCTAAGCCGCCGCGCCGCGATGATGGTAAGTGGCTGGCAATCGGCTCTATGGTGGGGTCGTTATTCGGTATGCTCTACTCGAGCGACCTGGTAGATAAAGCGAAAAAGGCTGAGGATAAGTGGAAGGAGTTAACCGACCACTTCTACGACCGCGGTAAAGACATCGAGGCATGGGCTGACACCCTGCGAGACTGTGATGACAAGCTGCACGCGGCGTTGTGTAAGTTCGCGATGTGCGGGTACACCGCTGACTACTCAGGCATCCTGCGCCGCGCGCGGCAGGCGGCCCAGCTCCAGGTGGCGAAAGCCTACCGGACAGCGTGCCGTACGGCGAACCGCTACAACGTAGGCCTCAACGGAGACGTGTATTCTGGGCTGCTGAGGTCTGGTGTTATGGCTACAGTACAGGCGGCTACGCTGGCCATCGAGGCAGAGCGCGAGAAGGCCTGGCAGTTGAACTGGGAGGTGCTGGCTAAGACGACGCAGATTTTCGAAGCCGACTTCACCAACCGTACTCGCCTGTCAGCCGACTACCTCACCGGTGCCGGCACGAACTATGGGTTCCTTGCCCAGTCCTATCGCGCGACGGCTAAAGCGGATAACGGTGATATGGCTGCGCTGGGTGCGATGCTTGGTGTACTATTACCCATAGCGTTCGGGTTTGGTTGCTCGAGCGATTCGTACTGCGGTGACGGTTGCAGCTCAGAACAGACCGGTACCGACTCGTAAGGAGCGATCATGGCAGACAATACATTCGGTAACAGACTCGGCGGCCGTCTCAACTATGAGCCGCAGAGCGTTTATAAACCCTCCTTCGGCACCTTCGCGTCCGGGGAGTTATCGCAAAGCCACCAGCGCCTGCAGACCCAGATGGAAGCAGAGTACAGCGCCATGCAGTCGGCGGGGCAGGATTCGCAGAGCCAGCTCAATCGGGCCATCGAGCAGATGAAGCAGGATGTGCAGGGTCAAGGCGAAGAGACAACGTTAGCTGAGTCCCCCTGGAAGGGGCCGCTTGACCCAGAAGGGGAGGTATATTAAATGGCAGAATATTCTTTCGCGCCGTCGCAGGTCGGCGGCTTCGGTGGGGGTTACCTCTCCACCGGCATCGGCATGGCGATGGGTAATGCGGCCAACGCAGGCCTTCGCCTGGCGAATGCGTTCCGGGAATACCAGAACAGCAACATGCTCGACCAGTATCAGATCCCCGCAGCGGAAGCCGGCTATGATGCCGCACGCCTGCAGGGTGCTAACAATGCGCTGGTGGGGCAGTACACCAATGCAGGTCTGCAGCGTATGGCTCAGCTACCTTCCGCGCCGAACGTATCGCCAGTGGGGGACAATGCTCAGACCTTCTACAGTGCTGCCACTGGTGACATGGGGCGTAATGGTATGATGGCTATCGGCGGCGATATGTCACTGGGCAACCCGTACCCGCAGAACTACTACGGTAGTGACCAGCTCCAGACAGCGTTGACCGGTGATACAAACCAGCGAAACGCGCTGAACTACCAGCCTGGTGCGTCACTTAACACGACTACCCCACAGGGTACGCCGAACTACATCCGGTACTAAGGAGGGGCTATGCCAGGTAATTTCTATATGGGGCCACTCCCGGGCGCACCGGTACCGACGTCGTTCCTGCCACTGCAGGCGGCGCGGGACGATGCTGCGCGTACTCAGCGACTGAACGATATGGTCAGCCAACTGCAGGGTGATGTCCAGGCAGCGACGGCACCGACACGCATTAACGACCTGGCCAGCCAGTTACAGGGTGATGTCCAGGCGATCACGAACCCGGGTGCAGCAGCGCCGGCGGCGAAGTCAGCACCTGCGGTACAGCCCATCAACTATGGTGAGCTGATGCAGCGTGCGACAACACCTCAGTTTGATGACAGCGTGTTCGGCGATCAGTCTGGCCCTATCCGCTACGTCTCTAACGGAGGCACGTCGACGGTTACTGGTGGTTACGGTGACCGGTCACAGTTAGCTGACTGGGGGCTGGCGCGTTTCTTCGGCCAGGATAACCCGGCGCAGATGGCACAGCGTAATGCGACTGCCCGGACTATGGCCGCACGTAACTCCACGGAGTACCAGAACGTCTACCAGACTATGCTGCGCCAGACGGGCAACCCGCTGGTGGCCAGTGCTCAGGCTGATGCGCTGTTCGCGGAGCAGATGCCTAACTATGCCGGCGACTTCATCAACAGTGGCCAGGACATTAACACTCAGCAGCGCTTTGATCAGGGTCTGGCACGTCTTAATGCCGCAGCAGTGATTAACCCGGAGCTGGGTGAAGATGTCTACCGCAGTAATCTGCCTGTTTGGGGAACCTATGCCGGCGGAGTAAGTCCTACCGGTGAGAGTGTTACGGTCACCCCAAACGGTGGTACGAAGCAGATGCCCAGGGCAGGGTACTCACCTTCACTGCTCAACAGGCTTACGGGGATGGATAGCGGTCGTTCTGCTGCGAATGGAGCAGACCCTAACCAGCTTACTGCATTCCAGCGTATGCAGCTCCTGCAGGGTGATGAGCGGAACCAGCAGTCCCGCATCAGCAACCTTAACTCGACGTTGACGAACCTGTATGCGCAGCTCAATAACAACCAGCGCAACGGCGGCAACCCGGCATATGAGCAGAGCATCCTGGGGCAGATTACGGCTGTCCAGACGCAGCTCAACCAGTTGACTGGGCTGTCAGCACCAGCGCAACCCGTCATCACTAACAGCAACACAGGGAGTAAATGATGGCAGACTTCGCGGGGGACTGGGCTTCGAACCCTCAGTACCAACAGCGCATCCAGCAACTGCTGCCCCAGATTCGTCAGGTGCAGCAGCGCTACGGATTACCGGATAGTGCCATCCCGTACATCCTGGCGAATGCCGGCATTGAATCGCGCTGGAATGTAAACTCACGTGCCGGCAGCACCAACGACGTTGGCCTGCTGCAGATCACCCCCATCCTGGCCAAAGACTACAATGCGCCTCACACCAATGATGTGAATACGCAGCTCGACGTCATCGGCCAGTATTATGACCGCGGCCTGAAACGCGGTCTTAATCTCGATACGCTGGCCACTGGCTGGAATACGGGGATGGGTCGTGCTGCACAGGTGGATCAGGGAAAACGTACCTGGGAGTCTATCACCCCGATGGCCGCCCGGTATAACCGCGCCGTGAATAACTTCGTTAACTCGAACAGTACGAAGCAGTTGCTGAACAATCTGGGCATTAACTATACCAGCACGCAGCGTTCGCCAGCGGTCAGTAAAACGATGCAGCAGTTTGGCATTAATGATGCTGGGCCACGTGACCCTATGGCGTCGGCAAACTTCCCTGATTTGTCCGAAGGATTGACAGGGTTGTCACAGGAGATGAAGCCAGTGACACAACAGCGTGCGCCAGTGGACATTGCTGCGCAGAATATCCCGATGACGGATCTGCAGTTAGACGGTATCCTGCATACTGACTTAGGTTTAGGGGAGCGACTTTTCTAATGCCAAATCCAATCATCCCGGACGGGGTTTATGACCCGCTGGCTAACTCACAATACATCGGTAATGGGCAGCTTATTGACCGCCTTACCGGTATGCCTATCAGCGTAGCGCCGGCGGCCGATCCACTCATCACCCAGCCACAGCAGCCAGGTGTGCAGGCTCCTGCACAACAGGCACCCACTATTGACGTTGGTGCCTGGGAGAAAGCGAACGACGTCTACAACAAAAGCTCCGTCACCCAGCGCAAGCTGTTCGACGACTATGTGAACGAGACGTACAACCAGTGGCAGCAGGCTAACCCGAATTCGCCGTTGACGAAGGATCTCCTGCGCCAGCAGCTCCAGCAGAACCTGTCGACTAACGACAAGAACTTCATCACGAAAGACCCGGAGGGTGGCGTCCTTCGTAACCTGGCCGGTACCGTGGCGGGTGGTGTTACAGGTCTGGTTGATGCTGGTGCCGGTCTGATTAACGCAGGCACGTCAGCCGTGGTCGGGGAGAACTCGGTCACTTCGGCGCTGGCTAAAGGTGCCCGCGAGCTGAACAAGGCGGCGGGCCGCATTAACTCCGAAGCGCGCCAGGACTTTGAGAAGCAGCGTGACGAGATTATGGCCGATGAGAAGAAGGGCATCGGCGACCTGGTTGACCTGTACATGGGGAACCTGGGCTACGGCGCACTCGACCTGGCGGAGATTGTCGGTATGGGCTGGGGTGCGGGTGCGGCGGCCCGAGTCGGCCTGCGTGCTGCAGAACGTGGTGCTGGCGCTGCAGCGGCGCGCACCGCAGCCAGCGGTGCTGCTCGTGAACTGGGTGCTGGTGCTGCTGGCCAGGCGGCTGCAGGGCGCACTGCTGCCGAGGCAGCGAGAATTGCCGCACCAGTAACTAACGCAGTGCGTCTGAACCGCGCGGCTAACATCATCGGTCAGGGCGGTATCGGTGGCGGTCTGGGTGCCCAGGCTATCGGTGAGCGCAACGGGGACTTCGAGCTGACTCGTCAGCAGGCCGCCGGCGCAGGTCTTGACGGACTTATCGCAGGCCTGGCTACGGGTATCGCTATGCGCTATGGCTACACGCCAGAGTCATTACTGCTGGGTGCTACGCCGGTGCGTATTGCACGTAACGAGGTGCCATCGCTGCTTCGTACGACGCTGCGGTCAATGGGCGTCGAGGCCTCGAGCAACGCAGTACAGAGTGCGGCAAATGCTATCCTGACGACGGGTTACGATAAAGACGGCAACTTCGATATGAGCAAGGTCGACTGGAACCATGTCGGCCAGGCGACTGAGATTGGTGGTTTGCTCGGTGGATTGATGGGTGGTGGCGCAGGTCTGGTGGGTGGTGCACGTGACCGCTCCGCAGCACGTCGTGCGGCCGCTGCAGAAGCTGCTGATGCCGAAGCTACCGGGCCAACCAGTGAAGCGCAGCCGGCAGACATCACCTCTGCTGAACAGCGCGCTATGGACGACAGCCGGCACGTCGACATCGATCAGCTCAACCCGGACAACAACCCGCAGAATGCCTTCATGCAGAACCCGGCATTCCGGGATTATCTGGATGGTTTGCGCGAAGCTGGCCAGACTGATGCGGCTGCGACCGCGGCAATGCGTGACCCGCTGGTCGGTGGTGAGGTGGCTCCGTATCGGGCACCGGTGGAAGGTGAGGTTGTCGACCCGCTTACCACCAGGCCACAGGCAGAGCAAGCGCCGGAGCAGAGTGGTAATGCCCCACAGGTTGGTCGTGCCCCAGGTTCTTACCAGGACTTCGTGGATACCGCGCGTCAGGCGTACGACAGTATGCCGGCAGAACAACGCGACTTCGCTGTCGAGACTATGCGCCAGCGCGTTGAGTCCTATGCTAATGACCCAGAGACACTGGCGGCTCGCCAGCGGGAACTGGATCGTATGCGCGAGGACTACGTTGAAACGAACCCTGCACAGGCCCAGGCTGACCAGGTTCGCCTGACCGCGCTCGACGGTCTGCGCCAGGCGTACAATGAAATCCAGCAGCACCACCAGCTTCGTACGAACAGCGCGCTGGCGTACGATGACAGTGCTCCTACCGGCGAAGCCGCACAGAGCATCATTGATGAGCGTATTGCCCAGGCGGCGACACCGTGGAGTGAAGTACCTCGCGGTACCGGCGCGGCACGTCGCGCAGCAGCGACGTCGGCTAATGCTCCGGCGCTGGCCGTTGATGGTCTGCAGGGCGTCGACCCGCGTACCGTTGTCGAAGCACGCCGCATGATGAGCGACTACCAGCAGACACCGAACCAGAACAAAGCAGCGTTTGTCGATCGTGTTAACCAGGCGAATCAGCAGTGGTTCTCCCGGGCGTATGACCTGCAGGATGGCCGTACCTTCGACCAGCTCGCATACGATGCGCAGAACGCTACTGACCCGGTAGCCCGAGGTCGTGCTCAGGAGCTGTACACCCGGGCATCGGCTGAGGCAGATCGCCGCGTGCGTCTGGCCAATCTGCTGAACGAAGAACATCGCGCCTGGACTGAGGCTGACAACGCACGCCGCGAAGTGTTGCAGCGTGACGTCAACGCAGTGCCGGATGAGCAGGTGCGGAACATCGCAGCCGAGACGGTACTGCAGGCGCAGGATGGTAAGGCGATTCGCCAGGCGAAGATTGCCGGAGTCAGTGCACTCAAAGCCGAACGTGCCGCTACTCGAGTGGCCAGTGAACTGGCGAAACGTGGGGTGCCAGATGCGATGCGCCAGCGTCTCGATCGAGATATGCTCGGTGAGCAGCGTGGTAGCACCCAGTTTATGCGTACGGCCGCAGAGCTGACTGGTGCGCCGACGGAATCAATGGACGCTGCAGTGCGCTTCCAGCGCAGCGAGAACGCCCTGGCGTACGGCAAAGAGGCCGTCATCCGTAGCCTGGCGGGGTACGAGGCTGACCCGGGTGCCAGCGGCCGCACGCGCCTGCACACCACCCAGTACCTGAACTACCTGCAGGACAAACAGGATGCCATCACCCAGGCTATCGGGGAGTGGCGGCCTATCTCGATGGAAGATGTTCGTCGTATCAACGCTGGCATGATTCCTGAGCTGAGCGAAGTCGGTAACTTCAAAGGGCAGCGTGACCAGATTAAGAACACGCGCCGGTACGTGAACCGAATTGTTAACGACAAGATCAACTCCGGGGAATACGAGGGTGACGCGGCCGCACGTCTGCGCCTGCTTCGCGACTGGCTCATCGCTGACCAGTCAGAGGCCAGCTACCAGACGCCGGTCGAGGCACGCGCAGCGAACGCAGACATCCCAAACATTCGCCAGCTTCGTACGATGAATGATGGTGACCTGCTGCCGTCGGGAAAGCCAGGGGCCGGTGATGCCCTCCACGAACCGGTACCGGAGATGCGCGCTGCAGTAGCAGAAGGCGATGTGTCCGGGGCGCTGGCGCGTGCCATCACCGGCCTGCCTACGTCCCGCGGCGTTATCCTGCGTTCACTGAAAGCCATCGTGGATCGAGTGACTGACCCGATTCGTACGCGCATCAGCGAAGAACGCCTGACCGTCAATGGCCGGGAGGTGCCGGCATACTATGACCGCGCCACCGGCGAGATTGTCGTGGATACTCGCTACGCTGATCGCCCGGACATCATTGCCCACGAAGCGGTGCACGCGGCCACGCATTCGTACATTGACGACGGCCTGGCCAACAAGCTGACTGGCCAGCGCAAGTCGGCGTACGACGGCCTGTACGCGCTGTGGCTGGAAGCACGAGAGAAATCAGACATGCCCCTTAACGGGCGTGAGAACCTGCACGAGTTCGTGGCTGACGCCATGTCGAACCCGGAGATGCAGGACTTCCTCAAGTCGTACCAGTCCCAGTACAGCAAGCTGCCGCGCCTGCGCAACATGTATAACAGCTTTGTCGGCGCAATACGGCAGATGGTTGGCTTGCCGCCGAAGTCGTTCTCGGCCCTCGAGGATGTCATCGGCCTGACCAACATCCTGCAAACTGGCGGCGAACGTCCGAACTCTCGTGCACGTGTAGTGGAAAGCAAAGGCCTGCAGTCTGGTCTGCTCTCTCGCTACATCAACGAAGATGGCGAAGCTATCAGGCAGGACTTCGGCCTCATGCAGCGACTCGAGGACGGTACCTATCGTGTCGAAACAGACAGCGACTCGGTGTACGGCCGCAACACGAATGACTTCGACACGTATCAGGACGCCGCTGACTTCGTGGCTGAGAAGTACGGTGCCGAGATTCGCGAACTGTCCAGCACTGATAACGCGATTCGTGAAGGGCTGCTGTCCCGCTACGATGCAAAGAACCCGGTCATCAGCAAAGTGGCTCAGGCCGTGGAGCAGGCACTGGGGCGGTACCTGCCGCCGAACGCGCAGGAGTTTGTGCATCGTATCGTGCAGACCATCGCTACCGGTGCCGAGTGGATGATTATGCAGACCGACCGATATGAGATCCTGAACCGCATAGACCGCGCACTGGCAGCAGTAGGGGTGGACTCATCGCTGCACCAGACGTTCGAGAATGCGCGCCGGCAGCAGCGTGCCCAGGGCCGTATCGGTTCTGACCTGGCGACACTGCTCACCACCATCGGTGACAAGCTACGTCCGATCAACCGTACAGCCGATGACCTGGGGCGTTACATGTACGCTCTCCACGGCCTGGAGCGTAACGCACGCTATGGCTGGAAGGGCGAGACGTCCGGGTTCAAGTTCACAGACGCTGCCGGCAACGAGCTTACCGGTACCGAGGCGATGCAACGCTACCTCGATACGCTGCCTGACCGTGACAAACAGGGGTTCGGCGAAGCTGCGGATAAAGTCTGGTCGCAATGGCAGAAGGTGCTCAAAGAGGAAGAGCGTTCCGGCATCCTGTCCACTGAGCAGTACCGTAAACTTGGTGGCCTCGATGAGAATGGCCAGCGTGCTAAAGATGCGTACGAGTTCTACGTGCCGCTGCGGAACGAAGAGGACTTGAACGGTTGGCTCATGCCTGAGCAGGGTATCTCTGGCCGCCAGACTGAGGCTGCGAACCCATTCGCTGCGCTGGTCATCCAGCTCCAGCAGCGTATGGCCGCCGTCTATAAAAACGACGCTATGCGTGAGCTGGCGCAGACACTGAAAGAGAACCCGATCCCGGAGGTCAGCCGGTACGAAACGTACAAGCTGCGCTGGGATGTGAACGGCAAGCTGGTAGGTCTGCCGGAGCACGTGCGCAACTATAAGAACGCTGCGTACTGGCGCGAAGGCGGCACGCTGAAAGTGATGCACATCAACGACAGCACTACCGATGGCAAGTACCTGCTGAAAGCGCTGCGTTCAAACAACATGAACCAGAACGCGCTGCTTCGCGGCATCGGCGGCATCACCCGTTATATGGCCATGTTCAACACTGTACTCAACCCGGCGTTCCAGCTCAAGACTATCGCCTGGGACATTACCACCACCATGCTCAACTACCAGGCTGCGTACGGTGGGGACATCACTGCGGCCCAGGGCGCGAAGCTGGCGCTGCAGTCCGTACTGCGTGCCGGCAAACTCCTGCCAGAAGTAGTGGCCGCGCGCTACCGGTACCAGTCAGACAGCCCCGCATACAACCTGTTCGGGAAACTGGGTGGCGGTATGGGTGCTGGCGCGTTCCTCAACCAGAGCAACATCGAGCGCTCTGTCCTCTTCGACGGGCTCACCACCAACCGGCGTATGCTCGAGGCTAACGGTTTGCTCAAAGGTACCGCGCAAATCACCAAAGGCTACGCGGAGTCAGCCCTGCACATGCTGCACAGTGCCGACGATGCGATCCGCTATGCGGGCTTTGTCGAGTACCTGCAGCACCACACCGGGCGTGACATCACCACCATGACCGATGCAGAGCTGACGGCGTTCGTTCGCCAGAACCAGGAGCTGGTTGACCAGGGCATCCGCGGGTCGAAGGAGATCAACGGTAACTTCGAACGCCAGGGTAACGGCGGTATGCTGCACAACCTGTACGCATTCTGGAACGCGACCATGCAGGGTAGTCGACTGTTCGCCTCGATCGCCAGCAGCCGGCAAGGGCAGTACGGCATGATGGCTTTGATGGCTATGGGCATGGTCAGTGCACTCGACGGCATCAGCCAGCCTGACGATGACGACGGTGCCGGCGGCAGCAAGTACGCCTCGATGCGCAACCGTACCAACGCACTCATCGCGGGGGACTATGCCATCCCGATCATCTACGAAGGCCGCCTGCCGTACGTGCTGGCCAACTCCGGGACGCTGTTCATGTCCGGCAAGCTGTCGGCTGGCCAGTTCCTGAAAGACGTGCTGGTGTCCGGGTGGAACATGTTCTCTCCGATTACCCCGCTCCACTCCGGCGACGTCGGGTTCTCGGCTGTCTATGCTGTCACGCCGACGGCAGCGCAGCTTGCGTTCCCACTGTTCCTGGGCAAGACCGCGTTCAACACCAGTACCGATGCCGAGTTTGTCACTGGCCCGGATGGTAAGCGTGTCTACAACCCGACGCCGATCGAGACTGCGAAGCCTGGCACGAGCTGGCTGGCGCGGCAGATTGCCGAGGGACTGGACACGGTGGGCCTGGGTGCCATCGCATACCCGGGACGTATCGATGCCGGCGTGCAGGCGGTTACCGGTGGCGCATACGGTGTCATCAACAACATCCTGAACCCGAGTGCGACCACCATCACCGAGGGTCGGAACAAGCTCATGGCCGCGGTGGCCAAAGACTTCTATGCTCAGCCTAACGACTACGAGCTGCAGGCGAAGTACAAAGAGCTGCAGCAGAAGTACGATGCCGAGTATCGTCGCCAGACCGCCAGCGATTCTGGTCGCGACCTACTGGCCACTGGCGGTACCATATCTGTGAACCGCGCCGGCAATATTGCCAAAGAAGTTCGCAACCGCGCCAACGCAGTTCGCGTCGATGGGAAGAACCAGTCCGAATGGCTGCAGCAGCTTAGCAAAGCGAAGCAGACTGGTGACGATGAAGCCGCGCAGGCCGCAACCGTGGCACTGTACCAGCTTCGCCAGCGCCAGAATCAGGCCTACGGCTGGGGCATACAGGAGCTACGGAAACTGGATGGAAAACAATAATGAGAGTACGGGGCATAACCTGCCCCTTTTAAAACGGGTATTCTGCGGGTATTATAGCCCACTGGGTGCCATCATGGACTTCCTGGTAGGGAGCGCCAGAACCTGCTACTGCTGCAGTTTCTGGCGCGGCGGGTTGTACGGTGCCTGCTTCGGCTGGCTGACATACTTTCTGCTGGAGAAACTTATCTCATGACCCAACACCTGAAACGCGGTACGTTCCATGTATTGCATTGGCTCTTCGAAGGAGACACACTTACTCCCGCAGTCGGTGTGCTTTTGTATCTGCTGGTGTGGTTTCTCCCTGTGCTGAAACCTAGCGTGGATAGTGGCATTGACGCTAACGTGTGGCACGCCCTGGGGTGGATGCCGAACGGTATCTCAGCAGCGATCTTTATCCCGCTGGCCATCTACCAGGTTGTGTGTTGCCGGCTATTCATATGCTACTGGTGGAGCCGTATCGTCACATCCGTCCTGGTCGCTACCTTCGTTACCTATACCACCGTGGCTCCGGCGTACGTTCTCTGGGTTAAGACATCTGCCTTCCCGGAATACTATGCCGGCTCCGCGATGGTTATCTTCTCGTGCGTAGTTCTCGTCGCGCGCAATCTCAGGAGGGATGACGATGGAGGCCGACCTGCTGAAAGCGTTATTGAGCAGTCCACTATTTGGAGGGGGAACCGTAGCCGGCGCGATAGTAGGGATTCTTTACCTGCTTCGCAAAGGCTACATGACATTGAAAGCCGACGCGGCGACCACGGATGCCATGACCACCAGCCTTAATTCACAGGCCCAGGTGATTGCCATGCTCCGGGACGAAGTGGCCAGGCTGTCAGCGCAGGTGCAGACCCTGCAGGAGACAGTGGCCAAACAGTCCGAGGAACGCCGGAAACTTATGGATCAACTGATTCGTGCTGAGCGTGAACTCGCCCAGTGCAAAGGAGATGATAATGTTCAAATTCAGCAATCGCTCTGAGACTAATCTGCAAGGCGTACACCCAGATCTCGTTAAGCTAGCGCGTGCCACGCTGGCAAATTCACCTTATGACTTCGGCATCACTGAGGGGCTGCGCAGTAAAGAGCAGCAGGCGAAGAACGTTGCCGCCGGCGCGAGCCAGACAATGAACTCCCGCCATCTCACTGGCCACGCCATCGACTTCGCGGTCTACCTGGGCAAAGACATCACCTGGGAATGGAAGTATTATCAGGCGGTGGCGGATGCCTTCAAAGCCGAAGCGAAGAAGCTGGGCATCCCCATCGTATGGGGCGGTGACTGGACTACCCTGAAAGATGGGCCGCACATTGAGCTTGACCGCAAAGTCTATCCGTAAATAGGAGTTATGGTATGGAATATATTCGACAGGGGGATACCTCCGTGACGGTACCGGACGGCTATATTCAGAAACTAGTGGTAGGTGCACTGTACGCTGCGCTGATTGAGGATCGTCCTTACATTGTGGAGCAGAGTGCTGTTGATATGCTCTACGTCTTCGGTAACTGGGATGACCGTATTGCAGAGATGAATGCTATGACCAAAGCCTTCGGCTATGAGTTCGTCTTTGCCAAAGATACGATCACTCGTGAAGGCAAGAAGGTGCAGATTCTTTATCTGTCGCTGGTAAGCCTGTCCGAAGGCGACCCGGATGAAGCCGCAGTCTAAATGATAAGCCCCTCAACCGAGGGGCTTTCCAATCAATCTTCCCAGTCCTCGTCGAACAGCTCAGCATCCTCCGGGTATTCTTCCAGCCAGGCCTCTAACGGCGTCTGGCCACGCTCGAAGTTTTCCACCCACGCTTCTTCGTCGACAGCACTGGAGCCGGTGGCCGTCAGTACCACCTTGCGTAGACCTTCAATCCAAATATCGAAATCGCTCATAGAATCCTCACTGATTAAGTCGACGGAACGCGGCCATTACCCAGCGTGCCTGGTAGATTGCATCGGACAGCCCGGTATGTGCGGGGCCTTCGTGCGGGATGATAAACTCGGTATCGAGGCCAGCATCAACCAGCGCCAGCTCATACGTGCGCAGGTCTTTCGGTGCCCGATACATCCACGGTACCGGCAGGCCTTCGGCATCATACATGAACTCGAGCATGGCGATATCCATGTGCTCGCCCTTCACCCAGATGTGGCTGTTATTGAACAGCGCTGGTTCCAGGAAGCGCGCCAGGCGGCGAAGCGCATCATTGACTGGCAGGATGCCCGCCCAGCAGTGCTCACGTACGCCGTCAGGCTGCTTGTCCCAGAACTCCATCGTGCTCTTACTCTTCTTGTACCCCTTCGCCTCAAGGTCTTGCACGTCCAGGCTCAGGTCAATGCGCTCACCGAAGGTGCCATGCTTACGGTCAAAGAAGATCGCGCCGATGTTCAGCACCATGTAACCCGCTACGGTGCCGGCACTCTCGATGTCCAGACTGACGTCAGTAAATTTCTGTTCCATAACTTATCCTTGTAATGCTTCAACAGGGTTAACCGTCAGCACATCGAAGGGGCCGACAGCATAGGGGTCGTTGCTTACCGCGCTGGCCGTAATGCACATGCCTACACAATCTCGGGCGAATGGTTTACCATCCTGCAGCGCGCGGCAGTAGTTGAACAGGCCGTACCCATCGCGGTACCCGAGGTAGTAAGGTTGTCTGGTCATGCGGTCTATGGGCAGGCCGATGTACCAGTACAGCATGTAGTCGCCTTGCTTCGGGATGACCAACAGCTCTGCGACATCATCCTTCGCAGTGCGGTCAGAGATGCCTAGCGACCACTCGTTCAAGCGCATGTAGTACCCAGGTTGACCCCACTCATCCTGCAGCTTCGCAACCATCATCTGCGCCACGGATGGCGCACCGACGAAGCCGTAGAAGAAGTGGTCTGTCTCCCCGATTTTGTGCATGTCGTAGATCATTGAGCCGTGGCCCAGGTATCGATCACCAACAATGTCAAAGCCATCAAACACAACAACACTCATTGCGTTTCCTTACCCACCGGCAGGCGGTGGAAGTTATCAGCGAGGTACTTCTCGCCGGTTGCGTACAGCGTGTCACGGTCGTGCCATGTGACCCGCGCTTCTTTGGGAAAATCGCCGGGACGCCAGATGAGGAATGCACTTCCTCCCATGTTCCCGTTGCGCGCTTTGCCCGTCTGGGGGTCGAGAAACTTCACCCGACCACCAGTAATAAACCGTACTTCCGACACAGTGGCCAACGCCTCAGCCCACCAGTCGACGGATGTACTCGCCGGCACCAGCATCACACACCCAGTCCCACGGTCGCAGCAGTGGGCCGCTACCTGCACCCACGGCATGATGTCGTCGTAGGGAGGGTTACACCACACTATGCCCCCGAAGTCGTCCCAGAATCGCACCAGCGAGTTTTCTTCCTTCGTGATGTAACGCGGGTGGAGAGCCGTGTGTGGCTCGGCGGCCACATCACCAGTGAACTGGAACTCCTTATCCTGCGAAGCGAACAGCGCTTTCGGAGTGCGCCACTTACCCCGCAGGTGCTTTGGAGTTTTGCTGTTGCTAAAGCCGCCGGCCATTACTCTGCGACCTCGTAGGTAGCCGCAAAGATGTCAGGCTTACATGGGTAGTGCTCCCCAGACACCCCTCGGATAATCCAGTCACCGGGCTTGGCGATCATCGTACCCTCCAGGGTATATACCTTAAAACGTTGTTCGGGGTCAGCTGCGACATACGCACGGAAGACTTCGTCACTAACAAAGTAATCATGGAAGTTATCTGCTTTACCTGTGAAAGCCAGGACTTCCAGTACGTTCTCAGCCCCGTGATACTGGATGGCTTCAATAACTACAGGTTTCTTGCGGAATTTAGCCATTAGAAACGCTCCTTAATCAGCAGGAGAATAGACAGTGCGTGCCGGCGCGCAGCACCCTCAGTTGTGGCCTGACGCCACAGTTCCATCATGGGGTACAGCTCGTGCAGGAACTTCTCGAAGTCGCCCAGGCTGGTACCCTTCACAGCTTTCAGCACGTCCACCAGCTCCTGGTTAACGATGAGCTGGCTGGAGTCCAGCGGTGCCGGAGCTGCTGGTGCTGGTGCTGGTGCCGGAGCTGCCGGCGCAGTCTCATACATACCTGGCGCTAATTCGACAGCGCCAATATGCTCGGGGCTGAACGTCGCTGGCGTCGCAGCCTGTAGCGCAGCCTCGCGCGCCAGACGTGCACGTTCGGCCTGGTCGCGCAGTACGATATCAGTCTGCGCAGGCGTCGGGGCGTGGTCAGCCGGCGCAGCCTTCTTACGTGGCGCAGTCGGCTTCGCTTTCTTCTCGGCCGCCGGTTTCGCGGCCACGCTGCGGCGGCGCGGTGCCGCCTCGTCTACCTGGGGTAACTTGTTCGTAGTCATTATCGGGATCTCTCCATCATGTCGATGTACGACTGTTCTTCGGATGTTGGTTCGCGCGGCGGCAACGAAGCCAGTTTATAGTTCGGCACAATCCAGCACTTGATGCGAGACTCGCGGCCTGATTCGCCAGGGATGAGCGCCACTCGATCGGTGGTGGCCCCGAGGCTGACCAGGTACTTCTCGGCCTGTTTCGTACCCATCTTCTGCTGCGTCGCCCAGTCGAGGAACGCACGCTGCGAGATGTAAAGGGTTTCGGTTTCCCGAACGAACTTCGACACCAGCGACTTCGGTATGTCGAGTTCGTTCGGCACGTGCGCTTCTGTCGGCACCACGAGCTGATCAGCGATGTGGTCGGACAGGAAGTCAGCAATCATATCCTTCGGTGAGTTCAGTGCCTCACGTTGTTCCGCGCGGCTGCTGCCCAGCAGGCTGGCGAAGTAGTCGATGATGATCTTCTCATCGAAGCGGAACAATCCTAGTGCACTGCCGAGCTGCAGGCCAGACAATGCACACACCATCATGCCGCGCCAGAAGCGTTCTTTCGGAGAAAACTTGAGGTCAGCCAGGGTGACGTCCTGCACGTGCTGGATATTCTTACGCAGCGCGTCTTTGTTCTTCGTGATGAAATACGACACCATGCGGCCTACGATGCCGGCATGATGGTGCTCCACCTCGCTCAACCACTCGTCGAGTTTACCCGGTGGTAAGTCCAGCACCGGCATGTGTTCGCAGTCCAGCTCGAGCATACGTGCCAGCACTGCGTCGCGCATATCGCCGGCGGTACCCATGCGCTCGGTAATCGAGGTGTTCCCGGTAGACATGACAGCCATCTGCCATGTGCCGGTGTTCGTACGCAGGGTGTTGGACTGCCCCTCGAGACGGTCACGCTGACGACCCTGGGTGATGCTGTACAGCAGGCGGCGCAGTTCGTCCTCGCGCTTATCGGTCAGCTCGTCAATACCGGTAGGGATCGAACCCAGCGCAGCCAGACGGCCGTAGATGGCGTTCTCTGTATCGTTGGCGATACACATCAGGCCGGAGCCGGCACTGCTCGCCTGGGTGCGACCCCACACCGACAGCGCCGTACGCATCGCGGTGGTCTTACCGCGGCCCGACACTGCGGAGTACAGATGTACCAGGCCACCCTGCATGTTGGCCAGCTTAAACAGTGGCGCGCCCAGGCTCAGGCCGATGGCGAACATGCCAGGCTCGAAACCTTTCATCATGAACTGCTGCGCCAGGCGACCCCACTCTGCAGGGTCAGCATCATCCATCGGCTGCATGGCTTCGACTAAGCTATCGCCGCCGGCAACACTGGTGAGGTGGATCTCCCCGTCGGAAGTGAACTCGTGGCGGCCGTGGACGAAGCTGTCCGTATGGCCTTGCCACCCGAAGTTATGGCGCAGGTCGCGCGCCTTGCGCTGCTGCATTTCCAGCGCACTCTTTTTCAGAAACATTGGTAACTCCGTATCCTGGAATTTACTGGTGGACAGGATGCCCACTTTTGCCAGCAGTTTCAGGAGCACATCGTTAGACGATAGTGCAGTCTGCGGAATGGACACTTCACGAATTCCATCCTGCGGCGATTCGTAGTGCATCAACAGCATGTCGCCGTCGCCATCAGACTTGAGGCGCTCGACCAGGTAGAACGGACGGTCGTAAATGATGACTGGCTCACCGTCCTTCTGGTGCTTGAGCAGCTTACCAGATGGGGTGAGGGCATACCCGTCCGGGAACACTGGCTCCATCGCATCTAGGTCGGCAATCTTCTCAGCCACCACCCGGCGTGCGCTGCTCTTACTGTCAGTGGCCGGAGCCAGCAGTGCTTTCTTCTCACGCAGGATCTTCTGCCGGTGCTCTGCCGGCGACACCAGGTTAGACGTGTCGATGGTATTGGCCAGCGTGATAGGCGACTTCACTTTGTGTGGGCACCCATTACAGATGCCCGGACACAGGTTCTCGATCGAGACGCAGCGGTACGGTTTGTCCACCACGTAGTCAGCCTTCTTCTCTGTCTCTGACGCACTGTATTCCGGGTGCTTATTGCTGATCTCGTGAATCATCTCAGCACCATCGTCACAGTTGATCGCCAGTGACAGCATCGCGCGCCACGGTTCCTCAGCCAGCTTCGCCTGGTCGGTGTACCCCATTGCAACGAAGGCACAGCCCTCACCGTTTAATGACCGCTCGAGCAGCTTACGGAAACTGCGCGGTGCATGAGGCTGTTCGATGAACCATGTATCGTCCATCTCACCCTGCAGGTGCGCAGGCATAACGCCCAGGGCACCGGGTGCCGAGGCCGTCGCACTATCCACCGGCGGGAAGTATCGGCAGAGATCCAGGTAGTCGTACTGGACGCCGGTGCTCTGGTTCTCCAGTATCTCCACAGTGTGGCCGCTGGCCTGGTGGATACCACCGGGCAAACGAAGCAGCTCGTTCATCGAACCGACGGCACCATCAACCTTGACATCACCGTCCACGGCTTTGCGCATGAGGCCGCGCTGCAGCGGCTCCCACATTGCGCGGTTCATCTCGTCCTTCGATACCCAGTACAGGTGCAGGCCTTCCCCGGAGCGGATGATCCAGGACGGTGCCGGCACCTTCGCCCATGCCACCCACTCGAGGATGTCATTCAGCGCGTGCTTCCAGTTATCGTAAACTTTTTCCTTGCCATGCTTAGTCTGCTTGACTTCGCCGGCATCAATATCCATGAAGAGGACGCAGCTTGCGACTGCCTCGTCCTGCTTACGAGCCTTGCCCTGGTAAGAGGCAGGGCTGTAGTAGACGTCCTTGTCCCGGTTTGCCTGCAGGAACTTCTCACGCCATACCGGGTCAGTGAAGTCAGTCCAGATACCCTTACTCTTCTTCCCCGGACACACGACGATGTTGCCGGTAGCTGGAAGAATCTCTTCCAGAAATTGCTGATTCAGTTCCGCTGCGTTAGTCACAAACCTTGTCCTTATCAGTCAGTAAATGTCGCGGCCTTCTCTGCTATTGCCTGATAGGTAGCGAGGTCGTCAGCGTCGTCAAAGCCAGGGTTGCCGTGTTGTTCGGTCATGATCGCAAACTTAGTTTCAGCGACGATCATGTCGGCGATTAATTTTAGTACGGCAGGCGTTCTGGTTCTCGGGCTGACAGGAAGGGCACCGCGAATGTGAGCTTCGAGCAGAACATCATAGGCGTACTGAATGTCCATAGCAAACTCGGGGCCAGCCTTATGCTCTTTTACTAACCGACTGATACGCGAGGTTGACATGTTCGGCAGAACGATAGCTAAGGTCTTGTTATTAATACCTAAGCCATCGGCCAGCTCGGCGATGTTCTCTGCGTATTCTTCGATGGTGTTCGGGTCATTGTGCATTGCTCAAGTCCTTCTCAGATAGTCAGGCAGCTACTGCGAGTAGCCACAGAAAGTACGTTGACACCACGGCGGTGGTACATGGCGATGGTGTCCGGGTCATCCTCAATAGCCATGCTCGGCAGCGCGCCGAACTGTGCGATGCAGGTATCCAGCATGGCTTCTTTGACCAGTGCGTTCGGCCGATAGTCATCATCTGCGCGGTGCATCACATTTCCAAAAGGAACATGGTGGCGCAGCAGCCACTCAGCAGTGACGCCCCGCGCGTACTCCATGCGGCCGGTACCAATCTGGATGAAGTACCCTGCCCCGGCCAGCCCACGGATGAGGCTGTCGATGGTGTAGTTCAGTACGTCGAAGCGGCAAGCCATAACGTATTCACGCCAGGCCTCGCTGTCATTGCGCGCTTCGCCGGTTGGCACCAGGTGGCCGCGGTGGTCATTCAGCGCCAGGCATCCGTCCAGGTCACAGAAGATGTACGCTTGTGTTGCTTGATCCATTTGCTTCCCTTACTAAATAGCCGGCCCCGAAGAGCCGGCACTGTGGTTAGTCGTCGTTGTTTTCGGCCAGGATAATATCTTCCAGCGCCGCCAGGTTATTGGACGGCTGGCGGGATGCCGGTGCTTCCGGGTCAGCGGCTGCAGCAGCGCGACGTGCTGGTGGCGCTACCCCTTCATCTTCCGGTGCTGCAGCGCCGGTACCTGCTGGCACTGGCGCGCGGCGACGAGAGCGCGGAGCATCAGCCGTGTCAGTATCGGCGGCTGCGGCCGTACGGCGACGGGATGTCGGTGCTGGTGCCAGTTCTTCCTCTACGGTAGTAACCCCTTCTTGTTCCGTCACGGTTACCGGCGCAGCGGTACGGCGGCGAGACGTTGGCGCAGGTGCGGTATCCTGCGGCGCATCATCAGCCGGTGCCGGAGCACGACGGCGAGAGGTCGGTGCTGGCGCAGCGTCAGCTTCGGGTGCCGGAGCCGCGGCGCGACGACGGGTAGTGGTACCCGCACCAGCGTCTGCTACAGGCGCTGCACGACGACGGGTTGGCGACTGCGCACGCTCCAGGGCGGCAGCACGTTCGGCTTCTTCCTGCGCCTTACGACGTGCCTCTTCTTCGGCCTTGCGACGGGCTTCTTCCTCAGCAGCACGCTTCTCGTCCAGCTCGCGCTTCTGCTGTGCGACGTCGGAAACGAACGCCTCATAGCTCAGCTCTTCGCACACGCCATCGAGCGGCAGGTTCTCACCGGCTTTCACCATGAAGTAGCTGTCGCTCTCCGGGTGGAACCAGTATGTGTCGTTGTCGTCGATGAACTCGGTATCGCCCACACCCTGCGGCCATTCAGTCGGCAGCTCCGGTACCTGGTTGGCATCGGCGCGACGGCTACGGCGAGTGTCGACACCATCGTTATCGATGTGCGACGGGCGCTGGCCCAGGGCAGAACCGGCACCGCTGGTGGCAGTGTCATCATCCTGCGGCATAGTGTTCAGGATGTCATCGACAGCATCAGACTCCAGCAGGCTGCGCACCTGGGCGAAGTCCTCTTCGTTCTCGATCCAGCCAATCGGTTTGAACAGCAGACGTGGCTGATCCTGATAGTCGTCGATGGCCATCTCGGTGTACACCATGTTCGGGTTCGCGCCGGCCGCACGCAGCTCCTTCACATATTTGTTCAGAGGACGGAAGCCGTCGGCGTTCTCTTCGTCCGGGAAGATTGCCGTTGCCGGCAGGCTCACACGGAACAGGGTGTCCCAGGTCTTATCGCTGGGGATCCACACGGCAACCGGCTGACGGTAGCGGCAGGCCTTCGCATTGGCCATCGTCTTGCTGGAGCCTTTGATGTTCTGCTCACAGGTGTCGCAGCGGTTTGACTGCGGGTTCTGTGCATCTGCCGCCGGCTTGATACCGTCGATAGAGTAGCAGTCCGGCTTAGCCTTCTCGCCTTTCTGATACTCTTTGGCGTAGAACGTACGGCCCACGGCACCCGGCTTAACCAGCACGACGGTGATAGGGTCTTTCGAGCTGGCCACTTCGGTACCATTCAGGATGGCTTTGATGCGGCGGTCACTCACCTCGATGCGGGGGATGGCAACACCACCCACGCCATCCCAGGAGTGATCGTTTTCCATAGCCTGGCGCAGATGCGCCGGCAGGTTTGCATTACCTTTGTTTAAAACACTCAGTGCATTACTCACAAGATGCCCCTTTACTTTTTGCTGGGAGTGAAACGAATCGTACGTTGAACGTGGGTACCGACACCCGGCGGCAGTTCGCCGTGGGTTTTCTCGTACTCTTCAACTGCCGATTTGGTTAACGACTTGCCGAGATACGACAGGTCTTGTTCCTTGAAGATGAAGTTCTGCCAGGCTACCGGGTCACTGACGCTGTAGCGGCGGGTGTCCACCAGGGAGAAGGTGCCGGTGTTGCATGGGAAGGCTTTGACATCTTCTTCCGCCGCGCGGCGAAGCAGTTCACCCTCGAGGGCGGCCAGCATCTTCTTCGGCTTCGCCAGCTTCGCATCGGCCTCTGCCGTGATGGCATCAATCTGGCGGCGATACTCTGCGTAATAGCTGACGAGATCGCCAGTTGTGAAATCTGCTAATGGGTTGCTCATATTGACCTCGCTTGTCATCCTCTTAAAAGGTTATTGCAAATGTCGAGTAGTGTCAACTGCCCCTTCTCACGCCCCGCGATGACGTCATACAATTCTTTCTCACGCGGGTGTGACCATAGCTCTGTGACAGTCATACTGCGGCACTGGCCGTTACGTTCCATACGGGCGTTCGCCTGCAGGTACACCTCGTTGCTCGGTGCCGGCGCGTACCAGATAACATTGTCGGCTTCGGTTAGCGTCACGCCATGCGACATGCACTGCGGTACCGCCACCAGCCCGTCAATATCCTCACGCCCGGGCACCTGCAGTTTGTCGAAGATCGCCTGGCGCTGGCCGACTGGCGTACTGCCATCCACCGTAGCCACCTTCCACCCCTGCTTGCGCAGGTACTCAGCCACCGTCTGCACCGCGGCGCGGAACGGTACGAAGATGAGCACCTTGCCCTCGGCCTGGCCCATGATGTAGTTGCATTCCTCCAGGCGTCTGGTGGGCTGCAGCTCTACAGGCTCGCCGTCCTTGTCCAGCACAGCGCCACAGCATATCTGCGCCAGCTTGTTCATCAGCACAGCGCGGTTCGGGGCAGTGACTTCCTTACCGCCGAGCCGGATGTTCTGGTCTTTGATCAGCGCCTTGATGGCCGCTTCCTGATACTTCGTCAGTGCGATCCACCGGCGGTTGTCAGTGCGCGGCGGCAGGTCGATACAATCCCTGGTGTTGATGCGAATAGCAGGCCACATATAACGGGCAACGGTCTGCTGCCAGTCGTGTTTGTTCACCCACTTAAATTTATTGAGCTGAATCTGCGTGGCGATCTGCCAGTATTTAAACGACATGTGCCGGCCATCCACCACCTCGAAGCGGTTGAACATGGCAAGCTGGCCATACGCATCGAGTGGCCCCTGTGGGCATGGCGTACCGGTCAACTGCCACGACCAGGTGGCTTTGTCCACCAGCGGCTTCATCAGCGCCCAGCGATTCGTCTGTTTGTTCTTAATCATCGTGCTCTCGTCAATGACGATCGCATCATAGTTATTGTTCATCAGCTCCGTGTGCACACCCTCGAGGGCATCCGGGTTGATGACATGGATGAATGTGTCCGACGTCGCCAACCGGCGCTTCTTCTCCGGCGCGCCACGGATGGTGGCCACCGCATGGCGGGTGAAGAACAGCTTCGGTACCGTTGGCCCCCACGCATCCAGCATGACCGATAACGGGCAGCAGACCAGCACACGTTTGATGTGCCCGAGCTGCCACAGATAGTCCACTGCCCACAGTACGCTCGCGGTCTTGCCTGTACCGGTACCCGCCAGGCAGTAGCCGCGACGGTTGCGGATGAGGAAGTCAGCGATGCGTATCTGGTGACGCATTGCCGTCCAGTTCGGTGGGCATGGGAAGTCGTACTGCAGAGGCATCGGGCTGATTGACGGGTATCCCATTGCCGTCAACCACGCTGAGTCCTCGTATGTCCAGGGGACTGCAACTGCGTCGCCGCTTGGCAAGTCCCAGTATTTCGGCAGTGTCCTGATCTTCTCCAGTTCTGCTGGCGTGCCGTTAACCACCAGCAGCTTCTGTTTGTAAATCTCAATCTTTGCCATTGATCACATCGCTTAACCTGGTGATGTCGCCCAGTCCCAGCTCAGCCAGCTTCTCATCGCGCGCTGCCCTGGCGGCCTGCTTGTCATCATAGCCCTCGCCGGTGCCGCGCAGACGGTTGTTCGTGTGGTTGATAACCCACGTCCACTTACCGTCCTGACGCTGAATCAACCCGGCTGCGGGGTTCTCCAGTATGTACCGGACAGGCGTTGAAACTTCGACGATATTTTCTGCAGCTAAATTCCGGGGGTTACCGTCCCAGGTGATCACCTCTTTGCCAGGCTGCGGCTCACGGCCGGCACCCAGCATCCACGCTACCGTGGTGGCGTTCTTGCGTACGGCAGTGATGCCTCTACCGAACGAGATGCGCACGCGCCGGTTGACGCTCTTGTACACCTGGTCGGTACCAACTTCCCGGCCAGCCCATGACATATTGAATCGGCCAGCGCGGGACAGCGCCGCCTCCATTGTGATCCCCGGCACCAGGTCGAGGTACAACTGTGCGCGGCGCTCCCGCCACGTCATCACCCCAGTCTCAGGGTCATAATCGATCAGCTCCCGCACAAGTTCAGGGGTAAAGACAACGCGGCTCACGACTTAATGCCTCCTACTCGTTTGATAATCTCTTCATCGCTGGCATTGGCCAGCTCCGGGTACATCTTTTTCATCAGGTTAATCAGCCTACCTTTCGATGCGGCGACGCCGCCCTGGAGTGCGTCGGCCATGCCCGTCACTTCGTCCAGCTTTGACGCCATGTTTATCACGGCGTCTATCTGGTTGGCTTGCTTTCGCAGGTCGTCGCGTACCTGACCCAGTGCGGCGATCAGCGCATCGCTCTTGATCATCTGCTGCACTAACGGGTCGACTGTTTCCTCGTTCTCTGCCACGGACTATCACCTCGTTGGTAAAGTGTTCCATCAAATCCATGATCGCTTCGGGTTCCCGCAGGAGCGTGCCATCGTGCCGGAACATGGCGGCCAGCAGTATGCCTACCATGAACTTCAACTCATCGACGTCCTGCTGGAGCTGCACTAAGCGCAGCTCATCGAACACGTTCACTTGTCGGTACCGTCTGCATTGCGCCCATTGAACGGGCAGTCAAAGCAGTCACACCACTTGCGGCACAGGCCGCTCTGTTTCTCCGGGAAGGAGTCGCGCTGGTACGCATCGAGGATGACGAACGCACGCTTCACCCACTTCACCCAGCGCTCTTTGTACTCGACGGTGGGCATCGAGAACGGTACCGTCTTGCGCGCCTCGAGATACAGCAGCGTGCCGTCAATCTTCTTAACGGTTGGCGGTACCAGGTTGCTCTGTGCCATCGCCATCAGGCCCATCAGCTCGAGCTGTTCGGGTTTGGGGTTGCTGCCCTTCCCGGTGTTATGCGTCGGTATATATGTGTGACCACAAAGGAATGTATGGTGTTCCGAGTCAACCAGAATACACTGCGTCGGGACACTCTCGACCTCTTCCACAGACACAATACCAATAGCAGCAGCCCGGTTCTTAACGTGGGCACGCACCTTCGCTTCCGCCTCAGCTTTATGGGCGATACTGAACACCGGCCAGTCCATTGCACGAAACTTAACCCAATACGCCGTACGCTCCAGACCGAAGCCTTTCGCAGCAACGGGGTGAATTCGGGCCTTACGTCCCAGCGTACGCACCAGTGCCGCGACATCTTCTGCCAGGTGTCGGTCAGTAGTGCAGTACACCAGCTCGTTACGGGTAGTGTTCACGGTGCCGTCCCCATCCATCAACCCACTGAGCAAGGCGCGACGTACAGATACCGACCCCCTCAAATAGACTGCAGGGATGTGCTTGTTATGTAGCAGACTGAGGTCACGCAGCTTCTCGGTCAAACCATACACTGTACGAGTTTCCGAGCGACCAGCACCACTAATGTCATCGCCAACACTATACCCCTCCTGCCGTACACGTTCCCACACCTCTGGGTAAGGTTTGCAGATTTCGCCACCGCGGTTACGTCCGTCAGCCAACCATAGCCCAAGAGTGTACGGGGCTACAGGCATCGTATGCCACCCACCCTGTATTTCCCCCGGCACGGGTACGCTGCGGTCATACTTCAATGTCAGGAAATCCTGAACATTACGCACGCGGCCACTCGTAGTTAGCCACAGGTGCTCTTCATCACAGACGATACTTTCACCAGTATCAAAGGTCAGTTTGAAGCAGCGTAAGTGCTTGACCTTAGACTTGCCTATGACCTTGCAGACGCGACCGGTATGGTCGTACAGTTCGTCCCCCTCCTGAATATCCCCCATTGTCGTGAAGCCTTGCGGCGTCGCAATGGGGGTATCGAGCGCCAGGCCCTTATAATCATACAAGAACAGGGTGTTCTGCGTACCCATACCGCAGTCAGCCTTACCGCGCAGGAACACGCCGTTGTTATCGAACCAGCTATGCTCACGCATGGTCAGGTCGCACGCCCACTCCTGCTCACCGAACAGCGGCCGCACCAGAATGCCGCGGTCGTGCAGGTTGTTCTCTTTGGCGATGAGGGCATCACCGACAGAGGCGAATGGTTTGATCTGCTTATCGGTAATCGGCTTACCATTCAGCACGTAATCTTCCATCGCCTTGTGCACCTGGTTACCCCAGCGGGTGGTAGGCGTCTCTTTGTACGGTACCGTTTTCCAGATGAACTTCTCAGCGTACTGGCGGGGGCACGTCTCAAAGGTTTCAATCTTCGTGAACGACAGCGCCAGGGCTTTGTCTGCCGCGGTTGGCCACACTACATCGTGGCCATGCGGGTTCGCCAGCACATCCTTCATCTCCTGCGGAGTGATGAGGATCTTATTGCGCATTAGCTGCGTCCCCCTCTGATAAACCGAAGCCCTCGAGGGCATTGATGGTAGCGTCCATCGCCACCAGCGCCAGGCGCTCAGCGACGGTCACGTTCTGCGCCGGCGATGCCAGCCGGGTGTGCACATCACTGGGCATCCCCTCGACGCGCAGGTTAACCTTGCCGCCCACTTCGTGAATGATGAGTTTGATCTCTTGCATAGTTCCTCGCTTAGTTTGCAGCCTGCCGCTTACGCTCACGAATGACAGCTTCGGCACCCGGCTTGGTGCACCCACCCTCGAGGTAAATCGGCAGGTCGTACTGGTCACCGTAGTTCGGGCCGACGGTCAGCTCGCAGTCGACAGGGGTACCTTCGGCCCATGCCGGCACGCGCTTCATCGTGCTCTCGATAAGTGCACACTGTTCCTCCAGGTCGTAGTCCGGCACCAGGAAGATCAGTTCATCGTGCACTGTCCCGCACATGAAGATGCCTTCGTCTCGCAGCCACTTGATATGATTCTGGAGTATACGTGCCGAGCTTCCCTGTGTCACGTTATTTGCAACGATGCCCCGGTAAAGACGACGCAGTGAACGCTTCGTCCTGTCCATGTACATCAAGTCATGCTTGCCGGTCTCTTTGTTCTCAACCTCGATTATCTGGTCGTATTTCAGGAAGTAGTCATCCGGCAGGTAGATGCCACCCTTCACCGCCAGGTACGCATCATTCTCACCGAAGGCGAACTCACCACCGAAGCGCATCACTTTGATGGCCTGGTCACAACGGTTCCAGAAATCTGTGATGTGCTTATACTTGCGGCGGTATTTCCATACCGCCTCGGCACAGAAATCTTCCTCGAGGTAGATGTTGTATGCCGAACGCAGGCGCAGCCAGAACGCGCGGCCGCCGGAACCATACTGCATGGACAGGATGGACTCTTTACCAACGTTACGTTCTTTCTTTTTGCCGTTGTGTTTGGATACAGGGTACCCGTATAACTCAGTGGCGAAGATGGAGTAGGGATCGAGGTCGTGTTTGAACTGCTCTACCAGATCCCACTGCCCGGACTGTGCGGCCATGCGGCGCGCTTCAATCTGGCTAAGGTCACAGGTGACTACGTGGTATCCGGGCGGGGCGATGATGGACTGACGGAGCGTGATGTCGCCACCACGTTTGGGGAAGTTCTGGCATTGCGGCGACATAAAGATACGCCCCCTGTGACGCACCACTACTGTATCCGCATCCACTTTCGGGCAGTAAACCAGCCCTTCATACGCCACACGAGATACCTGCCGCGAGGTGTCAACACTACCCCACGGAGACTTACGTTCATACAGCCTGTGCACAGCATCATACCCGGCTTGTCTCGGATACTCATAGACTGCACCACGTCTGCCGCAGAGCCGCAGCGCCGTATCCAGCCACAATACTTGTACCCTGTCTGCAGCATTAAATTCCAGCATACCGTTATTGCTGTTCGCGTTACCGTCCCAGAACCGTACCTCATCGCATATGATATTCAACTGTCGCGCACTAAGTTTCAGCAACCACGGGCCAAAGCCTTTACCTGTCTGTGCAATAAACGACGTCTGTGCTTTCTTAGTCAACCCAAAATATGTGGTGTGTCCTTCCGTCTTACGGTACGAACCCCGGGCAAAACTATCCAGTATCTCCGTCAACCGCGCTATCTTTCGGGGCTTACGAAAGCCGAAGGTATGCGCGCCTGATTTCGTCACACTACCGTCAGCCTGTAGTGCCACTAAATACCTCAACTCTGCATCGAGTACAGGAGCATCCTCTGTGTCCACGATGCCTGTGATAGGTATACTGTCCATCCCGGAGTGTTCTGCCAACCACTGCGCAGTGCGATGCACGATTTGCCCGTTAGCCAGAGACACATAGCACAGACGGTGGTCAGGCGTCACCGTTGCGGACACCATAGGTGCATCAATATCAATGACGTCCCCGCTATAAGGCTTCACCAGCCACCCTGGGTTCCGGTCAAAGTTAATCTTCCCGGATGGCCACCACTGCGCTAACGGTGTCCCAGGGATATAATCCTCGACCGCAACCCACCCATCAGGTGTGAGCAACTCATGACCGGGCGTAAAGCAGTTGATCTTCTGGCCGCCTAACGCAGTCCAGCGGCTGGTGCCGGCACCGAACGCATCGAGGGGCATCGGCAGTCGACCGCGGCGGCCGATGTCAATGAGCCGCTGCGCGCGGCTGGCACCGATGGATGACTTGTTACCCATGCGCGCTTCGCACAGGGTGACAACACGTTCATCCGGGGACTCGAGCAGCTCCTTGAACCCCATGTCCGTCTTAGCAAAAGCGAACGAGGTCTTCCCCGTCTTCTCCGACACCTTCGTCGGCGGCTCAACACCCAGGCGTTCCAGGCACGCCGCGAATCTCGGGTTACTGCCCAGCGCCTTCGACATCTCTTCACCGCTCTTGCCGAAGTCTTTGGCCAGCTCGTCAACCAGATCCTTCTGACGCTTCTCGAGCAGCGGCAGGTACCCCTGCAGGAGTGGCACATCCACCTGGAACTGTGGCACCACGCCGCAGCGGATGGTGTCGCTCATGATCTCCATGCTCATGTCATCCCAGAACGACCGGAACTTCATGAAGATCCCCCAGCACAACTCATCATCGCGCTGGCCGTACGCGGCGTACCGCTTCAACCCTTCGGGGGTAAAGTCCTCGAGCCGCATACCCATCACGTTCTCGACTTCCTTACCCTTCGCCGGCAGGCCAATAAGCTCTGCCAGTTTAGCCAGGCTTACCGACTGCTTCGCCCCGACGTGAGGCTTAGCCATCGCCAGGGTGCAGATGTACTCCGCAGCTTCGATGCCATGCACATCGCGCAGGATGAAGCCGTCGAAGTTATTGTTGTGCGCCACCATCGCGCACTCATGCAGGCGCAGGGCGCGCAGCTCAGCGGCGATGTTCTTGTGCCCCACAGCGTACCAGTGCTCGCCCTCTTCCGGCAGGTAGAACGAACACAGGATCTCCTGGAAGCGGGGGTCACGGACGTACTCTTCGTACGTCATGCTGGTGAGGCTGTACTTATCGGCGGGATCATAAAATGTTTCCCAGTCCAGTACGACGGGCGGTAAGCCCATCGTCATCTTACGGTTGAATTGGTCAATAATCACAGGGCAACTCCTACAGTAACGCCAGTATGCCAACGACAATGGCCAGGCCGACGACTATACGATACGTCCCGACCTTGCGCTGGAGGCAGTGGATCATACCCCACTGGTCACTGTTCTCATCACGTTGCATGTCATACTGCGCCTGTAATGTACGCAGCAGCTCACGTGCTTCATTACGCTGCTGGGCAACCGTAGAGTATTCGCCCTTGAGATGGTTAACCTGATTGCGCAGGTGATTCAGCTCACTGTCTTTGTCCTCCAGTAGCTTGCGCTGGCGAGCAATACGTGACGCATTGCTAAAGTCAGGCAGCGCCGCTGGCGCTGCTGCGGTCACCACCTTCATGCTGCGCTCACGTAGTTCAGCATTCTCCCTGCGCAGGGCGGCCAGGTATTTGTCCTGCCGCTCGACCAGATCCTCCAGCTCATGGTTGCGGTTGTTCAGCTCGGCCAGGTAGTAGCCCATGTTGTGCTCTGCTTCGGACTGCCGGCTCTTCTGCGAGAACGAGAAGTCGTCGACGTTATCCTTCGCCCGGATGACACCTTCCGGCAGGATCTGTTTGCGCCGTGGTACCGGCGCGTCGGGTAAGTTCTTGGTCATCACCACCACCCTCTCAGTTTGCCCACGTAATAACCGGCGGCCGCCAGGATGCAGACGACCGCCACGATAACGAGGTAGTCACCACGATGCGAGAACCATTGCGGCTCTGCATAGATGGCGTCCAGCTCGTCATTGAGCTGCGCGTTCTCTTCACGCAGTGCTTTGTTGTCAGCAACCAGCTTATCGATCTTCGCTTCCAGACCTGCAATAACCTGGTCAGCACCATCAATCCGCGGCATCGGTTTCCTCCGGGGCCGAGTGGTTCACATCAAAGATGATCGCACCGGCAATGTAGTTAATGGCACCCAGCAGTTCACGTTCGCGCCGGCGGTAATGCGGCAGGCGTGTGGACTCCTGAATCTTTTTGACCGCCTGGAACAGCAGGCCGTGGTTGTCGCCCAGCAAATCCGAGATGCTCTGCATTGGCTGGGACTCAAACGAACGTGCGTTAGCGTGGCGCTCAGCGCCCTTGCCGGTGGCCGCCTGGTCGTATGCGGCATCCAGTACGCGGCGCAGGGATGAGTACGCATCGTCCAGTCCTGCGACTGGGGCTAACCGTCCAGCTTTCGGGACACGCTGGCCACGTGCTTCTCTCAAGTCAGCCTCGCGGTTCGACACCGCGGTACGCAGCGACAGAATCATAGCGCTCATGCGATCGGCGACGTTCAGCACGTTGGCTTTGAGGGTCAACATCTCGTTACCTTCAATGCCCGCGCGCGCCGCCGCTTTGATAACGTGCTCGCACATGTCGATGACCGGCGGGTGATTCGCGAACTCATCGCGGTCGCCATCTACTGGTGCGGGCACATGATCAATACCGACACCGTGGATGTACAGTAGCTTCTCGATGTTGGCACGCACTTCGGTTTCGCTGGCGAATGATGGTAGGTTGCCGAAGGCGCTCACCAGATCATTTACCAGGGATGTGTAGTTGGAATGGTTCAGTTTCATTCGAAGTCCTCGGGGTTAAGGGATACGGTTTCCTGGAAGATGTTCACATGGTCAGGCTGGATGACCGTTTTCATCGAGCGGATACCATGACGCTCATCATCTTTCAGACGGTCGAGCATTACGGCCAGGTGCGGCAGCGTCTCTTCATTGATGACGCAAGCACTGCCGCCAGCATCCAGCGTGGCTCGCAGCGCGGCACGTTGCAGTTCTGTCGGCTGGTTCTTCCCGGCCTTCGCCTCGATGGCGATGTAATGGCCGTAGGCACAGACTACCTTATCGGACTTGCCTGATTCGCCCATGCCCCACGTCGCCGGGTTTAGCCACTCGGCATGGTGCTGAGTCAGCAGTGCGTCAATCTTTTCCTTCACCTTGCCTTCCGGCGTTGTCTTACTTTTGGCCATCTGTGTATCGATCCTCTATCAGTTTAAGTTTGTGCGCTTCGGAGAAGTACCAGTGCTTCTTCACAGCTTGCCCTTAGTGCTTATGGTATTGCGCATACGGTTAACGGTACGCAGCAGGCAACGCGCATCTTCTGCGTCAGCCAGGCCAGCCTCTTCTGTGATGATCGCCTGCAGCCAGCGCTGCATACCGCCCAGCACCACGTCCTGCAGGACGGGCGTCTCCGCCAGCATAATCTCGGCCAGGCGATGCTCGTGCTGGTGCAGCACCCTCTCGAGCTGTGCCGTTTGACTTTGCAGTACGGACTGCAATTGTCTCTCGTGCTGCTCCAGCATCTTCATAACCTCACGGCTGATTACCACTTCTCTATCCATGACTACCTCTTGCTCATTAGTAACAGGCATCGCTCGCAGTAATCCATGCTGGAACACGTGCATGGATCCTTTAAGCAGATGACATAGAAGTCAGGCCAGCGCCGCACCTTACCATAGTTCTGCGCTGCGCCATCCAGCCGGTACACCAGCGACATCTTCCCGGGCTTCTTAAACGATGGCCTTACCTCGAGTACCTCACGTGCTGACGACACTGACTGCCAGCTACCACGCCCCACATACACATCGCCTGGCTGGACATCTCGCAGGCGTTTCATCACCAGCTTAACCTTGTGCATCGGTCACCTCCCGCCACTGCTTATTCCTGTTCATCCGGGCATACACTGCGTACGGCTGCTTGCCGGCACACTTCGCACCAATGAAACTGTAGATGACTGTCTGGCTTTGCCCCGGTGTGAATGGGGTGCGGCGCAGATACTTGAACTTTTCCAGACGCGCAATGATGGCACCGAACGTACGCTCATGTGCTGCGGCCATAGCCTCGAGTGACCAGCCACCTTCGAACTGTTCCCGTAGGGCAACGTCCTCTCGCCACAGCCAGCGCTTGCCAATGGCGCATCCAGCACATCCTTCTGGCAGGTCAGGCTCATAGCCCCGCTTGAATAACTTTCCGCGAGCACGTCGTGCACGTTCTTCACGACGACGGTATGCCTGAAACTCCTGCCACTTGATCTGTTCCCACACCTTGCCGCGGGGACGTCGGTTCCCGGGATGTGCATAGGCTACCGCTAACTGCCGCATCAGTGTGGCCATCAGTCACCTCCCCGCGCCGTACCGCGTGGGGCTATCATCAACTCAACGTTGCGAGTTACCACCTTTACCGGGACATCTGACATGCCTGTCACCAACAATGCAAACTCGTATGGCGGCATAGTCAGCGTAACCGTACGCCCGGTACCGAGACGTAATCGAAATGCGATCTCGCGATCTTCCTGATTGCTTCGTGTTAGCGATAATTCTGCAACACGAATCTCGGGTGTCGGGTCATCCAGCCAGGCTGGACGTTTACCAACAGGTGGTTTCCACAGGTCACCGCCGTGGTATGTGTAGCCGCTCATCTCCAGCGTACGAATCGCGGCAATTGCTTCTTTGTCAGTCATGGGACACCTCGCTATTTGGTGCGGTCATCGCCGCATGAATGTAGTCGGCGTTGTAGTGTGGCTGGCGCGCCTCGAACATCGTGGCTCCGTTGGTCACCATCATCGTGTTCTTTGAGATGAAGCTGTACCAGACGAACGCATCTGAGTGCTGGCGCAGGCTGTTGATGAGGCGCAGTGCCTGCACGCCGTCCATCGTGCGGCTGACGTTGATGATGAGACAGTTACCAGGCTCCCCGATCAGCATACCCAGCAGCTTAGGGTCTACGTTCTGGAAGAACTGGGAGAAGGCGTTGGAATTAAACGAATACAGCACGCGGTACACACGCTCTGGCGCGGCAGATGCGTCTCTGTTCTGCTGAGTCTGAGGTCGAGTACGTGCATACTCGTCGGCGCTGATCATCGCCGCCGGCGGCTGGCGCAGGTGGTGCCCCTTTGATGTCAGGGAATAGCCACCGTCCACTGCGTACACCCACAGCGGTCGCCCCATAAGACCGACGCGAAACTCGGCCATCGCTTGCGCTTTGTCCAGCGTTGCGTATACTTGTTTTTGCATAGTTGTCACAAACCTTATGCGAAGGCCACCGGCTACTGCGAGCTGGTGGCCTTAATTTATTAAAGACCTTTGTCTATCCAGATCCATTTGAGGTAGGCACCCAGGGGATCCATACCTCGCTCCATGTACTTGCGATACATGAAGAGGTACTCACCCATCGGGTACTGTTGTTGATACACCGCAGCTCGGCGCAGGCGTTCGTCCCGGTCGAGCTGAGTCCACTCTGCGATACGTTGATCGTATAAGTCGTTCTGTTCCTGTACCTGTTCAGTCATATTCACCTCGCGTTTGACCCTCCCATAGTAGATGGCTTGTCAGCCTGTGTCAATTACATAACATCTGCATGAGGCCACCGTCCATCCAGACCGCATAGCTCTGCTTATACCCCGGCACCTTCACGTTCGAACGGGCATAGACAAACCCGTTCTGCTCGTTAGGTTCCGACATCTCGACCACTACGCCATCACCTACGGCCACCCGGTGCACCAGCTCACCGCTTGGCTGGTTGACGTACGGATGCTTCACGCTGTGCACCACATACTCATGGCCCAGGTCAGTAACCCGCAGGGCGTTCTCTTCTACCGGCAACTTCTCTCCGTTGTCCAGCTCGATGCGAATGTCACACTGCGTGTACTCAACGCTCTGTGCTATCGCCGGCAGCGCCGGCAGCGCCGCCAGCATCAGAACAATCAGGCTCTTCACGTAACTGTACTCCTTCGATAATGATTTCATCCTGGACAAACGTCACCCGGATATCGTAGCCGCCAACCCAGCGGCCTTTGATGTACACACATACCCGCTTCACGCTGCCATCAGGCCGGTGCACTGTCGGGTACTCCCGCAGGTTCACTGTCTCCTGCAACCATATCTGCTGCCGCCAGTTGGCCAGCTCGCGGTCGAGGATCTCACCCAGCAGCGACTCTTCGTACTGGGCCATACTGATCTTCAACGCCTGCGCTTCAACACGCAGACGTTCCTCAACCATGCGGTGCAGGTTCATACCCTGCTCGAGAAAGCTCTTCGCCTTCGGACTGAATTTCATTCGGTACGCTCCACCTTGATGATGGCCTCCGGGATCTCACCCTCGGCGACCACCAGGACTTTCGTGCACGCCACCTTCACACCCAGTCGACGCGCCGACGTTTGCAGGTGCGCCATCTCTGTCGACAGGTTAATGAACGGTGACGTCCAGAACATGACGTCGCCTTCTTTCAGCGCGCGGATTGCTTCGGTTCTTCCGATTGGGTTGACTATCATAAAATCTCCTACCCGATGAGGGCTAATAACCAATGATCACTGTGTAAATCTAAGACGCCCTGACCTGCTGTGTTGCTAACACCATAGGTGCCATGCCAGAACACTTCGCTGCGCATGATGCACTCGCTGGTGGTGAACGTCTCTTCACCTGTGGCCAGCTTGTACACGAGGTAGCGCAGGTCATCGTCCTGATCAAACCCCTCTTCGATGGCCTCCTTCTCGAGCGCCGGCGGCAGCTCACCGAACGTCAGCCACACTGCTGGCACCACGTTGTAAACGTCCTCGTGGCTGCGGTCACGCATCGCCGGCGGCATGTTGAACAGCTTGTCGCACAGGAAGTTCAACATCTGCCCGACATCTTCTACGCCTTCTGGAAAGTCAGCGCTGTACCAGTTCTCCATCTGCACTTCGAGGTATGGCTTCTGCACCACCGGGTACGCTGGGCCGTTCAGCAACACGTCATTCAGATCCCGGTCGGTGATGTACAGCACGCAGTCATTGTACTGTACCTTGTTCATTCGATTGTCCATCACAACTCCTTGAATTTTATATCGTACGAAGGGCACCGCTGGGTACCCTTACAGTATTTATTCGGCCTGAATTCAGGCCAGTTATTCCTCGTCCATCCACGCTGGCCAGTCGCCGGCGCGCTTCATGGCGACCTGTGCTTTCGCTTCGGCCTCCTTCATCTGTCGCACCTTCTGCCTGAGCTGGGCATCCGGTAGCCAGGCCTTCGATACTTCCAGCAGGAAGTGGTAGTTGTGCCTGTCCTTAACCCGCTTCATCAGCTCCCGGGCGCAGGCCTGCATTGCCTTCTTGCTGTTGCCGTGGATCTTATTGCACAGCATGAAGGTCACCATGATGTCGATGGCCTCCGCTATCTGCTTGCACATCGGCTGCTCACGGCCAGTCACCTCGATCGATATGCTGGTGGCCGGGAACATCAGCACCTTTCGGTAAGGCTTGAGCCATTCCGCCCGGGCAAGCCCGTAACTGTAGTTCTGGTTAGGTTCTTTACTCTTTACCATCTTCCTCACCCTCTTCGGGTTCTGCCAGTGACAGCGTGAATGACATGCCGTTGATGTCGATCTGCGCCACGTTATAGGTGCGCCACAGGAACATGTTGCCGCCGGTACCCACATCGTGTTCTTCGTTGTGCACACAGTTGCCATACCCGGCATCACCACCTTTGATGCTCTCAACCTCCAGCCCCATGCTCTCGAGGATGTCCACCCCGTCATCGAGCGCTTCTTCCAGCTCGTCCAGAGCAGCGCTCAGGTACGCATGGTAGGTAGCGTCCACGATGGCCTCGGCTTCAAGTTTGACCGCTTCCATCGCGCTCTCGATCCCATCGAAGCACACGTAGTCAGGATCCTCGAGTTCACGGTCGACGATGATGTCCAGCAGTTCGTTGTTGTAGCTGAACTCTGGCGGATAGAAGTCGTTCTCTTCCAGCGTGCGGCGAACCTCGTCCTGCACATTGTTGACGGTTACTTCGCCCAGTTGATCCTCGATCTCGCCCAGGTTGTTATAGACATGCTGCTGAATCTGATTGCTGTACTGGCTCATTTGACACCTCGCTTTTTCTTACCCTGCTGTTTGGCACAGGCGCTTGCTAACGCCTGCGTTTTCATATCACTCAGCGACCCACGATATTCTTTACCGTTGCACGAGAACGTCCAGTCATAGTGGCCGCCGGTGACGTTGCGTATCTATAAACTGGCGGGTGCGACACTCGACCTCATCTTCCCACTCCATGTCCGTCGGCGCTTCGCCTTCACTCAAAACATAATCCGCCAACCAGCGCCCGAGTTCTTCGGCCACCTCATACTCCCAGACGCCCGGGCCAGGCTCGCTGCTCTCGTCATACACCCGGTTGGCCACACGTTCTGCCGAGAACGCATAACCGGAGATGGTTACCGCGCACTCGATCTCCCCGCCGCCCAGCGCCGACTTAATCGTCTCGGCACCTGACTCATTGCCGTCAGCTTCCACGGCCACCAGCTTGTCGCGGAAGCCAGCAAAGATATACATACCTGTCACAATCGCGGTCATCACACTTCTCCTTCTACAGTTGTGGTGTCTCATTCAGGATGCGCTGGATGCTGGGCACTTCGCGCAGGATATGGTTGCCGTTCCCGGCACAACCTGCCAGCACACTCGCCAGCATGACGACCGCAATAACGCTACTCACCTTCTTCATCGTCGTACTCCCCTTCACTTTCGAAACGGTATTCAGCCTCGCTAACGAGGCCGTCATAGCGGCAGTCGAACCCGTCACGCAGGTCATCCAGCAGTGCCTCGGCCGCAGCGATGGCACCGTCTTCACTTTCGGCCCTGATACGGATAGTGATCGTGCGCATCAGCTCTTCCCTTTCAGTCGGTTCAACACATAGTCCCGGGCCTCGTTCCAGATCTGGGACTCGGCGCGGTTCATCTCAGCGATAACTTCCGGCACGTGGTGGTACTCCTGCCACGGTGGATCGCAACGCTTCGCCTTCGGCATATCAAACAGTGACTCGACTGCCTGTATCACTGGCAACATGTCAGCCGATGTCACGCCGTCCGTGAACTCCAGCTCGGAGTCCATGTCGATGTTGTCCTCGAGCCACAGGCGCAGGATCTCCAGCAGCTCGAGGTGGTTTTTCAGCTTCATAAATACCTCAATCATTGATACGGAACATACTGTGATGGCGGATACGCCCATCAATTATTTCAGTCCACATGCACTCGATACGGCCATTGGCCAGCGCCTTACCTCTTAGTGCATCGTAATAGTGGAAGGACTCACGCCTACCATCGACGTAGAAATGCGTACATTTCTGTCCCTCACGTCCCGTAGCCATAACACTAAAGGTCTTCATAGCGGTGACTCCACGTCGATCATCTCACTGTCCAGCTCGCCGGACTCCTGCACCTCGAAGATGGTCGCCGTGTGTCCACGCTGGAAGAACTGCTCCCACACCTGATGCACTGCGTCCTCCGGGCTGTCTGCGATGACGTCGATACACCACGTCACCCGGTACTCTTTCTGCTGCCAGTCGGTGCACTCTGGTTGGCCTGAATTCAGGCCAGTTGGTACCATTGTCATTGCACGCTTAATGACTTCCAGCTCTTCACAGCGTGGGCACTTGAAACGCCCGGTTACTGATTGCCACAAATGAGTGCCACATTTCTGACACGGTATCTGCGTTAGCTTTTCGAATGGTGTTATTTGCATCACATGTCCTCCAGCAGATAGCGGTACTGGTCACCGACGTAATCCATCAGCGCCGCCTTACGTTCTTCCGGGTCGCCGTAGATTCCCCAGCAGGAATCCTCTTCCACCCACTCGATGTGGCCGCAGCACTCGCAGCCTTCGCACCGCTCAATGATGTAGCCACACGCCCCGTAGACGTGATAGTTATCGAGGTCTTTCACCTCATCGACGATGCGCTGGCGGGCATTCTCCACTGACCACTCGCCGCCATGCTGCGCATCCCAGCGCTCGACGTCGATCATCATGAAGCCGATGATGCCGCTGTCCCAGCCGCACGAGAACTTGCCAGTCGAAAAGCTCAGGCCGCTGTGGTCGTACATGTACACTGGCATGATGACGTAGCTGGACACTGGCGTCTCGTTCTGCATCAGCCACTGGATGACCTCAACATCGCTGCCGTCCTCCAGCAGTTCATCCGGTACAGGCATCGCCGCTTTGATGCGCGCCAGCACCTCGTCTGCCGCATCCTCGTGGAAGTTATAACGGCGGTGCATATCCTTCGACCAGAACGCTGCTACGTTATCCCATTCGGTACGCGGTGACTCTGCGCTTTCGTCATACTCAACCCGGATGCGTACGCCTTTGACTTCGTTCTCGTTGATGTAAATTTCGTGACCCATGTGACACCTCGCTAGGTTAATCAGTTGGCCTGAATTCAGGCCAACGTGTATTGATTCTGTTGAACGGTTAGTCGGTACCCACTGCTCACCAACTGATACTAAGTATAACACAGCTACTACATTGTGTCAACCCCACGCCCGATAGTATGCCCCGGCTTCCTGAAACTCTGCCTTGTCACTCAGTCGGCCAGGCGGGTGACCAGCCTGCCATTCACGGCACGCCGCCCGGGCAGTCTCAACGTCGCCCACCACCTCTTTGATAAACTGTGGACGTGACGGCGCTGGCTCCAGCCCATCCGGCCATTCTGAATTGTGCTTCCACCAGCGACGGTGGAAGATCACATACCGCGTCTGCTCGGCAGGTGTACGGGTGCGCTGGGCACGCGCTTCTATCTGCTCAATGGTATTGCTGATTTTCATCTTCATTCTCCAGTGCAAATGCTACGCCTACGGATTGCGAACCATCGCCAGACTCTTCGGCCTCTTTGATGACGCGGCTCGTCACGATTTCGGTATGGTGCGCCAGCATCAGCTCGAACAACTTGCTGCTCACCACTTCCAGGAAGTTCTTCTGATCCACCCGGCCTACCTTCTCCATCGCTTTGATGGCCGCTATGTATACCGGGTGCTTAACGATATCGCCTTCCAGCGCCTGCCGCATGTCACGCTTGGCTTCGGCCAGTTCGTACACATAGGTGATGATGGTCGGTATGTTCTGGGTATGCTCGTCCTGAATGAAGCCGACGTACGGTGCCAGACGCAGGCACGCCAGCAGCTTCACGTGTTCCGGTAATGCAGCGTGGAAAATATGCTGTGCCACAGCGCTGGTTACCATGTCGATACGGTCAAATTCTTTGGTCATCTCTTATCCTTATGGCCTGAATTCAGGCCGATTGGTTTCTTGTGTCCGAGTCCACGCATCAGGTGGAACCCCGAGTCTTTCAGTTCTATGATCCGGGCGTAGGTATCCCACGGCCCATCAATCTGTACAATATCGCCTACGGCTGGGTTACTGTAGGCAACCTCAAGCTGATACAACGCCTGCCCGTTAACCACACTGGCCATATTAATCTCCGCTATGTGTCTGCCACGTCGCGCCTTTGCTGATCCACTTCTTGCAGAACTTGATCTCGCGCATAACGTCGTGTTGAAAATTTGCCTGGAATGTCGGCGCGCGCCACACCAGTATGTCGTTGTGGCTGTCGATGATATGCAACCACAGGGAATGGTACCCATGCTCTTCGATGCGGTAATTCTCCTCCGCCACATTGCACGCGGCCATGAGTTCCTCGAGCGTGTCGCGGTCGTCGGCGGTACCGGTAAGCTCAAAGAGATCGGCAGGCTCTTTGCCAAGCTCGTCCATCCAGTTCAGGCGCTCGTCGATGGTCATCCAGTCCCAGTTAACCGCCCACAGATCACCGTCCTGATACAGTCGCCACGTGCCGCCCTCGAGCTTGAAAACCGCCCGGTCGAGCATGGCCTCCCACGCATCCCAGTATTCCTCGTTATCGTCCGGCCCTTTCAGCAGCACCCGCGCCGCGTCCTCGGAGAACTCCCACCCGTTCTCACTGTCGGACGGGTAGCCCAGGCAGCCCTGGGCGAACGTCATCGGGATGTAGATCCCGCGGCTGTCGGAAAGTAATAGCTCAATTGCTTTCATGTTTAGCTCCCGCCTTAAAGGCGTTGAATAGTTTGGTAAACAGCGCTGGCCCTGCAATATCTGCCAGCGTCGGCATCAGCGCGAAGTGGTCAGTCGCAAAGCCCAGCGCCATGCGGTGCTCACTCATATCGCTGACCTGCTGGTGGTGCGCAATGAAGTAATCCAGCGCGCCCTCGAGATCGGCAGCTTCGCCCCACGCCTTGCGGTGGTCACCGTTGAGCACAAAGAACACGCGGTTATCGAACACCAGCGCCGTCGTCACGCAACCGTAGCCCTGCACGCTGGGGTTATAGCTCAGGTGCCAGCGGCCACGCTGGTCTACCTCGTTAATTCCCGCCACGTTCATGCCGCACATCATCACTGCTGGCTGGGTTTTGAATGCTGTCATATTCACCTCGCTTTGGCCTGAATTCAGGCCGATTTGTTTTATACAATATGAAGAGCTTCAACTACCGACTGCCAGAAAGCGTCACCGTCCGGGTCACCTTCTGGAGTTGGTACGTTCTCATGCTCGACTAATGCACTATCGGTGTACACAGCAAGCCTGTCTGCTACATCCCATGCTGGTGTTGTACCAAAAGGCATATCTGTAGCAATCATTAGACGCTGCCCATCCACAAACACACCCTCAAACCCGTTATCAAGTAACACATAATCAATTCGCATCGCTCTCTCCTTTGGCCTGAATTCAGGCCGTTATGTATTGGCCACTTTTTACTGATTGCCGTTGAAGCCTTTCTCCAACTGTCAACAAGTATAACACGACTACTACATTGTGTCAAGTCTCGCCCATAAAAAGCCCCGCGCAGTGGCGGGGCCGTTGTCCTGAATTTTCAGGAATCCATAGGACGTCTACGTCTGGGGGTAGGTTGCTGCGCTAATACTTTGCGGGCTCTACGCTCGGCATCCTCGCGGGCTTTGGTCTCGCGGTACATCCGGCAATACTCATTACTGGGGATATGCTCCTGGGCAACTTCGCGCGCAGCTTTCTCCTTATCATAAAGTCGGACGGCTAAATCGACTTGCGCCGCATGTGACAGTGACTGGATAACCTCAAAGAGTAATGAGGCATCAGCCTGTGGCGCGGGCAGGGGCCTGACCTGTGGATCGATGCGGAGCTGGGCTTCCAGTTTGTCGATGTACTGGATAGCCGCCATACGCAGTTTTGCATCATACCCCGACACCAGCGTGAAAGTGTGCATCTTATCCAGTTCTATGTATGCCAGATAGCCGCGCCCATCGTAGTGCATCGTAAGTCCATGAATTTGTTCATGACGCAAATTTGCGTCATCCCCGTATAGTTGTTTTAACATCACACGGGCATCACGCAAAACATCACCATGACGCTTCCCTGTTACTTCGGCAATCTCTTTACTCGTCATACTTACAGTTTTCATCTTGCCTCCAACGGCAAAAATCCCCTGACAGTTGAACCCGATGCCCACGCATCGCCTGTCAGGGGATTTTTATTCTTTGTGGGTTCTGTCGTCCCTTTTGGGGACGTCGATTCAGGGGGTTCAGTCCGTCGTCGATGCACTCAATATACTCATGAGGCCTGCTGTAGTCAATCCCATTTCCGGCCTGAATTCAGGCCATAAAAAGCCCCGCGCAGTGGCGGGGCGAATGGTGTCGGTATGGATTACTGACTGTTGACTTCGCTCATGATCAGCGACTCGAGCAATGCCGTACCCGATCGCGCTTCGGTCACTTCCCGGCTCTCGTTATAGTCCCGCTCGGCATCGACGGTCTTTGCCGTCCCGCGCGCCCGGGTGCGCAGGGAGTCGAGGTGTGCCTGCTCTTCCAGTTGCCGCTCGTCGGCCAGCTCCCACGGATAATTAAACAGCTCGCGGGTATCGATGCCGTCCTCTTCAAAGACCTGCTCGGCCACCGCACCGCATCGGCTTATGGCACCGCCAGCGCGTGGATTCCTGACCATCTGCAATCGGGTGTTCGCCGGGATCACCGCGTTGATTGTCGCCGTGATAAACGCCGCATCTGTCGCCTTCGCCGCTTCGCTGGTGGCAACCGGCACGCCGCGCACGTCATAAATCAGGCCGCCGTTCTCCCACACGGCGTTATTGATGGTACGCGGGGCCACTCGCTCGATGCCGTCCCACAGCGCTTTCTCATGCGCCGCGCGCCCGCAGTCCACCCAGCCGTCAACGATATGGCTGTTACCGATGCACGCGCGCCGCACGTTGACCTTCATCCCGCCGCACTGGTACATGCGCAACCCGGTTAACGAGGTGTTCGGCATGGACAGCACGCCGTCAACCGTCACGCATTTTTTGAACGTCATGTTCTCGGCGTTCTTACCCGTCACCACGCGGCAGTCGCCCACAAAATCACACGCGATGAACATCGCCCCGTCGGTATCGCCCCGGAACGTGACGCCATTAAACACGCAGTTGATAAACACGCGCCCGGATATGTTCGCCCGGATGTCATTACGGACGGAATAGCTGTTAAAAATCGCCGTATCCTCGACCATCCCATCCAGCGTTATCCCGTCGATCTCCGGCACGTCGGCCACCGCATTAAAAATCTGCTCAGGAATAGCCACGTCGCCGCGCACAAGCTCTTTCCCTACTAACCCCGGCATCTGCGCTTCATGAGTGGGAACGGTGGCGGCGCTCGGTTCTATCGCGTCCTCCAGTTCCAGCCATTCCTGATACATGCGCATCATGTTTTCACGTGCGGCCATCATGGTGCGCGGTACCGCGGCAATGATAGCGGGATCTAATACGCCTGCTTTACCCAGCATTTGCAGCCATGCCTCATAGCTGACCCATCCCGTTGCAGGCTTGTCCAGCGCATCGCGCGCCGCTGTATATTCCGGGCTTAACAGCTCTTCGCTGCGCTTATGCTGGGCAATCTCCGATTTCCATTGCAGAAAGTCCTCGAGGTCACGCTTCCAGCGGGAATACATGCTCATGAAGGAATTGTAGTTTGCGCGGGTACCCGCAAAATGCTGGCGGATACTGCCGGAAAGCCCCTGCAGTAGACCATACATCGCCGCCGCATTCGGCGTGAACTCTTCGCGGGAATCCGGCAGGCCGAACATCCGCAGGGTTTTACTCTTGGGAACATTCGCACCTAATGGCCGCAGGGAATCCCAGCGGTTCAGCAACCCGATTATTGTGTCCGGGCGGTAGATGATTTGTTTTGTTGCTCGTGCCATTTTTCACCTCGTCTCTTCGCTGTTTTGGCCTGAATTCAGGCCGATTTAATGGATCACTTGTTACGGGGCTATTATAACCACCTAGTTA
>OIER01000157.1_pt1 | contig 68053 bp, 63 predicted proteins | sample 1581801 | NCBI WGS metagenome assembly OIER01 (sample SAMN03281006, study PRJEB24777) | human gut metagenome | isolation source: fecal sample PR165 from 1 month old male Malay infant, vaginally delivered... | reverse complement strand
GCTCGGCATTTCCAGTCTCGGCGGGCTGCTGGCAACAAGGGCCGCCATGCAGAAGCACGGCATTGCGGGCACGCTGCGCTTCACCGGCGAACCCGCTGAAAAAGTGCGGGGCTCGAAACCCATCCATGCCGCCAAGGGCTATTATGACGGGCTGGACGGGATGATCTCTTTCCATCCGTTCTACATGCTGCCGCTGTGCAATACGGTACGCTGGGAGACGCATTGCGGTGCCGCCTATTCGATGATCTACCGCTTTGTCTGCGACCAGCCGGAGGGTTGGGGGCTCAGCGACGGCGCGCCGATCCCGCAATCCCACTCGGCGGTGCGCGCACCCGGCGCCAACGACGCGCTGATGATGATGTACATGGCCTCGAAGGCGCTGCGCGATTCCATGCTGCCGCATCAGGGCGGCTGGTCGATCAGCGAGGCGATCCTGACGGCGGGGCAGGCGACCGCCGACAATCTTCCCGCCGGGCTTGCCGAAATCCAGTACATGATGCGCGTGCCGGACATTGTCATGGCCGAGCGCGTCACCGCCGTGCTCGACCGCAATGCGGAGCACGCTGCCGCCATGACCGGATGCCGTGTGGAGCGGCACTGGGTGTGCAAGTCGCGGCCCGGCCTTGCCAACCATGCCATGGCCGAAGTGACGTGGGATGCCCTGCAGGCTGTCGGCGCACCGCGCTGGAACGAGGCGGCAAAGGCGGTTGCACGGGAGATTCAGGTGAATGCCGGGATCGATGCGATGCAGGACCCGTTTCTCGATGAATGCGAGGCATTGATCGCGCCTGTAGAAGCCGAAGCGATCCTGCGGCGCGACCTGCCGCCGTCGCAGATCAATTCCACCTCCGACGATTATACCGACATGACATGGCATGCGCCGACGGTGCGGTTCTACGTGGCGCGTCCAGCATTGAAGGCACCGAAAGGCTTTGCCTATCCGGGCTGGGTGATGAATGCGCTCGGCGGTATCCCTGCAACGATCGATCCGATGGTGCTGACCGCCGCCAAGACGGTGGCGCTGACGGCCCTGCGCCTGCTTGAGGATGGCGGGGCGAGGAGCAAGGCAAAGGATGAATTCATTCAGCGCACCGGCGGCGGCATTGGCGGATCAAAGTGGATCGCACCGCTGTGCGACTACGAGCCGCCGATTCATTTCCGCTGGCCGGAATATGTGACCACTGCACGCGGGCGGGAGTGGTGGATACCCACGCGCCCTGACAAGGAGACGGACCAATGACACGCCATGAACAGGGCTTTGACAATGATGCTTTCACACTCAAGCGCCGTAATCCGAATGGCGGCACCGCGCCGCTGAAAGGCTGGGGCTTTCGCAATGAAACCGACCCGCTGACCGATGTACTTTTGGGCTCGCCCGCCTTCCTGCGCCACATGGCGACAAGCTCGCTGTCACGCAAGCATCTGCGCGAGGCGCCGTGCAACATTCAGACCGCACAGGCCCAGCACAAGGAACTGGTCGCCGCCTATGAGCATTTCGGTGTGAAGATCCACTGGCACGAACCGGAACCGGAACTGCCGATGCAGGTCTATTCCCGCGATTCCAGCGTCATGACGCCCTATGGCGCCATCATTACCGCCATGGCCAACTGGTGGCGACGCGGCGAAAACTATGCCGCCATCCGCACCTATGAAAAGCTTGGCATTCCGATCTACGACATGGTGACCGCAGGCACCTTCGAGGGCGGCGATTTCAACGTGATCGAGGAGGGCTGTGTTCTCGTCGGCTGCGGCGGCGCCCGCACGCAGGAGGAGGGCGCGCGGCAGGTTGAGGAATGGTTCCGGCGGGAGGGCTGGGAGACGCGCCTTGCCTTCATCGACGAGTATTACGTGCATATCGACCTGATGGTGGTGCCGATTGCGCCGAAATTGACCGCCGTGTGCCTCGCCTGCACGGAGCCGGGTATCGTCGATTGGCTGAAAGCCAAGGGTCACGAGATCATCGACGTGCCGTTTCAGGACACGATGAATCTCGGCTGCAACTTCATGGCGCTGGGCAAGGACCGGATCATCGCGCCGTCGTCGAGCAAGACGCTGATCGACAAGCTGCGCGCGCGCGGATTCGAGGTGGCGGCGGTGGATATGAGCGAGATTTCCAAAACCGGCGGCGGCATTCACTGCATGGCACAGGCGCTGCTGCGCTCGGCGGAGTGAGGGGTGTGATACCAATAGTCCTCCGCCACATAAACTTTCCGTCGCTTTTGCGTCTGGTATCCGGATGAAAAGCCCCATACCATTTCCGGGACGAACAGCATTCATAAGGAGGCGACGATGCTCATCAAGCGGGATTTCTACATCAATGGCGCGTGGGTGCCGCCTCTCAAGGCCAATGATCTCGAGGTGATCAATCCGGCAACGGAAAAGCCGGTTGCCATCATCTCCATGGGCACGGCAGCCGATATCGACCGCGCCGTGGCTGCGGCGAAAACGGCCTTCCAGACCTACAGCCGGACGTCGGTGGAAGAACGGCTGGCGCTTCTGGAAAAGCTGCTTGCGATCTACAAGCGCCGCTACGACGAGATGGCACGGACCATCACACTGGAACTCGGCGCGCCGATCACCATGAGCACGCAGCAGCAGGCGGATGTCGGTGTCGGCCATCTCCAGGGCTTTATCGATGCGCTGAAAGCCCTGCACATGCGCGAGGAACTGCCGAATGGCGATCTGCTGGTGCGCGAGCCCATCGGCGTGTGCGGGCTGATCACGCCGTGGAACTGGCCGATCAACCAGATCGCGCTGAAGGTCGTCCCGGTGCTGGCTACCGGCAGCACCTGCGTGCTGAAGCCAAGCGAGTTCACGCCGCTCAATGCGCTGCTCTGTGCCGAGATGATTGATGAAGCGGGCTTTCCCGCCGGCGTGTTCAACCTCGTCAATGGCGATGGCGCGACGGTGGGCGCGGCCCTGTCCAAGCATAAAGACGTCGACATGATGTCGTTCACCGGCTCGACCCGCGCCGGTATCGCCGTCAGCAAGGATGCGGCGGAAACGGTCAAGCGCGTCACGCTGGAACTGGGCGGCAAGTCGCCGAACATCGTGTTCGAGGATGCCGATCTGGAAGATCGCGTCGCGGGCAGCGTGCTTGAATGTTTCAACAATAGCGGCCAGTCCTGCGATGCGCCGACGCGCATGCTGGTACAGCGCTCGGTCTATGACAAGGCGGTGAAAATCGCCGAAGCCACCGGCAGGCAGGCACAGGTCGGTGATCCGCAGGAGGAGGGCGATCACATCGGCCCGCTCGTCAGCCATATCCAGTATGGCCGGGTGCAGAACCTGATCGAAGCGGGAATTTCCGAGGGCGCACGGGTGCTGGTCGGCGGTGCGGGCAAGCCGGAGGGCTATGAGACCGGCTATTTCGTCCGCCCCACCATTTTTGCCGATGTGCGCAACGATATGCGCATTGCGCGGGAAGAAGTATTCGGGCCGGTGCTCGCGCTCATTCCGTTCGATACGGAGGAAGAAGCCATCGCCATCGCCAATGACACGCCCTACGGCCTTGCCGCCTATGTGCAGACGGGCGATGCCAAGCGTGCGGAGCGCGTGGCATCAAGGCTGAAAGCCGGCATGGTGCATATCAATGGCGGCCCGCATCGCTATGGCAGCCCGTTCGGCGGCTACAAGCAGTCAGGCAATGGCCGCGAGGGTGGCAAATTCGGGCTGGAAGACTTTCTCGAGGTCAAGACCATCCACCGGCCGTAAGGGACAGAAATGGTTGATGGCGTGAAGGCCATCAACCAATCAATGTTTCATCGATTTCAATCAGATAGGCCTGTCCGCTCGCCTTGGCTTTCAACAATGCGGCGGGCAGCTCTTCCAATGTGTTCAGCTTCTGCGAAGCCACGCCATAGGCCTCGGCGATTTTCAGGTAATCGGGTGCCGAGGGACGCACACCCACAGGATTGATGTGGACATCGCGCATGGCGCGCTCGATTTCCTGATAGCCCTGATTGTTCCAGACGACGAAAATAACAGGCACTTTCTCGTCGACCGCGGCGCCGAGTTCACCCAGCACGAACTGAAACCCGCCATCGCCGACAATGCAGATCGTCGAGGTTTCGGGCTGGCCGAGGGCTGCACCGATGGCGGCGGGCGGGCCGAAGCCGAGCGCTCCGAAGCCCGTCGCCGCATTGAACCAGCCGCCGACGCGGTCATGATCGTAATAGAGATTGCCGGAATAGATGGCCTGCGTGGAATCGCCGACAATCAGCGAGCCCGGCAGCGTGTCGCGCAGCGTATTCAGAAAGCGCACATGGCTTTGCGTGCGCGGACCGATCTCGGCCCACGCTGCATCGCGTGTTGCCAGGGCGCGGTCTTCGCCGGACTTCGTGTTGCGCCGCGCGGGCAAGGTAGCGGCGAGCGCTTCGACGGTTTCCCTGGCCGAAGCCTCGATGGGCATGAAGGCGGGACGTCGGTCGAGCTGTCCGGCATCGATGTCGATGCGCACAAGGCGTTTCAACTCGGGAAAACCGCCATCGCCATACATGTCATAATCGGTCGGTCCCATTTCCGTGCCGATGGCGAGGACAAGATCGCTTTCCGCAAGAAGGGTGCGCACGGCGGTGAGGCTGGCGCTGGCCGGGATCAGCAGCGGGTGATTGTGCAGGATGCCGCGCGCATTGGTGGTTGCCACCACGGGCGCATCCAGCTTTTCCGCCAAATCCCTGAGTTCCGCCGCAGCGCCCTTGGCGCCGCCGCCGATGAGAATGACCGGACGTTCCGCCGCAAGGCACTGGCGGGTGAGTTCCGCCATGGTTTCGGCCGACGCCTGCGGGATCGGCGCATCGGACAACTGGCGGCTCGCACCATCCAGCGGCTGCGCCATCACGTCGAGCGGTATCTCGATATGCACGGGTCCTGGACGCCGCGAGGCGAACAGCGCAAAAGCGCGGGCGAGCACGATGGGTAATTCGTCCGCTTTTTCAATGCGATGCGAGAACATTGCAACCGTCTGCAGCATGGCGCGCTGATTGGGCAGTTCATGCAGGAAACCCATGCCCTTGCCGAGCGACTCCCGCTGGTTGACGCCCGAGATCACCAGCATGGGAATGGAATCGGCGCGCGCCTGTCCCATCGCGGTGATCGTGTTGGTGATGCCGGGGCCGGTGATGACGAAGGCGACGCCGGGCTTGCCGGTCGCCCGCGCATAGCCGTCGGCCATGAAGCCCGCGCCCTGTTCGTGGCGCGGCGTGATGTGGCGTATCGTCGATGCGGCAAGGCCGCGATAGAGTTCGATGGTGTGGACACCGGGAATGCCGAAGACGGTATCGACATCGTAGGATTCAAGCAGATGGACGAGGGCTTCACCGACCGTGGTCATGCGGATTTCCGTTGCTGGAGGCGGGTTGCGAGGCGGACGATCCCGGCGCAGGCGGCATCGATCTTGTCATCGGCGACGCTGAGGCTGAGACGCAGGTAACCGGCGAGGTTGTCGCCGAAGGATTCGCCGGGCATGACGGCCACGTGTTCCTCTTCGAGAAGACGCATGGCGAAATCATTGCCGCTCAATCCGGTGGCGCGGATGTCGGCGAGAATGAACATGCCCGCCTGCGGCACGTCGGCGCCGATGCCGGCAATGCCGTCGAGCCGCTTGGAGATCAGCTGGGCGCGGCGGAAATAGCTCTCGCGCATCGTGGCAGCGGCGGCCGATGGCTGGCCGAGGGCATAGGCGGTCATGTCGGCGATGAAGGGCTGGACGCCGAACAGCATGGATTCGGACAACGGCAGCAGTTTCTGCGTGAACTCCGCCGGACCGACGCACCAGCCGCTGCGGAAACCCGGCGCGGCATGGGATTTGGAAATGGAAGCAACCGCTATCGTCCGGTCGGCGAGTTCCGGCTGGTCGAGCGGCGAGGCAAAACTGCCGTCAAAGATCAGCAGTTCGTAGACCTCGTCGGAGACGATCCACAGATTGTGTCTGCGGCAGACTTCACCGATCTCGGCCACTTCCTTGGCGCTCAGCACCGCTCCGGTCGGGTTGTGCGGGGTGTTGAGGAGGAGGACGCGGGATTTCGGCGTGATCGCCTTTTCCAGATCGGCGGCCTGCATGCGGAAACCGTTTTCCGGCCGCAGGGGAACGGACACGCGCGTTGCGCCGGTGGCGCGGACGACGCCGTCATAGGTGGCATAGAGCGGATCGCCGGTGATGATCTCGTCGCCTTCCTCGGCAAGGCCGAGCATGACGAGCGACAGCGCGGTCTGCGTACCGGGAAAGCACAGGATATGCTCCGGACCGATGGCCCGGCCGGTGCGTGCGGTGTACTTTGCCGAAAGCGCCGCGAGAACGCCGGGTTCGCCCCGACCGTTGGAATAGCCGGTGCGGCCGGAGCGCATGGCGTGTTCGGCCACATCCAGCATGTCGGTGGGGGTGGGAATATCCGGTTCGCCGATGGTGAGCTCAATGATCTCATGACCGGCGCGCTTCATTTCGCGCGCACGGATATGCACGGCCCATTTATCCGATCCCAGTCCGGCCAGACGGTCGGTCACAGACGCATAGCGCATCATTGGGCGCCTCCTTCAGCTTGTAATGAAATTCCCAGTACGGCTTCAATAGCGGCAACCCCGGTTTCCGCCAATTCCCCATCGTCGAAAATATCGCCGGCAAGACAGCCTTCCAGCCATAATCCGTCGATGATGGCGTTGATGGCGATGGCGTGGCGGCGGGTATGGTTCGGTTCCGCCGGTTTGCCGGCGGCGCGCAGCGCCTCGCGGATCAGGATTTCCAGCTCGTCGCGAAAGCCGAGATAGCCGTCGCGGTGGGCTGCGGCCATGGCCGGGTCGGCATGCACGAGCGCGATGAAACCCGCCCACAGCGAGAGGTTGTGCGGGTCCATGATCGGTTCGCCGAGATTGGCGGTAACGAACGCCTGCAGGCGCGAACGCGGATCGTCAGCGGCATTCTGCAAGGCATCGCTGGCCTGCACGGTCATGCGGTTCATCACGGCGCGGTAAGCGGCGCCGATCAGGTCATCCTTGGTCGGGAAATAATAGCGGATCAGCCCGGCGGTTACATCGGCCCGCTGGGCGATTTCGCGCACGGTCGCACCGGCAAGACCGCGCTCGGCCACACATTCAAGCGTCGCGGCGATCAGATCCTCGCGGCGCTTGTCCTCGCCTTCACGGCGAAAGGTTTTGCGTGTGGCCGATTGTGCGTTCATTGCCGGAAAACCGGACGGGTGAGGCAGGTCGGGCCGCCCTCGCAGGCAATGCACAGCGCATCCGCCTCGAAGGTCGTGACGGTGCAGCCGGCGGCTTCCATGGCGGCCTTGGTCTTTTCGAAACCCGCCACGGCGATGACTTCATACGGCGCCGTCGGCAGCACGTTGAGGTTGAGGCCGTTGCTGGCGGCAAATTCGTCTTCCGGCGCGGCGATCAGGCGGATGCCACGCTCCTTCAAAAGCTGGTAGAAGGCTGCGGGCAGCAGCGGCAGGTGCACCAGCGCCAGGTCTTCGGCCAGCGGCGAAATGATCGACATCAGATGCAGGCAGGCTTCTTCGCCCTGCCACAGCGGCAGGTCGAACCCGAGGACGGTGACGCCAAGCGGCTCGAGGATGGCGGCCATCTGCTCGATACCGGCCTGATTGGTGCGCACGCCGCGGCCGATGGCGAGCGTCTTGCTGTCGACCCAGACGCAGTCACCGCCTTCGACGGTGCCCGGCGCGACGATGCGGCCGAGCACCGGCACATCCATCTGGCTGTAGGTTTCATGGTGCAGGTCCGTCTCGTCGAGGCGCAGGGATTTGCCCATGCGCAGCAGGATCGCACCCTTGTCGGTGACGAGGGAGGGATCGTGGGTGAACACGGAATCCGACAATCCGTCATTGCCGTCCTTGATCCAGGTGATGTCGGCGCCCGACTGGGCCACGAGACCGGCAAAGACGCGGTGCTGTTCGGACGCGCGGCGCGGATCGAACTGCGGACCGTAATGCCAGACGTCGCGTTCGGCGCCCGCCATGACGCGGTCAGGCATGCGCATGATGACGCGTTTCAGGGGAAGGGCCATGGACTGGGAACCGAATGCGCTCATGCGACTGCTCTCTCGTAAAAATTGCATCTGGGAGTATTTATACGCTTGCATAATTAGAGCGCAAGTGGTGTGATGCCCTAAATTAGGCAGTTTCGCCTCATGCTGACAAAACAGGCAGAAATGAACGGTGTCATGACAGCAGGTGCAGGACAACCCATGGGAACCCAGCAATGACGGAGGCGTTGCGCGCATCCGTTGCCACGGACCCGCTCCAACCCGGTGCGGCCGAACGGGCCGAAGCCATCCACGTCTGGAACCTGCACAAGAAGTTCGGCGCCCTTGAGGTTCTCAAGGGCGTTTCGCTGACAGCCAAAGACGGTGACGTGGTTGCCATGATCGGCGGCAGCGGCTCGGGCAAGTCTACCTTCCTGCGCTGTATCAATTTCCTCGAAAACCCGACGAGCGGCGTCATCCGCATCAATGGCGAGGACGTGCAGATGGTCAGTGACGGCGAGGGCGGCCAGTATCCCGCCAACCGGCGCCAGATTGAGCGTATCCGCAGCCGGCTTGGCATGGTGTTCCAGAATTTCAATCTCTGGCAGCACATGACCCTGATCCAGAATGTCATCGAAGTGCCGGTTCACGTGCTGGGGATGAAGCGTGACGAGGCCATGGCCATCGGCGAGCAATTGCTGGAGCGGGTCGGGCTTTCCGCCAAGCGCGATGTCTATCCCGCCTTTCTCTCCGGCGGCCAGCAGCAGCGCGGTGCCATTGCCCGCGCGCTCGCCATCCAGCCGCGCGTCATGCTGTTTGACGAGCCGACCTCCGCGCTCGATCCGGAACTGGTTGGAGAAGTCCTGAAAGTTATCGGTGACCTCGCCAAGGAGGGGCGGACGATGCTCCTGGTCACGCATGAGATGAAATTCGCCCGGGAAGTGGCGAGCCATGTCATGTATCTGCACAACGGCATTGTCGAAGAAGAGGGGCCGCCGGAAGAATTGTTCGGATCACCAAAATCCGAACGTTTGAAGCAGTTTATCCGCACTGTTTCATAAGTCGCATGAAAAAATACAGGGAATAATCCTGGGGAACAATAAAGAGAAATGGAGATAGGAATGAAAGTTTTCTTGAAATCAGCGGTTGCCGCCGCTGTGCTGGTTGCCGGAATGGGAGTCGCCAGCGCCGAACAGATCAAGGTCGGCATTGCCGCCGAACCCTATCCGCCCTTCGCCTCGCCGGATGCCTCGGGCAAGTGGGAAGGCTGGGAAGTCGATGTCGCCCTTGCCATCTGCGCGCAGGCCAAGCTTGATTGCGTCATCACGCCCGTGTCGTGGGACGGCATCATTCCGGCGCTGACCACCAAGAAGATCGATGTGATCGCCGCCTCCATGTCGATCACGCCGGAGCGCGAGAAGACCATCGATTTCTCCGACAAATATTACAACACGCCCACGGTCATTCTCGGCTCGAAGGACGTCAAGATGGACGCGTCGCCGGAAGGCCTGAAGGGCAAGGTGCTCGGTGTGCAGGTTTCGACCATCCACCAGGCCTATGCGAAGAAGCATTTCGCCGCGACCGCCGCCGAGATCAAGGAATACCAGACGCAGGACGAAGCCAATCAGGATCTGGCTGCCGGGCGTATCGACGCCACGCAGGCCGATTCGCTGGCGCTCGAGACCTTTGCCCAGACCGATGCGGGCAAGGCCTGCTGCGAGATCAAGGGCAAGGTCGCGCCCGATCTGGAAGTGCTTGGACCCGGTGTCGGTGTCGGTCTGCGCAAGGGCGAGACGGAGCTGAAGACCAAGATCAATGCGGCCATCAAGGACATTCGCACCAACGGCAAGTATGACGAGATTTCGAAGAAATATTTCAACTTCGATATTTACGGCGGCTAGGCCGCTGTTCGGAGCAGGCTTTGGCCTGCTCCGTTCCTTCCGTTTGACGCAACGCATTCCATTGTTCTGAATCGAGGACGGCTTGGCCGACGCATCGATTGCTCCCGCCGCAATAGCCGGCATGTTCGACCTTCTGTCGCCCAATCCGCCGGGTTGGGGCGGCAACCTCCTGCGCGGTCTGGCGAATTCGCTGCAGATCGCCGTCGGCGCCTTTGGCATGGGATTGCTCATCGGCACGGTCGGCGCCTATGGCAAGCTTTATGGTGGCCCGCTCGTGCGCGACATCGCCGCCATCTACACCACCATCGTCCGCGCCGTGCCTGAACTGGTGCTGATCCTGTTGCTCTATTATGCCGGTACCGACATGATCAACCGGGTGCTCGAGAGTCTCGGCTATCAGCGCGTCGACATCAGCGGACTGGTGGCGGGGATCGTGGTTCTCGGCTTCGTGCAGGGCGCCTATGCAACCGAGGTGCTGCGCGGTGCCATCAAGGCCATTCCGCAGGGGGAAATCGAGGCGGCGCGGGCCTACGGCATGTCGCCTGTTCTGATGATGCGCCGCATCACCCTGCCGGCCATGCTGCCGCATGCGCTGCCGGGCCTTGCCAATCTCTGGCTGATCTCGACCAAGGATACGGCGCTGCTGGCAGTCGTCGGTTTCAGCGAGTTGACGCTCGTCACCCGGCAGGCGGCCGGCACGACAAAGGCGTATTTCCTGTTCTTCATCGCAGCCGGCATCCTCTACCTCGCCATCACGCTGTTTTCCAATGTCATCCTTGCCAAGGTCGAGCAATGGGCGCGGCGCGGCATGCCTTCCGTCAAGGAGGCGCGGTAATGACCGAGACGCCGCTGGAAACCCCGATCGAGACATTCCCGATCCACAAGGACAGCGACACGAACGGTCAGGCGCGCGCACTGCCGCCGCACCGGATCGTTCTCATCCTCATCGGCCTCGCGCTGGTGGCCTCGGCTGTTGTCTTCATGCGCTGGGACTGGCTGCCCAATTACGGCGATCTGATCCTGCAGGGCCTGTGGCGGACGATCTGGATACTGGTCGTCACCGTCATCATCGGCTTTCTGCTGGCGGTTCCGCTTGGGCTGGCACAGGCAGCCGGGCCCGCTGTGGTGGCGGTGCCGGCGCGCGTGTTCTGCACGGTGATCCGCGGCACGCCGCTGCTCCTGCAGCTCTGGCTGCTCTACTACGGGCTGGGCTCGCTGTTTCCGCAATATCCGTGGATACGCAGTTCCGAACTCTGGCCTTATCTCAGGCAGGCATGGCCCTATGCCGTTCTAGCGCTGTCCCTGTCCTATGCGGGCTATGAGGGCGAAGTCATGCGCGGCGCCTTCGCCGGTGTGCCCAAGGGACAGCTCGAATCCGCGCGCGCCTTCGGCATGCGCCGCTTTACGATTTTCCGCCGCATCTGGCTGCCGCAGGCCATTCACCGCGCTCTGCCGACGCTGGCGGGCGAGGCGGTCCTGCAGCTGAAATCCACGCCTTTGGTGGCAACGATTACGGTCGTCGATCTCTATTCCGTGGCCTCGCGCGTCAGGCAGGATACCTACATCACCTATGAGCCGCTTCTGCTGCTGGCGGCCGGGTATCTCGTCATCACCGGCATCATCGTTTTCCTGTTCCGGCGGCTGGAAAAGCTCATACCATCGAGGCTCGGATGAGACTTTTTCATCGTGACGCAAATGACCGCACATATGTCGCAAGTGTTTGGTCCGCTTAGCCGGACAGATGCGCATAGTAGGATAAAAAGGAACACCTCGCAAAAGACGAGAAAATGGGATTGATGTTTTCACCGGGTGTTCTGCCCGGTGTGCGTTATCTGTTTTCAGCTCCGCTGTGAGGACGAAAGATGATAATGCGGACAGTCGAAACATTTCAGCACCAAGTGAAAGAAACCGCCGATCTGGGCATCGTCTTGCCCGATGGCTGCCGCCTGTCGGCCCGGGTCTGGATGCCCGAGGACGCCGTGGAAAATCCGGTTCCCGCGATTCTCGAATTTCTGCCCTATCGCAAGCGCGACGGCACGACGGCGCGCGATAATCTCACCCATCCCTATATCGCCGGGCATGGTTATGCGTGCCTGCGCGTCGACATGCGCGGCAACGGCGATTCGGAAGGGCTGATGGAGGATGAATATTCGGTTCAGGAACTGAACGATGCCTGCGCGGTGATCGAATGGATCGCGGCGCAGCCCTGGTCGACAGGCAAGGTCGGCATGATGGGCATTTCCTGGGGCGGGTTCAATTCGTTGCAGGTGGCCGCCCTGCAGCCGGAAGCGCTGAAGGCCATCATCACGCTCTGCTCCACCGACGACCGCTATGCCGACGACATCCATTACAAGGGTGGGCTGCTGCTCAACGAGAATCTGGGGTGGGGCGCCACCATGCTCGCCTATTCCTCCCGCTCGCCCGATCCGGCTCTGGTCGGCGACAAGTGGCGCAACATGTGGCTGGACAGGCTCGATCATGAACCGTTCCTGCCGGCCGTCTGGCTGGCGCACCAGACGCGCGACGCCTATTGGAAGCGCGGCTCGATCTGCGAAGATTTTTCGGCTGTTAAAGCCGCCACGTTGGCCGTCGGCGGCTGGGGCGATGCCTACAAGAACGCGGTGCCACGCCTGATGGAAGGCATAACGGCACCCGTCAAAGGCATTGTCGGGCCGTGGGTGCACAAATACCCGCATTTTGCCGTGCCGGAACCGCGCATCGGCTTCCTGCAGGAGGCACTGCGCTGGTGGGACCGCTGGCTGAAGGACATCGATACGGGCGTCGAGAACGATCCGGCCTATCGCGGCTATCTCATGGATTCGGTCCGTCCGAAAAGCTGGTACACGGAGCGTCCGGGGTACTGGATTGCCGAGCCGCAATGGCCGTCGAAGACGATCCGCAGCGAGGTTCTTCAGCTCGGTGCCGACAGGTCCCTGAGCGCCAGACGGGGCGGGGCGTTTTCCCATCTCGTCGCCTCGCCGCAGGATTGCGGCATGATGGGCGGCGAATATTGCGCCATCTGGCTCGGCCCGGAGCTTCCCGGCGACCAGCGCCGCGATGATGCGCTGTCCGTCTATTATGACGGCGATATCCTGGAAAAAGCGGTTGATATTGTCGGCGCGCCGGAAATCAGCCTGACCGTGTCCAGCGACAAGCCCGTTGCCATGGTTGCCGTGCGCCTGTGCGACGTGCATCCCGATGGTGCTTCAACGCGCATCACCTATGGCGTGTTCAACCTGTGTCACCGCGACAGCCATGAAAAACCCCAAGCGCTCACGCCGGGCGAACCCGTAAAAATCCGCTTCAAGCTCGACGATATCGCCTATCGCGTACCCGCCGGGCACCGGCTGCGCATCGCCGTTTCCTCCAGCTACTGGCCGATGGTCTGGCCATCGCCGGAAGCGGTCAGCCTGACGCTGCATGCGGGCGCGCTCGACCTGCCGTCGCGCGATCTCGCCATCGGCGATGAATGGACCTTTCCGGAGCCCGAGGCCGCATCGCCCTGGCAGCTCGACATCCTGCGCAAGGGCACCAACAGCCGCCGGATCGAACATGACCAGGTCAGCGGCAGGATCATCCTGTCGATCGAGGATGATTTTGGCGAGGCGCGGGACAAGGAACATGGGCTCGTCCACGGCAGCGTGGCGCGCGAACGCTGGGAAATCCATGCAGACGATCCGCTGTCCGCCTATGGCGAGACGCATTGGACGGAACTGTCCGGCCGCGACGAATGGCGCGTGCGCACGGAAACGTTCACCACGATGCGGTCGGACAAGGCCAATTTTCATCTGACCGGCCGGATCGAAGCCTACGAAAATGACGAACTGGTTTTCGAGCGGAATTTCGCCGAGACGATCGCGCGTCAATACATCTGATTGCTGGAGGAGAACGTTAGACAGTCACGTTAACGGTTGAAATTTACGGGTATCAAGTCGCATAATTCACAAAAACCGAATTTGGACGCCATGCGTTCCAAGCAACAAAAGGGGAATGGGTATGTCAAGAGAACTCGATTATCTGAGCCGCAAGGTCGCCCGCGGACATCTGTCGCGGCGTGACTTTCTCGGCCGTGCAGCAGCCCTCGGTGTCACCACCGTTTTTGCCAATTCACTTCTGTCCAGTGCGGCTCTCGCCGAAGGCCCGGTCAAGGGCGGCACGCTGAAAGCCGGCATGCAGGGCGGCGCCTCGACCGACAGCATGGACCCCGCAACATGGCAGAGCCAGGTGCCGTACAAGTTCGGCCGCCAGTGGGGCGAGCAGCTTGTCGAAATCCAGCCAGACGGCACGCTCAATCCAAAACTGGCAACCGAATGGGGATCAACCCCCGACGCCAAGGTCTGGACCTTCAAGATCCGCAAGGGCGTGCAGTTCCACAACGGCAAGGATATGACGGCCGATGACGTCGTGGCCACGATGGAGCGCCACTCCGACGCCAATTCGAAGTCCGGCGCCCTGGGCGTCATGAAGGGCATCGACAGTGTGAAGAAAGACGGCGATACCGTTGTTTTCACATTGAAAGAAGCCAATGCAGACTTGCCGTTCCTGATGGATGACTACCATCTGATGATCCAGCCGAACGGCGGCAAGGACAAGCCCACTGCCGGTATCGGCACCGGACCGTACAAGGTGGTCAAGGACGAACCGGGCGTACGGCATATCGGCGAAAAATTCGCCAATTACTGGGATGGCGACAAGCGCGGCCATGCGGCGCAGATCGAAATCATCGTCATCAACGATGCCACCGCCCGCACGGCTGCCCTGCAGTCCGGCCAGGTGCACATGATCAACCGCGTCGAGCCGAAGATCGTCGATCTGGTCAAGCGCGTGCCGGGTGTGACCATCCAGAACGCGGCAGGCAAGGGACACTACGTCTTCATCGCCCATTGTAACACGGCGCCGTTCAACAATAACGACCTGCGTCTGGCGCTGAAATACGCCATGAACCGCGAAGACATGGTGCAGAAGATCCTGCGTGGCTATGGCACCATCGGCAATGATTTCCCGATCAACAAGGCCTATCCGCTGTTCTCGGACGATATCGAGCAGCGCGCCTACGATCCCGACAAGGCGGCTTTCCACTTCAAGAAATCCGGCCATGACGGCGCAATACTGCTGCGCACCTCCGATGTTGCCTTCCCCGGCGCCATCGATGCGGCCCAGCTGTACCAGCAGAGCGCGGCCAAGGCCGGCATCAAGATCGAGGTCAAGCGTGAACCGGGCGACGGCTACTGGTCGGAAGTCTGGAACAAGCAGCCATTCTCGACATCCTATTGGGGCGGCCGTCCGACCCAGGACCAGATGTATTCGACCGCCTATCTGTCCACAGCCGACTGGAACGACACGCGCTTCTTCAATGAAAAGTTCGACAAGACATTGATTGCAGCGCGCGCCGAACTCGATCCCGTCAAGCGCAAGCAGATGTACCGTGACATGTCGGTCACGGTGCGCGACGAGGGCGGTGTCATCGTACCGATGTTCAACGACTTCATCGACGCCACCAGCGCCAAGGTTGGCGGCTGGGTGAAGGACGGCAATCAGGAAATGAGTGGCGGCTATGCCTTGTCCCGCTGCTGGCTGAACGCCTAAGGCCGGGGCGAATGAGCGGTCCTGTCCTCAAACTGGTGGCCCAGCGCATTGCGATGGGCCTTCTCCTTCTCCTTGCCGTCTCGGTGCTGATTTTCGCAGGCACCCAGATATTGCCGGGAGACGTGGCGCAATCCATTCTCGGCCAGTCGGCCACACCGGAGGCATTGGAAAACCTGCGGCGTGACATGGGGCTGAACGATCCGGCCTATATCCGCTACCTGCATTGGCTCGGCGGCATATTGACCGGTGATCTCGGCACGGCGCTTTCCAGTGGGCAGGACATCGCATCGTCGCTCAAGGGGAGGTTGTGGAACACGCTGTTCCTCGCCTTCTGGGCGGCGGTGGTTTCCATTCCGCTCGCCATCGGACTGGGTTTGCTGGCCGTGCGCTACCGCAACGGCTGGGTGGACAAGATCATCTCCGGCCTCGGCCTCGCATCGACGTCGTTGCCGGAGTTCTTTACCGGTTATCTCCTGATCTACTTCGTCGCCGTGCGCCTGCAATGGTTTCCGAGCGTCTCGACCGTTTATGACGGCATGCCGCTTGGCGAAAGGCTGAGCGCCATCGCCCTGCCGGTGACGGTGCTGACGCTGGTCGTTCTGGCGCATATGATGCGCATGACCCGGGCGGCCATTCTCAACGTCATGCAGTCGGCCTATATCGAAACGGCTGAGCTGAAGGGGCTGACGCCGTTCCAGATCATCGCCCGCCATGCGTTCCCCAATGCCATTGCCCCGATCATCAATGTGGTGATGCTCAACCTGGCCTTCCTTGTCGTCGGTGTCGTCGTGGTCGAGGTGATCTTCGTCTATCCCGGCATGGGGCAGTATCTGGTCGATCACGTGGCCAAGCGCGACGTGCCGGTCGTGCAGGCCTGCGGACTGGTTTTCGCGGCTGTTTACATCACCCTCAACATCATTGCTGATATCGTGGCGATTGTTTCCAATCCCCGCCTCAGACATCCCAAGTGAGGCCGCGCCATGCTGAATGTTAAGAACATCCCCATCAGCGCCTGGATCGGCCTGATCATCACGGCGGTCTTTCTGTTCGCGGCCATCTTTGCGCCGTGGGTTGCGCCTTATTCCGTCGGCGAAACCGTTGGCGATGTGTGGGAGCCCATGTCGGCGAAATACTGGCTCGGCACGGACAATCTCGGCCGCGACCTGCTTTCCCGCATGATTTACGGCGCACGCATCACCATCTTCATCGCCGCCATGGCGACGGCGCTGTCGTTCATACTCGGCTCGGTGCTGGGTTTCGCCGCCGCCGTCATCGGCGGCTGGTTCGACCAACTGATGTCGCGCTTCGTCGATCTGATCATGGCGATCCCGACGCTGATCTTCGCGCTTGTGGTGCTGTCGGTCCTGCCGGGCAATGTCACCACGCTGATCCTCGTCATGGGCCTGCTCGATGCCACGCGCGTCTACCGGCTGGCGCGGGCCGTGGCGGTCGACATCAATGTCATGGATTTCGTCGAGGCGGCAAAGCTGCGCGGCGAGGGGCGCATCTGGATCATTTTCCGCGAGATACTGCCCAACGCCCTGACCCCGCTGGTTGCCGAACTCGGCCTGCGTTTCATCTTTGCCGTGCTGTTCCTGTCGGCGCTGTCCTTTCTGGGCCTTGGCGTCCAGCCACCGGATGCGGACTGGGGCGGCATGGTCAAGGAAAACAAGGAAGGCATCGTCTTCGGCATTCCGGCCGCGCTGATCCCGGCGGCGGCCATCGCGATCCTCGCCATCTCGGTCAATCTCGTCGCCGACTGGATTCTCAACCGGACCACCAGCCTGAAGGGAGGACGCGGCAATGGCTAAAGCGCCTGCGAAGGACAAGACCGGCCTTCTTCTCGACATCCGCAATCTGCGGATCGAGGCCACCAGCTATCCGCCCGGCGAAGCGCCGCGCAATGTGGTGATCGTCGACAATGTCTCGGTAAAGGTTGAACGCGGCAAGGTGCTCGGCCTGATCGGCGAATCCGGTGCCGGCAAATCCACCATCGGCCTGTCCGGCATGGGATTTGGCCGCGGCGGCGTGCGTATCACCGGCGGTGAGGTATTGCTCAACGGCCGCGACATTCTCAAAGGCGGTGCGACCATCCTGCGGCAAATCCGCGGGCGTGAGGTCTGCTATGTCGCGCAGTCCGCCGCCGCCGCCTTCAATCCGGCGCGCAAGCTGATGGACCAGGTGGTTGAAGCTGCGCTGCAGCACAGGATCGCCACGCGCGCCGAGGCGGAAAAACGCGCCATCGGCCTGTTCAAAAAACTGGGTCTGCCCAACCCTGAAACCTTCGGGCAGCGCTTTCCGCATCAGGTCTCGGGCGGGCAATTGCAGCGGGCCATGACCGCCATGGCGCTGTGTTCCGAGCCGGATCTGATCGTGTTCGACGAACCGACAACGGCGCTCGACGTGACCACGCAGATCGATGTGCTTGCCTCGATCAAGGATGCCATCCGCGACACCAACGTCGCCGCGCTTTATATCACCCACGACCTTGCCGTGGTGGCGCAGGTCGCCGACGACATCATGGTGCTGCGCCACGGCAAGATGGTGGAGTATGGCGATACGCGCCAGATCATCAAGGAACCGCGCGAGGACTATACGCGCCAGCTGGTATCGGTGCATCACATCCCGCATCAGGAAAAAACGTCCGACAGCGCGCCGATCCTGTCGGTGAAGAACATCACCGCGGCCTATGGTGGTGGATTGGTGAAAGTGCTGAAGAACGTCTCCGTGGATCTGCATCTCGGCCAGACACTGGCGGTTGTCGGCGAATCAGGCTCCGGCAAATCCACGCTGGCGCGTGCCATCACCGGTCTGTTGCCGCCGATGGAAGGCACGATCACCTTTGACGGGCGCACGCTTTCGCCGCGCCTTGCCAACCGCACCCGCAACGATCTGCGCGAGTTGCAGATGATCTACCAGATGGCCGACGTGGCGATGAACCCGCGCCAGACCATCGGCACCATCATCGGCCGTCCGCTCGAATTCTATTTCGGTATGCGCGGCAAGGAGCGCGATGCACGCATTGCCGAACTGCTCGACAAGATCGAGATGGGCAAAGGCTTTGCCGACCGCTACCCCGCCGAACTGTCCGGCGGACAGAAGCAGCGCGTCTGCATCGCCCGGGCGCTCGCCGCCAAGCCGAAACTGATCATCTGCGACGAGGTGACCAGCGCGCTCGATCCGCTCGTGGCCGACGGTATCCTGAAACTGCTGCTCGACTTGCAGGCGGACGAACATGTCGCCTATCTCTTCATCACCCACGATCTTGCGACGGTGAAATCCATCGCCGACGCCATCGCAGTGATGTATCGCGGCGAGGTGGTGCGCTACGGTCCGAAAACGCAGGTGCTGAAGCCGCCCTTCGATGCCTATACCGACCTGCTGCTGTCGTCGGTTCCGGAAATGGAGCTGGGCTGGCTGGAAGGTGCGGTCAAGAACCGGCGCATGGCGAGTGCAGGGAATTGATCTGCACCGCCAAACTGCAAAATCGGGTCTAAAGCTGGCCCGGCCAGCGCCCCTGACCCAGCAGATGCACGGCGGTGCAGATGCGACGGAAACTGGAGCGCGCGCGTGTAACACTGTGGCGGGCACGCAGATAGCCGTGCACGAGGCCGGGCTCATTGTTCCAGATCGCCTTGCCGCCCGCAGCAGAGATGCGCTGACAATACTGCCGGCCATCGTCGGAAAGCGGATCGCATTCGGCCGAGATCACGACGGTATCGGGCAGGCCGGAAAAATCCGTATCGGTCAGCGGGGCAAAGCGCGGGTCGGTCGACCAGTCGCGGCCGCCGCTTCGGATTTTTGCATAATAGGCGGTGTCGCGCGTCGTCAGCATCGGTGCTTCCGCATGGGTGAGGTAAGACCCCTGGTCCTGCGCGCCGCCCAATCCCGGATAGACCATGACCTGGCCGATCGGCGCGCGATCGCTATGGCGCACATGGTGCGACACGGCTGCCACCAGATTGCCGCCGGCGCTGTCACCGCACAGGACAATCGGCAGGCTGGATGTTGCCGCCGCGTGTTCGAATGCCGCAAGGCAATCCTCGAAGGAGGCGGGATGCGCATGTTCCGGCGCAAGGCGGTAGTCGACCGCGATGACGTGAAAGCCGGTGGCCTCGCAAATCTCGGCGCAGACATCGTCATGGCTGTCGAGACCGCCGACGACAAAACCGCCGCCGTGGAAATAGAGGCATACCGCTTGCGGGCTCGTGCCTGCCTTGTCGTAGAGGCGCACCGTAATCGTGCGGCCATCGGCCTCGATGAAACGATCCATTGCCGAGATGCCTGCGGGGTAGCCGGCAAAGAAGGCCTTGCACATGGTGTTGTAGACGTCGCGCTGCTGCGCGACGGTATAGTCGACGGCATCGGGCGGATAAAAGCTGTTCGTCCGCTCGATGAAGGCCCAGGTTTCCGCGTCGATCAGGACTGAATAATCCGTGCTCATCTGCCCTTCCATACGGGATCGCGTTTTTCGGCAAAGGCTTTGAAGCCTTCCTGACCGTCTTCCGAAGCATAAAGCATGTCAACCGTACGGAATTTGCGCTTGGTGATCCAGTTCATGGCATCCTGGAAGCTCATGTCTTCCGCTTCGCGCGCCACTTCCTTGATGGCGGCGAACACCAGCGGCGGGCCGCTTTCCAGGAGCCGGGCGATCTCCCACACCCGTTCCATCAGCTTGTCCTTGGGCAGGACCTCATTGACGAGCCCCCAGCGGTGCGCCTCGGCGACATCCATCCAGCGGCCGGTCAGAAGCAGGTCCATGGCGACATGATAGGGAATGCGCTTGGGCAGTTTCACCGTGGCGGCGTCGGCCAGCGTGCCCGCGCGGATTTCCGGCAGGGCAAAACTCGAATGGTCGGAGGCATAGATGAGGTCGCAGGAGAGGGCGAGCTCGAACCCGCCGCCGACCGCCATGCCATTGACGGCGGCGATGACAGGTTTGTTGAAGTCGCGCAGTTCCTGCAGGCCGCCAAAGCCGCCGACACCATAATCGCCGTCCACCGCATCACCGCCCGCAGCGGCCTTGAGGTCCCAGCCGGCGCAAAAAAACTTGTCACCTTCGGTCTGGACAATCGCGACCCGAAGCTCGGGATCGTCCCGGAATTTTTGAAACGTTTCACCGAGCAGGCGGCTGGTTTTCAGGTCGATGGCATTGGCCTTCGGACGATCCAGCGTGACTTCGAGAATGCCGCCCTCGCGGCGCGTCCTGACAACATCATTCATGCAGCTCTCCCCTGGTGATCAACAATGCATCGGCGATCCATGCGCCCTGGCCGCTGCGGCATACAAGCAGCGGATTGATATCGAGTTCAACGATCCGGCCGGCATTCTTGACCGCAAATCCGGCAATGCCAAGGATGGCATCCAGCGCCGCATCCAGATCAGCCTTCGGCTTGCCGCGATAACCGTCGAGCAGCGGAAACATGCGCAGGGAGCGAAGGGCGGCTTCGATCTGCGCACGGCTGGAGGGCAACAGCAGCGTGACACTGTCCTGCAACAGTTCCACCAGCACGCCCCCGGTCCCGAGGGTCATCAGCGGCCCGAACTGCGGATCATCGACAATGCCGACGATCAGTTCCGCAACGGCGTCGGTCACCATGCGCTCGACATAGAGGCCGCTGCCGATGGCAATCAGGTCGGTTGCTGCCGCGCGGACGGCGTCCACATCGCGCAGATTGAGCCGCACGGCATTGTGCTCGGATTTGTGCGCAACGCCGAGTGCCTTGAGCGCAACCGGGAACGTCAGGTCCTCCGCAGCCGCAACCGCGGCGTCGACCGTCTGGCAGCGCCAGCCCAAGGGCACGGGCAGGCCGTGCTTCGCCAGAAGAGCCTTTGCGGCGGCTTCGTCGGGCGCCTGTTCGTCCGTGTCACGGATTTCCGGGGAGACGACCGGCTGGGCAAGGGGTGTCTTCCATGCCTTGCCGATGAAGGCGGCGGCCTCGGCCGCGTCGAATGCCTCGGTGATGCCGCAGAGCGGCGCAATGCCCTGCGCCATCAGCCCGGCCATGTACTCTTCCGGGATGTTTTCCGGCAGCGAGGCGACGATGGCGCCCTTGGCCCTGTTGGTTTTGAGGGCCGATTCAAGACCGCGCACCGTCGACCACCAGTCGACATCGGAACAGCGGTCCTTGCGCGGAAAATCGAGTACGAGACAGCTCAGGGCAAAACCGCCGGATACCATGGCGGTGAAAGTCTCGGTCAGCGCCGGTTCGTTGTTCCAGATGAACGTATGGTAATCCAGCGGGTTGGCGACCGCGACCAGCGGCCCCAGCGTGGATTTGACCTTGGCGCGATGCTCCGGCGTGAGGGATGGAAAGTGGATGCTCCGCTCCTCGGCGCTGTCGGCCATGACGGAGGCCTCGCCGCCGGAACAGCTCATGGAACACAGCGTATCGCCATCGAGCGGTCCGTGCACATGCAGCAGTTTCAGCGTTTCGAGGAACGAGGCGATGGAATTGACACGGGCAATGCCGAGCCGTTTCAGGAATGCATCCGACGCCGCATCCGATCCGGCCAGCGAGGCCGTGTGCGACACCGTGGCGGCGCGCGCCTGTGCGGAGCGTCCGACCTTCATGGCGACGATGGGCTTGTTCAGTTCCCGCGCCCGCTTTGCCAAAGCTTCGAACTTTGCTGCCGACTGAAACGCCTCGATGTGCAGGCCCAGCGCCGTGACCCGTTCATCCTCGAGCAGGGCGATGGCCATGTCGGGCAGGCCGGTCTGTGCCTGGTTGCCTGCCGTCATGACATGGGCAATCGGCAATCCGCGCGTCTGCATCGTCATGTTGATGGCGATGTTGGAGGATTGGGTGATGATGGCGACACCGCGCTCATCGGCGGCAAGCCTGCGCCCGCCATGCTGGTCCGGCCAGAGCAGGGCGCCATCGCAGTAATTGATCAGGCCATAGCAGTTCGGGCCGATGATGGGCATGTCGCCCGCCGCCGCGATCAGCTCGTCCTGCAGGCGTGCGCCATCCGCGTCGTCGGCGCCCGCTTCGAGAAACCCCGAGGCGTAGCAGACGGCAACGCCCGCGCCGCGTTCACGCAATTGGCGGACGATATCGAGGGTCAGAAAGCGGTTGACGCCGACAAAGGCGGCATCGGGACTGCCGGGCAGATCGGCAACGGAGCGGTAGGCCTTGAGGCCAAGGACTTCGTCATGCTTGGGGTGAACCGGCCATATCTCGCCGGAGAACCCCATTTTCTGCGATTGCTTGATGACTTCGGCAGCCTGAAGGCCGCCGAAGACAGCGATGGTTTTGGGACGGAGCAGACGGTCGAGTGCGCGCATGTGTCAGGCACCCCCCTCTGTCCTGCCGGACATCTCCCCCACAAGGGGGGAGATCAGCCTGCATTGCCGATTCTGCGAAATTTGAAACGTTACCTGTTGTGCGAAAGCATTCATGCCAATGTGATCTCCCCCCTTGTGGGGGAGATGGGCGGCAGCCCAGAGGGGGGTAAAGCCTAACCGCATAACCATTTACGCTCCATGCGGGCGAAGCAGGGCGCGCGAGATGATATGCCGCTGGATTTCGGATGTGCCTTCCCAGATGCGCTCGACGCGTGCGTCGCGCCAGATGCGCTCAAGCGGCAGGTCGTCCATCAGCCCCATGCCGCCATGAATCTGAATCGCCTCGTCGGCGACGAAGGCGAGCATTTCCGTGGCCTTCAGCTTGGCCATGGCCATGTCCTGATCGGTGACGGTGCCCTGATCGAACTTCCAGCCCGCCTCGAAGGTCAGCAGGTCAGCGGCCTTCAGCTCCGTTGCCATGTCGGCGAGTTTGAACGAGACGCCCTGGAACTTGCCGATCTGCTGGCCGAACTGTTCGCGCTGTGCGGCATATTCGATGGCATGGCCAAGCGCCCGTTCGGCGCGGCCGAGACAGGTGGCCGCGACCTGCAGACGCGTCGCGCCGAGCCACGTGTTGGCGACCTCGAAACCCTTGTGCACTTCGCCAAGAATGGCATCGGCGGGCAGGCGGCAATCGTCAAATTCGACAATGGCATTGGTATAGCCCCGGTGCGAGACGTTGCGATATCCCTCGCGGATCGTCATGCCGGGATGGCCCTTGTCCACGAAGAAGGCGGTGATTTTCTTCTTCTTGCCGCGCGGCGTATCTTCTTCGCCGGAGGCCACGAAGAGAATGACGAAATCCGCTTCCAGCGCATGGCTGATGAAATGCTTGGTGCCGTTGACGACCCAGTCACCGCCCTTTTCGACGGCCGTCGCCTTCATGCCGCGCAGATCGGAACCGGCGCCCGGTTCCGTCATGGCAAGGCAATCGGACTTTTCGCCGCGAATGCAGGGATAGAGGTATTTTTCCTTCTGCGCGTCGCTACCGGCGAGCAGGATGTTGGACGGACGGCCGACACAGGACCAGTGCAGCGCATAATTGGCGCGGCCAAGCTCCTTTTCATACAGCAGCCATGTCACGGTATCGAGACCGGCGCCGCCAACGGATTCCGGCATGTTCGCCGCATAAAGACCGGCTGCAATCGCCTTCTGCTTGAGTTCGTCCGCAAGCTCCTTGCGCAGGACACCCGTACGCTCCACTTCCGCTTCATGCGGGTAAAGCTCGTTTTCGACAAAGGCGCGTGTCGTTTCGACAATCAGCCTTTGCTCCTCCGAAAGACCGAAATCCATGATTTAAGCCTTCTTCTTGGGTTTGGTGGATTTGGCCTTTTCAGCCGCCTTGGAGACCGCAGGCTTCTTTGCCAGTTTCGACAACTGCTTGGTGTAATCCTTGTAGAGCGCACCGGCACCCCAGCCCTTGCCCTTGTTCTGGCGGGACAGGGCATCCATGATCGCCACGAGGTTATCGTCGCGGATGCGTTCCAGCTCGCGGATGGACAGGCCATGCGCCTGTTCATCGGATTGTGCAGCGATCTTGTCGACGAGTTCATCAGTGAGCTCAGGCACATCCATCAGCTTGGTCCACGGCCAGGACAGGCAGGGGCCGAACTGGGCCATGAAGTGGCGCATGCCGGCTTCGCCGCCCGCCACGCGATAGACCTGGAACATGCCCATCTGCGCCCAGCGGATGCCAAAGGAATAGCGCATGATGTCGTCGAGTTCCTCGACGGTGGTGATGTCGTCCTTGATCAGCCACAGCGCTTCGCGCCAGACGGCTTCGAGCAGGCGGTCGCCGACAAAGGCTTCGATTTCCTTGCGGATGACCACGGGCTTCATGCCGATGGAGGCATAGAGTTCCCGCGCGGTTTCGATGGCTTCCGGCGAGGTCAGCTTGCCGCCGACGATTTCAACCAGCGGCAGGAGATAGACCGGGTTGTAGGGGTGGCCGACAACGAGGCGCTCGGGATGCTTCATCGATGTCTGCATGTCCGACGGCAGGATGCCTGACGTGGACGAGCCGATGATGGCATCGACCGCCGCGTGCTTGTCGATCTCCGCCAGCACCTTGTGCTTGAGGTCGAGGCGTTCCGGCACGCTTTCCTGAATGAAATTGGCACCGGCAACAGCCTCGGCGATTGTCTTGGCAAAGGTCAGCTTGCCCTCTTTGGGCAGGCCGCCGGGCACCATGGTCTTGTAGGCGCGGCGTGAATTCTTCATCACCTCGCTGACCTTGCGTTCCGCCTCCGGGTCCGGATCGAAGATCGACACGTCGATGCCGTTGAGAATGAGACGGGCAACCCAGCCCGCACCGATGACGCCGCCGCCGACGGCTGCCGCTTTGCGAATGACGCTCATGATCTCACCAGCCCTTTGTCAGTTTCATGCGGGCCCGAACCTCGTCAGGTCCGAGAATTCTGGCGCCCATGCCCTCGGCGACCTTCACGGCCCGTTCGACCAGCTGGCCGTTGGTGGCAAGGACGCCCTTGTCGAGCCAGATATTGTCTTCAAGGCCGACACGGATATTGCCGCCGGCAAGCATGGCCATGGCGGCATAGGGCAGTTGGTTGCGGCCGATGGAGAAGGCGGAAAACGTCCAGTTGGCGGGCAGGTTGTTGGTGAGCGCCAAAAGCGTGTTGATATCGTCCGGCGCGCCCCAGGGAATGCCCATGCACAGCTGCACCATGACGGGGTCTTCCAGAAGCTTCTGGTCATAGAGCCACTTGGCGAGGAGCAGATGGCCGGTATCGAAAATCTCGACTTCCGGGCGCACGCCCAGCGCCTTGATCTGTGCCGCCATGTCTTTCAGCATGGCAGGCGTATTGGTCATGACGTAGTCGCCTTCGCCGAAATTCATCGTGCCGCAATCGAGCGTGCAGATTTCCGGGCGCAGCTTGGCCACATGCACGAGCCGTTCGGTGGCGCCGACCATATCAGTGCCGACGGGTGAGGGCGGCATCGGCTGTTCGGTGCTGCCGAGCGTCAGGTCGCCGCCCATGCCGGCGGTGAGGTTCAGCACCATGTCGACGCCCGATGCCTTGATCAGCTCGACCACTTCCGCGTAAAGCGCGACATCGCGCGAACCCTTGCCGGTTTTCGGATCGCGCACATGGATATGCGCCACGGCGGCACCGGCATTGGCGGCTGATATGCACTCGTCGGCGATCTGCCGCGGGGTGACCGGAACCTTGTCGGACCGGCCTGTCGTGTCGCCCGCGCCGGTGACGGCACAGGTGATGAATACGTCGCGATTGGGGGTGAGTCCCATTGCTTTGCTCCCATTTTTTCGTTGGGCAAATCATGCAGCTGTTGCAAATGCATGCTTTGCAATATACGAACTTGATTTGATGAATAACGAAACGTCGCCACTCTTTTTGCCCAACACCAAAACGCTTGAGGTGACGGTCCTCGTCTTCAGCGGCGCATCGCTGATGTGCGTGGCATCGACCATCGATCCCATGCGTGCCGCCAACCGCGTCTCGGGCAGCACCCTGTTCAAATGGCGGATCGTTTCGCTGGATGGCAACCCGGCGATCACCACCTGCGGCCTGCCGATTGCCGTCTCCGGCGCGTTCGATCCGGCTGACAAGGCCGACATGCTGCTGATGATCGGCGGCTTCGGCACATCGGATATTTCGCGCACCACCTTTACCGCCGGCCTGCGCCGCGCCATGCATCACTACCAGATGATCGGCGGCATCGAGGCGGGGTCATGGCTGCTTGGCCGGGCGGGGCTGCTGCGGGGACGGCGTGCCACCACCCACTGGGAGGACATGGAGGAATTCACCGCCGAATTTCCCGAGGCGGATATCCGGCCGGACCGCTATGTCATCGACGGGCCCGTCTTCACCACGGGCGGCGCGTCGCCGACCTTCGACCTGATGCTGCATCTCATCCGCTCGCGCTGCGGCATGTCCGTGGCGCTCGATGTGGCGAGCGTCTTTATCTATGACGAAGCGCATGCATCCAACGTTGCGCAGCCGCTTGTCTCGCTGGGGCGGCTCGACGGCGTGCATCCGAAACTCGCCACGGCGATTCGGCTGATGGAGGGGCATCTCGATGCGCCGCTCACCATCGGAGCGATTGCCAAACGCTGCGGCCTGAGTGCGCGCAGCCTGGAAAAAATTTTTGCGAAAGCCGTGGGCGAAGGACCCGGCCGCTACTATCTGCGCCTACGCCTGAAGATCGCGCGGCGGCTGATCACCGATACCAAAACCCCGCTGGCCGATATCGCCGCGCGAACGGGTTTTTCATCCGCTGCCGCATTCGCCCGCACGTTCCGCACCTTCGAGGGCAAGCCGCCGAGCAGCCTGCGCGCGGCAGCCAATCGTTAGGCCGCCGCCATTATCAGTCGTTTTTGACACAGTGGACGGGCGGCTGCCATGGTTCAAATGCCGCCGAGTTTTACCAATCAGGGGAATACCAGCATGCCAGAAGGTGATTTGTACCGCTCCGCTCCGATAGCCATGGAAAAGGAATGGATCGATTATAACGGCCATCTGAACATGGCCTATTACAACGTGGTGTTCGACCGGGGCGGTGATGAATTCCTTGCCGAGCTGGGATTTGGCCCGAAATATGCGGCGGAACGCAAGCTGACGATCTACACGGCGGAGGTTCATATCTGCTACGTGCAGGAGATCCATCTCGACCATCTGGTGACGGTCACCAGCCAGCTCATCGATTTCGACGGCAAGCGTCTGCATACCTACAACGAGATCATTCACGTCGATGGCTGGGTTGCTGCGACGTCGGAAGTTCTGTCACTGCACGTGGATATGAACGGCCCGAAGGTTGTGCCGTTCCCGGAGGACGTGCTGCCAAAGCTTGAGTTTTACAAGACTGCCCATGCGAAACTCGGGATTCCGGCGCGGGTTGGAAAATCGATCGGGATTAAGAGGAAGTGATTTGTACCCCCCTCTGTCCTGCCGGACATCTCCCCCACAAGGGGGGAGATCGCATCGGCATCGATCATCTCGGTCAACTTTCACCCTTGAAGATTCGCTGAAACAGCTGTGAAGGCTGATCTCCCCCCTTGTGGGGGAGATGGGCGGCAGCCCAGAGGGGGGTGAAACAACAGCAATCGTTGGTTTCATCCGCCGAACTGCTCCACCAGCCACTTCTCGAACTGGCGGATGCGCGCTTCATTGACCCGTTCCTTGCGGCAGATCATGTACCATGCACCGGGTTGCGGGATCCTTAGCGCAAACGGTGCCACCAGACGCCCCGCCTTCAGATCGTCGGCGACGAGAAAGCCCGGGGCGATGGCCAATCCCTGACCATCCAGAGCCGATTGCAGCGCGGCGAGGTAGGTGTCGAACTTCAGCGTCACCGCCTGGCCGCTATCGGCAATCCCGGCGGCATCGAGCCACGTGCCCCAGTCCTCCGGTGCGGTATAGAGCGCCAGACGCGGCACTTTGTTGAGTGCCTTTGCCTCGGTGTCGCCGGCGATCCGTGCCGCAACCGCCGCGCTGCACACCGGAAACATCTCGGCTTTAACAAGCAGCCGATAATGCAGGTTCATCCGCTCCGGCCGGGTCGTGTGGATGATGCCGATATCGGAACTGTCGATGTTGAGTTCCCAGTCGAGCTGGCTGGTGCCGATGCGGATGGCAAGGTTCGGATTGACCTTGCGGAAGTCGGTCAGGCGCGGAATGAGCCAGCGGATGGCAAAGGTCGCATAGGTTTCAAGCGCCAGATCGTCCGTCGTGCCCAGCCGGTTGATCAGCGCCGTGCCGCGGGCGATCTTTTCGAAGGCATCGCGCATATAGGGATAATACAGCGTGCCGGCATCGGTCAGCGCCACGCCGCGCGGCAGGCGTTCGAACAGCTTTACCCCGAGAATCGCCTCGAGCTCGGAAATGCGGTGGCTGATGGCCGATTGGGTGACGCCGAGCTCATCGCCCGCCAGGCGAAAACTCAAGAGACGGGCCGAGGCTTCAAACGCGCGCAACGAGCCGAGCGGGGGTATTCGGGGCTTCGACATCATCGGGCGGCATCCTGTAAAACAGACTGTTGAGAATAATTCATGTCTTGATGAGCAACCATCGCTTGAACGGCGCCCAATGCGGAATCATTCTAATCTGCGACGCATCCGGGAAACAAGGGAGCGCGTCGGGGGACCACTCTTTTTGAGCGAGGCTAACATGGGCGCGGAACAGGCATTGGCCGGCGTTGCACCGGCAGGCGACAAGATCGACCGCATGATTGCGGACCACCGGCCCGGCCATGGGCTGGCGCGCGCCTTCTATATGGACCCGGATGTCTATGCCCGGGACATGGAACGGGTGTTCCGCCGCCATTGGCACTGTATCGGCCATGCCAGCATCATTCCCAATGCGGGCGATTTCGAGCTGTTCAAGATCGATTCGGAGGCGGTGATCGTTTCGCGCACCGAGGATGGTACGATCCACGCATTTCTCAATGTCTGCCGCCATCGCGGCGCCGAGGTCTGCACCCAGCAGAAGGGCAATGCCCGCTTCTTCGTGTGTCCTTACCACGCCTGGACCTACATGAACGATGGCAGCCTGCGCGCGGCGCGGCTGATGCCGCGGGATTTCGACCGCAGCGCCCATGGCCTGAAAAAGCTGCATGTGCGCGTGGCCGAAGGGCTGATCTTCATCTGCTTTGCCGACGAACCGCTGAATTTCGACATTATCGAGCAGTCCTTGCGCACCACCTGCGGGCAATATGGCTGGGCCGATGCCAAGGTGGCGCACCGCGAGACCTATCCGGTGGATGCCAACTGGAAACTGGCCGTCGAAAATTACGTCGAATGCTACCACTGCGGCCCGGCACATCCGGAATATTCGCAGACCCATGCGCTTGAACAGCCGCTGGAAAAAATCACCGAGCTGAATGCGCGGATGGAGCAGCGCACCTGCGCGCTCGGCATCGACATTGCGACCGGTGACCATTGGCAGAGCTCCGCGCAGGGCAATGAAACGATTCATACGTTCCGCTATGCGCTCTATGACGGCGTATCGAGCGGCAGCCAGGACGGCTCGCCTGTCGGCCCGTTGATGGGCCGTTTCACCGAATTCGACGGCGGCGTGACCTCCATCCACCTTGGCGGCACGAGTTTCCTCGTGTGCTACCCCGATCATGGCATGATTTATCGTTTCATTCCGAAGACAGCCGATACCTGCGAGATGGAGCTGATCTGGCTGGTGCGCGGCGATGCGCAAGAGGGCCGGGATTACGATCTGGAAAAGCTGACATGGCTGTGGAAGGTGACCACGGCCGAGGACAAGACGATCATCGAACACACGGCGCGCGGCGTGCGCTCGCACTATTTCGTGCCGGGGCCCATCGCACCGATGGAACACAACGAGTTGCGGTACATCCAGTGGTACCTCGATGAAATCGCCCGGGCATGACCGGGCAGCAAAACCACAGCATGAGACCACGGGAGACTATGCATGTCTGAATTTCCAACGTCGGCGCGGGTCGTCATCATCGGCGGCGGGGCGGTCGGCGTCTCGTCGCTGTATCATCTCGCCAAGGCGGGATGGACCGATTGCGTGCTTCTGGAGAAGAACGAGCTGACATCGGGCTCCACCTGGCATGCGGCGGGCAATGTGCCTACCTTCTCCGCCTCGTGGTCGGTGATGAACATGCAGCGTTATTCCGCCGAGCTGTACCGGCGGCTGGCGCAGGAAGTCGACTATCCCATGAACTACCACGTCACCGGCTCGCTGCGGCTCGCCCATGGCAAGGAACGCATGCGCGAGTTCCAGCGCGTCAAAAGCATGGGGCGCTATCAGGGCATGGATATCGACGTGCTCGGTGTCGATGAGATCAACGGCCGCTATCCCTTCCTGTCGACTCACGATCTGGAAGGCGCGCTTTATGATCCCAATGACGGCGATATCGACCCCGCCCAGCTGACGCAGGCACTGGCCAAGGGCGCACGCGACATGGGCGCAAAGATCATCCGTTTCTGTCCGGTGACAGGTGCCCGGCGCGACGGTGATGAATGGGTGATCGCGACGCCGCAGGGCGAGATCCGCTGCGAATATGTGGTCAATGCCGCCGGTTACCGGGCGCAGGAAATCGGCAGGCTGTTCGGCCGCGATGTGCCGATGATGGTCATGAGCCATCAGTATCTGCTGTTCGATGAAATCCCCGAGATTGCCGCATGGAGCCGCGAACAGGGCCACAAGCTGCCGCTGCTGCGCGATGTGGATTCGTCCTACTATCTCCGGCAGGAGAAGAACGGCATGAATCTCGGTCCTTACGAGCGCAATTGCCGGGCGCACTGGGCCACCTCAGATGATCCCATGCCTGATGATTTCTCCTTCCAGCTGTTTCCCGACGATCTGGAGCGCCTCGAATGGTATCTGAACGATGCGATCGCCCGCGTGCCGATCCTTGGTACGGCCGGTCTGTCGAAAATCATCAATGGCCCCATTCCCTATGCGCCGGATGGCAATCCGCTGATCGGGCCGATGCCCGGCGTGCCCAACGCGTTCGAAGCCTGTGTTTTCACCTTTGGTATCGCGCAGGCGGGCGGGGCAGGCAAGGTACTGGCGGAATGGGTGACGGAGGGCGCGACCGAATGGGACATGTGGTCCTGCGATCCGCGCCGCTTCACCGCCTTTGCCGATCATGACTACAGTGTCGCCAAGGGCGTGGAAGTCTATGGCCACGAATACGCTATCCATTTCCCGCGCCATACGTGGACTGCCGGACGCAACAAGAAGCTGTCGCCGCTGCATGCGCGCGTGACCGGGTTGGGCGCGCAGTTCGGCGTCTATAATGGCTGGGAGCGGGCAAACTGGTATGCGCAGCCCGGCGACGATACCTCGGAAGAGGCGACACAGACATTCACGCGGGAAGGGCCGTGGCAACGGCGCATCCGCGAGGAGTGCCATGCGGTGCGCGACGCGGTCGGCATTCTCGATCTGCCCGGTTTCTCCCGCTTCAAGGTGAGCGGCGCCGGGGCACGCGACTGGCTGTCCGGCCTGATCACCGGTCTGGTGCCGAAACCCGGCCGCATCGGCCTTGGCTATTTCGCCGATGCCAAAGGCCGCGTCGTCACCGAAATGTCGATCATGGCCATCGATGAGGATGTGTTTTTCCTCATTACCGCAGGCGTTGCCGAGTGGCACGATCTGGAATGGCTGCAAAAACATCTGCCCAAGGGCAGCGCGATCAGCATCAGCAACGTCACGGAGCAGTTTTCCTGCCAGATCTTCACGGGGCCGAAGGCGCGTGATCTTTTTGCCGGTATCTGCGATGCGGATCTCGGCAAATCCTGGCTGTCGCACCAGACAACCCAGATCGCCGGACGCTATTGCCAGCTTGTGCGTGTGTCGTTTGCCGGGGAACTGGGCTGGGAAATCCACAGCAAGGTCGCCGATACCCAGGCCATTTTCGATGCGGTCTGGCAGGCGGGGCAGCCATACGGGCTAAAACCGTTCGGCATGTATGCGCTGGACTCGCTGCGGCTGGAAAAGGGCTATCGCGCCTGGAAGGGCGATCTGTCCACCGACTACACACCGCTGCAAAGCGGGCTCGACCGTTTCATCAAATGGGAAAAGCCCGAATTTCTCGGCAAGGCCGCGCTGGAAAGCGAAAAGCAGCACGGCGTGAAGAAGCGCTTCGTCACGCTGACGGTCGATGCCGGGGATTGCGACGCACCCTATATGTCGACGCTCTGGCACCAGGGCAGCATTGTCGGTGAAACCACCTCGGGCGGATGGGGGCACCGGATTGATAAATCCATCGCGCTCGGCATGCTCAAGACCGAACTCACCGAACCCGGAACGGAAATCGAGGTCGAGATTTTCGGTGAGCGTTTCAAGGCCACCGTGCATCCGGATCAGCCGCTCTGGGATCCCGCTAACGAAAGAATCCGCGCATGAGTTCTCTTCCGGCCAAGGCCAGAGCCGTCATCATCGGGGGCGGCGTTTCCGGCTGTTCCGTCGCCTATCACCTTGCCAAACTGGGCTGGACCGACATTGTTCTCTTGGAACGCAAGCAGCTGACCTCGGGCACCACATGGCATGCGGCTGGCCTGATCGGCCAGCTGCGCGCCTCGCAGAACATGACGCGGCTCGCCAAATATTCCGCCGATCTCTACGTCAAGCTGGAGGCGGAAACCGAGGTGGCCACGGGCATGCGCCAGGTGGGCTCCATCACCGTGGCGCTGACCGAGGAACGCAAGCACGAGATCTATCGTCAGGCATCCCTGGCGCGTGCTTTCGATGTGGATGTCAGGGAGATTTCTCCGCGCGAAGTCAAGGAGATGTACCCGCATCTTAACATATCGGATGTGGTCGGAGCCGTGCATCTTCCGCTGGACGGGCAGTGCGATCCCGCCAATATCGCCATGGCACTGGCCAAGGGCGCGAGGCAGCGCGGTGCAAAAATCTTCGAGAACGTGAAAGTCACCGACATTCACAAGAAGAATGGCCGGGTATCCGGCGTTTCCTGGGCCAAGGGCGAGGAACAGGGCACGATCGAGACCGACGTGGTGATCAACTGCGCGGGCATGTGGGCGCGCGATCTGGCGTCCATGTCGGGCGTGACGGTGCCTCTGCACGCCTGCGAGCATTTTTATCTCGTCACCGAAGCGATTGAAGGGCTCGGCCGCCTGCCGGTGCTGCGCGTTCCGGATGAGTGCGCCTATTACAAGGAAGATGCCGGCAAGATGATGCTCGGCGCCTTCGAGCCCGTGGCCAAGCCATGGGGCATGAACGGCATTTCCGAAGATTTCTGCTTCGACCAACTGCCGGAGGATTTCGAGCACTTTGAGCCGATCCTCGAAATGGGCGTCAACCGCATGCCGATGCTCGGCACGGCGGGGATTCACACCTTTTTCAACGGGCCGGAAAGCTTTACCCCGGATGATCGCTATTATCTCGGCGAAGCACCGGAGCTTGGCGGCTACTGGGTCGCGGCGGGCTACAATTCCATCGGTATTGTTTCATCCGGCGGAGCCGGCATGGCGCTGGCGCAATGGATTCACGACGGTGAAGCGCCGTTCGACCTGTGGGAAGTGGATATCCGCCGGGCCCAGCCATTCCAGAAGAACCGGCGCTATCTGAAGGAACGCGTCTCCGAGACGCTTGGCCTGCTCTATGCCGATCATTTTCCCTATCGGCAGATGGCGACATCCCGCAATATCCGCCGTTCGCCCATCCATGAACATTTGAAGGCCCGCGGTGCCGTTTTCGGCGAAGTGGCCGGATGGGAACGGGCAAACTGGTTCGCGCGGGAAGGCCAGGAGCGCGAATACCGCTATTCCTGGAAGCGGCAGAACTGGTTCGACAATCAGCGCGAGGAACATCTGGCGGTGCGCAATGGCGTCGGCCTGTTCGATATGACCTCCTTCGGCAAGATCCGCATCGAGGGCCGCGATGCACTGGCTTTCCTGCAAAGACTTTGCGCCAACCAGCTCGATGTCGAGCCCGGACGCATCGTCTACACGCAAATGCTCAACAACCGGGGCGGTATCGAAAGCGATCTGACGATCACGCGCCTGTCGGAGACGGCGTTCTTTGCCGTGGTTCCCGGCGCCACCCTGCAACGCGATCTCGCCTGGATGCGCAAGCATCTCAAGGACGAATTCGTGGTCATCACCGATGTGACGGCGGCGGAATCCGTGCTGTGCCTGATGGGGCCGAAATCCCGCGACGTGATCGAGAAGATCAGCCCCAACGATTTTTCCAATGCGGGTCATCCCTTCGGCACCGCGCGGGAAATCGAGATCGGCATGGGCCTCGCCCGCGCGCACCGCGTCACCTATGTCGGCGAACTCGGCTGGGAGCTTTATGTCTCGTCCGACCAGACAGCGCATGTGTTCGAGGCGCTGGAGGAGGCCGGTCAGGAGCTGGGTCTAAAACTGTGCGGCCTGCACACGCTGGATTCCTGCCGGATCGAAAAGGCCTTCCGGCATTTCGGCCATGATATCACCGACGAAGACCATGTGCTGGAGGCAGGGCTCGGCTTTGCCGTCAAAACCACGAAGGGCGACTTCATCGGGCGTGATGCGGTGTTGCAGAAGAAGGAAAGCGGACTGGACCGCAGGCTGGTGCAGTTCCGCCTTGCCGATCCCGAACCGCTGCTGTTCCACAATGAAGCCATCGTGCGCGATGGCGAAATCGTCGGAACGATCACCTCAGGCAATTACGGCCATTATCTCGGTGGGGCGATCGGGCTTGGCTATGTCGCCTGCAAGGGCGAAAGCGCGGAGCAGGTGCTGGCGTCGAACTACGAGATCGAGATCGCCGGAGAGCGCGTGAAAGCCGTGGCATCGCTCACACCGATGTATGATCCGAAGGCGGAACGAGTGAGGGCTTAGCAAAGCCCTCACTCTGCCTCAATTCATGCTGGTCAGCACTTCGTTGAACTGTTCCAGCGCCCAATCGATCTGATCGCGCTTGATCACCAGCGGCGGCGCGATGCGGATCGTATCGCCATGGGTGTCCTTGGCGAGAATGCCGCGTTCCTTCAGCTCGTAGCAGAAGCGGTTGGCACCGCCGGCTTCCGGATGCAGCTCGATGGCCAGCATCAGGCCGCGGCCGCGCACTTCACGCACGATATTGCTGCGGATACCCTTGAGCTGCTGCAGGAAATACTCGCCCTCGATGCGGGAATTCTCGATCATGTTCTCTTCCGTGAGAACACGCAGCGCGGCGCGGGCAATGGCACAGGCCAGCGGATTGCCGCCGAATGTGCTGCCGTGCTGGCCGGGTTTCAGAACGCCGAGTACATCGCTGTTCGACAGCACAGCCGAGACCGGATAGAAGCCGCCCGAGAGCGCCTTGCCGATCAGCGTCACGTCGGCCTCGATCGCCTCATGCTCTTCCGCCAAAAGGGCGCCGGTGCGGCCGAGGCCGGTCTGGATTTCATCGAGGATCAGCGTGATGTTGTTCTGCGTGCAGAGCTCGCGCACCTTGGAGAAATAGCCTTTCGGCGGGATTTTCACGCCAGCCTCGCCCTGGATGGGCTCGACAAGGAACGCCACGGTATTGGGGGTCAATGCCGCTGCAAAGGCATCGATATCGCCGAAGGGAACGACCTTGAACCCCGGCGCAAAGGGGCCGAAATTCTCGCGGGCGGACGGGTCCGTGCTGAACCCGACGATCCCCATGGTGCGGCCGTGGAAATTATCGGAGCAGACGATGATCTCGGCGGCATTTTCCGGCACGCCCTTGACCTCGTAACCCCATTTGCGCACGGCCTTGATGGCGGTCTCGACGGCTTCGGCACCGCTGTTCATCGGCAGGATCTTGTGCGAGCCGGTGAGGGTTGCCAGCTCTTCGTAGAACAGGGCCAGCTGATCATTGCGGAAGGCACGCGAGGTCAGCGTCAGCTTTGACGCCTGTTCGGTCATTGCCGCAAGGATTTTCGGATGGCAATGGCCCTGGTTGACGGCGGAATAGGCTGAAAGACAGTCGAGATAGCGGTTCCCATCGATATCCCAGACATGCACGCCTTCGCCGCGCGACAGAACCACATCAAGCGGCTTGTAGTTGTGAGCGCCAAGACGGGACTCGGTCGAAATCAGTTGGGCGGCTGTTTGCAGCAAAATATCCTCCTATTTGCCAATTTTCTTATACGTTGAGCGCCGTGGTGCTCTGGTCTGAAACGGCGGGCCGTTCATAAATCTGCCGGCCGAACAGGCTGGCGACGAGATCGACGAGCAGCATGGCGCTCTTGCCGCGATCGTCGAGGAACGGATTGAGCTCGACGATGTCGAGCGAGCCGACAACGCCGGAATCATGCAGCATTTCCATCACGAGATGGGCTTCGCGGTAGGTGGCGCCGCCGGGAACCGTCGTGCCGACACCCGGCGCAAGCGACGGATCGATGAAATCCACGTCAAAGCTGACGTGCAGGATTCCATTGGCCTTCTGCACCCGCTCGATGATGCGGCGCATCAGCTTGGCCACGCCGAACTCGTCGATCTGGCGCATGTCGATGACGTCGATGCCGCGTTCGCGCAGGAGCTTACGCTCGACCGTATCGATGGAGCGGATGCCGAAGAGATGCAGGTTTTCCGGTTTGATCAGGCCATGCGGCTCGTCGCCGAACACGCCTTCAAGACCGGGCTCGTTGCACAGGAGCGCCGCCGACATGCCGTGCATGTTGCCGGACGGCGAGGTTGCCGGGGTGTTGAAATCGGAATGGGCGTCGAGCCAGAGCACGAACAGTTCGCGGTTGTTTTCCTGGCAGTAGCGGGCGATGCCGCCGACCGAGCCCATGGACAGCGAATGGTCGCCGCCCAGAATGACCGGAAAACTGCCGTCCTTCATCGCCTCATAGGTTTCAACGCAGAGCATGCGCGACCATGCGGCGATCTTTTCGATGTGATGGGCAAGGCCGGTGACGGGTGCAACGGCTGGCAGGGTCTGCGGCAGGCGAAGATCGCCATGATCGTCGACCGGATGGCCCATCTCTTCCAAAGTGCGGATGAGACCGGCGGTGCGCAGCGCTGCCGGGCCCATCAGGGCGCCGAGACGACCGGCACCTTCCTCGATGGGCGCGCCGACGATCATCAATTTCTGTTTGGGGTCGTTCTCAAAGTTGCTGAGCATGTTCATCAACAAGCGCCACTTTCGCGTTTGAATGGTCAATCAAATGAAGCCGGGGGATTCACCGGCGCAGCCAGTATACTGCCACCCCGAGACGGTGACAAATAGACAGCATCCTGATAGAAATGCGCTACTTAATGCGCAGTTTGCGCATCTCAATTATACAAATTGGAACAGACATGGATGATCTTGACCGCCGCCTCTTGTCACTGCTGCGCGATGACTGCCGCATGCCCGTCTCATCGATGGCAACGCTGCTCGGCATTTCGCGCGCCACCGTGCGGGCCCGCGTCGACAAGCTGACGACCGACGGCACCATTCAGGGTTTTACCGTGACGCTGAAGGCGGGTGCCGGCGTTTATGGCGTTCGCGCCATCGCCATGATCGAAGTGGCCGGGCAGGGCGCGGAAAAGGTCATCCGCCGCCTGCAGGGATTTCCCGAAATCCGCGCGCTGCATACCACCAACGGCCGCTGGGATATTGTTGCGGAGATCGAGGTGGAGACGCTGGAGGCGTTCGATCACACCCTGCGCGACATCAGGCATATTGACGGAATCACCCTGACCGAGACAAGTATACTTCTTTCCACCCGCAAGAGCGGGTAACGCCATCGTTCGGGAAAGGCTGACAACGGATGTACATCCGTGAAATCCCCTGGCTGGAACCAGTCGATGCTGCCGAACGCCTGAAGCCGTTCGGCAGGCTGAGCTTTCTTGACAGTGCCATGCGGCACGACCAGCTTGGCCGCTATTCCTACGTGGCTGCCGATCCCTTCGGCACGCTGGCGGTCCGGGATGGTGCGGCCAGCTGGAACGATCAGCCACTGGATCTCGGCCCGCTGGAGGCTCTTTCCCAGTATCTCAAACGTTTCCGCCTCGACGATCAGGCTGGCCTTCCGCCATTCCATGGCGGGGCCATCGGCTATTTCTCCTATGAATTCGGACGGTTGCTGGAAAATCTTCCAGAACCGCGCAAACAGTCGCAGGGCGATGTGCCCGACGCCATCTGGCATTTCCATGATGTCGTGCTTGCCTTCGATCACCTGACGCAACGGGTCTGGCTCGTCTCGTCCGGTTTGCCCGAACAGGCGGACGAAAGGCGTGCCGCCGAACGCGCTCATGTCTTTCTTACGGCGCTCGAGAAGCCGGTGAAAACGCCAGACTCCGTGCGGCCACGCGTTGCGCGCAATATCTGGCAATCCAATTTCACGCGCGAAGCCTATATGCAGGCGGTGGCGAAAGTCGTCGAATACATTCTCGATGGCGATATTTTCCAGGCCAATATCGCGCAACGCTTTATCGCCGATCTTCCCGAAAACTATCCCGTCTGGGCCTTCTACAAGGCGCTGCGCCAGCGCAATGCCGCGACATTTGCCGCCTATCTGGAGCACGATGATCTGGTCATCGCGTCGAGTTCGCCGGAGCGGTTTCTTTCCGTTCGGGGCCGGGACGTGCAGACACGGCCGATCAAGGGCACGGTGCCGCGCTCGGCCGATCCGGATATCGACCGGCGGCATGCGGAGACCCTGCTTGCTTCTGAAAAGGATCGCGCCGAAAACCTGATGATCGTCGACCTCATGCGCAATGATCTGTCGCGGGTCTGCAATCCCCATTCCGTGCTCACGCCCGTGCTGTGCGGGCTGGAATCCTATGCCAGCGTGCATCATCTGGTGTCGGTCGTCACCGGGCGTCTGGCGGACGAAAAATCACTGCCGGACCTGATCCGCGCGGCTTTTCCCGGCGGCTCCATCACCGGTGCGCCGAAACTGCGGGCGATGGAAATCATCACCGAGATGGAACAGGTCGCGCGCGGTGTCTATTGCGGCTCGATCGGCTTTTTCGGTTTCAACGGCAATATGGACACCAACATCGCCATCCGCACCGTGCTGTTCCAGGGTGGCAAGGCGGTGTTCCAGGCGGGCGGCGGCATCACGGCGCTCTCCGATCCCGCGGCGGAGTATCAGGAGACGCTGGACAAGGCGGCGCGGATTTTCGATGTGTTCGACATGGCCGGAGATGCCGGCTCATGATCCTCATCATCGACAATTACGATTCCTTCGTTTTCACCGTGGCACGCTATTTTGCCGAGCTCGGCGAGGAAACACGCGTCGTGCGCAACGACGCAATCACGGTTGCCGACATCGAAGCGCTGCAACCCGCGGCTCTGGTCATCTCGCCGGGTCCCTGCGGGCCGCATGAAGCGGGGCAGTCGCTCGCCATCATCGAAGCCTTCAGCGGCAGCATTCCCATTCTCGGCATATGCCTTGGCCACCAATGCATCGGTGAGGCCTTCGGCGGTACGGTGCTGCGGGCGCAGGAACCCATGCATGGCCGCTCGTCCCTGATCCAGCATGACGGAACGGGCGTTTTCAAGGGATTGCCGAGCCCGTTCAAGGCTGGGCGCTATCATTCGCTGATTGTCGTTGCGGACGAGGACAATGCGTCGCTCACCGTAACGGCCCGCTCCGACAGGGGCGAGATCATGGGGCTTGCCCACCGGGCGCACCCGACATTCGGGGTGCAGTTCCATCCGGAGTCGGTGCTGACGGAATATGGCCATGCCATGCTCGGCAATTTCCTGCGCATCGGGCGTGCCTTCCACCAACCCAGGAAATGACGATCAAACGTCAGCGCGCCGCTATTTTCGCCTCTTTGTTCGATATTCCTGTTGGCTGGCGGTCCATTCATCCGCTACACCAGCAGTCCAACGGATGCACATCCGCCCTGAACCAACCCAATCCGACAGCACCAGGCAGGAGACCAACCATGCTTCGCAAGACCGATTTCTATATCAATGGAAAATGGACCGCTCCGGCCGTGGCAAAGGACCTCGAAGTGATCAATCCGGCGGACGAGCAGCCCTTTGCCGTCATTTCAATGGGCTCGGCCGCCGATGTCGATGCCGCCGTTGCCGCCGCACGCAAGGCATTCGCCACCTGGAGCCTGACAAGCCGCGAGGAGCGCATTGCCTGGCTCGAGCGCCTGACCGCCGTCTACGAGACGCGCATCAATGACATGGCGCAGGCCATCTCCTCCGAAATGGGCGCGCCGATCAAGATGGCGCTGGAAGAGCAGGCAGCCTCGGGCACCGGCCACCTCAAGGCATTCATGCGGGCACTGAAGAGTTTTGAATTCGAACGTCCGCTCGACGAGCACAACCCCAATGTCCGGATCGCCTATGAGCCCATCGGCGTCTGCGGCCTGATCACGCCGTGGAACTGGCCGATGAACCAGGTTGTGCTGAAAGTCGTGCCTGCCATCGCCGCCGGTTGCACGGTGGTGCTGAAGCCCTCGGAAATCGCACCGATTTCGTCGATTGTCTTTGCTGAAATCATCGATGCATCGGGCCTTCCCGCCGGTGTGTTCAACATGGTCAATGGCGATGGTCCGTCCGTGGGTGCTGTCATGTCCGCGCATCCGGGCATCGACATGATGTCCTTCACCGGCTCGACCCGTGCCGGTATTGCCGTGACCAAGGCTGCTGCCGATACGGTCAAGCGCGTATCGCTGGAACTCGGCGGCAAGTCGCCCAACATCGTTTTCGCCGACAGCGATGTGGAAGCGGCGGTAACGCGCGGCGTGCTGCACGTCTTCAACAACACGGGCCAATCCTGCAATGCGCCGACACGCATGCTGGTCGAGCGCTCGGTCTACGACAAGGCAACGGAAGTTGCAGCCGCCACGGCGAAGGCGACCGTTGTCGGTGATCCCGCGCAGGACGGCGATCATATGGGCCCGCTCGTCTCCGAGGCGCAGTTCAACAAGGTGCAGGGACTGATCGAGCAGGGCATCAAGGAAGGCGCACGCCTGATCGCCGGTGGCACCGGCCGTCCGGAAGGCTTCAATCGCGGCTATTTCGTCCGTCCCACGGTATTTGCCGATGTGAACAATGAGATGACGATTGCCCGTGAGGAAATCTTTGGGCCGGTGCTGGCGATGATCCCGTTCGATACGGAAGAAGAAGCCGTCGAAATCGCCAACGATACGCCATACGGTCTTGCCGCCTATATCCAGTCGGGCGACCGCGAGCGGATCAAGCGTGTGTCGAAGCAGCTGCGTGCGGGCATGGTGCGCATCAACGGCGCGTCGCACAAGGCGGACGCCCCGTTCGGCGGCTACAAGCAGTCCGGCATCGGCCGCGAAGGCGGTCACTGGGGGCTGGAAGACTTCCTTGAGGTCAAGGCCATCAGCGGCTGGGAAGACAGCGCCGCCTGACCGGCCGCGCCACGCACCCGGTCCCGCAGGGGGAATAACCTTCTGAATTGACGCGCAATCCCCGGAGAAATCGATTTGGATTTCGGGGGTTATGCGTTAACTGACACTGTATGGTGCAAGTCGTGTCGGGAAGGCAGGTGCGGATCGATGGACGAAACGGAAACATTGCCTCCGCCCGCCGATGACGAGCGGGACGTCGACATTTACGGCGAAGACGGTGCCGTCCGCTCGTCCTATCTCGCCCGTGTCGGCGCCGCCATTGCGGATCGTGATGTTCTGTTCCTGCGTTCCCATGTCGGCAAACTGCACCAGTCCGAACTGGGCCACGTTCTTGAAGCGCTGCAATCGGAGCAGCGCGCGGCCCTCGTTGAACTGCTTGGCGATGAATTCGATTTTGCCGCGCTGACCGAAGTCGACGAGGCCGTGCGCCTCGAAATCGTCGATGCCATGCCGAATCAGCAGATCGCTGAAGCGGTTCAGGACCTGGATTCCGACGATGCCGTCTACATCCTGGAAGATCTCGACCAGGAAGACCGCGACGAGATTCTGGCGCAGCTGCCGTTCACCGAGCGCGTGCGCCTGCGCCGTTCGCTCGGCTATCCGGAAGAAACCGCCGGACGCCGCATGCAGACGGAGTTCGTCGCCGTGCCGCCGTTCTGGACTGTCGGCCAGACCATCGACTACATGCGCAACAATGCCGACCTGCCGGAATCCTTCTCGCAGATTTTCGTCATCGATCCGATGTTCCGGCTGCTCGGTGCCATCGATCTCGACCGCATCCTGCGCGCCGGCCGCGACAGCAAGATCGACGAGATCATGCACGAGACGCGCCATGCCATTCCCGCGACGATGGATCAGGAAGAGGCGGCACAGATTTTCGAGCAGTATGACCTGCTGTCCGCCGCCGTTGTCGACGAGAATGAACGGCTTGTCGGCGTGCTGACCATCGAGAACATCGTCGACGTCATCCAGGAAGAGGCCGAGGAGGACATCATGCGCCTCGGCGGCGTCGGCGACGAAGAACTGTCCGACTCCGTCCTGTCCACCTCGCGCTCGCGCACGCCCTGGCTGGTCGTCAACCTGTTCACGGCGTTTCTCTCCGCCTCCATCATCGGGCTGTTTGACGGCACCATCCAGCAGATGGTGGCGCTGGCGGTGCTGATGCCCATCGTTGCTTCCATGGGCGGCAATGCGGCGACCCAGACCATGACCGTGCGCGCGCTGGCGACACGCGACATGGATATCTACAATGCGGGCCGCATCATCCGGCGCGAGGCCTCGGTCGGTTTGATCAACGGCATGGTGTTCGCCGTGTTGATCGGCATGGTTGCCGGCTTCTGGTTCCACAATGCCGAACTGGGCGGAATCATCGCCTCGGCCATGATCATCAACATGATGGCCGCTGCCCTCGGCGGTATTCTGATTCCCCTGCTGCTCGACAAGTTCGGGGCCGACCCCGCCATTTCGTCGGCTGTCTTTGTCACCACCGTGACCGATGTTGTCGGGTTTTTCTCGTTCCTGGGACTGGCAACCTGGTGGTTCGGACTGGCCTGACAGCTGATTTTCCGGCATTTGAGACTAACGTTCATTTATGCTAACAAAGGTACAATTGACTTTTACGTAATTGCGTGGCCAAACATCCATGTGAAATAGTAAGAAAAATCAGAGCAATGTCTGTCATGCGCGAATATTATTCTATTACTGAGCTGACGCGGGAGTTCGGCGTTTCCACCCGGACATTGCGCTTCTATGAGGACGAGGGGCTGATCCACCCCGTCCGTCGCGGGCGCACACGCCTGTTCCGGCCATCGGACCGGCATCTGCTCAAGCAGATCCTGCGCGGCAAGCGGCTCGGTTTTTCCATCGCGGAAATCCACGAGATCGTGCAGATGTACCGCGAGCCGCCGGGAGAAATGGGTCAACTGCACCTGTTGATGAAGCGCGTCGAGGAAAAGCGCGGCGACCTGCGCCAGAAGCGCCGTGACATCGAGGAAACCCTGGCTGAACTCGATCAGGTGGAAGAAGCCTGCATCGAACGGCTGGCGGAACTGGGCGTTAATACCTGAGAGCTGGTACTGTCCTTCTGCATGGTGCGTGGTTCGACAAGCTCACCATGAGGGAAGTGGGTTGGCTGCATGCCAATCGCGAACGTCGCGGAGTAAGGCTCCCTGCAACTCTCAACCTCCCTCATGGTGAGCTTGTCGAACCACGCTCACTGCAACTGCCGATGAAAATTTCGATCAGGGTTGCATCGCTTCCTGCGTGCACATGCCGGTGATGTCCTGTATCTGCGGGTCATTGTCCTGGTTGCGCTTGCCCGTATACACATCATCGAAAATCTTCTGCGTCTCCAGCTGACCCACCGTGCAGGTGCAAAAGCGTTCGCAGAATGCCTTGTCATTATCCACCGAACAACTGCGGGTGCATTCCCGGTCGAAAACCTCGTGCGGTGTTGATGTAGCGGGCGGAAACACCTGTGCGATCAGGAAAACGCAGCTGATCAGCACCGGCTGATGGATCAGATAGAACGCCAGGCTGTGCTGGCCGATGAACCGCAATCCCCGGTCGAGCCAGCCCGGACGGACGGTTCCGGCGAAAATGCGCATCCGGTCGAGGTGCAGCAATGTCTTGGCGAGGGCCATACCCGCCAGGACCGGGCCGAACCACGGGAAAATGGGCACGTAATCATTGGAACGGATGGGCATTTCCGACAGGCCGAGCGGCCAGAGCGCCGGTGCGTCGAATGCAGCGGAGGTCAGGTAATGCGGCGCGGCGATAACGGCCGCGGCTGCGACGGCGATGACAATGGCGGGAAGGCGCAGAAACAACAGGCCGAGCACGCTGGCGGCGGCAATCTCATGCAGGATGCCAAAGAACACAAAACTGTCCGGTGTGATGTACCGGGTGACGAGGGTGATGGCGAGGGATGCCGCAACGATCTGCGCCAGGCGGATGCCGAAAGAGCGCCAGCGGATACCGTTGCGATGGGCCAGCACGAGGCTGAAACCGACAAGCACCAGAAAGGTCGAGGCAATAATGCGGGCATAGAGTTTCCACGCGCCGTGGCCTGTCGTGCCCGGCTCCATGTAGCCGAAAAACTCGAAATCCCAGCCCGTGTGATAGGTCGCCATGGCAATGAGCGCGATACCACGCAGCACATCAAGCCTGCCGAGACGGGATTTGGCGGGCGGGGCAAGCGTCTCGGTCTGGCTCATGCGGGAATCTCGATGATTGCAACTCCTGACAGGCTAGGGGAGTTGCAACACAAAATCCATGTGTTTCCGGCACGCATCACGGCTGATATTTCGCACTTGTTTCAAAGGTTTCTGCGAAACAGACATATAATGTCGCTTGATTGACTGCTATCCATGGTTTCGCGCTCCAATGTCAGGGGGCGCTCGAATCAGCATTTCCCCGATAGCCAAGCCAGTGATCAATCAAGTTCGCCATCCCATCTGGATCAGCACGGCCAAACGTCCGACAGCACGGGTGTTTGCGATCCTTTTCGGCATCGAGTCGATGGCCCGGGCGATCATCACCAGCGTGGTGCCGATCCAGACCTACGACCTGCTGCAGAGTGAACGCAGCGTCAGCATCCTCTACACCTGCATGTCGATGCTGGGGCTGATGGTCACCCTGTCGATTCCGTTGCTGATCGTCCGCATCCCGCGCCGCTGGGTCTATACGGCGGGCGCCACCTCGCTGATCCTGGGGTGCTGCGCCTTTGCACTCGACACGGTGCCGGGGCAGGCGGCGGGGCTGTTCCTGCGAACCTTCGGAGCGGGCGCGCTGTCCATCACGCTCAGCCTCTACATCATGGACCATATCAAGCGGGGCGAGCTCGTTCGCGCCGAGTCCGTGCGCATGGCGACGGCGACCTTTGCCTGGACGGCCGGGCCGTTCCTCGGCGTCTTTCTCTACAGCACCATCGGCATGATCGCGCCGTTCCTGTTGTCGATCGGCTTTTCCCTGCTGCTTCTCACGCTGTTCTGGTACTTTCGCCTCAGCGACAATCCCGCCCTGCAGAAGGGCCCGAGCCGGGCCGCCAATCCGATTGCCAATGTCCGGCGGTTTGTCGCGCAGCCACGGCTGCGGCTGGCATGGCTCATCGCTTTTTCGCGGTCGTGCTACTGGAGCACGTTCTTCGTCTACGGGCCGATCCTGATGGTGGCGACGGGCCAAGGCAAGCTGGCGGGCGGCCTGCTCGTCTCCCTCGGCAACCTCTTCCTGCTGGGATCGATCCTGTGGGGCAAGGTCGGCATGGCCAAGGGGCTGATGCGGACGATATCAGGCGTTTTCATCCTTCTGGCCATTGCGCTGGCCGGCGCCGGGCTGGCGGGTGAGAAATTTCCGATGATCGCGGCACTCATGCTGCTCGCCGGAGCGTTTTTCTGCGTTGCGCTGGATACGCTGGCTTCGACCACCTTCATTCGCGCGGTTCACCCGCACGAGCGGGCGCAGATGACCTCGGTCTACCGGACCTATCTCGATTTTTCCGAGCTTCTGCCGGCGTTTTTCTATTCGATCATCCTGACATTCTTCAGCCTTGGCGCGATCTTCATCGCCCTGGGCACGCTGATGGTCTTTACCGCTGTCGTCGTCTGGCGCTATCTGCCGCGCGGCCTATGAATCCGCATTGGCATTGTTGCGCATGAGCGCGTCGCGGGCATTGGAGAAGAACTGACGGCGCAACAGCACCACCGCCACAAGGCTCGTCGTGATCATGAACAGCAGCGGATCGAGAAACCATCCGAGATAGCCGATGGAAAAGAAGATGCCGCGCAGTCCGCTGTTGAAGTGCTGGCCGGCCAGGATGTTGATCTCCGCCGCCCGATTGACGCTGAAAATGACCTGCGGATCATCCGGCGCCTTGTCGCGCGCCATGGGCACGCCGCCGATCAGGATCGAGCAGTAGTTGAACAGCCGGTAGGCCCAGGCGAATTTGAAAAAGGCATAGGCGAAGAGCACCAGCAGGCCGAGAACCTTGGTTTCAAACAGCCGCTCGGTCGTCTCGCCGAGAAACGGGATATCGTGGAACAGCGTGACCACCCGGCCGGATGAATTCAGCAGGCCGAAACAGCCGCCGATGGCCAGAATCGATGTTGACGCAAAAAAGCCGGTGCCCTGCTGCAGGCCGATCATGATGCTGGTGTCGATCATGCGCAGTTCGCGGCTCGACATGGTGGTCATCCATTGCCGCCGGGCGAGATTCATTTCCGATGTCAGCGAGCGCCGGTTGAGAAATCCCTTGTCCGTGGTGCGCGAATAGAGCACCCACACGCCAAAGAAATAGACGAGGGCCAGCGCATCGAGCCAGTAGGACATAAAGCGTGCGGGTTCCATGCGGGCTCTCTCGGTGTGAGACAAAGACGTGCACAAACACATGACTCAGTTTGCAGATTCACTCAACACGAATTTACCCCAATCGTAAACGGCGCAGCCTGCTGAAGCTTTCTTTAACATATTGAAATCATTGAAGTCATGCGGCTGGCACAACGCAGCCATGCGCCGCGCCGCCCTGATTTTGCCATCTTTGGCGTTGCGAAGGACGGCATGGACGGATATACCCGCGTTCCCAGGGAGGGAGCGTTTCGACAGAATCGTGTCCTTCCGAGAGCAACAGGGAAATACAAAATTCATGGACGATAGCGTTCAAAAGTCCTGCTGGGGCATCACCGCCTGGGCAGTTGTCGGTTTCGCAGTGATCATGCTGGTGACCTATCTCATCGCGATGCACTGATAAAAAACAGGCTCCAGTCCAGTTGAGCCGGAATAAATTTCTGATGGAGGGGTGCAGTGCGTCTGCACCCTTTTTCTTTGGTCCGGCATGTCGTAGAAACACAACGCTAGGTCGGTGGCTGGCTTCGGCTTATGCCTCGGAGCAGCCATTATAGCGCGATGCAATTTCACCATTTGAGGTAGCCGGATGTTCCTGTCGGTTTTCGATCTTTATAAAATCGGCATTGGTCCTTCGAGTTCCCATACGATGGGCCCGATGACCGCCGGCAGCCTGTTCCTCGAAGAGTTGAAGAACGGGCAATGGCCACGCCCGACCGGCGTGAAGGTGGATCGCCTGCGCGTGCATCTGCATGGATCGCTGGCGTTCACGGGCATTGGTCATGCGACGGACCGGGCGGTGATCCTTGGCCTCTGCGGCCTTCTGCCAGCGACGATCGATCCCAACCAGATGGATGCGCTGCTGGAGACAGTCAAACAGGAAAAACGTATTCGCCCCGAGGGGCATCCCGCCTACCGCTTCGATCCGGCAACCGATCTGATCATGGACCGCAGGACGCCGCTGCCGGGACATGCCAACGGGATGGCCTTCGAAGCCTATGATGCGGATGAACGCCTGCTTCTGCGCCGGATTTTCTATTCGATCGGCGGCGGCTTCGTCGTCACCGAGGAAGAGCTGGAAAGCGCAAAGACCCGCACTGCACCAAAACCCGAACATCCCGTGCCGTTCCCGTTCAAGAACGCGGCCCAGATGCTGGCCATGAGCGCGGAGAGCGGGCTTTCCATCGCGGAAATGAAACGCCGCAATGAAGAAGTCTTCATGAGCCGGGATGAGCTTAACGCCGGTCTTGATCGCATCTGGTCGGCCATGCGCTCCTGCATCGATCGCGGGCTGGAGCAGGAAGGCATCATGCCGGGCGGCCTCAAGGTCAAGCGCCGCGCCCGCTATCTGCATGACCGGCTGCAGGAGGAATGGCGGCAGAACCGCATGAACCCGCTGCTGGCCAATGATTGGCTCTCCGTCTACGCCATGGCGGTGAACGAGGAGAACGCTGCGGGCGGACGGGTCGTGACCGCGCCGACCAATGGCGCTGCGGGCGTGGTTCCCGCCGTGCTGCGCTACTACCTGCATTTTCATGACGATGCCGATGCCGAAGGCATTCGCGATTTTCTGCTGACATCGGCGGCCATTGGCGGCGTCATCAAGCACAATGCCTCGATATCAGGCGCGGAAGTCGGCTGTCAGGGCGAGGTGGGCTCTGCCTCGGCCATGGCAGCGGCCGGGCTCGCTGCCGTCATGGGCGGCAATGCAGCCCAGATCGAGAATGCCGCTGAAATTGCGCTCGAGCACCATCTCGGCATGACCTGCGACCCCGTGGCGGGTCTCGTCCAGGTTCCCTGCATCGAGCGCAATGCGCTGGGCGCGGTCAAGGCGGTGACGGCCGCATCCCTAGCGATCAAGGGAGACGGCACGCATTTCGTGCCGCTCGACGCCTGCATCGAAACCATGCGCCAGACCGGACGCGACATGAACGAGCGTTACAAGGAAACCAGCCTTGGCGGTCTTGCGGTCAATGTCGTGGAGTGCTGAGATTGATTGAATCGGCGCGTGCAATACCCGCACGCAGCCGAAAACACTTTCAATAAATCAGATACAGTCAAATCCCAAAAAGCTGCCATAGTTTTCCTCCCGCCCGATCAGCAATGTTTGGTTGGGCTGCATAAAGGTATTGGGAGGACACTACCTTGGCATCACGATTGAATGAAAATACGCCAGAGGACCGTCCGGAGGACGAGAATCTGGGGCTGGCGGCCAATATGGCCTATGGCTTTCAGCATGTTCTGACCATGTATGGCGGCATCATTGCCGTTCCGCTGATCCTTGGCCAGGCGGCAGGACTGTCGTCGAACGACATCGGCCTTTTGATCACCGCGTCGCTGTTTGCCGGCGGGCTGGCGACAATCCTGCAGACGATGGGCCTGCCCTTTTTCGGCTGCCGCCTGCCGCTCGTTCAGGGTGTGTCGTTTTCCGGCGTGGCGACCATGGTCGCCATCACGGGCAATGGCGGCATCGAGGCGGTGCTGGGCGCCGTCATGGTCGCCTCGTTCATCGGCCTGCTGATCACGCCGGTCTTTTCCAGGATTACCCGGTTTTTCCCGCCATTGGTCACCGGGATCGTCATCACCATCATCGGCTTGACCCTGATGCCGGTTGCCGCACGCTGGGCGATGGGCGGCAACAGCAAGGCGCCGGATTTCGGCAGCATGGCCAATATCGAGCTGGCAGCGGTGACCCTTGTTATCGTGCTTTTGCTCAGCAAGGTCGGCAGTGCCCGCATTTCACGGCTGTCGATCCTGCTGGCTATCGTCATCGGCACCCTGATTGCGCTGGCACTGGGCATGACCGACTTCTCCAAGGTGAGCGAAGGACCGTTCATCGCCCTGCCGACGATCTTTCAATGGGGTTATCCAACCTTCCAGGTAGCGGCGATCATTTCCATGTTCATCGTGATCATGGTCACGCTGGTCGAAACATCGGCGGATATCCTGGCCGTCGGTGAGATCATCGAGACCAAGGTGGACTCGCGCCGGCTCGGCGATGGTCTGCGCGCCGACATGCTGTCGAGCCTGATCGCGCCGGTGTTCGGCTCATTCACGCAGAGCGCCTTTGCCCAGAATGTCGGGCTGGTTGCGGTAACCGGGATCAAGAGCCGCTATGTGGTGGCGACGGGCGGCCTGTTCCTTGTCGTTCTGGGTTTGCTGCCGGTCATGGGACGCATCGTCGCGGCGGTGCCGAGTGCGGTCCTCGGCGGCGCTGGCCTCGTGCTCTTCGGAACCGTGGCTGCCAGCGGCATCCGCACGCTGTCCAAGGTCGACTATGCCAACAACATGAACCTCATCATCGTCGCGACGTCGCTCGGGTTCGGCATGATCCCGATTGCATCGCCGAATTTTTACGATCATTTCCCCACATGGTTCGCCACGATCTTCCATTCCGGCATCAGTTCGGCCGCGCTCATGGCGATTGCGCTGAACATCGTGTTCAACCATCTGACCGCGGGCAATTCGGACCAGCAGTCGGTCTTCGTCGCCGGTACCGAGCGGGTGCTGCGCTATCAGGACATCGCGCAGTTGCACGATGGAGACTATTTCCTCAATGGCAAGCTCTATGACGCGAAGGGCGTCGAGGTGCCGGTCGTTGCGGCGGACGTTCATGCCCCGGCGGTCAAACGGCAATCGGGCGGCGGGGCAGCCATACCCGCAACCGGTCACTGAGACTTTTGCCGGCGGGCGGCATCGCCATGCTTCCCGCCGGCGCTTTGTGGAGAACCCGCCGGTTTCGGTTGACCTTGCCGCCTGAAAGCGTCAAATCTCCTCCATGGCTCTCAATCTCGTCAAACTTTGTGTCGGCTGCACTGCGATCGAAGATCTCGCGGCGTGGATCGATTTTCGCCTGGATGAGCGCAGGCGTGCCGGCCTGTCGCCCGAACAGTTCCATACGACACGCATGGTTCCCAAGCGCGTCGAGGAATTGCTGGCCGGTGGATCGCTTTACTGGGTGATCAAGGGCAACATCCAATGCCGCCAGATACTGACGGACATTCGCACCTTCACCGATGACGAGGGGATTTCACGCTGCCATCTGGTGCTGGATCCGCGCATCATCGCGACGGAATGGCAGCCACGGCGGGCATTCCAGGGCTGGCGCTATCTGACAAGCGAGGATGCACCGGCGGATGAGGGGCAGGGCAAGGGCCGGGCCAAACTGCCGCCGGAACTGCGCAACGAACTGGCGTCGCTGGGGCTGCTCTAGACCCGAATCTTCAGGAAACCTTGAGGCGGACTGCGGTAACACCATTGTGACCGGCGGTGCGGATATGCAAGCGCACGGGAGGCATGGCCGCACGTCGGGTTCTCGCCGCCTGGCACAGCAGCACGTTCACCAGGTCCATCGTCTTGAACGCTGCGTTGCCGCGCCGCAGATCGGCAAGGCGCTGCGCCGCCTGCTGCAACGCGTGCATACCGCCAAAGAGCGACCGGGATTCCTTGCCGGCAGCACCGGCAGAACCATGGAAATCATTGACACTCGACATTCGCAAAACCCTCAACTCTGTACAAACTGGGTCTTTCAGATCACTGCCTTACGATTGGGGCGCAATTGCAAAGCAGTGGTAGTTTTGACGCTTCAGCGCGGTGCAGGCATTGTTTGCAGCCTTGGCTGAGGCAATGCCGGCAAAGCGGGCGCGGTAATAGGTTGCCGAACCCTTCTGGAATTTTTCGGTGTAGGGCGACAGGGTGGCAAGCGAGCCGCCGACTTCTGATGCGGCGCGGGCAAGGATCGCCTTGGCTTCGTCGGCACTGCCCATCGAGCCGATCTGCACCATCCAACCGCTGGCTGTACCCTTGTCCGAAGCTGAAGCTGTGGTGACCGGATCGACCTCTGCCTCATCGTCGGATTCGGTTGCCGCAGCGCGTGCGGTCGGAGTCGGAACGGTCAGGATCTGCGCGGCTGGCGACTGGGCCGGGGCGGAGGCATAGGCCGTCACGACATTGCTGGTTTTCGCAACAACTTCGGCACGCTGTGTCGGCATCGGCGCATCGTCGTCTTCGGGCAGTTCGACGGCCGCGACCTGAACCTTGCTGTTCTTGCGCGAGGCCAGCAGATTGCCGCCGTCACGGCGCGAGGCGCTGGGCAGGTACTGTTCGATCAGCTTGGCCATCTGCGCATCGCGGGCGCCGCCGCTGGTGCCGCCCATCACGACCGCAACCATCTTCTTGCCGTCGACATTCACCGACGAAACGAGGTTGAAGCCGGAATCGCGGGTGTAGCCGGTCTTGATGCCGTCGACGCCGCGTACCTTGCCAAGCAGGCGGTTGTGACCGGCGATGCGGCGGCCGCGATAGCTGAAGCTGCGGGTGGAGAAATAATCATAATATTGCGGAAAATGCTCGCGCAGGGCGATACCAAGCAGGGCAAGGTCGCGCGCCGACGAGCGCTGCTGCGGATTGGGCAGGCCCGAGGCGTTGCGGAATGTGGTGTTGCGCATGCCGAGCTGGCGCGCCTTGTTGGTCATCATCTGGGCAAAGCGCTGTTCCGAACCGCCGAGATATTCGCCGATGGCTGTCGCCGAGTCGTTGGCCGATTTGGTGATGACGGAGAGAATGGCTGCTTCCGCACTGATGGTCTGGCCGGGCTTGAAGCCGATCTTTGTCGGCGGCTGGCCGGCGGCGTAGGCGGAAACGGGAATGGGTGTCGACTTCGAGACCTTTCCGGCTTCCATCGCTTCAAACAGCATGTACAGCGTCATCATCTTGGTGAGGGACGCCGGAAAGCGCTGGGCATCGGCATTGGACGAGTAGAGCGTCTTGCCGGTGTTGGCATCCACCACGATGGCCGATGCCTTCGAGGATGCTTCTGCTCTGGGTGTCTGTGTCAGGCCTATTCCGGAAGCGAGCGCCAAAGCCAGGAATGTATGGGTAAGTCTGGTAAAAAGTCTGGAACCTTGGCGGGCTGGATAAAGCACAATCAACACCTGCTCATACTGAAGCGTATATGGAATTTGACTGACGTAATGTTGCGTCAGGTACGGATCGTCGAACATTACCCGCAACAGCGTTACTAAACTGTTTATGGTAACCGGAATGTTCACGAATTCCGCGGCATTGCGTTGTTTAAAATTGTCGGAAATTATTGCGATGCACAAAAAAATTGACTTTTTGTGCAGTGCACACTAAATACGGCTACGCAGAAATTTAATCCATGGAAGGATTTATCATGGCCAACCCATTCGAAACTCTGAGTGAATCCAGCAAGGAATTCGTCAACAACTCGATGAAGAGCGTTTCGGTCCTGTCGCAGGGTTTGCAGACAATCGCCAATGAAGCGGCTGAATATTCGAAGAAGTCCTTCGAAGACGGCACGGCACTTGTTGAAAAGCTCGGCACGACCAAGTCGGTCGAGCAGCTCTACGAGGCGCACACCGCATTCTCCAAGAAGGCCTATGAAGCCTTTGTTGCCCAGGCAACCAAGTTCGGCGAACTCTATGCCGACCTCGCCAAGGAAGCCTACAAGCCCTACGAGGCGGCAGTTGCCAAGGTTACCAAATAAATCCAGCCTTATTTGCGGCTTGCGAAAGGTCCGGTTGCGCGCGCAACCGGACTTTTTTTATTTGCACGCCCGAAAACGGGCCGAGTGATATTGCATGCTTTGTGAGAGGGCTTAAAATCAGCGCGTTGCGACCTACATAGGATACACAGGGCAACACATGACCACCAAATGCGGGTATTGGAAGAGATGAAGCGGTTTGCACCAACAATGCAAGATGAAGACAAAGGCAGCGGCAATGGCCCCGGCCGGGGAACGGCTGTCATCACACGTACCAAGCCTAAGCTGAAGAAGCCGAGTCTTTACCGGGTGTTGCTCCTGAATGACGATTACACCCCCATGGAATTCGTCATTCATGTTCTGGAACGCTTTTTCCAGAAAAACAAAGAAGATGCCACACGCATCATGCTTCATGTGCATAATCATGGAGTCGGAGAGTGCGGCGTCTTTACCTATGAGGTCGCGGAGTCCAAGATGACCCAAGTCATGGACTATGCGCGGCAAAACCAACATCCGCTACAATGCGTGATGGAGAAAAAGTGAGGTTTCATGCCATCTTTCTCACCTAGTCTGGAGCGGGCCCTCCATCAGGCGCTGACAATCGCGAACGAGCATCATCATGAATATGCGACGCTGGAGCATCTGCTCCTCGCGCTCATCGATGATCAGGACGCGAGCAGTGTCATGCGCGCCTGCAATGTTGACCTCGCACAGCTGACCCGCACGGTGACCGACTATGTCGATCACGAACTGGACAACCTTGTCACCGGGTATGACGAGGATTCAAAACCAACTGCCGCGTTTCAGCGCGTCATCCAGCGCGCCGTTATTCACGTTCAATCCTCCAACCGTGAAGAAGTTACCGGCGCCAACGTTCTCGTCGCTATTTTCGCCGAGCGGGAAAGCCATGCGGCGTTCTTCCTGCAGGAACAGCAGATGACCCGTTATGACGCGGTCAACTACATCTCCCATGGCATCTCGAAGCGCCCCGGCGCATCCGAGCCGCGCACCCCGCTGGGTACGGAGAGCAACAACGAAGAAAACCACGCTTCCGAGTCGGAAGAGGGTGCACCGAAGAAGAAGCAGGATGCCCTGACGGCCTACTGCAACAATCTGAACGACCGCGCGAAAGCCGGCAAGATCGATCCGCTGATCGGCCGTGATCAGGAAATCAACCGGACGATCCAGATTCTGTGCCGCCGTTCCAAGAACAACCCGCTTTATGTCGGTGATCCCGGCGTGGGCAAGACGGCCATCGCCGAAGGTCTTGCCAAGCGGATTGTCGAAGGCAAGGTGCCGTCGGTCCTGGCCGACGCCACGGTGTTTTCGCTCGATATGGGCACATTGCTGGCCGGAACACGCTATCGCGGTGATTTCGAAGAGCGTCTGAAGCAGGTCATCAAGGAGCTCGAAGAGTTTCCGGGTGCGATCCTGTTCATCGACGAGATTCACACGATCATCGGTGCGGGAGCCACGTCGGGCGGCGCAATGGATGCGTCGAACCTCCTGAAGCCGGCCCTGTCGTCCGGTGCCATCCGCTGCATCGGCTCGACGACGTACAAGGAATTCCGCCAGTTCTTCGAGAAGGACAGGGCGCTTGTCCGGCGGTTCCAGAAGATCGATGTCAATGAGCCGTCCATCCCGGATGCCATCGAGATCATGAAGGGCCTTCGCCCGTATTTCGAGGACTTCCACAAGGTCAAGTACACGGTGGAAGCGATCAAATCGGCGGTGGAACTGTCGGCACGCTATATCAACGACCGCAAATTGCCCGACAAGGCAATCGATGTGATCGACGAGACAGGTGCCAGCCAGATGCTGCTGCCGGAAGGAAAGCGCAAGAAGTCCATCGGCGTGAAGGAAATCGAGGCAACCATTGCCACGATGGCCCGCATCCCGCCGAAGACGGTTTCCAAGGATGACGAAGCGGTTCTGTCCAATCTCGAGGCCGAACTGAAGCGCGTCGTTTACGGCCAGGACCTTGCAATCGAAGCTCTGTCCTCCTCGATCAAGCTGGCCCGTGCCGGCCTGCGCGAACCGGAGAAGCCGATCGGCTCCTACCTGTTCTCGGGTCCGACCGGCGTGGGCAAGACCGAAGTTGCCAAGCAGCTGGCGCTGTCGCTCGGCGTGGAACTCCTGCGTTTCGACATGTCGGAATATATGGAGCGTCACACGGTTTCGCGTCTGCTCGGTGCACCTCCCGGCTATGTCGGTTTCGACCAGGGCGGTCTTCTGACCGATGGCGTCGATCAGCATCCGCATTGCGTGCTGCTGCTCGATGAAATCGAAAAGGCCCATCCGGATCTGTTCAACATCCTGTTGCAGGTCATGGATCACGGCAAGCTGACGGATCACAACGGCAAGCAGATCGATTTCCGCAATGTCATCCTGATCATGACAACCAATGCGGGTGCTTCCGATGCCGCACGTTCGGCCATCGGCTTCGGCTCCTCGCGTCGTGAAGGCGATGACATGGAAGCGATCAACCGGCTGTTCACGCCGGAGTTCCGCAACCGTCTCGATGCCATCATTCCGTTCGGTCCCCTGCCGATCCCGGTTATCCATCAGGTGGTCCAGAAATTCGTCATCCAGCTTGAGGCACAGCTTGCCGACCGCGGCGTGACGTTTGATCTGAAGCCTGAGGCAATCGCCTGGCTGGCCGAAAAGGGTTACGACGACCGTATGGGCGCCCGTCCGCTCGGCCGCGTCATTCAGGAGCACATCAAGAAGCCGCTGGCGGACGAAGTGCTGTTTGGCAGGCTGAAGAAGGGCGGTACCGTTGTCGTCTCGGTTGCCGAGAAGGCCGATGGTTCCAAGGGGCTCGTGCTTGACTATATCGCCGACGAAGTGGCGGTGAAGCCGAAGCAGGAAATCGCCGTCGAGAAAAAACCGGTGGCGAAGAAGAAGCCTGCGCCGAAGAAGCCGATACTTGAAAAAGTGACGGCCGGTCCTTCCATCGCCGACGAGCCAACGCCGCCATCGCGCGGCAAGGCATCGGTGCCCAAGGTGCCGCGCAAGAAGTAACGAAAAGGCCGCCTCCGGGCGGCCTTTTTCTTGCTGGCATGGCAGGATCGGGCTATCGGTTGAATCATGGGCGATTCCGAATTTCCTTCATCACAGACGCCGGCAGACGACACCGTGAAAACGCGGTTCTCATGGTTTCTGTCCGGCATGGCGATGATCTTCAGCATCCCGGCCTTCATTCTGATGACGGCGCATGTGGGCTTTGCCGGTTTTGCCAGCGAGAATGGCGTATCCCTGCTGCAGGCAACCTTCATGGTCGCGACGATCTGGGCGCTTCCGGCCAATATCGTCCTGATCGGCGCAATTTCCGGCGGTTATTCGCTCATAGGAGCGGCGGTTGCGGTCACCCTGTCGTCGATCCGTCTCATGCCGATGGTCGCCGCCTTCATCCCGGAAATGCGCGGGCCGAAGACGCGCAGGATCACGCTGCTTTTGCTGTCGCATTTCATTGCCGTCACCGCCTGGGTCATGGGCATGGAGCGCTTCCGCCACATTCCGCGCGATATGCGCGTCAGCTATTTCGCCGGGCTCGGCATCACGCTGACCGTGACCAATTCGCTCGTGGTGGCACTGGTCTATTTTCTGTCGACGGATTTTCCGCCGATTGTTTTCGCCGCGCTGTTCTTCCTGACGCCGATGTATTTCCTGACGTCGCTGTGGGGATCGGCGCGCGACCGGTCGGTCCATGTGGCCATGGTATCGGGCCTCGCGTTGTTCCCGCTCATTCATCACCTGGCACCGGCCTATGATCTGCTGCTGACGGGCTTTGCCGGCGGCGCGGTGACGATGGGCTATGTACGGTGGGCGAGGGGGCGCGCAGCATGACCTGGCACAGCCTGACCGACTGGTGGTGGCCCTATCTCTTCATCCTGCTGGCGGGCTGGCTGCCCACGGATATCTGGCGCTATCTGGGTGTTCTCATCGGCGGCCGCGTGCGCGAGGATTCCGATGCGCTCATCGCGGTGCGTGCCGTTGCAACGGCGCTCGTCGCGGGTGTCATCGCCCAGCTCATTCTTTATCCCAGCGGGGCGCTGGCCGAGTCCTCGGTGTTCCTGCGCATTGGTGCCGCCGCTGTCGGGTTTCTGGCCTATCTGCGCCTGGGCCGCCATGTGATTGTCAGTGTGATCGCGGCGGAGATCGCCTTGATAATAGGGCTTTTTCTCAATTTTTAGCTTTGATTAAGCCAATCGCTTAACGGGATAAACATCCCCGCTCTCTAGGTTTGCCGGAGTACTCGTGCGGGGAGTTCAGATGAGGTCGAAGAGTCAGACCCTTTGGAAAGCATTGGTTGTTGCCGGAATACTGCTGATCGACGCGGTGTGGATTGCCGTGTCTGACTTCCGGTTCGACACTTTCAGTGCCTTGAAAGCGGTCGTCCTGACAGGCCTCTGCAGCATCGTGGCTTATATCTATCATGCAAAGCGGCCGGTGCGTCATCTGAGTGTGATGTGCGTTGAAACGGCGATTCTCATGGCATTCAGCGCTGCCGCGGCGGTGTTGAGCTATCTGGTGACATCGCTTGATTTCCCCTCCGTTGACGCGCCGCTTATGCGCCTTGACGCTCTGCTTGGCTTCGACTGGCTCGCCTATGCGCAATATGTTGGCGATCACCCGTGGCTGGGTCTGTTGTTCTCGATTACCTATCTGACGACGTTGGCTCAAGTCGCCTGTGCCGTCATCATCCTCGGCGTGATGGAAGATGCGAAAAGGGCGCAGCACTTCGTTGCAGCTGTCATGGCGGGCGCCCTTGCGTGCATCCTGATTTCGGCGGTTCTGCCTTCAGCCGGAGCATTGGCGACAATCAAACCTGCCGATGCCATATGGAAAATACACAGGCCGGTGGTGGATCTCGCCTATAAGCAGACCTTCTTTGATCTTCGTTCCGGCGTTGATCAGTGGATTTCGTTCTACTCCATGAAAGGACTGATCGCATTTCCGTCCTATCACGGGACCCTCTCGATCCTGCTGGTGCTGGCTTTTTCCGGTGTCCGGTTCTGGTTTCTGCCGATCCTGATATTGAACACCATTATCCTGATCGCCACGCCGATCGAGGGAGGACATCATCTCGTCGATGTCATCGCAGGCGTCGGCGTGGCTCTGATATGCTGGTACGGTACCGGCCTGTTTTACAAGTCGGGCCGCGCTGTCGCCGCCAGAACGATCTCACGTCCTGCCATGGCGACAGCCTAAGCGGCCTGTGCGAGCGCCTGTCTGATTTTGTCAGCGTTGGCGGCGAGCACGCCCTGATCTTCCATCTGACCCGTATGAGGCTTCAGTGCAACGCCCTCGAATCGCGGAATGATGTGGAAATGCAGGTGGAAAACCGTCTGGCCCGAGGCCGGTTCGTTGAACTGGCTGACCGTCACGCCATCCGCGTCAAAGGCCGTCTTGACGGCGCGCGCAAGCTTCTGCGTCGTGGCAATGGCCGCCGCGAGGCTGGCCGGTGCGGCATCGAGGATGTTGCGCGAGGGCTGCTTGGGTATGACCAGGCAGTGGCCCTTGCCCTGCGGCATCACATCCATGAAGGCATAGGTGTCGGCATCCTCGTAGAGCTTGTGGGACGGAATCTCGCCGCGCAGGATTTTTGCGAACACATTGTTGTCGTCATAGGTCTGGCTCATGGGGCACCCGTCTTTCCTGAATGATGAATCGGATGTTTGCCATGTGTTGCCGCAAGGTCAAGCGTGCCCGGGCAAATGGTGTGTTCAGCAGTCGGATTTCTTGAAGGGGGCGTGTTCGTTCAGCACGTCGCTCATCATCGCAACGTCATTGCGCTCGTGCTCAAGAAAACCGGCGACGGCGCGGCGCAGACCCTCATGCGCGATATAGTGGACAGAATGGGTGGTGACCGGCAGATAGCCACGCGCCAGCTTGTGCTCGCCCTGGGCGCCTGCCTCGACCACACGCAGTTTGCGTTCAATGGCAAAATCGATGGCCTGATGATAGCAGACCTCGAAATGCAGGAACCGGTGGTCCTCGATGCAGCCCCAGTGGCGGCCAAAAAGCCGGTCGGAACCGATGAAATTGATGGCTCCGGCGATGTAGCGGCCGCCGCGCCGCGCCATCATCAGGACGATGTCGCCGGGCATGCGCTCGCCGATCAACCGGTAGAATTCCCGGTTGAGATAGGGGCGACCCCATTTGCGGTTGCCGGTGTCCGTATAGAAGGTGAAGAAGTCGTCCCAGACCGGTTTGGTCAGGTCGCTGCCGGTGAGGCGGTCGATCACGATGCCATCGGCCAGCGCTTCGCGCCGTTCGCGCTTCAGGGCCTTGCGTTTGCGCGCGGCAAGACTGTCGAGAAAATCATCATAGGTTGCATAGCCTTCGTTGAAGAAGTGAAACTGCTGATCGATGCGATGCAGGAAACCGGCTTCGTTGAATGCCGGCAGATCGTCTGTATTCACAAAGGTCGAATGCGCGGATGAAACCCCGAGCTGTCCCGTGAGCTGCCGCAGGCCGTTGGCAAGCGCGGCCCGGACCGCCGGACCGTCCCAGTCCCGATGCACAAGCAGGCGAGGGCCCGTTGCGGGCGTGAAGGGAATGCTGGCCTGCAATTTGGGATAATAGCGCCCGCCAGACCGTTCGAAGGCGTCGGCCCAGCCATGGTCGAAGACATATTCGCCCTGGCTATGGCCCTTCAGATAGCACGGCACCGCGCCGATGACTGTCCCTGTGGCATCCTCGAGGCGCAGGAACTGCGGCAGCCAGCCGGACTTGCGGTCGACGCAGCCGGAATCCTCAAGGGCGGAGAGAAAGGCGTGCGAAAGAAACGGATTGTAGCCGGGCGCGCCGCTCGACGTTCCCGAGAGCTGCGACCATTCCTCCGGCGTAAACGCGCCGATTCCATCGCCGACGCGCAAGGTAAACTCGCCCTGATCAAGATTTGACATTGCTGAACTTGGTTTCCTGACGTTGCCGGCAGGATGAAAGTCGCCTCGCTGCCTCTGATTAAACTAGGTATTCCACCCGGCGATACAAGAGGCAGCGCGGCATGACCGCCGTGTTTCAAACAGAGCGCGGATCAAAGCCCTCGAACGTGATCTGATCCACATGCGCATCGCTCGTGGCCTTGTCAGCGGGGCTGCGCACCGTCCACGAAATGACCGGCAGGCCGAGCCTGCCCTTCACGAAGCCGACAAAGCGGTTTTCCAGATGATGGACATTGTAGGAGACGAAATCGATGTTATGGGCGAGCATGGCGAAATGCGCCTCCAGAGCGCTGTCATCGAGCCCCTCCGCCGTGAGCCCGGCCGGAATCCCCGGAGCGTCCCTGCCGAACAGCCGGATGAGGTGATGGTCGAACGACATGATGGCGGCATTGCCCTCATACCCGGCCAGATCCCCGGCGACTGCCTTGACGAGACCATCGTCCCTTCCCGGAATACCCTTCAATTCGATGACGATCGGCACGCGGCCGGCAATGAGCTTGAGCGCTTCTGCGAGTGTCGGCACGTGGTCCTTTGTGCCGCCGACCCGCAACGCGGCGGCGTCGGCCACCGTGACATCATGAATGTTGCCGGGCTTTGCAACCAGACGATCCAACGTGCCGTCGTGAAACACCAGAGCCTTGCCATCGGCAGAGAGGTGCACATCGCATTCGATGGCAAAGCCGGCACTTGCCGCCGCATCAAAGGCTGAAAGCGTATTCTCCCAGCGGGATTTGTTGAGATCATGCAATCCGCGATGGGCAATGGGCGTCTTTGTCAGCCATTCCAGTGATGCCATGATCAGCGGACCTCGATGATCGCTTCGATTTCAACCGGCGCATTCAACGGCAGCGCCGCTGTACCCACGGCGGAACGAGCATGGCGGCCCTTGTCGCCCAGCACGGCCACGAGCAGGTCGGATGCACCATTGGCGACGAGGTGCTGTTCGGTGAAATCCTTGGAGGAGGCGACAAACACCGTGATTTTCACGATACGCTCGATCTTCTCGAGATCGCCGAGCGCGGCCTTTGCCTGGGCAAGGATATTGATGGCGCAGGCCTTTGCCGCTTCCTGGCCCTGCGCCAGATCGACATCAATACCGAGCAAACCGGTATGGACCAGCTTGCCCCCGGCCAGCGGCAATTGCCCCGAGGTGAGAAGCAGCGAGCCGCTGCGTGCGAAGGGCACATAGTTTGCGGCCGGAGCGGCGGCAACGGGCAGGGTAATTCCAAGGTCGTTTAGACGGCTGTCGATGGTGCTGGTCATTGGGTTTCTCATCCTTCTCATGCGGAATCGCAAGTGATTGTGAATGAAGTTGCGATTTTTGCCTCGCTTCCGCCAAGAGTTTTTTTAATATGGCCATTCGAAAACTGGAGAATCTTGTCAATGCGTCTATTCCCCGTCCTCGTTTTCAGCCTGAGTGCCCTTGGTCTTTCCGGATCGTCGATGGCTCTCGCCGCTGGAACAGCGACTCTCGTACCACACCGCGCCATTTATGATCTCAAGCTGGATAATGCGCAGGAAAGCAGTGGTATCACGGGGCTGACAGGCCGCATGGTATACGAATTCAATGGTTCGGATTGTGAAGGTTACACGACAAATTTTCGCTTTGTGACGCGCGTCGACATGGAAGAACAGCCTCAAAGGGTGACCGACCAGCAGACCACCACGTTCGAGTCCGGTGACGGCGCCAAATTCCGTTTCGTCAACAAGACATTTGTCGACCAGAGCCTGACCAAGGAAGTGCGCGGCGATGCGCTTCTGGACAAGGACAAGACGGAAATCTCCCTTACCAAGCCGGAAGCGAACAAGGAAAATCTCGAACTTTCACAGTTCCCGACACGTCACATGCAGGAACTGATCGAGAAGGCGATCGCCGGGGATGTGTTCTACCAGACAAAGCTGTTCGACGGCTCCGAGGATGCCGACAAGGTCATGGCGACGACGGTGGTCATCGGCAAGCCCGCTTCCGGTGATTCCGATGACGAGACGAAGAAGATGGGCGCGCTCGAGAAGGAAAACACCTGGCCGGTTTCCATCGCCTATTTTGACGATACGGACAAATCGGAAGGGCTGCCGAGCTACCGCATCAATTTCAAACTCTATCGCAATGGCGTGACCCGTGATCTCAAGATGGACTACGGCGATTTCTCCATGACCGGCAAGCTCGTCAATCTGGAGCTTTTCGATGCGCCGAAGTGCACGAAGTAGGCTTATGCTGCCTGACTTATATCCAGCCGGACGGTGAGTCCGGCATCTCGGGCGATATTGATCAGTGTATCCAGGCTGAAATGCGTGATCCGGCCGCGCAGAAGATCATTCAGGCGCGGTTGCGATAATCCGAGACGCTGCGCGGCCTCGACTTGCGTGAGCTTCCAGCTTTTCACCTGCTGCTCGATCGCAATCATCAGGCTGGATCGCATGGACATGTTGGCGGCTTCCGCGGAATTGCGTTCCAAGGCATCCCATACACTTGAGAAACTCTGTCGCTTCATCATTTTATCTCCAGAAGTCTTTGTAGCCGTAGGGCAGCTATGTTCAGGTCTTTGCTTGCTGTTTTCTGCGTCTTCTTCTGAAATGCATGCAAAACATAAACGACGTCCGCCAAGGCGGAGATATAGATAATCCTGAAAGCCCCCTGGCTATCCCGCACACGTATTTCACGTACGCCACTTCCGATGGCAGGCATCGGGCGCCAATCGGTTGGAGACAGGCCAAGTTGTAACTTGTGCAGTTGAACGCCAATCTCCTTGCGTATGGCCTCGGGGAAATCCCGGAGTGAAGCGAGTGAATTGCCGGCAAACTCCACACGTTTCATATTGATTGTCCATTATATCAGTTTTTGTATAAAGCGCACAAGAGTATAGCGGGCCGCCCGTAAGACGGACATTGAACGATGGTCGTAAGAGGGCTGGTGGAACCAAATGCAGCGAAAATCAGCCATGGCTCTTGCGTTTGCCGGTAATATCCATTAACAGCCGCTTCATTCCACACACGGGATTTGGGTTGATATCGGGAGAAATCCGATATGGCCTCCGGTGGCGGGTTTCCCGCCTCTTTCCTGTGGAGGTTAAACCGGAAAAGGAAAACTAAGAGATGGCATTGCCTGATTTCAGCATGCGTCAGCTCCTCGAAGCTGGCGTTCACTTCGGCCACCAGACACATCGCTGGAACCCGAAAATGGCACCATACATTTATGGTGACCGCAACAACATTCACATTCTCGATCTGGCCCAGACTGTTCCGCTGCTTCACCGTGCGCTGCAGAAGGTTTCCGACACCGTAGCCCGTGGCGGCCGCGTTCTGTTCGTCGGCACCAAGCGCCAGGCTTCGGACATCATTGCCGATGCGGCAACCCGTTCGGCCCAGTATTACGTCAATGCCCGCTGGCTCGGCGGCATGATGACCAACTGGAAGACGATCTCGAACTCCATTCAGCGTCTGCGCAAGCTGGACGAACTTCTTTCCGGCGAAGCACAGGGCTTCACCAAGAAGGAACGCCTGAACCTCGATCGTGAACGCGAAAAACTCAACCGCGCCCTCGGCGGTATCAAGAACATGGGTTCGATCCCGGACCTGATCTTCATCATCGATACCAACAAGGAAGCGATTGCCATTCAGGAAGCCAAGCGTCTCGGCATTCCGGTTGTAGCCGTTATCGACTCCAACTGCGATCCGGACCAGATCGACTTCCCGATCCCCGGCAACGACGACGCGTCGCGCGCCATTTCGCTCTATTGCGATCTGATTGCCAAGGCTGCCCTCGATGGCATCCTGCGTCAGCAGGGCTCGCTCGGCATCGATATCGGCGCCCAGGACGAAGCGCCTGTCGAACCAGCGCTCGAAGAGCCGGCACCGGCTCCTGCACAGGACGGTGAAGCCTCCGCTTGAGGCTTCATATACCCGTCGTAACGGGTGACTAAAAGCAATTGTATTGGCGCATGACGCGCCGCAAAGTTGGCATGCTGGTTTCCCCAGTATGCCTTCGCTTTGAGAAGAGGCGACATAATGAGCATTTCTGCATCACAGGTAAAAGAACTCCGCGAAATCAGCGGTGCCGGCATGATGGACTGCAAGGCAGCCCTGACCGAAACCAATGGCGACATGGAAGCTGCGATTGACTGGCTGCGTGCCAAGGGTATTTCCAAGGCCGACAAGAAGGCCGGCCGTACGGCTGCCGAAGGTCTCGTTGGCGTTGCAACCAACGGCAAGAAGTCGGTTATCGTTGAAGTCAACTCCGAAACGGACTTCGTTGCGCGCAACGACGCGTTCCAGGACATCGTTCGCAACGTTGCGACGGTCGCTCTTGGTAGCGATGGTTCCACGGCTGCCGTTGCTGCTGCGACCTATCCGGCAACCGGCAAGTCCGTTGTCGACACCATCAAGGATGCGGTTGGCACAATCGGCGAAAACCTGTCTTTCCGCCGTTCTGCAGCGCTCAGCGTTGGTGAAGGCGTTGTTGCAACCTACATTCACAATGCTGTTTCCGATGGTCTCGGCAAGCTCGGCGTTCTCGTTGCCATTGAAACCGCCGGCAATGCCGACGCTGCCAATGCATTCGGCCGCCAGGTGGCCATGCATGTTGCGGCAACCAACCCGCTGGCTTTGACCGCCGCTGAAGTCGATCCGGCTGCCGTTGAGCGTGAAAAGGCGGTTTTCACCGAATCTGCACGCCAGTCCGGCAAGCCAGACAACATCATCGAAAAGATGGTCGAAGGCCGTCTGCGCAAGTTCTATGAGGAAGTTGTTCTTCTCTCGCAGGCTTTCGTCATCAATCCCGACCTGACTGTCGAAGCCGCTCTGAAAGATGCGGAAAAGGCAATCGGCGCACCGGCCAAGATCACGGCATTTGCCCGTTTTGCTCTGGGCGAGGGCATCGAGAAGGAAGAGACCGATTTCGCAGCGGAAGTTGCAGCAGCTGTGAAGAAGTAATTTCACAACTGACGAAATCAGAGGGCATCGCGTGACAACGCGGTGCCCTTGGTGTATCCGGGCTTCGAATATCTGAAATGCACGACTCTGCGGGAGGTCTTATGGTTGGTACGGCTGTCTATAAACGCGTTCTACTGAAAGCCTCCGGTGAAGCCCTCATGGGCGATCAGGGTTTCGGTATCGACGTTGCGGTTGCCGACCGTATTGCCAGTGATATTGCCGAAGCGCGGGCGCTCGGCGTTGAAGTCGGGGTGGTGATTGGCGGCGGCAATATCTTTCGCGGCGTCGCTGTCGCGTCCAAGGGCGGCGACCGGGTCACCGGCGACCACATGGGCATGCTTGCCACGGTGATCAATTCACTGGCCTTGCGCACCTCCCTCGTCAAAATCGGCATAGACACCGTCGTCCTTTCCGCCATTGCCATGCCTGAATTGTGCGAGACGTTCTCGCAGAGACAGGCGACAGCCTACATGGACATGGGGAAGGTCGTGATTTTTGCCGGCGGCACGGGCAATCCATTCTTTACGACAGATTCGGCCGCAGCGTTGCGCGCAGCCGAAGTGGGTGCCGATGCCCTGTTCAAGGGCACGCAGGTTGACGGCGTTTACACCGCCGACCCCAAAAAGGACCCCAGCGCCGTCCGCTTTGAGCGACTTACCCACAAGGAGATGCTCGATCGCGGCCTTACGGTGATGGATACAACAGCTGTGGCCCTTGCGCGCGAGAACAATATCCCAATAATTGTCTATTCAATCCACGAAAAGGGTGGTTTTGCCGAAATTCTGCAGGGCAGAGGACGCGCGACAATCGTTTCCGACGATTGACCCGCCAACCTCGCAGGGGCTGACCAGAATAACGGAAAGAATATAGGAGCGTTGAATATGAGTGATGCACTCGATTTGAATGACCTGAAGCGCCGTATGGATGGTGCCGTGCAGGCATTGAAACATGACCTCAATGGCCTGCGGACAGGCCGTGCGTCGGCGAGTTTGCTGGAGCCGATCACCGTCGAGGCCTATGGCTCACATATGCCGCTGAACCAGGTCGCCAACATCACCGTGCCCGAATCACGCATGCTTGCCGTCTCGGTCTGGGACAAGTCGATGGTTGGCAAGGTCGAGCGTGCCATTCGCGAGTCTGGTCTCGGCCTCAATCCGATCACCGACGGCAACAATCTGCGCATTCCCTTGCCGGAACTCAATGAGCAGCGCCGCAAGGAACTTGTCAAGATTGCCCATCAGTATGTGGAGCAGGCGAAAGTTGCCGCCCGCCATGTGCGCCGCGACGGCATGGACGAGTTGAAAAAGCTCGAAAAGGATGGCGCGATCAGTCAGGATGACAACCGCGTTCTTTCCGAAAAAGTACAGAAGCTGACGGACGAGACCATTGCCGAAATGGACAGGGTTGTTGCAGTCAAGCAAACGGAAATCATGCAGGTTTAGTCTGTTTTTAGCCCGTTAATACCACCGGAGGTTGAATGCCATGTCCAATCCGCGCCACATTGCCATCATCATGGATGGAAATGGCCGTTGGGCAAAAGCACGTGGCCTGCCACGCACCGCCGGTCACAAGGCGGGCGTCGACGCGCTGCGCGAGACCATTCGCGCCGCCGGCAAAATGGGCATTCCATACCTGACCCTGTTTGCGTTCTCATCGGAAAACTGGTCGCGCCCGCGATCCGAAGTGTCGGATCTGATGGGGCTGCTCAAGCTGTTCATCCGGCGCGATCTGGCTGATCTGCATCGCGAGAATGTGCGTGTGCGCATCATCGGCGAGCGGGAAGGCCTGGCGAAGGATATTCGCGCCCTCCTGACGGAAGCAGAAAGCCTGACCGAGAAGAACACGGCACTGACGCTGATCATTGCCTTCAACTACGGTTCGCGCAATGAAATCACCCGCGCGGTGAAGGCGCTGCTGTCCGACGTGGCGGCGGGTGTCCTGACGCAGGACGAGGTGACCGCCGAGGCTATCACCGAGCGGCTCGATACGGCGGGCATTCCGGATCCTGACATGATCATTCGCACCAGCGGCGAGATGCGGCTGTCGAACTTCCTGCTCTGGCAGGCGGCCTATTCGGAATTCATGTTCCTGCCGTGCTACTGGCCGGATTTCAAATCCACCCACCTGGCGGAAGCGATCGAAACCTTCCATATGCGCGAGCGGCGCTTTGGCGGCGTCAATCAGCAGGAAATAGCTCTGTGACGGCTTCGGGGCCATCCGCACCGGACAAGGGCACCGGCCGTCTCAGCAATCTGCATAAACGAACCCTCAGTGCCGTTGTCATGATTGCAATCGCCGTCGCCCTGACCTGGGTTGGCGGCGTGCCATTCGCGCTCATGGCCAGTGCCATCGGTTTGGGTGTCTTCTATGAATGGCATGCCATAACGCTCGATCGCTCCAGTCCGCTGACCCGCGGCGTTGCCTGGGCCTGCCTGATCGTGGTGCTTGGACTTTTGCTGCTGTCGCACAACGGATTGTTGATCATTGCCATATTGCTGGCAGGAGCCGCGCTGACAGCCTTGCTGGGCGGACGGCAATCCGGTTTGTGGCCGGCGATCGGTCTGCTCTATGCCGGATTTCCGGCCATCGCGCTGACGTTCGTGCGCGGCGACACGGGAGATGGCTTTGCCGCTGTTCTGTTCCTGTTTGCCGTCGTCTGGTCGACCGATATCTTTGCCTATTTCAACGGGCGGGCACTGGGCGGGCCAAAACTGGCTCCGCGTTTCTCGCCGAATAAAACCTGGTCTGGGGCCATTGGC
>OIER01000150.1_pt1 | contig 72146 bp, 47 predicted proteins | sample 1581801 | NCBI WGS metagenome assembly OIER01 (sample SAMN03281006, study PRJEB24777) | human gut metagenome | isolation source: fecal sample PR165 from 1 month old male Malay infant, vaginally delivered... | reverse complement strand
ATGCCGATACAATTGATGAATCAGCATTTTTCTTCTATGAAGAAAAAGCGTGTATAGAACATCTATTCCGCGTATCTGCTAGCCTTGACTCCCTAGTGTTGGGGGAAGGTCAAATCCTTAGCCAATTAAAGGGTGCCTATATTGCTGCCTATAGTGCAGGCTTTACGGGAACCGTATTTAATATCTTGTTCCAACGCGCTATTGGCGTAGGTAAAAAGGTTCGGACCAATACAGGCATTGCCAATACACCTGTATCTGTGAGTTACACGGCGGTTAATTTGGCGGAAGATAGCCTAGACAAACCACTTTCAGAAGCAACAGTCCTCATCTTGGGGGCGGGCACCATGAGTGAGTTAACCGCTACACATCTACAAGCGAAGGGTGTAAAAACCATATTTGTATCCAATCGGACTTTCACCAAAGCGGAAGCATTGGCGAAGAAATTTAATGGTCAAGCCATCAAATTAGATCACTATGTAGAACAAGCGGAACATGCGGATATCATCATTACATCGACGGGGGCACCGCATTATATTATTGGTGAAAAAGAGGCAAAACGCATTGCCGCATTGCGCCATGGACGCCCAATCGTCATGATTGATATTGCAGTGCCACGTGATATTGATCCTGTTGTTGCGGATATCGAAGGTGTGTACCTATTCAATATCGATGCCCTTGAAAGCGTTGTAGAAGAGAATAAACAACAACGTGAAGAAGAAGCCAAGCGGGCTGAACCGATAATTCACGAAGCCATCGATGAAGTGCTAGAAAAGTTCAGTTACTTATCCGTACGCCCTATGATGGCGCTATTGACGGATAAGGCCGACCGCATTCGTCGTCGCGAATTACATCGAGCACTGGCTAAATTGCCGGATATTTCCGATAAAGAGCGTCGTATCATTGATTCTATGAGTCGTATGATCGTTAGAAAAATGCTAAGAGAACCGATGATTCATTTCAATGAAATCGCCGGTACAAAAGAAGAAGGTTTATATTGGGATTTATTCAAAGATATGTTTAATCTCGAGAAAGAAGGCTCGTAGTATGAGGAACCACATTAGAATTGGGACTCGAAAGAGTGCTCTTGCCTTATGGCAGTCAGAATATGTAAAAAGTGAATTGCAACGCTTGTACCCAGGGGTTACCGTAGAACTAGTTCACTTTAACACCAAGGGAGACCGCATTTTGAATAAACCTCTTGCAGAAGTAGGTGGCAAAGGTTTATTTACCGCTGAATTAGAGGCGGCTATGCATGCAGGCGACATCGATATTGCCGTTCACAGCCTAAAAGATATGCCTACGGAATTACCAGAAGGCCTTACATTAGGGGCTATTTCTAAACGGGAAGTACCATTCGATGCCTTGGTAAGTCCTAAGTACAAAACGTTGGACCAATTACCACAAGGGGCACGCATTGGCACCAGTAGTTTACGTCGTCAAGCCCAAATATTACATCGACGTCCAGATCTACAAATTGAAGTGATTCGCGGTAATGTACAAACCCGTCTTGGCAAGATTGAAACGGAAGGCCTTGATGGCGTCGTATTAGCACAAGCAGGCCTAAAACGCCTCGGTTTAGATGATAGAATCACACAAGTCTTTACAGCAGATGAAATGATTCCTGCTGTGGGGCAAGGGGCATTGGCTATTGAATGTCGCAGTGACGATACTGAGATGTTAGATATGCTTTCAAAAATAGACGACGAACCAACACGCCTTGCCGTTGAAGGGGAACGTAGCTTCTTGAATCAACTCAATGGAGGCTGCCAAGTGCCGATGGGCGTATACGGAACTGTTGAAAAGGGACAGCTTAATTTGAAAGCGCTCATTGCATCTTTAGATGGTAAAACTGTATATGAAGGAGAATTGTCTGGACCTGCTAAGAAAGGGGTTATGTTAGGCAAAAACCTTGCGAAAGCCTTATATGAAGAAGGGGGCAAACACATTGTGGAAGCCCTTGTTAAGGAGGGAATCATAAAATGACAGGTTTAGTATATTTGATTGGCGCAGGCCCTGGAGATTCTAAATTAATCACCGTAAAAGGTAAGGAATGCATCGAACGTGCAGACGTTATTGTATATGATTATTTAGCAGATGCTCATCTATTAGAATGGGCTAGACCTGATGCAGAATTGATTTATGCAGGGAAACAATGCAAAGACCATACCATGCACCAATGGGAAATCAACGAACTATTGGTAAAAAAGGGTAAAGAAGGCAAAATCGTAGCCCGCTTAAAGGGCGGTGACCCGCTCGTATTTGGTCGCGGCGGAGAAGAAGCGATGGCCCTTCGTGAGGCTGGTGTTCCTTTTGAATTTGTACCAGGTGTTACATCGCCTATCGCAGCGCCTGCCTATGCAGGTATTCCTGTAACACAACGCGCTATGGCGACTTCCTTTGCGGTTGTTACTGGTCATGAAGACCCAACAAAAGCGGTGTCTGGCATCCATTGGGAAGGTCTTGCAACAGCAGTGGATACACTTTGCTTTGTTATGGGCGTAGGCAATTTACCTACCATCGCAGAAAAATTGATGGCCCATGGCCGTCCTGCCAATACACCAGTGGCACTTGTTCGCTGGGGGACTAAACCTGTTCAAGAGGTGCTTGTTTCCACATTAGAACATGTGGTAGAAGACGTAGAAAAGGCCCAATTAAAAGCGCCAGCCATCATCGTCGTAGGCGATGTTGTAAACTTGCGTGAACAATTGCAATGGTTCGATAACAAGCCATTATTCGGTAAAACGATTGTGGTTACTCGCGCTCGCTCTCAAGCTAGCAAATTCCGCGATATGCTCATGAACCAAGGCGCCAATGTCATCCAAGCAGCGGCTATTAAAACAGAACCTGTAGAATTATTTGATGAAGACAAACGCTTATTGCATGGTGTGGATCGTTATTCTTGTGTTGTATTCACATCGGCTGAAGGGGTACGCTACTTCTTTGATGCATTGTACGGGGAAGGCAAAGATGCTCGTTCCTTAGGCTATGCTAAGGTATGTGCTATCGGCAGTGCTACAGCTAAGGCGTTGACTAATTATGGTATTACACCGGATATCATCCCTGTAGATTACAAGGCTGAATCTGTTGTAGAGGCATTGAAACAACATGTTAAACCTAGACATACAGTGTTATTAATTCAACCTAAAAAGGCTCGTGAAGTGATTCCACGTGAATTGCGCCACCTAGATATCGATGTAGATATCTTGCGCTTGTATGAAACACAACAAGACACATCTCAACAAGAGGCTTTAGTAGATGCGTTGCAACATGGTCATGTGGATTACATTACATTTACTAGCTCCTCTACAGTTACCAATACATTAGATCTATTGGGCGAAGATGCGCTTTCACTATTAGAACATACAAAAATTGCGTGTATCGGACCTATTACGGCCGCTACTGCTATGAGCGCTGGTTTAAAGGTAGATATCATTAGCCCTGTATATACTACAGAAGGTCTTGTGGACACAATTGTGAAAGACTGCGCCAACTAATTATTGTCATTATTAAACGGAAGAAGGAAATTTACTATGTACGATTTAACATATCGTCCTCGCCGTTTGCGCACTTCTCCAGAAATGCGTGATTTAGTACGAGAAACAACATTAGATACAACTGATTTAATTTATCCATTATTCATCGTTCCTGGTGAAGGTATAAAAAAAGAAATCGACACATTGCCAGGCCAATATCATTTATCCGTAGACGAAGCGGTTAAGGTAGCTCAAGAAGCGTATGACCTCGGCATTCGTGGCGTAGAAATCTTTGGCATTCCTACCTATAAGGATGAACAAGGTTCCTCCGCATGGGATATGGAACAGCCTGTACAACAAGCGATTACAGCCATCCGTAAAGCGGTGCCAAATCTCTTGGTTATTGCGGATGTATGCTTATGTCAATATACATCCACAGGTCACTGCGGTATGATTGACCACCACGAAATTTTGAATGATGAAACATTGCCTTTATTGTGCAAGGTTGCGGTTAGCCAAGCACAAGCTGGCGCTCATATGGTGGCGCCATCTGATATGATGGATGGTCGTGTTGGGGCTATCCGCGAAGCTCTCGATGAAGCTGGTTTCACCAATGTATCCATCATGAGTTATGCTGCAAAATATGCATCTGCCTACTATGGTCCATTCCGTGGCGCCGTTAATTCAGCTCCACAATTTGGGGACCGTAAATCCTACCAAATGGATCCTGCAAATCGCTTAGAAGCAATGCGTGAAATTGAACTTGATATCGCTGAAGGTACGGATATCATCATGATTAAACCGGCATTGTGCTACTTAGATATCGTTCGTGAAGCGCGTGACCGTTATGAATTGCCATTGGCTATCTACAATGTATCCGGCGAATATGCTATGGTTAAAACGGCTGCAGCCGCTGGTCTTATCGATGAACAACGCCTTGTTATGGAAACGATGCTCTCCATGAAACGTGCTGGTGCTAAGATCATCATTACATACCATGCCCTTGATGTGGCACGTTGGCTTAAACAATAAGGAGTGACTATGTTACAACTAGGTAAATCAGAAAAAGCATTTGACGAAGCTAAACGATATATGCCGGGTGGCGTTAATAGTCCTGTTCGCTCTTATCGTAGCGTAGGCTCAAACCCTCCATTTATTAGCTCCGCTAGTGGTAGCCGTATCTATGATATCGATAATAACGAATACATTGACTACGTGTTGAGCTGGGGCCCTATGATTCTAGGCCATGCGAACCCTGAGGTCGTAGCGAGCTTGCAAGAGGCCATTCCTCGTGGTACAAGTTATGGTGCGCCTACACTATTAGAAACGGAATTGGCTAAGAAAATTCAAGCCTTCATGCCATCTATGGAAATGGTGCGCCTCGTTAACTCTGGTACCGAAGCGACCATGAGTGCATTGCGCGTAGCTCGTGGGTATACGGGCCGCGACCGTATCGTTAAATTTGTTGGCTGTTACCATGGTCATAGTGATTCTCTATTGGTGAAAGCCGGCTCTGGTCTTGCTACATTTGGCGTACCAGATAGTCCAGGCGTACCAAAGGGCGTTGCAGAAAATACCATCACATTGCCATACAATGATATTGATGCGGTTAAACAATTATTCGATGAAATGGGCGATACTATTGCATGTATTATCGTAGAACCTGTTGCAGGCAATATGGGCTGTGTGCCTCCAGTAGAAGGATTCCTTGAAACCTTGCGCGATGTAACAAAGGCGCATGGTGCCCTATTAATCTTTGACGAAGTTATGTGTGGATTCCGTGCTAGCAGCGGTGGTGCACAAAAACTATACAATATTAAACCTGATTTGACTTGTCTTGGTAAAATCGTTGGCGGTGGTATGCCTCTTGCTGTATTTGGCGGTTCTAGCAAAATTATGAGCGAAGTAGCACCATCCGGCCCTATTTACCAAGCTGGTACTTTGAGTGGTAATCCTGTGGCTGTAACGGCAGGCCTTGCTACATTATCTATGTTGCAACGAGATCCAACCATCTTTAAACAAGTGGAAGATAGCACAAAAGCATTGTGTAATGGCCTTGAAGAGTTGGCTAAGAAATACAATGTGCCAGCGGTGGTGCAACGTGTAGGTTCTATGTTTACCTTGTTCTTTACAGATAAATCGGTTCACAATTTTGATGACGCTAGTGCATGCAATGCGGACCATTTCAAGACATTTTTCCATCATAACTTGAGCCATGGTATTTACTATGCGCCAAGTCCATTTGAAAGCAACTTCGTATCCATGTGTCATAAGGGCGCAGAAATCGATAAAACATTGGCTGTCGCAGAAGAAGCTTTCAAAATGATCAGTGAGACACTGTAATATTCTTTTGACGTAATCGATATGGGTGATGAACATGCAATTTTACAAGAACTTAAAACGGGCTCGTGTACGCATGGGAAAGAGCCAAATCGAAGTCGCTAAGGCTGTAGGTATTAGTAATGCAGCATTGTCTAATTACGAGACTGGCTATAGAGAACCAGACCTCGATACACTGTGCGCGTTGGCTCGTTACTATGAGCTGACCTTAGATGAACTCGTGAATGTTAATAATGAACAGCAAGAACGCATTTATGACATTAGCACAGCTGTGAAGGATACACATATTAAGTTCAAAGGGGACTTGTATGAATTAAAAGCATCGCAAAAGAAGGTTCTCTTGCGAGAACTGGATACAGTGTTTGAAAAATTTCAACGATCTCGTATAACATCCATCAAAGAAGGCACTTCACATCGCCATCCTCATATCAATCGGGGAGGTCTGTTGGGGGCAAACCTTGCGGCGAGTCGCGGGAAAAAATAAAAGGCGCCTAGATGGTCGTTTATAGATTTGCTATGAACGTCATCTAGGCTCTTTTTTGTGAAAGTCATCCTTTGTTTGTTGCTTATTTTTTGTGCTGATAATTAGCATAAAATGTAAGTCCGTGGTATAATACATTTAAGGAGGTGTTAATATGTTAATGGAAGTGAGATTAAATAATGTATTAGCATTTAATAAACCTGTTGTGTTTTCTGCGAATGCAGATATGCGTACTAAAAAGTTTATATCCAATGTACATCAAGAAAATGGAAATAATATTGTAAAAAGCACTGCTATATATGGGCCTAATAATACGGGGAAGACTTGTTTAATTAAAGGTATAGCCAGTATTATTGATATTTTATTAAATAATGAGCCTCATTTATTATCTAATTTATTTACACATAATCCTATTTGTAAATTAGGTATTGCTTTTTTATATGATAAGAAAAAGTATGATTATACTATAACGTATGATACTCAATCAGAAGAAATCATATATGAACATTTCGTACACAAATTTTATGATGAATATGGTAATGAGAAGTCAGATACATTAATTTTAAAGGATATAAAAAAACAGGAATTTAAATGTATCGATCCTAATGTAGAACCTTTGATGGAAGTGGTTGCAAATAAAGCCTTATTGTGTCATGCTATCGATACATCTAAGTTTAGTAAATTGGCAGAGATTAAACAAATTATTACTGAATTTGCTCGTTCAATAGATATTATTAATATGAATAATATTCCCATTGATCAAACTATCAAATTATTAAAGAATGAAAATAATATTCAGAAAAAGGTTGTTAATTTTATTAAACAAGCTGATGTATATTTAGATGATTTTAAATATGCTGAAGCAGATATGGATATAAAATTAAAAAAGAATGGTAAAGCGATTGCGGACGAACGCGCCTTAGCATTGCCAGAACAATTGTTAGATCAATTAAAGTTAATTTCCGTGTATAAAGGCCATCCAGTACCAAGTATGGTATTTGATTCTACGGGAACGAAAAAAATTGCGGCTTTAGCTAGTTATATTATTGAAGCTTTAGAAAAAGGAAGAACTTTAATTGTTGATGAATTGGATAGTAGTTTACACTTTTCTTTAACACGTGCTATTGTAGCTCTTTTTAATAATGAATTAAATGATATGGCGCAGCTTATATTTACAGTTCATGATGTAACTTTGTTGGATTGCAAAAGGCTATTTAGAAAAGAACAAATTTGGTTTGTTCATAAGGATGAAGAACAAGTATATCTATATTCATTGGCTGATTTTACAACGGCTAACACTGGTATTCGAGATAGTACTAATCTTCTTGATAAATATAAAAAAGGTGTACTAGGTGCCCTGCCTGATCCATCATTTTTTGATTCCTTGTTAGACATTAAATCGAAATACTAGGAGGTTTATATGGTTCCATTATTACCGCCTCTGAAAGATAATAAGAAGATTTATATTATATGTGAAGGGTCAGAAGAGTATGATTATCTTAATCGACTAAAAATATTGAATGTGTGGTCGGATGTATATGATATAACGCTTAGAGATGCAAAAGGTAATGGGAATTTATATCCTATATACCAAAACGTATATCAAAAAGGAAATTATGATTTAGTTGTTATTGTTTGTGATACAGAAAAGAAACCACATGAACAATTTAATGATATTTGTTGTAAAGTGAACTCGCTCCATGCGTGTGAATTGGCAAGCCAACATGTGGTAATGTTTACAAACCCATGTACTATGCAAGTCATTTTATTGCATTGGGATACTTCTGTTAGATTGCAGACACCATCAAAGCGGCGTAGTGCTACTTATATTGAAAAATATACAGGTATCCAAGATTATTCAGCTAAAGAATCTCAGCGAACACAATTGGTTTCTAATATTACAAAAGAGAGTTATAGAACTATGATGAATGGTGCAAAGCAATTGGGAATGGATGCAGCATTAATTAATAGTACTAATTTACATGTGTTTTTTACACAATTGGAGCAATCTGACACAAATTGGATTGATGAGATTAATAAGTTAATAGAGTCCTAGATAACGAAAATTTAGGAAATAATGTAAAGATGCTAATGATTATCGTTAGCATCTTTTTATGCATTAATGTATCTTTTGCAAGAAAGTTAAAGTCACTAACATAATAGCGCTATGTTTGTATTTTCTAGGCCATTCCTGTTTTTGCAATTCTTTCCTCTTGCGGTATAGTACAACTGTGCCCGGGCAGGAAAGGATTTACAATGACATTCTATTCTGCACAAGATTTTGAACAATACTACGTAACAAATGTAACGCGATTTGAACAGATTCGTGATGAAGCACTGGTAGAGGTATGCCAAACGAGAGTACCTATCTGTGATGTGCCCAGTGAAACTATCGATAGCGCGGCGGCTAAGATGGAATTGTGTCGGCGCTATCGCCCTCTTATCATAAAATACGAGCGATTATTAGTGAATCGCACCGTCGAGGATGATGTAGAGGCTATGCTGTGGCTCACCTTTATTGAATCGATTTACACCTACAATCTAGCTGGCACAGTACCCTTTGCGGGATATGTGAAATCGGCCATTCATTTTAAACATCTCAATCACTATAAACGGATTAAACAACGATGGAATCATGAATTCCATATTCCAGATACGGCGGATGGGGATGAGCAATTGGCGATGGATCAAATACCAGATGCCGTAGATGTAGCTGACCAGACTGTATATCGTGAGGAACGAGTACAACAATATCATTTATTGCGAAGGGCTTTGCGTTTATTAAAGGTAGATCAACAACAGTTAATTACCGATATTTATGGACGTGGTTGTAATTTATCGGACATTGCAAGGATGCAAAATTGTTCACGTCAATCGGTACAACAACGACATAAACGTATCTTGGATATATTACGTGAATACATGTATAGATATGTAATGTAATATTCAAATTAGAGATAGAGTTAGGAGATGATAATACATAATCAAATGATATAGATAGTATACGTGGCTGCATATAGTTGCATGCTTCATATATTAAAAAATATGATAAATCTATGGGTATATATTTTAAAATTACATATTTACAGGTAAAAGCACATAGGTATACAATGAATGCGAAATGAATGCGCGTTCATGTATAGAGTGGGAATATTCCTTATATAGTTTGTTCGTATTATTTAAGAGGAGACTATTGTATGGAAACAGTGTATGATGAGCATACGAATGTGTCACCCTATGTAGTAGACGACGAGAGAGAATATGTACTACAAGATTGTATGGTCCGCCAGCTATGGTGTATGATTCCAGACTATAAATCGGGTGGTAATGTAACCAAATGTTACTACGCGGATGGCACAGATGAGTTAGTACATCGTCCGATGTTACGCCTGTTTTATGATCTAGCAAAATATTTAGCCGTCGATTTACGGGCCTTGCATAATACGATGGGGCAACGAGCATCGTATAATCAGCCTCGTACCTTGTCTGTGAATATGACTTGGATACCCTTTAAAACGAGGAAACCTGTAGGCAAGGATGGCGCTTATGGATACTTTAATATTGTGGTACCCTTTACCTATATGGTGTCCGATGGGCCTACAGAACAGCAATGCTATATTCATGGTGGTCACACAGAACCGATTTTGCTGTTACATCCACCGACCTATGTGCGGAGAAAATTAGATGCAGCCATGATGGAACATCGGCGCTACGTGAGGCGTATACTAGAGTATATGCGGATGTGTGGTAATCCAGATGTACTAGCAGAACTCTATATTGCTTGTCATTTTCATGATAACTAAATAATGATATGACCTATATCGTCATAGATGATAGACATGTTTCTATCTCTATGGCGATATTTTTTTGTGAAAGCTTGAATTGTAGATTGAGAATACTTATAAGCAACCGATAAATTCCTGCAGAATATAGAAATTAATGAAATATTAAAATATAAGATAAACTTATCATATGTTATCTAAATATTAAACTAATCTGCAAACTTATGTAAATAATGAAGAAAAGATGAATAAAAATGTTGACGGGGGGGGGGCATTTGGTAGCATTATGTCTATAGAGTGTGTACATCCAATATAGGGACAAAAGGAGTGTTTAGATATGGGTCTGAATCATATATACAAAGTTATATGGTCAAAAACCAAAAACGCTTGGGTTGTGGTGTCGGAAATTGCAAAACGAGACGGTAAATCTAGCGTTAAATCTGTAGTTACCTCACTAGCTAGTAAAAGTGTGGCAGCTGTGATGGTGGCTATGGTTATGTGCGGGGGAGTGGCGTCGGCTGATACACAATATGGTACCGGTGCTACAGCCTCCCAAGGTCAGGCAACTGCAATAGGTGATAATGCTGATGCTAATCAATTAGGGGCAACTGCAATTGGCGCTGGTTCTAGTGCAAAATCTCAGTATGCAATAAGCATTGGTGCATCAAATGCAAATGGATTAAAGTCGATAGCTATAGGTAATGCCTCTATGACTACAGAACAATATTCTGTTGCAATAGGTAATAATTCTGTAGTTATGAAGAGTAATGGAATTGCTATTGGTACCAGTACACAAGCACAAGAGTCAGGGAGCATTGCAATAGGTGCCGCCGTATATGCAAAAGGAATCGCTATAGGGGATGGGAGTTTTGATACAGGTGGTGGTGTTGCATTAGGACATGGTGCCAAATCTCAAGGGAGCGGTATAGGTATTGGTTGGGGTGCAAAATCAACCAGTGGTATTTCCCTTGGTAATTATGCTACGGGAAGTGATGGCAGTGTTTCTATAGGTATTAGTAGTAATGCTTATGATCATTCTATTGCTATAGGTGAAAGTGCTACTGTAAATGGATCGTATTCTATTTCTATGGGTCTTAGAAATATAGTTAAGTCAGATAAATCTGGAGCTATTGGTTATCAGTCACATATGGACAATGATGCAATAGAAACTTATGTCTTAGGGAACACAAATGGTGATGCTAGCAATCTAATCAAAGCTAAAAATTCTGGCATTTTTGGTAATAGCAATCAGACTGGTCAGTCAACAATAACTGGTATTAGAGTTATTGGTAATAATAACACTGTTAAATCATCAAATGTAATGGTTATGGGTAATAACGTTACAGTGGATACTGGTTATGATGGTGCAGTTGTATTAGGACACCAAAGTGCAACTCAAGCGTATACAAATCCAACAGATACAACAGTTAGTGGACTTACACTAAGTGCAAGTCGATATGCAGGTAAAGGCGGCTCATTAGCTCAAGGCAGTATTTTATCTATAGGAGATACCAATAAAGAACGCCAAATCAAAAACGTCGCTGCTGGTGTAATTTCTTCAACTTCCACAGACGCCGTTAATGGTAGCCAATTATACGAAGCCGTTAGAGCCGTAACTGCCGGTGCTAGTCCTGATGTGTATATGCATGTTAATGATGGTACATCAACTCAAGGTGCGGGTAATGCTACGTCTAACCTTGGTAAGGTCAATGAAAAAGGCGGGGCTACGGGTAACTTCGCTATTGCTATAGGTACAGGTGCAAAAGCCATAGAAAATCAAGCAATAGCTATTGGCTTTAATACTTCATCTAGTGCAGAAAATAGTATCGCAATGCTTGGTAGTGTTTATTCTGGCGCTGATGGTGGTGTATCGATTGGAGCTGGATCTATTGTTGCTGGACAACATGCGATAGCTATTGGTATGGCTGCAAACGCCTCAAGGGATCGTGCTGTAGCAATTAATGGTACAGCCGTTGGAGTACAAAGTATTAGTATAGGTGGACGAAATGAGTCAGATAATTCTGTTGCTATCGGTGGTCAGTCGATTATAACTAACGGAGGAAATAATGCTGTTAGTATATTAGGACGTATTGGTTATAACTATTATTATGGTAGTGGCACATTAGGTACAACAAACGATTTGAAGAATAGTATTGCTATTGGTAATAATACGAAGGCATATAGTTCAAATACAGTTGTTATAGGCTCATATGATAGAGAACCGCTTCTTAATACGCCCGGTTCATCAGGTGTTTTCTCTCAACTAAAGACAACTCCTAATGATTTAATTACACCAACAAAAATTAGTAATCAATCAATGTATTCGGGCGCTTTAGCCACAACATATGCTGAAGGTACACTTAACAACTCTGTTTACCTCGGTCATGAATCCTATGCTTTCACCCCAGACGCACTAGTAGATGATGAAAGCCATTTGACTGGTGAACAAAGTATTCACACTAAAAAATACGATGCAACCGGCAACATTGTTGTGAGTAACAACACAACAGGCGGTGCATTCGGTAAGGTAAGTAAAGCTACTATCAATGGTGATGAGATTACTGGTTTTGCGGGTGCTCAATCCGTTGGTGCCGTAACAATCGGTGCTGGTGATTATGAACGTCGTATCCAAAACGTCGCTGCTGGTGAAGTATCTGCTACATCTACTGACGGAATCAACGGCTCTCAATTATATGCCGTAGCCGATACATTGTCTAAGAATATGTCTAGCTATATGCATATCAATGATGGTACAGGTACGCAAGCAGTAGGTAATGCGACTACGAACTATGGGTACTCTGGTTCTAAGGCGGGGGCTACAGGTACAAAAGCCATTGCAGGTGGTGTTAATGCACAGGCAACTAGGGACAATGGAATTGCTTTAGGTGCCGATGCATTGTCATCTGGTCGTGGAGCAATTACTATAGGTCATTCTGCAAGGAATGAGTCAGATTATAATATCACAATTGGTGAATCATCAACTATTGATAACAATAGTATTGACTCAATTGCGATGGGACGTAATAGTACTATTACTGATTCAATTAGATCAATTACAATTGGTCTGGATAATAGCATGACTAAATCTGCTAGTGTAACTGGAACTCTTGAAGGTGGTATTGCTATTGGTACAAAAAATAAATTATTAGATTCTAGTACTGCACTTTCATTAGGTACAGGGAATAAAATAACTAATTCAGGAGAAGCGCTAGTTATTGGTAATGGTGGTGAGGCAAAAGATAGTAAAGCGAGTATTGTTATGGGTGTAGGTGCTAAAGCTGAAAATGCACTTATTGGTGTTGCTATAGGTAGTGGAGCACAAGCCCTTAATAAACGTACTGTTGCAATTGGGGCAGGAGCTAAAGCAGAAGGTGAACAATCCATCTCTATCGGTACAGGCAATGAAGTAAAAGGCAATAAATCCAGTGCCATCGGTGATCCATCATATATCGATACCACAGCAACCGGTACACATGTACAAGGTAACGATAATGGTACGGTCACAAATCCTATTAAAGCCTCTGAATCTACGTTCATGGGTAATACAAATCTTGCCGGTACAGCTGGTACAACAGGGATTCATGTAGTAGGTAATAATAACTCCGTAGATTCCTCGAATGTTATGGTTATGGGTAATAACGTAACAGTAGGTACAGGCCTCGATGGTGCCGTAGTTCTTGGTCATGCAAGTTCTGCTGATCAATATGCAGCGGCTACCGATTCCACCATTAATGGGGTTACCTTCGAAGCTGCTGGCTATGCTGGTAACACAGGTCTTAACAATGGTTCTATTGTGTCTGTTGGTGCCACCAGTGCAGAACGTCAAATTAAGAACGTCGCAGCGGGTGCCGTTACAGCCACCTCTACAGATGCGGTCAATGGTTCTCAATTGTACAAAACAGCTGAAACCATTCTTAAAATGCCAATTAACATGGCTGGTGACTCAGGTGATACCGTTGGCTTGAAACTTGGTAAAACGGTAAATATTAAAGGTTCTGTTACTTCTGGTGCCGATGTAACCGATGGTAATATCGCTGTTGTGGGAGATAAGGCAACTAGCACATTGAGCCTCAAAATGGCTAAAAACCTTACAGGCCTAACAAGTGGTACTTTCACAGACGCTACTGGTAACCAAACGGTTATCAACGGTGCTGGTGTGACAGTCACACCTACTGGTACAGGTGCCACACCAATTTCTATTACCACTAGCGGTATCAACGCTGGTAATCAAGAAATCAAAGGCGTTAAGAAGGGCACAACCGACGATGCAGCCGTTAACAAGAAACAAATGGACGATGCATTGGCTGGTATCTCCTCCACATTGACAATCAATGATGGCACAACAGATGGTTCTGTTAATATTAAAACTGGTAAACTCAAGGTTGTTGGTGAAAGCGGTGCAAATGCGCTTGTTACAACTACTGTATCTGGCGATACTATTTCTGTTGGTACAAGCACAAAATTACAAAACGCTGTAACCGCTGCCGAAAAATCTGCTGACAAAGACTTGTCTAACTTGTCTGCCACTGGTTCTGATAAAGTTAAAACACTTGCCCAAGATGCTGTAAAAGTGGCTGGCACAGGCCTTGCTACTGTAAGCGATGCTACAGCAGCTGGTGTTAAAACATACACCGTAAATGTAGATGAAGGTAAACTAGTTATTGATGACACTACTGGTAAAGTGGGCGCTGCTGGTTCTACACAAGGCACAACAGCTGGTAAAGATGGTGTTGCAACGACTCAAAACGTAGCATCTGTTGTAAATGCAGCTATCGATAAAACAACACAAGCGTTGGCTGATGCAGAACACAAATTTGATGGAGATACTGGTACAACATCTGTTCGTAAACATGGTGAAGTATTGTCCATTAAAGGTGGTGTAGCAACATCCGCAGATCTTACAACTGGTAATATCGGTGTAGTATCTGATGGTGCGGGTACATTGAATATCCATCTTGCTAAAGTATTAACTGGTTTAACATCTGCTACTTACACCGATGCAGCTGGTAATACGCAAACTGTAACTGGTGGTTCCACTACTATTTCTGATGCAGCAGGTAATTCTACCGTTGTATCTAAAGGTGGGGTAACAACTACTGATGCAGCAGGTAACACAACTACGACAGCACCTACTGGTGTAACGGTAACTCCTGCTGGTACAGGTGCTACACCAATTTCTGTAACAACTAGTGGTATTAGTGCTGGTAACAAAGAAATTAAGAATGTTGCTAATGGTACTACCGATGACGCTGCTGTTAACAAGAAACAAATGGATGATGCATTAAAAGGTGCAACAGATAATACTGTTTCGTTAGGTAGTGAATCTGGCTCTACAACAGCTAAGAAATTAAGCACAACTGGTGGAATTAAGTTCAATATTAAAGGTGAAACAGGTGCGAATGCACTTATTACAACATCTGCTACAGGCGATGATGTAACCATTGCGCCAACTGCTAAGTTGACAGCTGCTGTAACGGCTGCAGAAAAATCTGCTGATAAAGACTTGTCCAACTTGTCTGCTGCTGGCGATACCTACATCAAGAACCTTGCAAAAACTGCTGCTTCTTGGAATGTAGAAACCAATGGTGCTGGTACAACCGCTGTAGCGGGTGGTGACACTGTGAACTTCATCGATGGCGATAACATCGCTATTACCAATACAGGTCGATCCATTACAATCGGCACTGCTAAGAATGTATCTTTCGATAAAGTCACTGTTGGTGGCATTGTTCTTGATAAGAATACTGGTATCAATGCAGGAAATAAGGAAATTAAAGGCGTTGCTACTGGCACTGCTGCTGATTCGGCGGTTAATAAGGCACAAATGGATGCGGCTATCACTGCTGCCGCTGGTGGTTCCTTATCTACTGAAAAGGTAGTAGCTAAAACATTGACTGGTGATAATAACCTTGCTACTGTAACAGGTCAAACTGGTACAGCTAAGGGTGAAACATACGAAGTCTCTGTTTCTGAAAATGCTGTTAAAGCCGTAGCTAAGACAGCGGCACAAGACGCTGTGAAAGTAGCTGGTACAGGCCTTGCTACTGTTAGTGATGCTACAGCAGCTGGTGTTAAAACATATACTGTTAATGTAGACGAAGGTAAGCTTGTTATCGATGACACTACTGGTAAAGTGGGCGCTGCTGGTTCTACACAAGGTACAACAGCTGGTAAAAATGGCGTAGCTACTACGCAAGATGTAGCATCTGTAGTAAATTCTGCTATCGATAAGACAAAACAAGCGTTAGATGATGCTAAACATGACTTTGCTGGTGATGATGCAACTGTAATTAGCCGTAAACATGGCGAACAACTTAACATCAAAGGCGGTGCGTCCACTACAGCAACCGATCTTACATCTGGTAATATCGCAGTCGTAGGTGATACAACATCTGGCACATTAAACATTAAGATGGCAAAAGCCTTAACAGGTTTAACCTCTGCAACCTATACAGATGCAGCTGGTAATACACAAACTGTAACAGGTGGTTCCTCTACGATTTCTGATGCAGCTGGTAATTCTACCGTTGTATCTAAAGGTGGCGTAACTACTACCGATGGTACGAATACAACGACTGTAGCTCCATCTGGTGTTACTGCAACCGATGGCACTCATACAGTTACTCTTGGTGGCTCTGGTATCAGTGCAGGTGGTACAGAAATTAAGAATGTTGGCAAAGCAACTACTGATGATGCTGCTGTTAACAAGAAACAAATGGATGATGCTGTGAAGGCTGCTACTGATTCTGTCAGCACATTAGGGGATAACAAAGTATCCTTAGGTAGTGATTCTGGTACAACAACAGCTAAGAAATTAAGCACAACTGGTGGTATTAAATTCAACATTAAAGGTGAAACAGGTGCGAATGCACTCATTACAACATCTGCAACAGGTGATGATGTAACGATTGCTCCAACTGCTAAATTAACAGCTGCTGTAACGGCTGCAGAAAAATCTGCTGATAAAGACTTGTCCAACATTTCTCCTGCTGGTGAAACAGTGATCAAAAACTTGGCAGCTACATCTGCACAAGATGCTGTTAAGGTCACTGGCACAGGTTTAGCTACGGTATCTGATTCCACTACTGGTGGTGTAAAAACATACAATGTAGATGTGAAGACTGGTAACCTTGTAGTCACTGCGGCTGGTCAAGCTGGTGCAACTGGCACAACAGGTGCAGGCGGTGCCGCTGGTGCTGATGGCGTAGCCACTACACAAAATGTAGCATCCGCTATTAACGATGCCATCACTAAATCCAAAACCGATACAGCACAAGCTATTGCTGATGCAGAACACAAATTTGATGGTGATACAGGTACAACCTCTGTACGTAAACACGGTGAAGTCTTATCCGTTAAAGGTGGCGTAACTGCTACTACTGATTTGACAACCGGTAATATCGGTGTTGTATCCGATGGCGCTGGTACATTAAACATCCGTCTTGCGAAAGTATTGAGTGGTTTAACATCTGCTACCTACACAGATGGTGCTGGTAATACACAAACTGTAACAGGTGGTTCCTCCACGATTTCTGATGCAGCTGGTAATTCCACTGTTGTATCTAAAGGTGGCGTAACTACTACCGATGGTACGAATACAACTACCGTAGCTCCATCTGGTATTACTGCCACAGATGGTACTCATACTGTTACTCTTGGTGGCGCTGGTATCAGTGCAGGTGGTACAGAAATTAAGAATGTTGGTAAAGCAACTACTGATGATGCTGCTGTTAACAAGAAACAAATGGATGATGCTGTGAAGGCAGCCACTGATTCCATCAGCACATTAGGGGATAACAAAGTATCCTTAGGCAGTGATTCTGGTACAACAACAGCTAAGAAATTAAGCACAACTGGTGGTATTAAGTTCAACATTAAAGGTGATACTGGTGCAAATGCACTTATTACAACATCTGCTACCGGCGATGATGTAACGATTGCGCCAACTGCTAAGTTGACAGCTGCTGTAACGGCTGCAGAAAAATCTGCTGATAAAGACTTGTCCAACTTGTCTGCTGCTGGCGATACCTACATCAAGAACCTTGCTAAAACAGCTGCTTCTTGGAATGTAGAAACCAATGGCGCTGGTACAACTGCTGTAGCTGGTGGCGACACTGTGAACTTCATCAATGGCGATAACATCGCTATTACCAATACAGGTCGATCCATTACTATTGGCACTGCTAAGAACGTATCCTTCGATAAAGTCACTGTTGGTGGTATTGTTCTCGATAAGAATACTGGCATTAATGCAGGTGGTAAGGAAATTAAAGGCGTTGCTAATGCTACATCCGCTGATGCTGCTGTTAACAAAGGACAATTAGATGCCGCTGTATTATCTGCTGCGGGTGGTGCGTTATCCATTGAAAAGGTAGAAGCTGGTTCTGTTGCTAATGGTAAATTAGCCGCTGGCGATAACAACTTGGCTAGTGTATCCGGTCTTACTGGTACTGCTAAAAATGAAACATATACAGTAACTGTTTCTGAAAATGCTGTTAAAGCCGTAGCACAAACTGCAGCACAAGATGCTGTAAAAGTGGCTGGTACAGGCCTTGCTACTGTTAGTGATGCTACAGCAGCTGGTGTTAAAACATATACAGTCAATGTAGACGAAGGCAAACTTGTTATCGATGACACTACTGGTAAAGTGGGCGCTGCTGGTTCTACACAAGGTACAACAGCTGGTAAAAACGGTGTAGCTACTACGCAAGATGTAGCATCTGTAGTAAATAGTGCTATCGATAAGACAAAACAAGCCTTGACCGATGCTAAACATGATTTTGCTGGTGATGATGCAACAGTAATTAGCCGTAAACATGGCGAACAACTTAACATCAAAGGCGGTGCATCCACTACAGCAACCGATCTTACATCTGGTAATATCGCTGTAGTAGGTGATACAACAACTGGTACATTGAACATTAAGTTGGCGAAAGCCTTAACCGGTTTAACATCTGCTACGTATACCGATGCAGCTGGTAATACGCAAACTGTAACTGGTGGTTCCTCTACAATTACGGATGGTGCTGGTAACACAACGACTATCACTAAAGGTGGCATGACAACCACTGATGGTACGAATACAACAACAGTAGCACCTGCTGGTGTAACTGCTACAGATGGTACTAACACTGTTAAATTGACTGGTTCTGGTATCGATGCTGGTAATACCCAAATTAAGAACGTTGGCAAAGCAACTACTGATGATGCTGCTGTTAACAAGAAACAAATGGATGATGCTGTGAAGGCAGCTACAGATTCCATCAGCACACTAGGGGATAACAAAGTATCCTTAGGTAGTGATTCCGGTACAACAACAGCTAAGAAATTAAGTACAACTGGTGGTATTAAATTCAATATCAAAGGTGATACTGGTGCAAATGCACTCATTACAACATCTGCCACAGGTGATGATGTAACCATTGCGCCAACCGCTAAATTAACAGCTGCTGTAACGGCTGCAGAAAAATCTGCCGATAAAGACTTGTCCAACTTGTCTGCTGCTGGTGAAACAGTGATCAAAAACTTGGCAGCTACATCTGCACAAGATGCGGTTAAGGTCACTGGCACAGGTCTTGCTACTGTAACTGATTCCACTACAGGTGGTGTAAAAACATACAATGTAGATGTGAAGACTGGTAACCTTGTGGTCACTGCGGCTGGTCAAGCTGGTGCAACTGGCACAACAGGTGCAGGCGGTGCCGCTGGTGCTGATGGCGTAGCCACTACACAAAATGTAGCATCCGCTATTAACGATGCCATCACTAAATCCAAAACTGATACAGCACAAGCTATTGCTGATGCAGAACACAAATTTGATGGCGATATAGGTACGACCTCTGTACGTAAACACGGCGAAGTATTATCCATCAAAGGTGGCGTAACTGCTACTACTGATTTGACAACAGGCAATATCGGTGTCGTATCCGATGGTGCAGGTACATTGAACATCCGTCTTGCGAAAGTATTGAGTGGTTTAACATCTGCATCCTTCACTAATGCTGGTGGTGATTCCACTGTTATTAATGGTAATGGCGTAACCATTACACCTAGTGCAACTGGTGCATCTCCAATTTCCATGACAACAGCTGGTATCAATGCTGGTAATAAGGAAATCAAAGGTGTGGCTACTGGTACTACTGCTGATGCAGCAGTTAATAAAGCACAAATGGATGCTGCTATCACTGCAGCTGCTGGTGGATCCTTATCTACTGAAAAGGTAGTGGCTAAGACATTGACGGGCGACACTAACCTTGCTACTGTAACAGGTCAAACTGGTACAGCTAAAGGCGAAACATACGAAGTCGCTGTTTCTGAAAATGCTGTTAAAGCGGTAGCACAAACAGCAGCACAAGATGCGGTTAAGGTGACAGGCACAGGTCTTGCTACTGTAACTGATTCCACTACTGGTGGTGTAAAAACATACAATGTAGATGTGAAGACTGGTAACCTTGTGGTAACTGCAGCTGGTCAAGTTGGTGCAAATGGTACAACAGGTGCAGGCGGTGCCACTGGTGCTGATGGTGTAGCAACTACACAAAATGTAGCATCCGCTATTAACGATGCCATCACTAAATCCAATGCTAATACAGCACAAGCCCTTGCCGATGCAGAACACAAATTTGATGGCGATACAGGCACAACCTCTGTACGTAAACATGGTGAAGTATTATCCATCAAAGGTGGCGTAACGGCTACTACTGATTTGACAACAGGTAATATCGGTGTTGTATCCGATGGTGCTGGTACATTAAATATCCGTCTTGCTAAAGTATTGAGCGGTTTAACATCTGCTACTTATACAGATGCTGCAGGTAATACGCAAACTGTAACTGGTGGTTCCTCCACAATTACAGATGGTGCTGGTAACACAACTACTATTACTAAAGGTGGCATGACAACCACTGATGGTACGAATACAACAACTGTTGCTCCTGCTGGTGTGACTGCTACAGATGGCACTAACACTGTTAAATTGAATGGTTCTGGTATCGATGCTGGTAATACCCAAATTAAGAACGTTGGCAAAGCAACCACTGATGATGCTGCGGTTAACAAGAAACAAATGGATGATGCTGTGAAGGCAGCTACAGATTCCATTAGCTCATTAGGGGATAACAAAGTATCCTTAGGCAGTGATTCTGGTACAACAACAGCTAAGAAATTAAGCACAACTGGTGGTATTAAATTCAACATCAAAGGTGATACTGGTGCGAACGCACTTATTACAACATCTGCTACAGGTGATGATGTAACGATCGCTCCAACTGCTAAGTTGAGTGCTGCTGTAACGGCTGCTGAAAACTCCGCTAATAAAGACTTGTCCAACTTGTCTACTGCTGGTAATACATATATTCAAAACCTTGCAAAATCTGCAGCGTCTTGGAATGTAGAAACCAATGGCGCTGGTACAACTGCTGTAGCTGGTGGCGACACTGTTAACTTCATTAATGGCGATAACATCGCTATTACAAATACAGGTCGTTCCATTACAATTGGTACCGCTAAAAATGTATCCTTCGATAAGGTCACTGTTGGTGGTGTTGTTATCGATAAGAATAATGGCATCGATGCAGGTGGTAAAGAAATTACAAATGTAGGTCCTGCTACATCTGGTAATTCTGCTGTTAATAAGACACAAATGGATACAGCTATTACTAATGCTGTTAACAAAGCAACAACTGATGCTAAACATGATTTCGGTGGCGATGATGCAACTGTTGTTACACGTAAACATGGTGAAAAACTTAACATCAAGGGTGGTGCTTCTACAACAGCAGCTGATCTTACATCTGGTAACATCGCAGTTCTTGGTGATGCTGCAACAGGCACATTGAACATTCGCATGGCCAAAGCATTAACTGGCTTAAGCAGTGCTACTTTCACAACACCTAGTGGCACAACTGTTATCAATGGTGGCGGTATGACAATTACGCCAAGTACAACTGGTGCGGCACCTATTTCCATCACAACTGGTGGCATCAACGCTGGTAATACAGAAATTAAAAATGTAGCAGCTGGTACAACGCCTAATTCCGCTGTTAATAAACAACAAATGGATAATGCGATTTCTAATGCTACGGCTAACGTAGGATTCAATACGGCTGGTAATACAGGTACTGGTAGTGTAAGCAATGGTCAAACATTGACCATCACTGGTACAAATGGTATTGAAACTAATGCAAGCGGTCAAAGTATTACAGTAGGCCTTGATGCTGCAACACGTGCACAAATCAATAATGCTACAACGACTGCTAATAATGCAGCTAAGAAGGATTTGAGCAATATTGATAATGCTGGTAAGCAAATGATTAAGGATACAGCTGCTTGGAATGTGAAAGTTAATAGCGGTACACCTGAAACTGTAAAAGGTGGAGATACCGTTACTTTCAACGATGGCGATAATATCAAGGTTACGAATACTGGTAAAGATATTACTATTGCTACTAAGAAAGATGTTTCCTTCGATAAAGTCACTGTTGGTAATGTAGTAATTGATAAAAATACTAACCGTATCAGTGGTTTGGCTAATGCTGCTAATAATGATGAAGCCGTTAACTTGGGTCAAATGAATGCCGCAATTAGTACTGCAACTGCAGGTACAGGTAATATTAAATACAAGGCTAATGGTGGTACTCAAAATTCTGTAGCGTTGACTACTGGTTTTGATTTCAAAGGTGATAGCAATATTCAAATTACAGCAGATCCAGCCAACTCTGGTGTTATTAATTACAAATTGAATCCTGCATTGACAGGTATTACCTCTATTAGTGGTGGTACTGGTGCTCCTACTATTACGCTTAATGCTGGTAGTGGTTCTAACCCTGGTAATGTATCCATCAATAGTAATCTCGATATGGGTGGTAAACAAATCAATAATATTGGTGCTGCTACTCATGCTGGTGATGCAGTGAATAAAGCACAAATGGACCAAGCATTGCAAAATATTGCTGGTGCATCCAGTAATGTTGCTAAGTCTTATGCATATAAGGCTGGCGCAGGTGCTGCCGCATTGGCTGCATTGAAACCAATTCAATACGATCCATTGGAACCAACACAAATTATGGCTGGTATTGGTAATTACAAATCTCAAACAGCCGTAGCGCTTGGTGTGGCTCATTACACTAATGAAAACACTATGTTTAACTTAGGCGTTTCCTTGGATAGCCACGATGGCATCGTAAATGCTGGTGTAACCCACAAATTTGGATATAGCCCTGAAAAGAAAGCTATTCCAGATAAATATAAAGGTGGTCCTATCAGTTCTATCTACGTAATGCAAGATGAAGTGACAGCATTACAAGCAATTGTTCAAAAACAAGCTGCTGAAAATGAAGCTCTTCGTCAACAAAACGAAGATATGCAACGCAAGGTAGATATGATTCTATCTAAGATTCATTAATTCCAATAATTTTAAACATTCCCTCTTGTATACAGAAGATTAGTTAGAATTAATGAATATAGGGCTATTTGGTGGTTAGCCATTGTACTATCAAGGTGGCTGACTACTCCCTAGTGGGAAAACAAACGGATTCTATCTTACTTTTCTTATACACACTCTCTTATAGATAGAATTCGTTTGTTATTGATAGTGTATAGTTATAACAGTACATACGGAGTCGCATTGTTACTGTTATCTGAGATGTAAGGGATAAGAGGAGTAACATATGAAATCTGTATTGAAGAAAAGTCGTATATTTTTAATGTTAGCATCTTTATTTGGGGCGGTGATTCCAATGGCTCATGCAGCCGATTTAGTTCCTGTACAACCAACTGTAGCTGTTGTTGATGAACAACATCAAGCGATTAGTTGGGCAAATTTAATGCTCAATGGGTTTTTACAACATCATGCAGGTGCATCTATTAATGAAATTTCTTTTGATGCTACCGATACAGTCGTTACATTGACTGTTGGCGGTTTTGATAAAGACGGTGTATATAAGGCGGTATTTACAAATACAGCAAATGAAGTTAAGGATGAAAAGGTTGGTAAACTTACCAAAACTGTAGAAAAAACAGCCTTTGATCCATCTACTATTTTGCCTCCTGCTGTAGCTGTAAACTTTGCTTATGCACAAGCTGAAGGTAAGGCAACAAGCCTTTTAAGCTGGGCTGTTAAAACCGATAAAGGCACGCCACAATATACTGTCGTGTTTGCCACAAAAGATAAGAAAACCATTACTGTAGTATTCGATGCAGTGAGCGGAAAATTGTTAAGTGTAACTAAATAGCTTAAACGCAAATAATAATATTTGTATTAATGTATATAATGTATATATATAGTGTTTAGGTACAACGTTACAAAATAGAATATTATGCACGAAACCTCGCTTTTCTTGAAGAGAAAGGCGAGGTTTTTGTGGATGTTAAATTTGATTGGTATTTGCTAGATTTTTATTTTTTGTGTATTAATAGTAGAAATTCTATATTTTAACTAAATATAAAATAATATACAAAAATTATTGAAAAAAGCATGGAAATTAATATATAATTTAATTATAAAGAAAGGAGAGGGATTTATGAGAGTTGTACGTATTGCAGTAAGTTGTATTGGCTTGCTGACTACATTTGGTACATTGCCTAGCATGGCAGCCGATGTATTTACCCCTTTTATACAACAAGAAGCGGCCCGAGCCGATGCTTCGTTGCGTCAACGCGCAGAAGCACCGATGACTGGGGCCGCTTCGTTGCGTTCAGAATCAGCCTATGTTGGCCTTAGTAGTGCTCCTATGAAGGCATTACCAAAGGAAGCGATTGCATTTCCTATAGACCATATTGTTATTACATCGTCAGAACCTGTATTTAGTAAATATAAGAACCGTTTAGAGGCGTATGAACATAATCGAATTGGGTCAGACGGGGTTACATTCCTTCAAAAGCAATTACAAGAACAATTATTAGCAGATGGATATGTAACAAGCCAAGTGGTTGTACCTAATCAAGATTTACATTCAAGGTCATTAACATTTGAAATTTTACCAGGATATGTTGAAGATATTATTCTGACAAATCCAAATGCACGGACGAATTGGCGGAGTGCATTCCCTGTACGACCTGGCTATGTATTACGACGTCAAGCGTTAGAACAAGGGATTGATCAGATGCGTAGTGTACCCGGTCAAGATATAAAGATGACGATTGAACCAGGTACCAAGCCGTTACACTCTATTGTTAAGCTTACGGTAGAACAAAAAGGCTTTGTGCATGGCTCATTTATCTTAGATAATTCAGGATATAAAGCTACAGGAGAGTATCAAGGCACTGTATTTTTATCATTTAGTCAATTGCTGGGCCTTAATGATACGTTAACAGCTAATTTCACTAAAGATATAAGCCACCATGATGATGGTCATGGGTCAAAGCAATATGCAGTTAATTATACGATTCCCGATGGCAACCGTACGTATAGACTATCTACGTATAAGTACAGCTATAATCAATTGGTGTTTATGCCAAATGCATTTCGTTCAGCTGGTACCACACAAGGTACAGAGGTATCAGTAGAGCAGGTTCTAAATAGGACTAGTCGTTCGAAAACATCAGTTATTGCTAAGGTTAATCATAAGTCTCGTCATAATTATCTGGATGATGTAGAAATTGGTGTTCAAGAGCAACATACCACATCGGTAGAATTAGGGTTATCTCATCGCCAATATAGAGGCAATACAGTGAGTGATATGTATGTATTTTATCGTCAAGGTATTAAAGGATTGGGTGCTAAGGTACGAAGTTGGGAAGGCTTGGCAGATAATCCAACTACACTATACAAAATGGCTGGGGTTGAAGGGCAGATTCAAACGGGAGTACGAATCGGTCATAAGCAAGGTATATTCTCGATGCGCTTTAGAAGTCAATTTACGAATCAGCGCTTATTTACTACAGATCAGTTTAGTATTGGTGGACGGTATTCGGTACGTGGATTTAGTGGTGAAGAAACATTACGAGGTGACTCTGGGTACTACGTACAAAGTGAATGGTCATTACCATTTAGAAAACAACAAATCACGCCTTATGTAGGTATAGATATTGGGCATGTATGGGGACCATCCACAGAAACACAAATTGGTACTACTTTGATTGGTGGTGTCGTTGGTGTACGAGGCACTGTTGGTGACGCTGTTAATTATGATGTATCACTAGGGACGCCCATTAAGAAACCAGAAGGATTTGATACAGATACTCGTGTTTGGGCGTTTAGAGGGAGTTATCAATTTTAAGTGTTGTACATAGAGAGTTATATAGATACATAATACATATTGTTTTATATACTTAGGAGAGATACATAATATGAATATTAGAAAACATACGGCAATGGCCATCTTTGCTGCATTGCTTGCCACAAATTCTGCCCCATGGATTCCAATGGCGTTAGCCAATCCCGTGGTACCTGCTCAAGGTGTATTGGGGCCAAAAACAGAAGAGGCTCGTAATGGTATGACTGTAGTCAATATCAATACGCCTAATGATAAAGGTCTATCCCATAACCAATATGATGCATTTAATGTAGATAATAAAGGGCTTATTTTAAATAATGCCAATCGTCCTGTGAATACGGAGCTGGCAGGTTACATTATGGGAAATCCGAATTTAGTCGGACCTACAGCGAATACAATTTTAAATGAAGTAACGGGTACAGGGGTAACATCTATGAATGGTGCCCTTGAAGTAGCTGGCAATAAGGCCCATGTTATTATTGCCAACCCGAATGGTATTTCTGTCAATAATGGTACGTTTATCAATGCTAATAGTGCTACATTAACAACGGGGAACCCAATTATCAATAATGGTAGTATTACAGGCTATCAAGTACAACAAGGTAGTATCACAGTAGGGGAAAAAGGCCTTAATGCATCGAAAACAGCACGTACAGATATGTTAGCTGAGGCTGTTCAGCTGAATGGTAAAGTTTGGGCCCAAGATGCCCAAGTAGTTACGGGTAAGAATGCTATTTCCGTAGATGCTACAGGTACAGTTACGAATGTTAGTAAAACTGGTGAGTCTACACCGATAGGCCTTGATGTAGCTGCTATTGGTGGTATGTATGCCAATAGCATGTATTTAGTTGGCACCAATGATGGCTTTGGTGTGAATAATCAAGGTGTATTATCTGCACAAAATAAGTTAACCGTGGATAGTACTGGCAAATTGCAAAATACCGGCACTATCGCTGCTACAGATGCAGATGTTACTACAAAAAGTTTCGAACAGATGAATCGTGGTAAATTGTATGTGGATACAGCTAAGATTACTACCGATTCTGTTATTCAAAAGGGTAACACAGAGACTAAAGATGCCCCTGTTATGATTGCCCAAAAAGATTTATCTATAGCGACAAACTCTATTGTTAATACTGATGGTAGTGTGATTAAAGCTGAGGGAAAACTACAACTTGGCAAAACGATGGATTCTTCGGGGACTGTGTCTGGTAAGATAGATAGTATTGTAAATACAGCATCTACCATTGAATTTGGTCAAGGTGGTGCATTATATGCTAAATCTGTAGATAATAAAAATGGTGGCATTACCCTTAAACGTGTAGCGGTAGGTGAAAAAGAGCATATTAAAAATGAAGTAGCACCATCTGGTAGCATTAAGCGGTATCAGTTATCTGAAGAACGAATTTATTTAGATCATGAGCAAATTCCAAAAGATAAGGTTGTTATTCATACTCGTGAGAATCTTCAACTTTCTATAAATGGTGAATATTATGAGAATTGGACTAAGTATGAATATGATCGTACTCGTGAAAAAGATGTGGTAGATACATCTAACCCTGGGCGGATTATTTCCGGTGGAGATTTACATATGGATGTCGATCATATGGTGAATGAAGCTAGTCAAATTAGTGCTGCCGGAGATATCACTGGTACTGTAAGACACTATGAGCAAAGTAACCCTAAGGGTAATGAATATATTACTGAAGATGGTACGGCAACATCATATAGTCGTCGGAGGAGACGTGGACGGGATACGACTAATATACGAACGGCTAACTATAAGAATACGATAGTCAACCCTACAGATGTCCCTGTTGCCGTATATGGTAGTCATGTTGAAAATAGTACAAGTGATGCTACAGTAGATGCATCTTTATTAAATAGTATGAGTCAGTTATCGACGAACCCTAATACTACCTATGTGATTGAAACCGATCCAAACTTCACAAATCGTCGTAACTTCTTATCTTCTGATTACGTATTATCTCGTCTTAAATTAGATCCTATGAATGTACAAAAACGATTAGGTGATGGCTATTATGAACAACAACTCGTTATGCAAGAGATTATGCGTCAAACCGGTAAAAGTAGACTGCAATCTGGTCTTTCAGCAGAAGAACAATATCGCCAATTGATGGATGCAGGGATTAGTGTAACAAAATCGCAATCCATTGTGTTAGGTCGGGGGTTAACAGAGTCTGAACAAAAGAATCTTAAAGAGGATGTAGTACTCCTAGTTAGTAAGTCTGTTGTATTACCAAATGGCAAAACTGAAACTGTGCTAGTACCGACATTATATTTAGCACCAAACACAAAACGAGTAGAAGGTGGTGCTAATTTACAGGCGAAATCGATTAACCTTTCTGTTGATACTATGCATAATAGTGGTAGTATTGTGGCGGATAAGAATGTGACCCTTACTGGTAATACTATTCACAATGACAATGGTCTTATTAAAGGTAACACGGCTACGGTTACTGCGAATGACGAAATTCGTAATACACAAGGTACCATTATGGGCAACGATACAGTTTCTGTGTATGCTAAGAAAGACGTTGTTAATGAAGGTGGTACAATTACACAAACTAATGCAACTGGCTCCACAAAGGTTGTTGCGGGGCGTGATGTAATCAATAAAGGCGTGCAGTACGAGGCTGCCAATAGCAAGGTTGAGTGGAACAGTAGCAACAACCGCCGTGAAACGATTACTGGTGTAGATCAAGGTCGTATTGGTGGTGCGGGTCAAACAACAGTAGTCGCAGGCCGAGATGTATCTATGGCGGCAGGTGTTATTACCTCTGATGTGAACACTCAAGTGACGGCAGGTCGCAATGTAACAATGAAGGCAATGAATGCTACACATGAGCTTGAAGAACATCGTTTCGATAAAGGTAAATCTGGCGGTGGACATTCTCAAACGACTGAGTCTCATGACCTTGTTAACGCACAATCATCTGTTGGTAGTAGCATTGAAGGTAAGAATGTTTCCGTTGTAGCCTCTGATGCCGTACAACTTGAAGGCAGTCAAGTATTAGCGGCTGATACAGTTAAGGTATCTGGTAATACGGTTGCCTTACATACAGCGAAGGCAAATAGTACAGTCAATCATGTATACCTAGATAAAAAGAAAAGCTTGGTAAAACGTGAAAGCACAAATGCGGTGGATAATGCAACTACTACAGCTGTGACAGGCTCTACAGTAAGTGGTAAAGATATACAGATTACAAGTGCTCAAGATGTAACAGGTCAATCTGCTCAAATTATAGGCGAACATACAGTAGATGTTACGGCTGGTGGTAAGGTAGAACTTGGTGCAGATAAAGCGATTACAGATGGTACTAGTGTATACCGTCATAAGAAATCTGGTTTGCTTGGTAGTACAGGAATAGGCTTTACTATAGGTAAAGAAAAACACAATATAGATGAAGCTAACCATGAAGAATCTACTGTACGAAATACAATTGCCAGCACGAAAGGTACTGTTACTGTCAAAGCGAATGATACCGTTCATCTCACAAGCGCTGATATTGTTGCTAAAGACGGTGCTGTGTTAGATGGCTCTGCTGTGACATTAGATGGCAATGTAGACCATAACCACATGTCCCATGATGAACGCTATAAGAAGACGGGTCTTACCGTATCATTAGGTGGTGCAGTGGTTGATACGCTTACTAATGCAACTCGTACTATAAAACAAGCGGGTGGCCGTGATGATAAGCGTTTAGCTGCACTTGAACTCAATGAAGCACGTCAACAATTGCAAGATGGCTATGCGGCGGTAGATAAAGCGGTTAAGGGCGTCAAACTTCGTGATAATGATGGTAAAGTATTAAAAGACACAAAAAATCATTCCCGACGTGGTCAAAAAAATATTGATGATGCTGTAAATCTCTCTGTAAGTATTGGTAGCACTTCTAGAAAACAAGGACAAGTAGTAGATACAAACACATATCACGGTGGTACTCTTGTTAGCGATAGTGAAGTACAAATCAAGGCTCGTGATGCTCAGCAAAGTGGTATTGGTTTAACTGGTGAAACGGTACAAGCTAAAAACCTAGTATTAGATAGTGCTAGTGATATCAACCTTGCAGCGGGTAAAAACACTGTCGATGTTAAGAATACTTATAAAAGCAATGGATGGAGTGTCGGTGCTGGTATTAGTTTGACTGGTGGCGGACTTCTCGATATTAATGCGAGTGGCAATATGGCTCGTCAAAATGGCGATACCCATCAAGAAAGCTATGTACCAACGACAATTAAAGCCGCACAATTAGCACAACTTAAAGCAAAGCAAGATACTACTATTATTGGTTCTACTGTATCTGGTAAGAAAGTTGAAGTTAATACAGGTCGAGATTTACATATTCAAAGCTTACAAGATGTAGATAACTTTAAAGAACACAGTAAGTCTGCTGGTTTCTCTGTTTCCTCTAAACCTAATTTCAAGGATCCAACTGGTAGTATAAGTGCAAGTGTAGGACGCATTGATAGTAAATGGAAAAGCGTGACTCATCAAGCCGGTATTTTTGCTGGTGAAGATGGCTATGATATTCATGTAGGGAATGGTACTACATTAGAAGGTGCTGTCATTAAAAGTGAAGCTCCAAAAGCTAAGAATACATTGACTACAAAATCTCTTGAGATGAAGGATATCCAAAACGAAGCTGAGTATACCTATAGTAATAATGGGATTGGCTATAACTACTATGGTAGTAAAAAGAAACTTGAAGAGATGAAGACCAATGATAAAAAAGGCTATGATAAAATCTATAATAATATCGGTCTAGTTCCAAATTTAGGCGTAGGCTCTAAGGGGAAAGCAAACTCTACTACTCAATCTGCTATTTCTGATGGTATACTAACAGTAGATGGTAAACAAATTGATACTAAAACCATTAATACCAATACCGAAAATACCTTACATCAATTAGATAAAATTTTTGATAAAAAGAAGATAGAAGAACGTCAGGAGTTGGCACGTTTATTCGCTAAGAATGCTTATGAGCAATTACATAACTGGCAACCTACCACAAAAGAAGGCAAGATTGCTAAAGCGTTTGCTCATGGTGTGATTGGCGAGTGGGCTGCACGTATGGCAGGTAATGCACCAGGTAGTGGTTTTAAAGCTACAATGACCAATGAACTGCTCATAGAAAAGATTAAGCAAATAGCGGATAATGATCCAGCATTAGCACAATGGTTGAGTGCTGCCGTAGGTGGTGTAGTTAATAAAGTAACTGGTGGCTCAGTAAATACAGGTGCAGCAGTGTCATCTTATTCTACAAAGTGGAATGAATTAGCTCAAAATGCAGGGGACAGAGAAATAGTGCGTGAGTCAGAGGTTCCAGTAAATGTAAGGGAGTTTTATAAAGAATATAAAGAAGATGTGGAAGGTTCTATAGCTAGAAAGGCTACTGAAGAAGCTATTAAGCAGTTAGCTAAATATAATATAAGGAATGATATAGGGCAGGTAAAGATCTACTTTAATGTTTATGACGGGGTAAGGTTTTTAGGACGTGTTTCTCTTGTTGTTACTGTTGCAGATACTGCCTATAGAATTGGAGAGTTTAAATATTATACTCAACCAAGGACTGATGAGGAGAGAAAAAATTGGCTTGAGTTTTATGAGTTTGATAAATAAGGGGGTAAAATGAATATTGGAATAGTTTTGTTTATAATAGGAGTAATTCTTTATATTATAGGCAATATTGCAGACGCAGGTATTTTATATGTTGTTGCTACTTTTGTTTTAGCATTTTCACTTATATTTAAATAGGTCTGTAGTATATTTTAAATTACTTAGCAGATAGTTGATCCTCTAAAATCAACTATCTGCTATTTTTATATTCTTGAAATCGAATAGTTTCTATTAAAGTGCCCAGATTTTAACGAATTTATGAGTGTTTTATGATAAAATAAAAGGTATGAATACTTCAACAACTCGGTCTATTACCTACAATGGTGACACAATTGAATATGAATTAACAATCAAGCGTGTAAAGAATATAAATATGCGTGTGCACAAGGATGGTAGTGTCCATGTTTCGGCGAATGCTTATGTGCCAGATCATCGCATCGATGCGTTTGTTATTGAAAACATACCCTTTATTGAGCGGGCTCGTTTTAAATTAGAAGCCTTAACGGCACAACGGATAGAGGTATTACAGTATGTAACAGGTGAAACCGTATCTATTTTGGGCATGCCTGTTACGCTAGAGGTGCTAGAAACATCTGGCAAACCACATATCAAGTTTGATGGTTCTAATCGCATGGTAATGTTTGTTAAGTCTGATTACATTTATGAAAACAAGCATAAATTAATGCAAACCTTTTGGCGCCAGCTAGGGGAAAAGGTGTTTACCCATTGGGCGAAGGTCGTGTATCAACGCTTTCACCAACAACATATTGATGTGCCCATGCCTACGGTAAAGCAACAGCGCATGAAGAGTCGGTGGGGTTCTTGTACGCCATCAAAGCAGCTCATTAAGATTAATATGCGTTTATTAGAAGGACCACAGGCTTATATTGAATATGTTATGGTTCATGAGTTTGCTCATTTTAAATACTTGGATCATTCCAAGAACTTTCACAATTTAGTGGCCCAATTTTTACCAGATTGGAAGGCCCGTAAGAAATCGTTAAATATCTATTTTGCACATAGACCGTAAGGAGGTGTACCATGAAGCCATTTGTACATTTACATAGTCATACGGAATTTAGTTTATTGGACGGCATCAGCCGTTTGCCGGATATGGTGCGCCGCGCGAAGGAACTGGAACAACCAGCCCTTGCCATTACGGACCATGGCAATATGTATGCAGCCATCTATTTTTATAAGGAATGTGTGGCACAAGGCATTAAACCAATCATTGGTTGTGAAGTGTATGTCACAGAAGGTAGCCGCTTAGATAAGCAAGAAGGGCGCAGTCGTGAACGACTTAAGCACTTAATTTTATTGGCTGAAACGATGGAAGGCTATCGAAACCTCGTTAAAATCGTATCAAAAGCCTCTACAGAAGGTTTTAATTATAAGCCGCGCGCCGATCATGATTTGTTGCGCCAATATAGCAAGGGCATCATTGCCCTTAGTGCGTGTATTCAAGGGGAAGTACCTCAATATATTCTGCAAGATAATATGGAGGGGGCTCGCCGCGCTGTTGAGTGGTACATTGAAACCTTCGGTAAAGACAATTTCTTTTTAGAAATTCAAAATCACGGTTTACCTGAAGAGTTACGAGCTCAGCAAGTGCTATGCCAATTAGCCGACGAATATGGCCTTGGCATCGTGGCGTCCAACGATTTCCACTATGTTATGAAAGACGACGCTGATGCTCAGGATATTCGCGTTTGTATTCAAACGGGCCGACGTCGCGCCGAAGTAGATCGTTTGAAATTCCCTAATGATGAGTTCTATCTAAAATCTGGGGATGAGATGGCGGAGCTCTTTGGACATATCCCTGGAGCGTTAGAAAATACTTTAAAGATTGCAGACCGATGCACTGTAGAATTTAATTTTGATGAACACCATTTGCCGCACTTTGACGTGCCTGAAGGGGAAACGTCTAAAACTTATTTGCGTAAGGTTTGTGAACGAGAAATACCACGCTTATATGGCGATACATCGGAAGAACTCAAAAAACGTCTCGATTACGAACTCGATGTTATCGGAACTATGGGCTTTGAAGACTACTTCCTTATCGTATGGGACTATGTGCGCTATGCGCGAGAACACGATATTCTAGTTGGCCCAGGTCGTGGCTCTGCAGCCGGTTCTGTGGTAGCTTATTTATTAGGTATCACAGGGCTCGACCCATTACAATACGATTTGCTCTTTGAACGATTCCTCAATCCAGAACGGGTTAGCATGCCTGATATCGATATCGATTTCTGCTATGAAAAGCGGGGCGAAGCTATCGACTATGTAACGCGGAAATATGGACAGGCTCGCGTGTCCCAGATTATCACCTTTGGTACGGAAGCGGCTCGCGCCGTTATTCGCGACGTAGGTCGTGTGCTCGATTTGCCACTAGCTGAGGTCAATCGCATTGCAAAGATGATTCCTAATGAATTGGGTATCACCTTAGAAAAGGCTTTAAAAGGTAAAGATTTAAAAGCTTTATATGATACAGACCCTAATGTAAAAGAGTTATTTGATTTCGGGCAAAAACTAGAAGGCATTGCGCGTAACTCGTCTACTCATGCGGCGGGTGTCGTAATTTCTGCGGACCCTCTAGATGACCATGTGCCTGTACAAAACTCTAATGAAGAAGGCTTTGTCACTCAATATGATAAGGATAATATCGAAGAATTGGGCCTGCTAAAAATGGACTTTTTGGGCCTCCGTACATTAACTGTTATGGGGGATGCCCTTAAGCTCATTAAGGCAAACCGAGGTATCGATCTCGATTTAGATGCCATCCCATTAGATGATAAAGCGGCTTGTGAGCTCCTTACTAAGGGCGATACATCCGGTGTATTCCAGCTTGAGTCCGATGGGATTACCAAGCTCGTTATGGATTTGAAACCGGAGCATTTTGAGGATTTAATCCCTCTCGTTGCATTGTATCGTCCAGGCCCTTTGGGCTCTGGCATGGTGGCGGATTTTATCGACCGCCGTCATGGTAAAAAAGAGGTGACCTATTTACATCCGATTTTGGAACCTATCTTGAAAGACACCTTCGGCGTTATTCTCTACCAAGAACAGGTCATGCAAATTGCATCTGCCATGGGTGGGTTCTCCCTTGGACAAGCGGATTTAATGCGCCGTGCGATGGGGAAGAAAAAAGAATCCGTCCTCAAGGCGCAACGGGAATCCTTTATACAAGGTTCTATTAACAATGGCATCGAAGAGTCCATTGCAAACGAAGTTTTTGACTTGCTCGTTTACTTCGCCGGCTATGGCTTTAATAAATCTCATAGTGCGGCCTATGCGTACATTGCGTACCAAACGGCGTACCTCAAAGCACACTACTTCCCAGAATTTATGGCCGCTACCATGACCAGCTTTATGCAAAATATGGATAAGCTCACATACTATATCAATGCTTGTAAAAAACATAATGTGCAGGTCCTCGGTCCCGATGTGAATCATTCCTTGCGTAGCTTTGCCGTACAAGGCGATGCAATTCGCTTTGGCCTTGGGGGCATCAAGAACGTAGGGGATAATGCTATCGACCGACTCATCGCAGAACGTGAGGCCAATGGTCTCTATACGAGCATTACCGATTTCTGTCGCCGCGTAGATAGCAAGGTCGTTAATAAACGCTTGCTTGAAAGTTTAATTCGCTGTGGTGCCATGGACGGATTTGAGGAAAATCGTAATCAATTATTGCACATGTATGAAAGTGCACAGGCCGTAGGGGCTAAGCAGCAAAAGGATGCTGCCATGGGCACTATGAGTCTCTTTGGTGAAAGCACAGATGATGTCGATATGATTCCAGTGCCGAATCTACCTGATTTATCAGAAGATGATAAGTTGAAGGATGAAAAGGACTATACAGGATTCTATATTACGGGCCATCCATTGCAAGGGTATAACAAGGAATTGAAAGGTCTCTTTGAATTGGGGAAACTACTTGAAAACCCAGAGCGTTTTGATGGTCAAACGATTACCTTTGGCGGTCTCATTGCTGAAAGAGGGGATAGACCTACAAAACGGGGCGATGTCATGAGTATTCTTCGCATCGAAGATTACTCTGGTTCCGCTCAAGTGGTGGCATTCCCAAAGGTATTTGCTCAGAGCCAACAATTCTTGGCCGTCGATATGGTTGTTAAGGTGCGAGGCCGTGTTGATGCGGATGAAAAAGGCGTACAGATTATTGCAGACCGCATTGCACCGCTAAAGGTGAACTACAACAATGCACGACAAATTGCCATCCATATTCGCGGTGCCTATGATACACCAGAGAATAGTAATGCGTTGAAGGACATACTTTCACAAGCAGAAGGGCAAGTACCGACAGCATTATATTTACATAAACAACGAAAACGAATTAATTTATCACCTCAATTATGCTTTGCACCTACAGATGAGATTATCGCACGTATTGAAGCGGTGTTAGGTGAAGGTGCCGTAGAGGTGCAATAGAGTATATTAAATACCATCCCATTTAGGAGGATATATGAAACGTACAAAAATCGTATGTACCGTAGGTCCGGGCACGGATAAGTTCGGTATTTTAGAAGATATGATGCGCGCTGGCATGAATGTGGCTCGTTTTAACTTCTCTCATGGTTCTCATGAAGAGCAAGCGGAGCGTATGCAAATGGTGCGTGATGCGGCGATGATTGTCAATAAACCAATCGCATTGTTGCTCGACACAAAGGGGCCTGAGGTTCGTCTAGGTCTGTTTAAAGAGGGCAAGGTGTTCCTCGAAGCGGGTCAACAATTTACATTGACTACGGATGATGTAGAAGGCACGTCAGAGATTAGTACTGTAAACCATAAAGGTTTAGTAGGCGATGTGCACGTTGGCGATACGGTTCTCTTAGCTGATGGTCTTGTTCGATTGACCATCGATGCCATTGAAGGTAATAACATCATTACGACCGTTCAAAACAGCGGTGAAATCGGCAATCGTAAACGCGTGGCCGTGCCAGGCGTAGCACTTAGCTTGCCACCTGTATCCGAGCAAGATGAATTAGATTTGCGCTTTGGGTGCCAAAAAGGTGTAGACTTTGTGGCCGCATCCTTTATGCAACGTGCTAAGGATGTAGTGGCTATTCGTCGCATCTTGGAATCTGAGCAAAAGGATATTAAGATCATCGCCAAAATTGAAAATGCTGAAGGGGTTAATAATATTGATGAAATCCTTGATGTAGCGGATGGTCTTATGATTGCCCGTGGTGATTTGGGCGTAGAAATTCCTGCCGAAGAAGTACCGGTATTGCAAAAGATGATGATTGAAAAATGTAATCGTCTTGGTAAACCTGTTATTACGGCTACGCAAATGTTGGAATCTATGATTCAAAACCCTCGTCCTACGCGCGCCGAAGCGAGTGATGTGGCCAATGCAATCTTAGATGGCACCGATGCGATTATGTTATCTGGTGAAACTGCTAATGGCGCATATCCGGTGGAAGCGGTTACAACGATGACACGTATTGCAGAGGTAACGGAGCAATCCGTCATTTATGATCATAAGAGTAGAACGCAGGAAAGCGATGATGTGACTACTACTGAGGCTGTATGTTTAGCCAGTGTACGCGTTGCCAGTGACCTAGGGGCGGCAGCTATTTTGACATGCACCGAATCTGGGCATACTGCGATTAGTGTGGCTCGTCATCGTCCTGATTGTAAAATTATCGCCATTACACCACATGATGAAACGATTCGTCGCATGCAATTGTGCTGGGGCGTTGAAGCTATCAAGGGTCGTGAAAATATCAACTCTGATGAAATGGTAAAACAGGCGATTACCGGTGCTCTCGGGGTGAATGCCATCAATTCTGGTGATTTAGTTGTCGTTACTGCTGGCGTGCCATCTGGTTCTACAGGTACTACGAATATGATTCGCGTTCATATTGCAGGCAAGGTGTTGTTATCTGGCAATGGTATCTTGCGTAAATCCGCTACGGGTCGCGTATTTATTGCAGCTAATCATAAGAATGATTATGAAAGCTTCCAATCTGGCGATATCCTTGTAGTAGGGACTATGGAACCAGAATTGATGAATATTGCTAAACGAGCGGGCGGTATTGTAGCCGTTGAGGATGGGTACACATCAGATAGTGCCATTGCAGGCATTACCTATGGTATTCCTGTCATTTTAGGCGCCAAAGACGCTCATGACGTATTGCTGGAAGGCGCAGAGGTCACCATCGATGGTGAACGGGGCAAGGTCTTTGCAGGCATTGCGAATGCACGATAAGCAATATATAATGTAAATAGGCTAGTCATAAAAAAGGAGTACGACTATGGATGATAAAGAATGGCGTACCTTTGTAACCGTTGTGGATGAAGGTAATATAACAAAAGCAGCTGAAAAACTATTCGTTTCGCAGCCTGCTTTGAGCTATCGACTGCGTCATTTAGAGGATAGCGTAGGGTACTCCTTGTTGCTTCGTACGACAGAAGGTATTGCATTGACGCCACAAGGTGAAATCTATTATGACTATTGCAAACGCATGCTGCATGATAGAGAGGCCTTAGAACACGCGTTGACATCGTCTACTGGTAAGATTCAAGGTACCTTAAAAATTGCATCATCCATCAATTTTGCAGACTATGAATTACCAGCTTTGTTGAAATCGTTCCGCGAACAGTATCCAGATGTACATATCCAAGTTAAGACAGCTTTCAGCCATCAAGTTGTAAAGATGTTTAATACCGGTGATTGTATGGTTGCTTTTGCGCGTGGTGGCTATGAAGTATCAGGCAATTCAGAATTGTTATTGGAAGAACCGTATTGCTTGGTATATAAAGAGTTAGTGCCACCAGAATCGTTAGAGAAGGTGCCTTTTATTCGATACCAAACTGATGCATCGGTAGCTAATATCATTGAAAAATGGTGTGCCGAGCATTTTGAAGAACCCCCCATTGTGGCGATGGATGTTAATTCCATGAGCACATGTCGGCATTTTGTGCGGGCCGGTCTAGGATGGTCTATCCTAACCTATATGGGGCTGGGATCTTGTAAAGACAAAGATATTTATGTTAGCCCATTGCGTAGCAAGGATGGAACATATATTACGCGTGATACCAATATGGTATACACAAAAGAGTCGGCCAATTTAATTGCTGTCAAAACATTTATCGAGTACGTACGAGATTACTATAAACAACACACTGTCGTAGACGATAGTATTTTTAGAGAATATCAATCATAACATGTAAGTGCATGTATACATCTTGTTAGAGGTGTATACATGCATTTTTTACATTTATACCTAAAAAACTATGAGTAAAATGCATAAAAAGTATGAATGACAGTTATAAAAATTTTTATGACCCCTATAAAGGTAATCTATTTTTCAGAAAATGATTATCAACGTATAATGAAATCATACTAAATACAAGAATTCATAAAGTAATAGTCGCGTATTACGAATTACTTGGGTAGTGTTAGGATGAACAGTATATGCCTATGTTTATAAGAAAGGAAAAAACATGGAAAGACTTGTAAAATTAGCCGTTATCGTGCTAATCCCAATTATCCTCTGGTTTACAACTCCACCAGCAGGGCTTTCTGCGGAAGCGTGGCGCCTATTTGGTTTCTACATCGCAGGTATCTTAGGTTTGATTTTAAAACCATATCCAATTCAAATTATTTTATTATCCGTATTATCTGCTTCTGCATTATTCATGGACAATGCAAAAGATATTTTGGTAGGTTATGGCTCTACAGCATTGTGGATGATCATTGCAGCCTTCTCCTTGAGCGTTGCATTTGGTAAAACTGGTCTTGGTCACCGTGTAGCGTACCATTTGATTAATGCATTCGGTTCCACAGTATTGCGTTTAGGCTATGTAACAGCGCTTCTTGACTTAATCTTGTCTCCAGCAACACCTTCTAACACAGCACGTGCAGCTGGTATCGTATATCCTATTAACTTATCCATTGCAGAATCTATCGGTTCTTACCCTGGTGATACTGCAAAACGAGGCGGTTCCTTTATCTTGATGAATGGTTATTTCGTAACAAAGATTACGTCCTTCATGTTCCTAACAGCTATGGCTCCTAATGTGTTGGCTTTGGACTTCGTAACAAAAATTACTGGCCTAAATATGACTTGGGGCGAATGGGCATTAGCATTAGCGCTTCCTGGCTTTATTATGTTGCTCTTCGTACCACTTGTTGGTTACTGGATCGACCGTCCTGATGCAGTAAAAATTGACAATAAGAAATTAGCTGCTGATGGCCTTGCAAAATTAGGACCTATGAAAATGTCTGAAAAAATCTTGGCCGTTGTATTCATTCTTGCTCTTATCGGTTGGGCATTGCCTTCCATCGGTATTGATTTAAGTGCTACAGCAGTTGCACTCATCGCTATGACTGTTGTCTTCTTATCCGGCATCATTACATGGGAAGATATGGTTCAAACAAAAGCTGTTTGGAATACATTCATCTGGTTCGGTGCTATCCTTGGTTTATCTACAGCTTTAACAAAAGCTAAATTCTTTGCTTGGCTTGCTACATTTATGGAAGCAAACTTGGCACTCGATGTATCTCCACTTGTAGTAGTATTAATTCTTTCCGCTATCAGCGTTGTTATTCGTTACTTATTCGCTTCTAGTACCGCATATATCGCATCCATGCTTCCTGTATTCTTAACGGTAGGTATGGCAGCCGGTGTTAACCCTGTTATGTTTGGTTTAGTATTGCTTGCTACAAATGCATTTGGTGGTCTCGTAACTCACTACGGTGCATCCCCTGGTCCTATCATCTATTCTGCTGGTTATAATAACATTAAAGAATGGTGGACTGCTGGTGGTATCTTAGCGGTATTAAGCTGGATCTTACTCTTTGTAATAGGTATCCCTTGGTGGACTTTCATCGGTATGATTTAATCACCATCTAATTTATACTCATCATTGTTTTTACGGCTTGGGCCAGACTTCGCGACGGTCTGGTCTTTGCCATTTGATATATTTTTTAGTGAAAGGATGTAACATGGCACAATTAGTGAAAGCTGCGCAAGCAGGCTTCGACGAAAAAAATGATGCATTAGTTACGGTAGAACCGATTGCTAGCGGCATCGAAATCGAATTGACTTCCAAAGTTATGCGTCAATATGGCGACCAAATTAAATCTGTTATCTTGAACACAGTTAAAGAGGCTGGTTTTGATGGCGTAAAAGTAACTGTACAAGATAAAAACGCTTGGGATTACACAATTAAAGCTCGCGTATTGGGCGCATTAGAAAGGGGGAGCAAAGCATAATGGCTAACGATAAAACATTTCCAGAAGTAAAAACTAATCCGCTTACAGAAGCAGCAAAAAAACGCTTATCCCGTTCCATGATGTTCGTTCCTGGTAATACACCAAAAATGATTAACAGTGCTGATATCCACGGCTCTGATTCCATCATGATCGATATCGAAGATTCCGTGCCTATTACAGAAAAAGACACAGCTCGTCTTTTGACTGCAGAAGCATTGAAATCCCGTAAATTCCGCGCTGAAACAGTTGTTCGTATCAACCATCCTACACAAACTCCTTATGGTTATGACGATCTTGATGTTATCGTTCCAGCTAAACCTGATATGATTCGTTTACCTAAAACTGAAGACGTATCCGAAGTTGAAATCGTAGCGAAGAAAATTGAAGAAGTGGAAAAAGCTAATGGCTGGCCGGAAGGTACAATCAATATCATCGTAGCTATTGAATCCGTTCGTGGCTTGTACAATGTTCGTGAAATCTGTCATGGCCCTCGCGTAGTTGCTATCGCTCTGGGCGCAGAAGATTACCGCGCTGACCTTCGCACAGGCAAACATAAACCAGCTGTTGAATTGTTGTTCGCTCGTCAAACAATCCTTCATGCAGCACGCGAAGCAGGTATCCGCGTAATCGATACTGTATTCTCTGACGTAAAAGACCCTCAAGGTTTCCGCGAAGAAGTTGAATTCATTAAAGCGTTGGGTTATGACGGCAAATCTTGCATCCACCCAAGCCAAATCAAAATTATCCACGAAGTATTCACTCCTGATGAAAAAGAAATCGCTCATTCCGTTAAGGTATTGAACAGCTATGCTGATGCATTGCGCAACAATAAAGGCGTAATTTCCGTAGATGGTAAGATGATCGATGGTCCTATCGTAGTTCGTGCACAACGCGTAGTTGACAAAGCACGTGCAGCAGGCATTAAAGTTGAATTAGAGGAAGGAGCAGAATACGATGTTAAATAAAGTAGGTCGCGATATCCCAACAAATATCCCAGCACTAAAAGGTCGCGAAGTATATCAAGGTGAATTCGCAATTGAACCTAAGGCTAAACGCGCAGGTAAACCTGTTCATATGAGCCGTGTTGGTACTAATAAAGTTCTTGCTTCCATCGATGAAGCAATCGAAAAAGCTGGCGTAAAAGATGGTATGACATTGTCCTTCCATCATCACTTGCGCAATGGCGACTATGTAATGAAAATGGTTATGGAACGAGTTCAAGCAAAAGGCATTAAAGATATTACAATCGCATCTTCTTCCTTGTCCCCATGCCATGATTTCTTGGTAGAAATGATTCAAGACGGTACTGTAACAGCTATTGAAACATCTGGCTTGCGCGATCGTCTTGGTAAATTCTTAACTCAAAACCCTGGCGTATTGAAACGCCCTGTAGTGATTCGCTCTCATGGTGGTCGTGCTCGTGCTATCGAATCTGGCGAAGTTCATATCGACGTAGCTTTCATGGGTGCTCCTACAGCTGACCCACGTGGTAATGCTACTGGTCGTATGGGCAAATCCGCATGTGGTGCACTTGGCTATGCTAAAGTTGATTCTCATTATGCAGATACAACTGTTATCATCACAGATAACTTAGTTGACTACGTACACAACTATGCCATCCCTCAAACTGACGTAGATTATGTTGTTCCTGTTGAAAGCATTGGCGACCCAGAAGGTATCGCTTCTGGTGCGGTAGGCTTCACTAAAAACCCTATCCAAATCAAAATTGCTGAATTAGCTGGTGAATTCCTTGACCAAGCTGGCATCATTAAAGATGGTTTCGTATTCCAATTGGGTGCTGGTGGTGCTCCATTGACTGTAGCGAAATTCATCGCTGAAAAACTTCGCAAACGCGGTGAAGTAGGTGGCTTTGCTATCGGTGGTGCTACTGGTATCTTGACTGGCATGCTTGAAGAAGGTTTGATTCGTGCCATTTATGATACTCAAACATTCGATACTACTGCAGCTGCATCTTTGGATAAAAACCCTGCACATATCGAAATGTCCGCTTCCATGTACGCTAACCCATGGACAGACTGCACTACAAACTACCTAGATGTAGTATTCCTTGGTGCTACTGAAATCGACCTTGATTTCAACGTAAACGTAATGACAGATTCCAACGGTGTATTGATGGGCGCTTCCGGCGGTCACTCCGATACAGCAGCCGGTGCTAAATGTACAGTTATTACTTGCCCATTGATCCGCGGCCGTTTGCCAATGATCCGTGACAAAGTAGCAACTGTAATTACACCAGGCTCCTCCGTTGACGTACTCGTTACTGAATACGGTATCACAATCAACCCAGCTCGTACTGATTTGATTGAACGCTTCAAAGATAGCAACTTGCCTATCTACACAATCGAAGAATTACAACAATTAGCATTCGACTTAGTTGGTAAACCACAAGATATCCCTGTATCTGACAAAGACGAAGACATCATCGCAATCGTAGAATACCGCGATGGTTCTATTATCGACGTGGTTCGTAAACCGCTATAATTGAGTTGGTGGTGTGAAGCACGGTAGAATCAGTTACGGTTCCGCTGGCGGTATCACCATCCTACGCTTATTAAATAATATAAAGACCCTCTCCATGGTCCTAGGACTCACACATGCCTGAAGTTCCTCTACGGACCACGGAGAGGGTCTTTTTCTTATCACAGTTACGTTAGATTTATTGTATAATTTAGATAATAATATATTATTTATTTTGTATAAGGTGAGAGAAGGTTTAGTATGACAAATGTAAAAAAAGATAGTTTGTCTGCAAAGGGCTTGTCAATTCAAGTATATACAGAAGACTTTATGAATGATTATATTAGTCTAACAGACATAGCTCGATATAAAAGTGATGAACCTAGTGATGTAATTAAAAACTGGATGAGAAGAAAAGATACTATTGAGTTTTTAGGTTTGTGGGAGAGCTTAAATAATACGAATTTTAATTCGGTCGAATTCGACCGAATTAAATCTGAAGCGGGATATAATTCATTTACTTTATCGCCCAAGAAATGGATAAGTTTAACAAATGCAATCGGCATTATTTCGAAGAGTGGTCGATATGGAGGGGCTTTTGCATATAGTGACATAGCTTTTGAGTTTGCTTCATGGATTTCGGCTGAATTTAAAATGTACGTCATACAAGATTATAAGCGTCTTAAATCAGATGAAAATTCAAAGTTATCCTTAAATTGGAATTTGAATCGTGAAATATCAAAACTTAATTATAAAATTCACACAGACGCTATTAAAGAATATCTTTTAAATGATTTAACAGATGAGCAATTATCATATAAATATGCTAGCGAAGCAGATTTGCTAAATGTAGCATTATTTGATAAGAGAGCTAAACAGTGGCGTGATGAAAACCCTAAATTAAAAGGTAATATGCGTGACTATGCTAATTTACAGGAATTATTAGTTTTAGCTAACATGGAAAGCTATAATGCAATTTTAATTAGTAAGGGCATTTCTCAAAAGGAAAGAATGATAGAATTAAGAGCATTAGCTAAAAAACAATTATTGTCATTAAAATCCTTAGAAAATAAAAAGCTTATATCTAAAGATAATTTGTAGGAGAGTATATAGCAGTATTTTGGACTTTCTTGATATTAATAGGAGAGAGACTATGAGCCAAGTATTTAAACAGGATTTAACGGATACTTCAGGTCGTCCTGGTGGTATATTTTTTGTTGAGTTGCTGATGGCGGAGCATTGTGATATACTTGACCGTGAGCATATGGTTGAGGTATTTACAAAGCACTTAGGCACTGTAGATTGTTTTAGTTATGGGGCGGATTCAGCTGGTTTTGCACCTCAGAATTATAAGGTGCATTATGAGGATAATGATGCAGAGGTTCCTCCAACATTGATGATTACAAAATGTGAGAAAATTGATAAGCCTGTATTAGACGATTTTGATCGTAGTCAGGTATGGAATTGTCCCAATGTAGATGACTTGTTGGCAGAGTGCGAATATAGAGTATTTGCTACGGATATGTTAGCTGCTGGTTTAGAGTCAAAACAGCGTGCTGATATGCTCGTAAAGTATGTAGATGCTTTGTTAGAATTATATCCGGCTTGTAAGGCCGTTGTCTTTGGTCCATCTCGTAAGTTTTTAAGTCGTGAATCGATTGAAAATTATCCAGATAAGGCTGTAACTCGTTTTATTGATTATGCAGTTAATGTGCGATATTTTAACATTCAAGGTACAGAAGATATGATGGTTGACTCGGTGGGGATGAGCACCTTATTCTTGCCTGATGTACAGTATCACTTTCATGGTATGAATCCTGATGATGTAGTTATTCATGCATATAATATGCTGTATTTTATTTTAGAAAATGACAATCCTGTGGGTGATGGTGATACTATTAGCGGCCTAGAGAATGGAGAATTGGATTCAAATGTTCAATGGACATTGCATTATGAGGATTCTCTAATTCAACCGGTGAGAGCAGTGCTTGATGTAAATATGGGTGAATATGCTTCAGGAACTCGTTAGTCGTTAATTGATGAAAGGTGAGGGTATTATGAGTAATCAACGTGTTTTTGATATGGAACTTGTGAAAGTTGAAAGTTTGGAGAATGCTGTTAGGACGCCATTTTATCAAACTGATTCCACAGGTGGTTCAGTATGGGTTATTAAACCTGGTCAAACCTTACCAAAACATTATCATCATCACTCTGATGATATATGGGTTATATTGCAAGGCAAGGGTGTATTTTATCCAACACCTGATACAGAGGTGCCTTTTACAAAGGGGCAAGTTATAGTATCTAAAAAGGGTGAATGTCATGGTGCAAAAAATACTGGAACGGAAGATATTGTCTTTGTGAGTATCGTTGCGCCAGTGCCTGCTGATTATGATCCTGTTAATACTAATTAATATGAAAGCACTTTATAGTATTTTCTTATCTTGTGATAGAGATATATTCATACTATAAAGTGCTTTTTAAGGAACGATAACAGAAAGTGGGTCACTAGTGAGGTAGAAGGACTCAAATTTCTTTATGATTTGGTTTTATACAATGTGTTTTTATGGCGTTGAATAAGAATTTTTAGTATAATATAAAGATAGATAACAAACTATATAAACTACAAATAGCAAGGAGGTTCTTATGAATCCATACATGACACAAACGCCAAATGCTAATGATGTAGCATTGGTAGAAAGTATTGTATCTCAACGGTTAAAGGGTTCCATCTTATGGATGGTTGTCGGCTTATTGACTACATTAGGTATTGGTGTTGCGACGCTAATGAATCCGTCTTGGGCGCGTTTTGCAGCTAGCAATTTTAATATCTTGTTGATTGCAGAAGTAGCCGTGGTATTTTTGTTTAGCATGCGCACATATAAAGCTAATGTTATGTCCTTATATGCGATGTTCTTCATTTATAGCGCATTGAATGGGGTAACCTTATCACTTGTTTCGTTAGCATATGGTATCATGGAAGCCACTGTACCTGCATTGATTGGGGCGTTGGCGTTCTTCGTTGCCTTTTCTATCGTAGGCCTTACGACTAAGAAAAATTTAGCCGGATTAACGCCGTACTTAGTGGCGGCTATCTTTGGCATGATTATCGTAAGTCTCGTGTTTATGGCAGCATCGTATTTTTCGATTCCATATCTTAGTTCCATTAGTTATAGTACAATTAGCTTGATTCTTGGCTACGTTGGGGTCGTGGTATTTTCCATCTTTACGGCTGTTGATATGAACATGATTAAAAACAGTGTTACTCAATTGGCACTATCTGAAGATGAAACGATTTTAGATCGTATTGAAATTGCTGGTGCACTTAGCTTGTATCTCGATTTCATTAACTTGTTCTTATCTTTGTTGCGTATCTTTGGTAACAGACGCTAATATCTGAATAGTGTATGTGAAAGCACCTTATATACTGTTAGAAATCTTTATGGAGATTTTACATAACAGATATAAGGTGCTTTTTGTATGTTACATATTCTAATTCGTTATTCCTATATTCTATATAATATCATTGACAGAGGACATTTGTTTTTTTAATATATTATGGTACGTATCATATAGTAAGTAGAAAGGATTCATATGAACTCATCATCTGTACCAGAGCCTCAAAGTGGGGCCATCGATTTTAAGGATTTTACAAGGCGGCGTATGTTGCATGTCATCCTACCATTATTTATTGTTTCTATTATTGCCTTTTTAGACCGTGTAAATATCGCCTATGCAGGCTTGACCATGAAAGAGAATTTACCATGGTTAACACCAGAAATATTCGGTATGGGCGCAGGTATATTCTTTATTGGCTATGTTTTATTTGAAGTCCCTGCATCTCTGTTAGCAGCGAGATTTAATGCGATGCATTGGGTAGCGCGTATCATGTTTAGTTGGGGCATTGTGTGTGTCCTCATGACAACAATGACGACAGAGTGGGAGTTCTTCTTATATCGATTCCTGTTAGGTTTATGTGAAGCGTCATTATATCCAGTTATTTATTCCTTATTAATACCTAATTGGTTTTTACCGAGAGAGCGGGCAAAAGCGATTTCCTTAATGCTTACATCTCTGTTATTCTCCAATATTATTGGTGGTCCATTAGCCGGCGTATTGCTCGATACGACCTTCTTTGGTTTACACGGATGGCGCACATTGTTTATTGTAGAAGCAATACCAGCCGTTGTGTTTGCTTTCATTTTTGCATTCTGGATGAAAGAAAAACCAGAAGAGGCTGCTTGGGTAACTGCTGCGGAGAAAGCATATATCAAAGAAGAGCTTGCTAAGGAAGAAGCTGAAAAACAATCCGTAAAGAAATACACAATTTGGCAAGCATTGAAAGATCCAAAAGTATTGCGATTAGCATTGATTTATTTCTTGTGGGTTATTGGGTTCTGGGGATTCAGTTTCTGGATGCCACAAGTGCTTAAAAGCTTATCCGGCTGGCCACCAAGTGTTGTAGCGTGGTCTATTGCTATTCCAATGAGTGCCGCTTTATTAGTACAAGTATTCTGTGGCTACTCCTCAGAGAAACGAAATGAAAAACGTTGGCATGTGGCGACCACATTATTTGTTGGTACCATAGGTTTTATTGCTACCCCACATAGTCCATCACCTGAAATTAGCTTGTTATTCATCTGTTTAACGGCTGTAGGCGTATATGGCGGTATGGGCGTATGGTGGACAATGCCGACTACATTCCTATCTGGCGCTGCTGCAGCAGGTGCAATGGGGCTCATAAACTCATCCGGTAATATGGGGGGCTGGGTTGGCCCATATATGCTTGGTTTCATCAATGGCCATACAGGTAGCTTTACCATGGGTTATTATGTGATGGGAGCATGCATGTTCCTTGCAGGCCTTTTGGTATTAACATTGCCAAAATCTATGGAACACAAGAATGACTAAGTAGTCCTGCATCGAATCTCAAAATTAAAAGAGCTATATCTTTAATACGTTCACATTGTAGCGAATGTATGAGGTATAGCTCTTTTTCTTTAGTAATAATGCTGTTTTATGTATAATAAGAGTAATAGAATCTACAGGATAAAAAAAGAGAGGATAATATGTATAGAACGTTATTTTAGCAACCGTATTAGCAACTTTCACAATAGGCGTATCTGTTGGACAAGGTTCGAGTAATCTTACCGCCGGAACTTTATAATGATATAATATGTCGATTAAAAAATATAAATAGATTTTATAAAAGGTGACACATTAGCTCTTACCTTTTATATTGTACAATAATTCGTGAAAGGTGGTAATGAAAATGAAAAAAGAAATCTTAGTATTTATCTTCAATGGATATGCAGATTGGGAGCCCGCATATGTGTGTGCTGAATTAAATTCCTCTGATACAGACTATATTGTGAGGACAATCAGCCTTGACAAAAATCCCAAAGTTTCAATGGGAGGTTTTCATGTTTTGCCCGATTATTCCATAGCCGACTACCCTGCGAATTTTAGCCTGTTGATTTTGGCTGGGGGGAAGGCGTGGGCAGAACAAAAGAATAATGAAGTATTACCCCTTGTTGAATATGCGGTTAGTAATCATATTCCAGTTGGGGCAATCTGTAATGCAGTCAACTTTATGGCTGAAAATGGTTTCTTGAATGAAATCAAGCACTCCGGCAACACCCTTGAATTTATGAAATCACAAGCACCGCATTACAAGGGTGATAAGAATTTTTTGGAGGAGCAAGCTGTTTGTGACGCAAATATTATTACTGCTAATGGTTCGGGTACATTAGAATTTGCGAAAAAAATATTAACGTTGCTAAACGCAAAATCAGAACAGTCTATTACGGATTGGTATAACCTCAATAAGTATGGTTTTTATCAATAAATAAGACGATAGATAAACTACAGAAGCAATTGAAGCCTATGTTAGGTAACTATTATATATCAGCTTATTACGTAGATTCTAATATTCTCACTCATGACGAGGGTGCTCCATGAAAATCAGTATGGAGCAGAAAAGCTTATAGTAGTGACAGGCTTTGGATATCAAAAGGAGATAGAATATTGAAAGCGTGTAGACCTAAGTTTGATGAAATTACATCATTTGATGAATTTAAAAAATATTATTGGTATCGTGATGAACTTTCACAAATATGTAAATCATTAGGATTAGAATATAGGGAAACAAAACAAGAACTCAATCATATTATTGAGCAGTATTTTAAAGGCAATTTAATTAAAAGATCATCAATAAAAAATAGAAGAAGGCAAGTGGAAACTATTACTTTAGATACACCATTACTTGAATGTAATTTTTCCTTTAACACGAAGTTTAGAGAATATTTCTCTGATTTAATAGGTGTTTCACGATTTAAATTTAATGCTGATATGGCTACTGCCTGGAGAAAAGTAAAAAGTGAAAAAAACACAAGCTTTACAATTGGAGATTTGCTGAAAGTATATTATGGTGAATCAGATTATGCAAAGTATGACAATTCGGTTTGTCAATGGAATCAATTTTTTAAGGATTTTTGTGCAGATGAATGTAGTTGCAATTATTCGAATAAATTAAAAGTAGCATCTATTATTTGGAAAGAAGTTAGAGATTCAAAAAATGAAAAAATTTATTCAAATAATCTTTTAACTGAATATGCATATAAATTGGAAGCGTATCGCAAGTAGAAGTAATTCGTCATTGCAAAGACGTATGGGAAAACTAGCAATTAAATCTATAAAAGAATAACGATAAAAGCACCTTATATCCTATGAGAATAGTCATTTGTGATGACTTTTGTGTAGGTATATAAGGTGCTTCTATTTTTATATATTCTTGATTTCCTGATTCCTTTATTGACTATCTTTTTTTACATCCGGTACCTTGCCAGGATTCATATCTAGGTTAAGGTCTGTGGATTTTAATGGATTAGGATCTCCATCAGGAGAGATAACCTTGAGTTCTGGATGTAACCATTCCAGTTGTTTTAGTTCCCAATCATATCTAGCACCATCATTTTGTAATTGGCGGATATATTTCTGTAGTTCCTCGATTTGATCGCTGTGTTTATTAGCCATGCCTTCTAAAATATATAGGCGTCCGGCCACACTATCTATGGTGGAACCATCGTGATCTTCGTCGACGCGCCATTGTAGTTCGGATATTTGAACTTGCTGAATGATGATGACGATGATGAGAACTATAATAACGGCCCACATGGGCGTTTCTTTAGCTTTCAAAAGGGCCCGCAATTTAGTTGCGAGCCCAGATGGTTTGTTCATTATTTATGAGCCTCCAATTGTAGACCAGGTAATGGCAATTTGGAGTTTACAAAGTCTAACCACAAGCGAGAAGCGTGGGAGAGGTAATGACCTTTTTTCCAGATTACATATAAGGTATGGATGATTTCTGGAACGAGAGGTCGTACCACAACCTTGGACCCAACCTCTGTGTTCTCGCCAACCTCAGGGCAGAGGCGAGATGGTAATAGGGCGATGGCTAAATCGGCACTTACTGTTTGTAACATGAGGTCACGTTGGCTTGTTTCGAATACGATATGAGGTTGGAAACCTGTGTGTTTACAAGCTTTAATGATTTCATCATGTAAATTGAAATCATCTTTGTGGAGTACAAAGGATTCTTCTGAAAGCATATCCAATCGAATTTCAGGTTCCTTTGCAAGTGGGCTAGTTTTAGGAACGATAACGGATAATGGATCAGATGTGAGGTAAAAGGATTCAAATTCCTTAGGGTTTGGCTTTGTACAGATGATACCGATATCAATCAAACCTTCTTGTACACTGATTTCGACCTTCTTAGAACCTTGTTCATATAATTCTAAATCGATTTGTGGGTATACCTTTTTAAACTCACCTAATAGTTGCGCAAAGATTGGTGCATCGGTAATAGGTGGGATACCAATTCGGATGGAACCTTGCTCCAAACGAAACTCGTTTTCAAAATCTGTTTTTAAATGTTCAAACATAAATACTACGCGTTTAGCGTGTGTTAAAAAGATGGTACCTCCATCAGTGAGTTCTACGGATTTAGCATTACGCATGAAGAGAACAACACCAAGTTCGTCTTCTAAGGCTTTAATTGTACGGCTAATCGCGGATTGTGAGATGTGTAAGTTTCTTGCTGCTTTACTAAAACTCTTTTGATCAGCCACTTCTACGAAGTATTTTAAATGGTGGAAATCCATAACTAACCCCCTAATATATAAAAGATATTACAAACCTTATTTAAAAAATAATATTGTAAATGAGAATAATTATTACTAAAACGCAATTAGCTATTACTTTAAGTAAAGCATGAATAGCGATATTAGCAAGGCGCCAAGCGCTGTATGTATTGCGTTGATATAGCTCGCCACGTTATAATGAGTCTATAGGGCTATATCAAGTTATGATATTAGGAATTATGGTTGTGCCCACTACAAAATAGTTTGTACTACATAATGCCATAAATATATATAACATATATATTATTGCATTATTTTTTCATGTACGCAAGTTTGTAATGGTTGTTATTCCTAAACATAATGATAGATTAAGCAAGTGTTCTATTTTTGCTAAATGCTTAAGGAGGCAATAATCACATGAGTCGTAAATTTAAAACTATGGACGGCAACCAAGCGGCTGCTCACGTTTCTTATGGTTTTACAGAAGTTGCTGCGATTTACCCAATCACTCCATCTTCTCCAATGCCAGAACACATTGACGAATGGGCTGCATCTGGTCGTAAAAACATCTTCGGTAACACTGTTCAAGTTGTAGAAATGCAATCTGAAGCAGGCGCTGCTGCTGCTGTTCACGGTTCCTTGCAAGCTGGTGCATTAACAACAACTTTCACATCTTCCCAAGGTTTGTTATTGATGCTTCCTAACTTATACAAAGTAGCAGGCGAATTACTTCCAGGCGTATTCCAAGTAGCTGCTCGTGCATTAGCTGCACATGCATTGGCTATCTTCGGTGACCACCAAGACGTAATGGCTGCTCGTGCAGCTGGCTGTGCTATGCTTGCAGAATCCTCCGTACAAGAAGTAATGGACTTGTCTGCAGTAGCTCACTTGACAGCTATTAAAACTCGTGTACCGTTCATCAACTTCTTTGACGGTTTCCGTACATCCCATGAAATTCAAAAAATTCAAATCTGGGACTATGAAGAATTAAAACCATTAGTAGACATGGAAGCAGTTCAAGCATTCCGTAAAAACGCTTTGAACCCAGATGCTCCTGTAACTCGTGGTACTGCAGAAAACCCTGATGTTTACTTCCAACATCGTGAAGCATCCAACAAATTCTACTTGAACGTTCCTGACGTTGTAGAACACTACATGAACGAAATCAACAAATTGGCTGGTACTAACTACCAATTGTTCAACTACGTAGGTGCTCCTGATGCAACTGACGTAATCGTTACTATGGGTTCCTCCGCACAAGTAGTAGAATCCACTGTAAATTACTTAAATAAATTGGGCCGTAAAGTTGGTTTCATCAACGTTCACTTGTTCCGTCCATTCGCAACAGATCGTTTGTTGAAAGCTCTTCCTCAAACTGTAGAACGCATCGCTGTTCTTGACCGTACAAAAGAACCAGGCGCTTTGGCTGAACCATTGTTCTTAGACGTTCAAGCTGCTGTAGTTGACGGTGGCCGTAACATCAAAGTTATCGCTGGCCGTTATGGTTTGAGCTCCAAAGACGTTATCCCTGCAGACATCGTTGCTGTATTCGATAACTTAGCTGCTGACAATGGCAAGAAATTCTTCACATTGGGTATCAATGATGATGTTACATTCTTGTCCTTAGATCGTGCTGAAGGCGTTGAAATTGAAACTCCTGGTTTGACTGAATGTAAATTCTGGGGCTTTGGTTCTGACGGTACTGTAGGTGCGAATAAATCCGCTATCAAAATCATCGGTGACCACACTGACATGTATGCACAAGCATACTTCGATTACGACTCCAAAAAATCTGGTGGCGTAACAATGTCTCACCTTCGTTTTGGTACTAACCCAATCAACTTACCTTACTTGATTACTGAACCTCAATTCGTAGCATGTCACCGTCAATCCTACGTACATGAATACGACTTACTTCGCGGTATCAAAAAAGGCGGTACATTCTTATTGAATTGTACTTGGTCCCCAGAAGAATTGAGCGAACATTTACCTGCTAAATTACGTCGTCAAATCGCAGAAAAAGAATTGAACTTCTACATCATCAATGCTGCGAAAATCGCTGCTGAAATCGGCTTAGGCGGTCGTATCAACATGGTAACTCAAGCTGCATTCTTCAAATTGACTGAAATCATCCCTGTAGATGACGCTATCAAATACTTGAAAGAATCCGTAGTTACTTCCTATGGTAAAAAAGGTCAAAACATCGTTGACATGAACAACGCTGCTATCGACCAAGGCGTTGGTGCTCTTGTAAAAGTAGACGTTCCAGCTGACTGGAAAAACGCTGTTGATGAAGGTGGTCACGCAGTTAAACCTGGTTGCGAATCTTGCCCATCCTTCGTTCAAAACATTGCACAACCAATCAATGCACAAGCTGGTTATGATCTTCCTGTATCCACATTCGCTGGTTACGAAGATGGTACATTACCTGCTGGTACTGCTAAATTCGAAAAACGCGGTCCTGCATTGTTCGTTCCAAAATGGATGCCAGAAAACTGTATCCAATGTAACCAATGTTCCTTCGTATGTCCACATGCTACAATTCGTCCAATCTTGGCAACTGAAGCAGAAGTGGCTGCAGCTCCAGAACATTTCGACACAATCCCTGCATTGGGCGCTAAAGATCTTCAATTCCGTATCGCAGTATCCCCATTAGATTGCTTGGGTTGCGGTAACTGTGTTGATATCTGTCCAGCTCCTAAGGGCAAAGCTATCGTAATGACTTCTATCGATTCCGAAATCGAACAAGCTGAAGCTTGGAACTATGCTGTTAACCTTCCTGTAAAAGAAAACCCTATGAAGAAGGAAACTGTTAAAGGTTCCCAATTTGAACAACCATTGTTCGAATTCTCCGGTGCTTGTGCAGGTTGTGGTGAAACTCCATACGCTAAATTGTTAACTCAATTGTTCGGCGATCGTATGATGATTGCGAATGCTACTGGTTGTTCCTCCATTTGGGGTGCTTCCATGCCAGCTTCTCCATACACAACTAACCAACAAGGTCAAGGTCCTTCCTGGGCAAACTCCTTGTTCGAAGATAATGCTGAATACGGCTATGGTATGTACATCGGCGTTAAGAAAATCCGTGAACAATTGCTTGAAGTAGCTAAGAAAGCTGTTGAAACAGCATCTGGCGAATTGAAAGAAGCATTGGAACAATGGATCGAATTCGCTAACCTTGGCGCAGCTACTCGTCAACGTTCCGCACGTTTGGTAGCAGCAATCGAAGCTGAAGGTGCTACAACTCCAGAATTGAAAGAAATTCTTGATAAAAAACAATTCTTAATCAAACGTTCTCACTGGATCTTCGGTGGTGACGGTTGGGCATACGATATCGGTTTCGGCGGTGTTGACCATGTATTAGCTTCTGGCGAAGACATCAACATCTGGGTATTCGATACTGAAGTATACTCCAACACTGGTGGTCAATCCTCCAAATCTACTCATGAAGCTGCTGTTGCTCAATTCGCAGCATCTGGTAAACGTACTAAGAAGAAAGACCTTGGCATGATGGCTATGTCTTATGGTTATGTATACGTAGCACAAGTAGCTATGGGTGCAGATAAAAACCAATTGATGAAAGCTGTTACAGAAGCTGAAGCTTATCCAGGTCCTTCCTTGATCATCGCTTACAGCCCATGTATCAACCATGGTATCAAAGCTGGTATGGGTAAAGCTCAAGAAGAACAACGCAAAGCAGTTGCTTGTGGTTACTGGGATCTTTACAGATACAACCCTCAACTTAAAGCTGAAGGTAAAAATCCATTCTCCTTGGATTCCAAAGAAGGCAACTACGACGAATTCCAAAACTTCCTTAAAGGTGAAGTTCGTTATGCTTCCTTGGCGAAAGCTGCTCCTGACGCTGCAGAAGAATTATTCGCTAAATGTGAAGAAGACGCTAAAGAACGTCGCTTAAGCTATGTTCGCTTACAAAAAGGTTTTGACGAAGTTAAATAATTAATTTCTCTAAACTGCATATACAAGAGGCATCCTCATTGAGGATGCCTCTTTTGCATCTATCATCCTTATGAATAGGTGTATAGTACACATGATTTTGGTATAATAGATAGTATATATGTGTATTATTCATGTATTGTTTATACAATATATGCTTTTAACGATAGAGGATCTTATGACTACAAATACAAATGATGTACAACAAACTATTTATAGTGAATTAGGCTATAAATCCATGCCATTCCCATATACCACACCAGCTACTCTTGAAGCCTATGCAGCTCTCGTGGGTATTTCAGCACCTAACCCTAACACTGCAAGAGTATTAGAGTTAGGTGCAACCTATGGTGGCAATATTATTTCCCAAGCATTATTTAATCCAGATGCAACCTTCGTAGGTATTGAGCTTTCACAAGAACAAGTAGAAAAGGGCAATGAAGTGATTGCAAATGCAGGGCTAACAAATGTTTCCTTAGTTCAATCTGATATTGCATCTATTGGTAGTGAAATAGGTACATTTGATTATATTATTGCTCATGGTGTATATTCTTGGGTTGATGACGGTGTCAAAGAGGCATTGTTGCACCTTATCGATGAACATTTAGCAGAGGATGGCATTGCCTATATTTCTTATAATACCTATCCAGGTTGGCATACGATGGACGAAGTACGTCAATTGATGATGTTCAGCAACCGTGATAAAGCTCAGTTTAATCACAAGGAAAAGGTACTGCATGGCAAAACGATTGGCAGTATCGTAGGTAGTCAAATTTTAAAATATGACAATCTAAAGGAACGAAATAGTAAATTCTTAGGTGCTCTTCGTTCTGTTATGCAAAAAGATGAATACTATGTTGGTCACGATCATTTAGAGCCAAACAATGACCCTGTATATTTCTATCAATTTAATGACCATTTAGGAGCGCATAATTTGGCATATCTATGCGATGCTGATTTAACTTTATCTATGGTACGTAGCTTTGATGCTGATATTGCAGATACACTAGACAAACTCGCACTTAATGACCATGTAGCTCAAGAGCAATATTTAGATTTTATGTTAGATACTACCTTTAGAAAATCTATTATATGTAAGGCTAAGCATGCAGGATCTGTAACCTACGATATGGGAAATCCTGAACTTGTAAATTCTGTACCTATGCGAACCATTATTAACAGCTTTACCTATACAATTCTCTTCAATGAAGAAGCGTTGTCTATGTTTGAAAATGATATCGTGCGCGATACATTCCAGTCCATTATTAAGGATGGCGGTCAGTTTAATATGATCGAGGCTTTAGCCATTGTGAAAGCTGCTAATGATGCTGCTAAGGGCGATGATGCAAGCTTAGAAGCCGCTGTTAATGCGTTATATGTAGCTATGGCAGAACATATTGTACGCGGTGGTCTACGTTTCTTGAAACACCCACATCCTAAAGCTTACTATATGGAGGGTCAATCCTTTGTGCCTGCAAGATTTACAAAGTTTGTGAAAGCTTTAATTGAATCTGGTACAGACATCATGTATGGGGCTACCTCTGAAAATGAAGCCGTGGAAAATCTGTCCGATGAAGATTTGATGTTTATGGAAATCCTTAATAAACCAAAGGCAAAATCTACTATTGTTAATGCGATTAAAAAGAATATCTTTGGCGGCGCACAAGCTGGTCAGGCAAAAAATCAAACCGCTATGGCTGAAGCGTTTTATGCTGAATTGACGAAACGCATGGAAACATTAGGCTATTTAGAAAATAAAATTAAATAAAGGTATTTCCTGTGTAGCATATGATAATAATATGCGATGGAGGATAGATAAAGGCTAATTCTCGGTATATAGAATTGGCCTTTATTTTTATGTTCAATATTTTCTTTTTATTTTATAAATATTACATTTTGTTATGTTAAGTTGCATAAAAGATATAGGAAAGATGAAGAAATGTATGAAAAACACATGAAGTAAACATGACTTTTATGATATACTTTGTATGAGTGATTTTGTGTACATGTAATAATATGGTCATAGTAGGCCATATTTTGTTGTTAGTTAGTATAAGTATATTGTAAAAGGAGTTTTCCATGGCATCTAAAAAGGCAGTACTAGTATATATACTAGAAATCCTACGAGATGAAACAGATGCAAATCATACATTATCTCAAGAGGAAATTCGTAGCATCTTAGCGAAGAAATATGAATTGACGGTAGATCGTAAAACTTTAGGTCGTCATCTAAATGATTTATATGAATCTGGTAATTTTAATATTGAATGTGAAGAATCTGCACTAGGTACAGATGGTTCGATTCGTCGCACCAATTTTTATATGATTCATCCCTTTGAAGAGGCTGAGTTACATTTGTTAATCGATGGCCTATTAGCGTCACGTCATATTAGTGTAAATCAGCGTAAAGATTTGATTGATAAGGTATCTGCCTTGGGAGGCCGTTATTTTAAATCCCATGGAAAACAAATTAAGAGTACTCCTGATTCTCTTGTGAGAAGTCAGGACCTATTCCTAAATATTGATCTCATTGAAAAAGCGGTGACGGAAGGGAGAAAAATTTCGTTAGTCTATTATCAGCCTAGTACAGATAATAAATTATATCCTAATCTTGATTATGCAGGTAATGAGCGAAATTATATTTTTAACCCCTACCAATTAGTATCTAGTCGAGGACTCTACTACTTGGTAGGTAACCACGATAACCATGATGATATGTCTACACTCCGTGTAGATCGAATTGGCAACATTAAGTTATTGGATATTCGCCGTAAACCGTTGCGGGATATTCAAGGCTATCACAATCAAAATACCTTTGATGTAGATAAATACATGAAGGAACATATCTATATGTTTGGTGGTGAATCAGTAACGGTAGTGTTTGAAGCAAAACGCACTATTGTTAATCAAATTCTCGATTGGTTTGATGGAAATGTAACATTTTTAAACGAGACGCCTCAAAAGGTGGAGTGTCGTGTTCATGTTAATCGGGAGGCTTTCAAATATTGGGCACTACAATATATGCAAAGTGTGAAAGTATTATCACCAGCATCATTAGTGTTCGATGTGCGTGAAGCTATTCGTGATGGATTATCACAATATGTATAAGAAGAAGGGCTGTAAGTATAACAGCCCTTTATTACGAAAAAGGAGCTATTGAGAAATCAATAGCTCCTTTTATGCGTTCTTAGAGAATATGCAATTTTTCTGCTTCTTTATAATCTTTTAATACTGGACGTGGTGGTAACTTATCGAAAATGCTGACAAGGTAAATCGCAATAGATGAGAAGATAAATCCTGGTACGATTTCATAAAGTCCAAAGAAGGCAAATTGTTTCCAAATTAGGACTGTAAGACCACCTACGACGATACCCGCAATACAACCACGGCGCGTCATGCGTTTCCAGAATAGGGAGAAGATGATAGCAGGACCAAAAGCAGCACCAAAGCCAGCCCATGCGTAAGCAACCATTGTAAGGATGAGGCTATCTGGATTTAATGCTAAGAAAATGGATATAGCCGCAACCAACAATACAACAATACGGCTTACAAGCACGAGTTCTTTGTCGGTTGCCGTTTTGTGAATGATATTAGCGTAAAAATCATTAGCAATAGCAGAGGCTGTTACTAATAGTTGAGCGGATGCAGTACTCATGATAGCTGCAAGTACAGCAGACCAGATAAGGCCAGCCATAAATGGTGAAAATAAACGTTCCGTCATAACGAGGAATATCGTCTCTGCATCTGTACCAACTAATTTTTCTGGTAACATATATACATGACCGATGAGGCCTACGAAAATAGCTGCTAATAAGGAAAGGATAACCCAAACCATAGCAATATTGGTAGATTTTTTTAGTTCCTTCGCATTGGAAATCGCCATGAAGCGAACTAGGATATGTGGCTGACCGAAGTAGCCAAGACCCCAACCAAGGGAAGAGATGATGCCGATGACAAGGGCAAACATATCACTCGTATCACCCCAGAGGTTTAATCCTTGAGGAAATTCACTTTGGATGAGTTGCATCGTATCAATAGGACCACCTAAGTACATGGCTGCCGTAATAGGTACAGCTAAGATGGCGAAGAACATCAATGCCCCTTGAATACAGTCTGTCCAAGATACGGCGAGGAAACCTCCGAGAAAGGTATAAAATACTACAATGCCTGCCGTAATAAAGAGGGAGACCGTATAGTCTAAACCGAAGATGGTATTGAATAATTTGCCTCCTGCCACAAATCCAGAGGATGTGTAGATGAGGAAGAAGATTAATATAAACAATGCGGAGATAACAGCTACCGAATGGGATTGATCGTGGAATCGATTTTTCAAATAATCCGGCAACGTCAAGCTATCGCTAGCTACCTCCGTATGGTTACGCAATCTACGGGATACGAATCGCCAGTTGGCCCAGGTGCCCAAGGTAAGTCCTACGGCAATCCATACACCGGAAATACCCGTAGTATAGGCCAGACCCGGTACCCCCATAAGCATCCAACCGCTCATGTCAGAGGCTTCGGCACTGAGTGCCGTAATCCACGGTCCTAGTTGTCTACCTCCCAATATATAGTCACCAATACTGTTCGATTTGCGATAATAGTAGACCCCGATGTACATCATCAGTCCTAAATACAAGGCAAAGGCGATTATAATCATTATGTTGTTGTGTGTCATGCCTATATAAAACCTCCTTAGGGTTGTATCATTAAGTTAAAAATATATACTTATTATTGTATCATACATTGCCATTCTATAGGATATGTAAATCATATAATTTGTTGGTAAATATTGATGATATTGTTAAAATTACTACACAGTATTATATGAAAATAATTCAAAAAACACCTCAAAAAATGATACAATAAATAGACACGATATTTCATTTTGATATGGCATATAACATTGTTAATTTTGTACACATAGGAAAGGAGGTATACCGATGGAGGCTATGAATTCTCGTGATAGAGCGTTACAACTACTGCAAACCTACTTTGGGTATACATCCTTTCGGCCTTCTCAGGAGGCTCCTGTAGAGTCTTTATTAAAGAACGAGGATGTAGTGGCCATCATGCCTACTGGGGCAGGTAAATCGATATGCTTTCAAATTCCAGCTCTTTGTAAATCGGGGCTTACCGTCGTATTCTCACCCTTAATATCTTTGATGAAAGACCAAGTTGATGGCTTGGTGGATCAAAATATACCGGCTGCCTTAATTAATAGTACATTAACGCAAACAGAATTTAATAAGACCATGTACGATGTACGTAGTGGGAATATTAAATTATTATATATTGCACCAGAGCGATTAGGTTCTAATTTTTTCTGCAATGTGTTACGCTCCATGCCTATCTCTCAAGTCATTGTTGATGAGGCGCATTGTATCTCTCAGTGGGGTCATGATTTTAGACCTTCCTATCGATTGATAGGTGATTGGTTAGCTAGTTTGCCTAAGCGTCCCGTGGTGGGGGCTTTCACAGCGACGGCTACGAAGGCAGTAGAGAATGATATTAAAACATTATTAGGTCTCGATCATGCGAATGTGTATGTTACGGGATTTGATAGGCCGAATTTATCGTTTTCCGTTGTGCGCACACCAAAGCGCATGGATTATGTAGTCGATTATGTGCGGCGTCATAGTCATGAAAATGGTATCATCTATTGTTCTACGCGTAAGGATGTAGAACGAGTCTACGATAATTTGACGCGTGCCGGAATCCAAACTGGATATTACCATGCCGGATTATCCGATGAGATGCGCAAAGATATGCAAAATAAATACGCCTTCGACCAATTACAAGTTATGGTAGCTACCAACGCATTTGGCATGGGCATCGATAAGAGTAATGTGCGTTATGTATTGCATTACCAAATGCCGCGTAATATGGAGTCCTACTATCAAGAGGCGGGCCGTGCTGGACGCGACGGCGCACCGGCGGAATGTATTCTGCTCTATAGTGGGCAAGATGTGCGCGTTCATAAGTATTTGATTGAACAAGGTCATTTGGAGCCACAGCGTGAGCAGGTAGAGCTTAGAAAACTGCAATCCATGATTGATTACTGCTTCTGTAGTACCTGCCTAAGAAAATATATGCTCGCCTATTTTGGTGAAATCGTTCCGTGGCTCGAATGCAGTAACTGCAGTTCGTGTAATACAAAAGGGGAACGTGTTAATGTCACGAAAGAAGCAAAAGCTATATTCCGTGCCATTATCGCCACCGAGGAGCGGTATGGTGCCTCTATGATTTCGTCCATCGTGCGCGGAGAACGAACGGATCGCATTACGAGGACAGGTCTTGATGCATTATCTGTGTTTGGGTATTTATCGGATGTAGGGGATAAGGAGATTAAGGGCCTTATACAACAATTTGTGGCCTCTGGATACTTGCGGAGTTCTATGGGGAAATATCCGGTCTTATCCGTCACCGCCGGTGCAGAAGAGGTGTTAGCAGGGCATAAAGAGGTAGAAGAAATTAGGCAAGAGGTCATCGTGCCATCTCGTAAAACGAAAAAATCAGCCTCTATATCTCGCTCCGAAGTACCCCGTTCTGGTTCTGGTGGGCTATTTGAACATTTACGTCAACATCGCAAACAATTGGCATCGCAACTTAGTGTGCCGCCGTATATTATATTCCCTGACACGGTGCTTATCGATTTAGCCAATATACGGCCAAAAACATTAGGTGAGTTTGGCAATATAAAGGGCGTAGGGGAAGCAAAACTAAAGAAATATGGGCTTTCATTTTTAGAGGCCATTTCACAATATAAGGGGTAATAAATTGGCGTTTCTATAACGCTATATTGAGTGATTTCTAATATGATTAGGGGGAACTATGAGCTCAGCGGATACACAATATCTCAATATTATTGAAAATATATTAGATCATGGCATATATGGTCAAAATAGAACAGGCATAGCCACATATAAATTGCCACAACAAATTATGCAGTTTGATTTACAAGAGGAATTTCCGATTTTAACTACAAAATTTGTGGCTTTCAAAACGGCTGTGAAAGAACTGTTATGGATTTGGCAAATGCAGTCCAATGATGTGCGTAAATTACAAGATATGAATGTTCATGTGTGGGATGAATGGATGCGCGAAGATGGAACTATTGGCAAGGCCTATGGATACCAAATCGCTAAATATAAACAACTGGATAATCTTATTAAAACGATTAAAGAGGATCCAGACAGTCGCCGCATGATTGTTACCTTGTGGAATATAGAGGATTTGCCTGATATGGCTTTGCAACCTTGTGCGTATGAAACATTGTGGGATGTAGGCAATGGCTATTTAAACTGCATGCTCATCCAACGCAGTGGTGATATGGGGCTTGGTGTTCCATTTAATACGGCTCAATATGCAGCGCTCTTATGTATGATTGCTCAAGTAACCGGTTTGAAGCCTGGTAAGTTTACTCATGTTATTAATAATGCACATATTTACGAAAATCATGTGGATGCATTGCGCGAGCAATTGTCTCGTCGAGATCAAGCATTGCCAGCTCCAAAAATTCGTGTAAATTCAGAGATTACTGACTTTTATGATTTCACACCGGATGATATCGTGTTAGAAGGGTATGAACATTTAGGCAAATTGGCTATGACCGTAGCTGTTTAGGGGGATACTATGTTAGCATTGATTGTAGCGGTTGCGCATCACCGCGTTATCGGCAAGGATAATTCTTTGATTTGGCATTTGCCCAATGATTTGAAATTTTTCAAGGAAAAAACGACGGGCCACGTTATTATTATGGGCCGTAAGACCTTTGAAAGCTTGCCCTTTCTATTGCCTAATCGAGAACATTGGGTGATTACAAAAAATAAAGGCTTTAATGCACCGGAAGGGGTACGTGTATTTTCTTCACCCGAGGCTGTTGCAGAGGCTGCTAAAGAGATTGATGTAGCCTATGTTATTGGGGGCGCACAAATCTACGAAGCCTTTTTACCATATGTAGATGTAATGCACATTACGGAGGTTGACCATGAATTTGAAGGAGATGCTCATTTCCCTGAATTTGATGCATCAGCTTTCACAATTACCTCTGTTGTAGAGGGCACTGTGGATGAGAAAAATACATATCCGCATCGATTTGTAACATATGAAAGAAAAGGACATAACTAATGGAATCAATGTTTGCCATTATTGCAAAGGAATTGGGTGTTAAGCCTGGTCAAGTAGAATCAGCGGTTACTCTCTTAGATGAAGGTAACACGGTGCCATTCATCGCTCGTTACAGAAAAGAAGTAACAGGTGAATTACAAGATGAACAACTGCGAACTATCGAAGAACGCATTAAATATTTGCGCAATTTAGAAGCACGGCGTCAAGAAATCATCAATGCCATTACGGAACAAGAAAAGATGACCGATGAATTGATGGCATCTTTGATGAAAGCCGTAAAATTACAAGAATTAGAGGATTTGTATTTACCATATCGACCTAAGAAACGGACACGGGCCATGATTGCCCGGGAACGAGGACTAGAGCCTTTAGCAGATATGATTTTGAATGATACGGTCACATCTGGTAATCCTCTAGATATCGCAAGAGAATATATTTCTGAAGACGTGCCTACACCGGAGGACGCCATTCAAGGTGCGTCGGATATCGTTGCAGAAATTGTCAGCGACAGTGCAGATTTTCGTGCTACTCTTCGTAAGCGTATGTGGAAGGAAGGTTTTATCCAAGCGGAACTCGTGGAAGATAATGAGCACAAGGACCAATTCCTTCAATATAATGAGTATGCCGAACCAGTTCGTCAGATGCCGTCCCATCGTATCTTGGCGGTTAATCGAGGCGAAAAATTAGGGGCTCTTAAATTGGCCCTAACCGTACCCGATGAATCTTATATTCAATACATGGTGCGTGGTATTACTAAAAATGAACAATCTATTTTTAGTGATGTGAAAGCTAGCGCTGTAGCAGATGCATACAAACGCTTGATGTTCCCTGCTCTTGAACGGGATATTCGCAATGAATTAACCGAATCTGCTGATGAACAAGCGATTAAGGTGTTTGGTGTAAATCTTAAAAATTTATTGTTACAACCACCATTGGCAGGTCATGTTATTATGGGCCTTGACCCAGGGTATCGTACAGGTTGTAAGATGGCTATTATCGATGCACAAGGCAATGTACTCGATTATGGTGCTTACTATTTAACAAATAGTGAAAAGCTAAAACAAGAAGCACAAAAGAAATTAGCGGAAAAGATTCGAAAATTCAATGTTACCTTATTGTCCATTGGTAACGGTACTGCCTCGTATGAAACAGAACAATTTGCGTCTAAGATGATTGAAGAGGAAAAATTAGATTGCCACTACATTATTACTAATGAAGCTGGCGCGTCTGTATATTCTGCATCAAAATTGGCCATTGATGAATTGCCAGATTTAGATGTAACGATTCGTGGTGCCGTATCTATTGCTCGTCGTGTACAAGATCCATTAGCAGAGTCCGTTAAAATCGATCCTAAATCTATTGGTGTTGGTCAATACCAACATGATGTTAACCAAAAACAATTAACTCATACATTGGATCAAGTTGTTGAATCTGTAGTTAACCATGTTGGGGTAGAGCTTAATACGGCATCTCCGGCGATTTTGCAACATATCGCAGGCATTTCTGGTACGGTAGCAAAAAATATTGTAGCATTCCGTCAAGAAAATGGTGGGTTTACTAGTCGTAAGCAACTATTAAAGGTGCCTCGCTTAGGTCCTGCAGCATTTACTCAGTGTGCCGGTTTCTTGCGATTAAATGGTGCTAAGAATCCATTGGATAATACATCTGTTCACCCTGAGTCCTATGAGTTGGCAGAACGTATTATTGGTGAATTAGGTTTTACATTAAAGGATTTACAAGATAAATCCCAACTTGAAGCATTACAGGTCAAATTACCATTGGTTGATGTAGATAAGATGGCGCATAAGCTTGATGCGGGTATTCCTACTGTGCGAGATATCATTGCTGCTCTTGCTAAACCAGGTCGTGACCCTCGTGAGGATTTGCCAGCACCACTTACGCGTAAACATGTGGTAAGCCTTGAAGATATCAAGGTAGGTACCGTAGTAAAAGGTACGGTGCATAATGTAGTAGACTTTGGTGCTTTTATTGACTTTGGGCTAAAGACGAATGGTTTATTACATCGCAGTGAACTATGCACGGCGAAACAACATCCTTCTGATGTACTTGCTGTAGGCGATATTATTGAAGCCGAGATCATCTCTGTAGATGTAAAGCGAAATCGTATCGGATTATCCGTCAAGTCATTGAGAAATAAAGACAAGAAAAAGGCCTAATTTTGTTAGGGTAATTCGTAAAAAATTATACATGTCAAAATTGAACATGATTAAAAGGAGTCCTTTAGGTAATAGAGGACTCCTTTTTTGTGTATACTGTTATCATAAATAGTGATAAGTATATCAATTTTGATATAGAATAAAACTATTGAGAATACAATAAAATCACTATATCGAAAATAATAAAATAGATTGAAGTATTTAGATATTGGGTGTATGATGAACTCATAGAAGATATTTAATAGTCATTATCCATTAAAGGAGGAAGTACTATGAGTTTACATATTAGAGAAAGATATGGCCTTTTAATCAATAATGAATGGGTACCTGCATCTGATGGTGCTGAATTTAATGTATATAACCCTGCTAATGGCGAGCAACTTGCTGTTTGTGCAGAAGCTACGCAGGCGGATGTTGATAAAGCTGTAGCCGCTGCAACTGAGGCTTTTAAAACGTGGAAAACAGTTTCTCAAGTCGATCGGGCAGATTATTTATTAAAGATTGCAGATGCCATTGATGCTCACAAAGAACATTTGGCACAAGTTGAGACCTATGACAATGGTAAACCAATCCGTGAAACATTAAACGTAGATATTCCACTTGGTGCAGACCATTTCCGTTACTTCGCCGGCGTGCTTCGCGCAGAAGAAGGTTCGGCACAAGTGTTTGATGAAAATACATTGAGCCTTATTATCCGTGAACCAATCGGTGTGGTTGGTCAAGTAGTACCATGGAATTTCCCATTCTTAATGGCTGCTTGGAAATTGGCACCAGCTCTTGCAGCAGGTTGTACAGTTGTTATCAAACCATCTAGTCATACATCTCTTAGCCTATTAGAACTAGGTAGCATTTTGCAAGACATCTTACCTCCAGGTGTTGTAAACATTGTAACGGGTAAAGGTTCTAAATCTGGCCAATATATCCTTGATCATCCTGGATTTAGCAAACTTGCCTTCACAGGCTCTACAGAAGTAGGTCTTGATGTATATAAAGCAGCATCTGAACGCTTGATTCCTGCTACATTGGAATTAGGTGGTAAATCAGCAAATATTTTCTTTGACGATGCGAACTGGAAACAAGCTCTTGATGGGGCAATGCTCGGTATCCTATTCAATCAAGGTCAAGTATGTTGCGCCGGTTCCCGTATCTTCGTACAAGATACAATTTATGATAAATTTGTAGCTGAACTTTCTAAATTATTTGATAAGGTAAAAGTTGGATTGCCTTGGGATGAATCTACACAACTAGGTTCCTTGATTTACGAAGCACAAGTTAAGAAAGTACTTAGCTATGTAGAACTTGCTAAGGAAGAAGGCGCTCGTGTTGTAGCTGGTGGTGAACGTATTACAGATGGCGAACTTGGCAAAGGTTGCTTCGTAAGACCGACACTCATCGTGGATGCTACAAATGATATGCGCGTAGCTCGTGAAGAAATTTTTGGTCCGGTGGCAGTAGTGATTAAATTCCATAGCGAAGACGAAGTAATTGAACAAGCTAATGATAGCCTATATGGTCTTGGTGGTGGCGTATTTACACAAAACCTTAGCCGTGCTATCCGTGTAGCTCGAGCAATCGAAACAGGTCGTATGTGGGTTAATACATATAACTCCATCCCAGCAGGCGCACCGTTCGGTGGATACAAACAATCTGGTATAGGCCGGGAAACACACAAGGTTATCCTTGAGCACTACACTCAAATGAAAAATATCATTATTAATTTGAGCGATAAACCATCTGGTTTCTACGACTTAGATTAATAAAATACAGATCTCCGATAATCCATAATAAAAGGGGGTGTAACAGAATGCGATTTTTCCGCATTCTAGTTGCAGCCCCTTTTTTGCATTATTATAATGGTTTTTATTATACTTAGTATTCCTGAGAATTGGAAAAGTGTGATTCAATAGGTAGGTATCCTTGCGGAATAAGATGGCTATGATAAGCTTTATAATAATTTTGTCTAGGTCTAAATTTAGGTGTAGGAGCTAAAGGTAAAGCAAGCTCGACTACTCAATTTGCAATTTCAGATGGTATACTAACTGTAGATGGTAAAGAAATTGATACTAAGACAGAGAATACTTATACAGAGAGGAGAATAAAAATGATGGAACTTCAAAAAAAAATTGATATATTAGATTTATGGGATGAAATGCCATATTCATTAGATATTAAAGATTTTGGTAATACAGTCATATTATTGTCAGAATCCTGTGAAATTAGATTTATTAACTGTATAGAGGTTAATATTAAAAGTGACCTTTTATTTAAGAATGAATCAATGAAATTTCATGAATATCGTAATCATGAATATGATATTCAAGATATTAGTGTCGAACCATGTGTTGTTAAAACAGATGGAACTATGACTCATAATAAGAAAAGGGTAAGTCCAGTACTAAATGGTGTTAAAGCTAAAATAGTTATGCCTGTCATGTGTATTGATTTGATTGCTGTTGATTTTATAATTTCCACAAAAGAGGATGAAGAGAATCTAATACAGTCTAAGTTTAGTTATATAGACCTTGAATAATTAAACGCATTTTATTAAATTTTTTAAGCTGTTAATTTATATAGTCTCAGGGAAAATGAAATTTTTACTATTTTATCTTTAATAGACCTCCTCCTTATGAGAATATAAAATTGGAGTCAGTTAACTATGATTTAGTTATTAACGGAAATCGTATAATGTTTGATTATCAGAGATTAGTCCATACTAAATAGAGATTCTATAAAAAATGTTGGGGTGACATTTCCTTTGAGAATTAACCCTTTAAATAATCATTTAGATTTATCAAACGTTAGCCATGATAATTCTAATATTGGGAATTCTAGTAGTGATGATGTCCCTAATATAAACGAGGATAATTCATCTAATAAAGAGGATCCACATAATAGTGGACCATCTATATCTGGACCAGTAATTGTGGGGTTAGCTAATGAAGTAAATAAGAAGAGAAATATTATAGCTCAAAAAGTCTCACAATTAAAGAATTCCTTGCCGAAATCAAAAAGTGAAGTCAAGGAAAATGGTAATACAGGAACGGGTTTTTCAGAGAATACAATTAATGTAGATGAATTAGAAAAAACTTTTAAAAATCGTAAATATGAAGAAATGGATTTCAATGATTTTAAGAGATTAAGTTCTCAATATTTAAAACCAAAAGGATGGTCTGCAGAAGCTCATAATGATAGATTACATGTAAGGGATAAGAATGGTATTATGCGGTTACGGGTTGATCTATCTGATAAGCATACATCTTATAATCATTTACATATGTATGATAAGAATGGTAAACCATTAGACAGTAACTGGAAACCTGTTGGACGTCGTGACCCTGAATCACATATAAGAATTAAAGAGGATAAAAATGATGGAACTTCAAAAAAGAATTGATATATTAGATTTATGGGATGAAATGCCATATTCATTAGATATTAAAGACTTTGGTAATACAGTCATATTATTGTCAGAATCCTGTGAAATTAGATTTATTAACTGTATAGAGATTCATATTAAAAGTGACCTTTTGGTTAAGAATAAATCAATGAAATTTCATGAATATCGTAATCATGAATATGATATTCAAGATATTAGTGTTGAACCATGTGTTGTTAAAACAGATGGAGAGATGACTCATAATAAGAAATGGGTAAGTCCAGTACTAAATGGTGTTAAAGCTAAAATAGTTATGCCTGTAATGTGTATTGATTTGATTGCTGTTGATTTTATAATCTCCACAAAAGAGGATGAAGAGAATCTAATACAGTCTAAGTTTAGTTATATAGACCTTGAATAATTAAACGTATTATCATTAACAGTGCCACTACCAACACGTATTGTCCTATAATTTGAATTTAATAACTTCTTTACATCAGTTCCTGCATGGATAAAGTAATTAATTAATACTTTCTTACTACGATATTTTAATGGATACACAGAAGTAACTACGTTTACAGAAGGTCTTGACCTTAATTTCCCAATAAGTGGTAAGGTGTCAAGAATATGGTTAACAGATTCTAATGGATATACTTTACTGTTATTGGTGTTGAAGCCAGTGCACATATATCTGTAAATCGAACTGTGGTTAAATTTGTAGGATATCAAAATCAACTTTAGAAAGGATAAGAAATAATGTTTGTTAATCCATGGCAGTTCTGTGTAGCAATCGTTCTAATGATTTTTGGGACATATTTTATTACATATCGTTTTTGGTGTCGTCGAAAAGGTATTTCTGTAGAGATTTTGTCAGTTAAGCCTAGAATTATTAAAGAACTTCCTAATTTTACAGTTATTTATGGATATGATGTTAAGTATCTATTAAATGGTGTAGAATATACAGCTCAAAGCCTTGAGTTTTACATTACAGTATTGGTTCCTGGGCCGATGATCCCTTATAGTACAACGGGGAAATTACTGCATAATGGAAAGGTAAGTCTTGATAAGGTAAAAACAAATATGACATATGGCGTTGTATTATGGGTGTTTTCCATTATTTTCTTAGCTGAGTTATATTGATAGTTCTTTAACTATTGAAATAGAGGAGTGTTTATCTGAAATGGATAAACACTCCTCTATTGTGCATTTAAGCATCTTTAATTATTAATTGGTCAACTGTAAATAAGTCTTATATTATATCTATATTTATACGTGTATAGTTAATTATTATGAATCGTGTTTTTTTAAATTTAAGCCTCTAGTATGTGTCTTAATACTGGTAAAGTTAATAATGATGTTACATTAAATAGACTGTTAATACTATATATGTATTGCATGTTGTTATCATCTTAATTATAGTATTGGTGATACAATCAAAATTGTATATTCGTATATCATCATTTATATAGGTGAGACCTTCTTTATGCATAATAATAGTATTCTATAAGTGATAGTAAACCGTATGTTATAATTTTGATATATAGAAGTTATTTTGAGAGGGTACCTATGAATTTAAAGCGAGTATTTAAATGGATTGCTTGTATTGTTGCTGCTATGATATTAATTTACATTACTATACTGGTAGTCATAATATTTTTTTTGTTTGCTGGTGGTAGTGATTTTCAAAGAGGTTCAATCTATTTAAGCGAATTGCAGAATAGCGGATTATATTATAGTGATGAAGAACATAAGATTGCTGATGATGTAGTGGCTGTTCACGAGGTGAATAATAAACTCTATTACATAACTTTATCCGGTATTGGCATCTTTGATGAAAATGTAAGTTTTTTAGATCGTTGGAATAAAAATATAAATAGTTATAATACTTTTATTCCAAGAAAAGATGCTAAAGTGACGCAATTTAATATAAGTCTTGATGAGTTATATCCCAATATTTCTAGTCTTGATGAAAGTGATAGAGAAATATGGAATGAAATATTCTTTGATAGTGAGAAACGATATACTGGTTTACAAAGTGGATATCCTATACAGCTACCTTTTTATGTATCGTATAGAAAAGAAAGTCTGATTAAGCATAATGATATTGTAGATCTTTCTACAGGGACTATTATTGGTGAGTATGGGAGTGAGCATATTTTAAGAAATAATGCTTATTATAATTTTGAATTTGGAAAATTGACTAAAATTGATTTCTCTCAGAAAGCTATATATAGCTATTATTCTGACAATCTTGATATAGGTCGGTTTGATAAGAATAATTCAGGTTTTGAGAGAAATGAAACTTATGCACGTAATGAGTTAAATAAAGTGAGAATGAAAGATTTAGAGGTATTACCTAATTTATTGAATCAACGGTTCATAGTACTTAATTCATTTAATGAGTTTTCTGATTTTGATAAAGATACCTTTGAAGCATTGGCTATTAATGCAGTTAAGAACCGGAAGGCATTACAGTTGGGACCATTAGAGAATCAAACACTTCGTCAATATCTAAGTGAATAGAATAAGTGGTTAATGAGTACAATTGAAAGGGCACCAATATTTGAATTGGTGCCCTTTCGAGTTATTCAGGGTTATAGGACAAAAAGTGTGTGTGACTAATCCCAATAAGTTGGAAAATCTGTAGACATATGTAGCTCATTCCAAACAGGAGCATCACCCCATTGAGGGATTGAACGATCTATTTGGCAATAATCA
>OIER01000145.1_pt1 | contig 73771 bp, 77 predicted proteins | sample 1581801 | NCBI WGS metagenome assembly OIER01 (sample SAMN03281006, study PRJEB24777) | human gut metagenome | isolation source: fecal sample PR165 from 1 month old male Malay infant, vaginally delivered... | reverse complement strand
ATATTAAACGCGCCGCCTGTGTCCCTTTCACCCGCATAATTTTACTATATTACCAGCTATTTTTACTAATCGCAAGCATTATTTTTACTTTTTATCGCCCATATCGCGATTTTTTTACTTTTCTTGCGCGTTCAGCCAATATCGGAGCCTTTTCCAATCCTACTATGGCCGTTTTCTGCGCTCAGGTCAACAATTATTTTTACTTTTCTCGCTTTTTTTTACTTTTCTCGTCGTCGTCATGGTGGAACCCGCTTTCCCGCTCTTCATGGTCTCAATATGCCTGATATTTTTACTAAACGCAAGCCCCTTAATCGCCTATTTCGTAAAATTATTTTCAGTTATTTTTACTTTTTATGTTGACCGCCTGCGGCCTCAAGCCTATAGTCTTCACATGGCGCTGATGCCTAACGAAAGGTCCGCAAATGTTCCAGACGTTCCAGTTCTGCCGCGCAACCGGCCGACGCCTCAAGGCTTCCTTCGCCCGTATCCTCGCAAAGCTCAAACCCAACGGCTCTACCAAAATCGCCCTCGAAATCTCCATCCCCCTCTTCCTCAAAATCACCGTCGAACACACCTTCAAATCAGCCACAAGGAAACGATGAGATGACAAAATGCCTAAACAGCGCCGGGGTAGAAATGCCCCGGTTCTACGTCGCCACATATGGCGATCTTGGCCTTGAGATCGAGTTCTACTTTGATCCGCTCAGATATGGTCGCGATATCCGCAAGGCCGAGCGCGAGCACGCCAACCAGAAGCTGGATACGTACACCTACGGCACGATCCCCTCGATGCCCGCAGCATCACCGAAAGGACGCTGATATGAAGAAGCGATACACTGTGGTGGAAAACGCAGGCTACGAGCGCGAATGCGACGTGCACACGGCTGAGAGCTACGGAGCGGCGATCAAGTGGCGTGACGAATACTACGAGACGGACGAGATCGAAAGCTTGCACGTGGAAATCGCCTGCGAGCTGCCGGACGGCACTCGAACATACGAATTCTAACCGGAGATCGAATGCACATGGTGACTGTAGCCAAAATTATCGCCGATGCTCTCAACGTTCCCACACGAAACGACAAGGCCCTGTTTGGCGCGGTGCGCGCCCTCGGCCTGACAATCAGTAAGCGGGAGGGCGAATATCGCATCTCTCGCCCCAACCTTTCGCGTGAAAGGGCAGAGGCAATCGCATACTACACTCAAGACCGGGAAGACGCATGGGGTACAGCAGAAGAGATGGCGCGGGACGCTGGTACGCTTGGCAGCTAGGCCCCGATGACCTGGCTGTGCCCTTATTGTCTTCCGCTGCTCTCTTGGTTTCCGCTAGGCGCATGGGTCGCCTTTTGTGCCACCTCGCATAGCTCCTGCTCCGGTCCCTGCAATCTGGTCTCGCAACGCTCCTGCGCCTGAAATGGTTGAGAGCGTTTCACTTCGCTCTTTTGAGCCATCGCAGGCATTGCCAAAAAGAGGCTGGCGCTTATTGCTGCAAAAACGACGTTCATCTTGGTTCCCTCGATATCCTGCAAAGACTGGTAACGTTTGGGCGTGCCAAATCCAATGAACGAACGATTCCGATTTTCAAGCCGCTGCCGACTGCAATGGCCTCACTTCCGGCTGATCCCGCGCTTCGGCCTTGGACAGTTCGTAGTTCAACTGCAAATTCATCCAAAACCGTGCGGTGCTGACGCCAGCACGTTCAAGCCGGATCGCCAGATCAGGACTAATGCCAGCCTTCCCGTTGATGATCCGAGAGAGCGTAGACCGGGCAATTCCAAGGCGCTGCGCCGCGTCAGTCACCTCAATGCCGAGAGGCACCAAAACATCCTCGCGAAGCAGCTCGCCCGGATGGGGATGGTTCTTCATCACTGTATGTCTCCTTCAATGATAATCCACGTAATCGACCAACTCCACGTCAGCTCCGACAAACCGGAAAGTAACCCTCCAGTTGCCATTTACCCATATCGACCAATGCCCCTTCAGCGTCCCTTTCAAGGGGTGTAGCTTGTAGGCTGGTTGGTTCAGTTCGGCAGGCGATGCCGCTGCATTTAAGGCAGCAAGGATACGGGACAGCTTCGGCGCATGAGCAGCTTGAACCCCACGGGCAGAGCCGGTTTTGTAAAGGGTCTCAAGCCCCTTGTGTCGAAAGCCGATTATCATACTCCTATGTAGCATGTGACGCTACGCGCTACAAGGGCATAATCGGGCTTTGCTCCCTCAATTTAATAAAATAAACAGTCGTTATTTTTACTTTTTATGTTGCCGACCATATATTTTTATTTTATTCTGCCTCCATAGTCATCCAAGGAGATCGCAAATGGCAACCTACCGTCTCGGATCAAGCCCCGCCGTTCACACGCCCGGAATCGTCGCATGGGCGATTAATGGATATCATTTCGAAGACGACAGGCCCCAACTGCGCAAGGTCATCGTGGAAACCTACAATCTGCCGGAAATCGCGGCCGATCAGCTCCTTAGCAAAAAGGTGCCGTACACTATCGAAGGTGAAACGGTGGTTTTCACAGTCAGCGATGAAAGCGAACCGCAGTGAGCGGCTTCATGAAGCCTTCGCCAATGATCACCGCACATCAAGGAAATGAGAAAGTTCAATGAACGCGAAGAAGACCGACGCCGACGAACAGCAGCGTGCAAAGACCGGCCGTCGCCCGGTGGTCAAGGATGCCATTGCAACATTTGTTGCAAACCTGACAGCCGACGCCGATGATTACGCCGACCTTTGGGAAAAGGAATGGGAGACGTTTGCGGACAAGTCCGTATCGACGCGCAACATCTATGCCTCGCGCTACCGCAATGCAATTCGTGAAGCCTACGGTGACAATCACCCGGCGCTGCACTTCGTTAAGGTCCTCGACCGCTCTGACGATCCACTCCGCACGGTTGAATCTCGCGGCGCTGGCGGGCGCAAGGCGACCCGCGCCGATAGTATTGATCTGTTTGGCACAGCAGCTCAAACGCTCAAAGAAGAGCACGATCGTTCGCTCGCAGAGGGCAAGACCGAAAAGCAGGCCAGCGCCGTCTATAAGCGCGGCCTCGGGAAGCTCTGGAAGTCGGAGCTGGACGAAATGCTGCAAACCCTCAAGAGCAACACCGTTCTGACGACAACCGCCGCCTATCGCAACGAGCTTCGCAGACGCGGACTGGATGATGAACTAACGCTTTCCATCGTCAGACCACCCGAAGATGCCCAAAAGGCCCGATCCATCCAATATCGAGATGCAATTGTTGAGCAACACCGCGACTTGGTGCCTATGCCACACTGGCAGGATATCCTAGATCGCGCAAAGGAGCTTATTCCGGCCACAGACGCCTCTTGGAGCGCCTTGGAACAAGCAGCTCGTGAAACGGCCTCTGATATATCGAGAACACGCGCCGTCGAGATCGGCGTGGCTCTCGGTATCCTGACCGGCCGTCGCCCTTTCGAAATCTTCTGCCAAGGCGTCTTCTCGCCCCTGCCGATTATGGCAGACCCGACCACGAACACAGAACATACCCGTGGCCGTGGCTACGAGACGTGGCGCGTCCTATTCTCCGGACAGGCAAAGACTCGTGGAAACGAGGGGACGCAATTCGACCAGTCGTTTCCGATCCCCGTGCTGACAAAAGCGCGAGATGTCATTTTTGCTTGGATGGTGCTCCGCTACAGTGAAAGTGGCCAGATATGGCGCGAGATGACGAGCGACGAATTCAAAGCAGACTTGCTGCGCGCTCCGAACCCCAAGTGCATCCTTCCCGCCGTCCGTGACGAAATCCTCGAAAAACTCTGGCCAAAAGTCTCGCTCGAAGACACGCCGAACGTGATCGAAGCCAAGAAAATCAAGGCGCATAACGTTCGCGCACTGTACGCGGAAATCGCGGACCAGTTTTTCCGGCCTAAGTCGAAGACGAAAGCCGCATTCTTCGCAGAAGCGCTCGGCCACACTGAGAAGGATATCGAAACGGCCTCTTCCTACATGAAATACTACCTCCCCGATCAAAAAGATGCCGGCGCGACACGCCGGGTAAAAAAACAGTTGGCGAAAAAGATCGAGGCAGCAGCCGAAGAGCGCGAAGCTGAGGACAATTGAAGGGAGCAAGAATTGCATATCAGAGCTGGAATCGCTGCTCTCGCAGCACTCACCACCTCATTACCCGCAACAGCACAGGATCAATGGCCGATCTGCACTACGGGCAAGCGGATAACCTGCATCGTCGATGGAGACACGTTCTGGCGGGACGGCATTAAGTACCGGATCGTCGGTTATGACGCACCAGAAGCTGGCGAAGGCGCTCGTTGCGGTCAGGAGCGAGCGCTTGCGGATCGCGCTACCCAACAGCTTCAGCGTCTCATGAGCACGCCCGGCATCCAATACCGAGATCAAGGCGAAGATCGCTATGGCCGCGTGTTGACGCAGGTGATGACGCAGCATGGAGACATTGCAGACCAGATGATCAAGCTCGGCCTCGGCCATGCCTATCGCGGAGGATACCGTGATCGAAACCAATGGTGTCAGTCGTAAACCGGAGATCCATCAATGCGATTGCACACAGCCCTCGAACACCTGAAATCCGGCCACTACCGCTCAATGGAGCCATGGAAGGCCAATGAGATCGATGAGATGGCCCGGCATGTTGAGGCGTGCGCCGCCAGCGCCGCCGAATTTACCTTCAGCTTTCTCGATGCAGACCCCAAAGACGATACCCTCCAAACATTCATAGACTTTGCCAACGAGCTATGGGACGCGGAAGTTGCTCCTATCCCTCACGATGTTTTTTGGGTCTCGTGGGTGCAGAAGGTGCTCGATGAGCACGTCCATATGGCGGCTCTCTGTGAGAAAAATATGAGCCCTATCGATGGAAAGCTCGTCTCGCTTTCCGTGCGCGTCATGTTCGAAAATCATCGCCGCAATGGCTTGGTCTTCCTGAATCAAGTCGGACAGAGAGTTTGCGGCGATCACAAGCACGTCCTTGTCAGCCACGCCGACAACGATTCGACGCAACTGCTCGTGGACACGGGCTTTGGTGTGTCAGCGGCGCTGATCGGCGCCCTTGCCACTCCGCAAGCCATCCGCCGGGAAGAGCCTGCCCCGGCGCGCTTGAACAAGCAGCGCTTGCAGAAGAAAAAGCCGCCTATTGGCCCAATGATCGTGATCGATGTTCGCGCCAGCCAACAGGCATCACAAAACCGGAAGGGAGAGGGCGGCTGGACCGTCAAACCACACTGGCGAAGAGGTCATATTCGCCATCTGGCTGATGGCCGCATGATCCCCATCCCGCCTTGCTGCGTCAATATGGAAACAGGCATTCCCATCAAGCCCGAATATGTTGTGAAGGTCTGATCCCATGCCTTCGGATCATGTAGATGAACCGACGCTTGACGAGTTTACGATCCCGCACGTCGCCTTCGCGGCCGCTGAGCACTATGCCGTCTTTCCTACCGCCGAGAAGCACGAGCTGATCCAAACTCTCAAGCGCGATGTTGAAGCGCGCTTCGCACGAGAACGTGAAAATGTCGCCGGACATGCGGCGGCTTTGAAAGCAATTGAAGACGCGGATGCCCGTGGTCTTCTGGAAGTGATCTACGGGCAAGGAGACTAGAAATGGAGACAGGCGAGAACTTTACGGCGCTGAACTATAGCGCCCATGCGATTGAGAGCATGAAAGAGGTCGTACAGCGTCTCCCCCCGCATTTTGTTCAGTCCATCAACGCGATCCGCATCGTCAGCGATATGCTTCGCAGATCAGTGAAATTTATCCTGCCCAACTGCGCAGAGCTGCTTGATCCGCTGCACGTATCGCAAGCGCACATAGACCTCCTGAAGCTCCCCTTCCCGCTCGTTGCTTTCGAAGCTCCTTGGCAGAAAACCGATGCAAAGGACGCGGGTTATCTCGATCACTACAAGTCAACCCGTCGCATTGCCCTTTGTTGGGAGCCAGGTGCAACGCCGCCGCAACTGGCGCATCTCAACGTCATCCTAGATCGCTTTCCGCAGGGAGGCGTCTTTATCCTTCCTATTTCATGGCTGGATGTCATCGAGACGTGGAATGTAGGTATCGGCGGGGCTTTCGTTCCCTACGAGAACAGCTTGGCAGCAGTCGATCAGGCTCAAGTCAGCCCTTTGAGCGCCCGCGCGATGGAAGCCCTTAACAGCGCCGGTTTGCTGCCCAAAAAGCCGCAGCAGTTTGCAGCAGAGCCGTTCATTCTTCAGCCGGAGCATTTCGAAGCGGTCATTGCGAGAAGCGACCGTGAAACCGGATTCGCGAACATAATGAACGACACGAGGGATGAAGGTATGGCCGTGGTTCAAGCGTGTGCAGTCCTCAACTGCGAAAACGTAGCGACGGCGGATATTGAAGCCCCTGCCAAACTGAACAAGGCGCGGATTGCCAAGGGGAAGCAGCCTTTCTTTTCTTATAAGGTTCTGGCGCTGGCCGCTGATCGTCCGTCCCCCGGTAATACCGGCAGCGCAAGTGGAACACACGCCAGCCCCCGTCTTCATCTTCGCCGGGGCCACCTTCGTCGTCTACCTGAAAAGACCGTGTGGGTAAGAGCTGCCATGGTTGGTGCAGCCAGTGAGAGCGGCGTCGTCTCCAAGGAGTATCGGCTCGTCAAAACCCGAAACAAGGAAACCTGAGCGGTTCCGACCCAACCCTGTCTGATCGGCTATCGGCGGATTCGAGGGCCTTTTTGTGCCTTGCAAGGAAGCGGGAGAGAATCAAGGTGCAGGGGTTATCTCCCTGCGGCTCAAACCTTGGAGATACAAAATGAGCACATCTATCGAAGCAAGCTTTCACGCCCTTATCGTCCTCACTGTCGCTTTTATGGCCGGATTTCCATCAATCGGTCTCGGCGGTGCATTCGTCATGTGGATCGTTTACAAGGTTGCCGCCGACTGGCTGGACGACTGGTGCTCGCGCGAACGCTGGCTACCTTGAAACCAGAAGGGGCGCTCATGCGCCCCTTTCCCGCTTTTCCTTCGACAACAAAAAATGATATGACTTCGTTGTGAAACAAACAACGGAAGTGATGGATGGAAGACGGCGAACAAGAACCACTGACGATCTACCGTCTCTCGAAAATCATATTCGTCGGGCCGGTGCTGATTGCTGGCCTCGGAACAGCGGCTCTCTGGTACGTCTGGACCTCTGACCTCTACCTTATGCACAATCTTGGCCCGATGGTGCTCGGGTTATCTCTTTACGAGAGCTTTTACCCCACGATCTTCCTTGTCTGCCGAATTGCGACCGCCATCATTGCCATGGGCTTTGCAACACAAGTGCTCGTGTGCCTCATCAGGTACATGACAACAGAGCTTAGAGTTTTCAGTAACCGCGTGCTCTGGCGAACCGGTTTCATCAGCCGAGATATGTTCACGACCTCTGTTCGAGAGATCATAGGCGTTCAGCTTACGCAATCCGTTCTCGGCCGGATACTCGGCTTCGGCTCGATATCGATCAGTACGCGAGGGGACGATCAGATCGTAGCTGACCTGATCAGCGGAGCGCCGCAGGCATCACGAACGATTATGGCACTCAAGAACAACGCCGAATAGGACGGCCATCCGGTCATTGCTCTTCGTCGGCTAGAGCCTTCACCAGTGAGAGAACCTTTCGTCTGATACCCCCATCGGGTATTTGCGCGAACGCACGATTCAAGGCTAGACCTTCGGAAGTGCCAACGAACTGAGTAAGAAGTTCAGACTCCCCGGAGCTTTCAGCCACATCATGGCTTTGCCCATCTTCAAAGAAATACGAAACCGGCACCCCTAGAATGCGGGCCATATCCGACAGTCGGCTTGCGCCGACCCGGTTTGTGCCCTTCTCGTACTTCTGGACCTGTTGAAATGTGATCCCAAGCGCTGTTCCTAGAGCCGTCTGGCTCATGCCAGTAAGTCGCCTGCGCAGCCGGATTTTATTGCCCACATCGATGTCAATCTGGTTCGGCTGTTTAGGATGAACGCCCATCTGTTTCCCCTGCTGATGTCATGAAGCTTTACGCCTGCGCGCGGGCTTCGATTTTCCCTTAGCCTTCCCGTTCTTGGAAATGAAGGCGCTCGCCACATCGCTTGTGACATTATCCGGCCATCCGGCAGGGGGCTGTAGCCCATTTTGCTCGATCAAGGTCGCGATGAACTCACGCTGCTTGTCGCTGGCAAGTCGAGGCGGCGCGGCGGCAAGGGCCTCATCAATCCACACCGAGAGAGCTTTTGCAGACGCCATAACCTCTTCCGGCAGAGATAAGCCATTCTCTTCCGCGATCCGCTTTGCAAACGCTGCCTGCTTCTCAGAAGGCGTATCCGACCGCTCGATGACTGCTCCCGGCTTGCCGTTGTCGTTTTCACAAATGACAGGGCATCCATCGCGATAGCCCGAACAACCGAAAAAGCTCCGCGACTTACCCGTCACAAGTCGCAGCGCCTTGCCGCACTTAGGACATGGGTGGGCAGGCTTCACGCTCGCGAGCTTCCCAAGCTCAACATCGAGGCGCTGATCAAGATCAGCGATCACATCGACATAGCGTTCTCTGCCTTCCGCTATGAGATCGAGGCGTTTTTCGAGGTCTTTGGTGAAGTCGTATTCGGCGAAGTCAAAACGGCCGACGAGGTTTCCGACGATGGCCCGGCCGCTCTGTGTCGGGACGAGATACCGTTTTTCCACCACAACATATTTCTTGTTGCAGATATTCGATACGATAGCCGCAAAGGTCGATGGCCTACCGATGCCCATCTGCTCAAGTTTGCGGATCAAGCTGGTTTCGGTGTAGCGCCGGGGCGGCTTTGTCGCCTTGCGCAAAATCTTGCCTCCCGTCGCTGTCACGGAAGTACCTGGCTGTAGCATCGGGACGCGCCCGTTGGTCGACTCGTCCTCATCTTCGTCATCGCTCTTTTCATCCGCAGCAACGATCCTCCACCCTTGCTTAACCAGCTCGGCGCTGCGAGCACGGAAATGGAAGCGCTCGCCACCGGCATCGGCCGTGAGATCGAGCGTCACTGTTTTGTAGACGGCATCTGCGAGCTGCGAGGCAACGGCGCGCTGCCAAATCAGCTTGTATAGCGCTTTTTGCTTGTCATCCTCCCCCGCCTCACGATCCTCAACATGAGTTGGTCGAATAGCCTCATGAGCCTCCTGTGCTCCTTCAGGCAGCGGCCAGCGTCGTTTTTTTTCCGAAAGCTGCCATCCCTGCCCCTCAGCATAGGCACCGATAGCCGCAATCCCGTCATCTGAGAGGTTCGGATTGTCTGTCCGGTGGTAGGTAATCAAACCGGCTTCGAAAAGGCTCTGTGCAAGCTTCTGTGTCAGGGCTGGAGGGTATCCAAGGGTGGCTCCCGCCGCCTGCAAGAGCGCGGAGGTCGTAAACGGTGCGGGTGGTCCCTTGGCAACGGGCTTCTCGGCCGCTGCCGTCACCGTGAAGCGGCGGCAAGCCGCAGCTCGCTCGGCCAAACTCTGATCGAGGATGTATTCGTCATCGCCCTGCAGAAAGGATTTGGTCTGCCACTCGGCGGTCCACGAGCCGTTCTCAAACTCCGCTAACGCCGAAAAATGGTCTGTCACCTTGAAGCGGTCTATCTCATTCTGCCGTTCGACAACGAGGCGGACTGCGGGCGACTGGCAACGACCGGCTGTCAGGGACTGCCCCGCTGCCGTCGATATCGGAAAGGACACTCGGTAGCCGATCAACCGATCCGCTGCTCTGCGTGCCTCCTGTGCCGCGACAAGCCGCCGATCAATCGGGCGAGGCGCGGCGAGTGCCGCCTTTATACCGGTCTCGGTTATCTCGTTGAATGTGACCCGCTGATACCGCTCGATGCGCAAGTAACGCTTCAGATGCTCGGAAATCGCCTCCCCCTCACGATCCGGGTCCGTTGCAAGATAAATGGCATCGGCCTCGGCGACCAATGGCTTCAACCGGCTGATGACAGATCGGCCGCGCTCGGATGCTACATAGGTGAGCTGGTATGTTTGCGGTTCAACGGCCATCTGGTCCGTTGGAAGATCTACAATATGGCCCATGCTGGCCTCTACTCGCCAATCGGAACCAAGCAGCGATCCAATTTTCTTAGCCTTGGTAGGGCTTTCGACAATCATGAGTTTCACTGCACCCTCCTGATAGCAAATCGCTGAAACATTTGATAACGTTTCCGCTAATGAAATCATTGTCAATGATCGAGTGGGAAAAGGGAAAATGGCACCAAGGGATCAGAAGAGCGTCGGATGGCTGGAAATCGGCACGGCGCTGTTTTTCTGTCTGGCGATCCTAACTGTAGTATGGGTGATTTTCCGCGCGCCAGTAGGAATGCTCTATCGCGCGGCTCGCACTGCTGAAACCGGCACGCTTTGGAAACTGACCGCGTGGGGCGACTATTTCGCCTACACGCCGGGCAAGGACCTGAGTATCCAGTCGATCTTTCTGTCGTCCCTTCCCTTCGGCGTGGTGTGCGCCGGGATCATAGTTCTGGTCGGCCTCTTTATGAGAGCGAAGGTCGAGAGCAAGCACATCATTACCTATCTGCGGCCGAAGAAGGATGCAGAGTATGCAATGAGCCACAAGGAGCTGATGCAGCGCTTCGCGCCGTTCTATCCTCATTGCGAGTTCTTCCTGAAATTCCCCATGCACAGATATTCGGCCAGCTCCGGCCCTGCGTCTCAGCCGATGTCAGCACTTGAGCTGCTGATCGACAGCGGCGCTATCGTCGCTGATAAATTCAAGGTTCCTGAGAACGACGAAGAACAGACCTCCCCCAAGCCGGAAGAAGCCGACGAGGACCGAAAGGCAGGTGAACGGGCAATCAATCGCAGCGCTCTGCGAAAGGCCCTAGAGAAGCCCTTTGGGCCGCACAACCCGTTTCTAAATGTGAACCTTCGTAATGACGCCGCTGTAAGGGCTGCGATAGATGAATTGCCATGGTACGCGACCGTGATCCTGTACTCGGCCCTTGTGCGCGTGAATGCGCTTCACGACAGCGACATCAAGCTCTCAAGTGTCTTGGATGCGAGCGAAGAGTTCCTTCGAGATGTCTGGCGCGACATCAACCGTGAAAAGACCAAGCTTGGCGACAGTCTTGTGATCGGGCCATACGACTACCCTGATCCCGATAAAAAGGCCGGGAAGCCTAAGAAAAAGAAAGCAAAGGGTGCTGATATCGGCACCGGCATCGAGCAGCCATCCAACATGATAATCCTGTCGGAACATCTGGCAAAGGTCGGCCCCAATTTCAAAACAACGAAGCGGGCGAAAGAAGAGCTGGCAAAGATCATCGTGAAGCCCGCCACCGGGATCGATCCGAAGCGCCCGGTCGATGTGATAGACAGGATCGTGCAGCGGCACGGATACGTATTTGGCGTCTTGGCATCGTCGCTTACTGACGGCAAGGATGGTACACTTAAAGCCGCTCGATCTGCCGGGGTCATGGCACCAAACACGTTCCTCTGGCTGCGGTTTGCCGACAGAAGCATGTGGCGTTTTCTAAACTATGTCGGCATGCAAACCCCCTGCCCGGAAGCGGCTGGAATGTACGATCACTGGCAGACAGAGCTTGTTCTGAAGACCGGCCGCACACGGCCTGAGATTGCGGAAAGCACGATAACGGCCATCGTCCAAGAAGCCAGAAAACAGTCGCCTGACGCGCTTACAATGCGCGATTTTGATGAGCTGGTAGCGAAGGTACGAAACCAGACCAACACGGTCGATGAGATGATTATCAAGTCGTCCGAAATGTGGAACGACGACAACGCACAAGTGCCAGAGCTGGTGCCGGATCGGTAGGGATTACGATGACGAGATCGGATAAATCACAAGCCTCATGGGGCACATATTGCCGTAGCTACCTCGTAACACTCGGCGGTCTATTGGGTGGCGGCGCGAGCGTGTTCCTTGTCGCGCACTACACGGAATCTCTCGTGCTTCCGTGGCAAATCACCCTGCTACTCTCCACTTTCCTGCTAGGTGGAATCATGCTCGCTCTCGCTGGCCTCTTCGGTACGGCAGCGCAGATGGAGAGGCTTGCGGATTCGACCTCAGATTATGAGCTGGTGGGAAGGATCGCGATTGTCGCTCATCCCGTCTATCTGATGCTGCGACCGATCTATGAGCGGCGTTAGCGCCGGGCGTCAGCGCTGGCGGCAATAACGCATTACCACATCACCGACGCTGCCCTGCTCGTCAAGCTGGACATCATGGATGGTGATCGAGATGTAGTTGCTGTCGTGCTGCTCGATGAAACCTTTACGGCCAACCACGCTGTACTCGTGTTCTGCCTTGATCGAAAAAGGCGTGCGCCCTCCCTCAGTCCGGCCGAATTCAACGACCCCGGTAACATCTGAGCCTTCTTCATCTGTCTCCATGCGATGGGGCGTGATGGTCAGATTTGCCGCTGCACTCTCGTCGGGATCGTACTCGTCTGACCGCAAGAAAGCCTCACAGCCTTCATTGTTCTTTGGATCAGGCTCTTCCCCCTCGGCGGTTATCACCCGCAGCCAGTGCCCAACGTATCCATCCGCAAAAGCAATTTCGGGAGACGCGACCAACGCGCCCCCCGAGAAAACTAACGCGATCACGAAACCGCGGATCATCACTGCTGCCCGATCTCTGTTCGCGACATCAACAGGAGCATATGTGCGAGAGCACTATCGGTTCGACCTTCAAGGTTCTGCGCCAGCGAAGCTGCTGCGCGAAGCTCAAGGGCATTCTGCCGGGTCATATTTATCGCCAGCGAGCGCAAATCCTTGTCGGCGTTTGCCGCCGCGCTGCCTCCGCTGGTCATGTAAGTCCCCTCGCCTCCTGCCATCGCGGCAGAATTGTCGCTGTCGCCAGAACTGGTCGGTGTCTCGGCAACATCTTGGCCCGGCGTGCAGGTATTGGGGAGCGACTGGCTGCGACCGGCGCGAACAGCAGCCATGCCGACGACAGGCACGCGCTCTTTCAAGTAGCGCTCTGGATTCACATAATACCACGTATTCGGGGATGCCGACGACAATGCATCCGAGGTGGCATAGCCGTTCGGATCGCGTTTGCCGCCGCCTACGGGAAACACGCAATCGTCAGTGCTCGATCCCGGCACGCATTTGCTCGCTTTGACGGCACTTGCTGGAACTTGCACCTCGAAATGGAGGTGCGGTTTTCCTGCCGACTGATTGTCGCCGATCTTGGCGATTTCTTCCCCGGCGCTCACGTCTTTCGGGTCAGGCCGCGAATATGAGTGCAGATAGAGCGTTCGGAACTGACTGCCTGTCACTTTGACGCCCATCGAACCGACGCTCAGTTTGCCGTCATGGGCAGCAAATAGAGGCTGATTAGTGGAAGCTTGGCCCTGCGCTCCCTGCGGATAGATGTCCGATCCGCGATGCCAGCCGTTACCAGAACCCGCGCCGGGGCGATTCCAGGCACCGTACTCACTGAAGACAACAGGACTCTGAACGGGATGGGCTGACAAGCAGGAGCCGCCCCCACCTGCCGCGACCTCATCCCCGCTGCACGTCTCATTGACCTGATTTTCAGCAACATAGGTGCCCGCGCACGTTCCATTGCCGTCCACTGCTCTGCCAGTGCAGGAACCGCCGCTTGTGAGCCAATCTTTGAGGCCCCCCGCTCCGACAAGGTGACTGCCGGCGATCAAGCCGCCACGGGTGACAGTGACCCCGTTTATCGTCTGACCAATGTACTGCTGGTAATTCCCGAGATAGGTGAGGTTCCGGTTTCCGTATTCCAGAAATGCGGCGTCCTGCGCCGACGGCGTATTCAGATAGTCCTCTAGCGAGTTGATGCCATTCTTACCGGTCCAAGTGCCGTCGCCGCGCATATACCCGACATCGATCAAAGCGGATCGGCCCATCTGATAAGCACCATAGTAACCGTTCCCGGTGTTGGTGCTATAGTTCCCGCTGCCCTCGCTCTGCCGTATGTTGTTGAGCATCGAGCCGCAATTTGTTGCGGTGGGCTGCGGGTTTCTGGCCGCATGGGCAAACATGGTGCCCGCGAGAAAGATCGTCGCGGCCGTGAACAGGATGCGCGAGGATCTGATCATGGAAGCTCCACCTGTTTGCCGCAAATCGAAAGCTTGTCGTCAGTCACATCGACCGTATTCCGGTCTTGGCAAGCGTTGATGCGCTCACTTGTCGCCAGCACCTTGAAGTCAGGCGAAACACGCTGGACGTACCATGAGCAAGAATTGGCGCCGCACAGAGGCGATCCCATCATCGAGACAAGGTAAGTGTTACCCTTCGCCTCAAAAGAGGCATACATGAACTCGTAATTCGCGCCCATAACCTCTTGGATATCGTTCTTCCACAAGCGGTTCATAATCGAAGCAACGACATTCTTCGGATCGTTGATCTCGGCCGGGTTAAAAAGCTCTGTGAACGTCAACGGTGCCGCCATGGTGGCGGTAGACGAGAGCGCCGTGGCGACCGAAACAGCAGTAATTATGGCCGTTCGCTTCAACTGCATGAGTTTTCCTCTCCTTGCTCAAGCGCGCGAGTGCTACTCCTACTCGCACAAGGCGCAGACGAAGATTCCAGCGCCCTTGACTGGAAACTGTTTTGCCAGAAGAAAGGCGACATGACAATGTTTCCGTATCGAGATACATTGTCGAATGAAACTCGAAACAGGTCACGGACAAGGTATGTTTTCACGAATTCTCTTCACGATAACGCTACCGATCCTGTGCGGAGCGCTACCGCAGATGGCCGCAGCTCAGGACGCGCGCGCACCAGACCCTGTGATTACTAGGCCGGGCGGCGAAGGCAACGTGTCTCGCTATGAATTTGCGCCAGAAGACCAGCCGACGCTTCAATACAAAGCACCGCCTGCGGGAGCTGACACCGATCTGTTCGGCAACGAGGTCGATATTCTTCGCGATCAGGTCCGCGAGCTGGAGAACGCATTGATGGAGGTTCGGGCGGAGAACCGGAAGCTAAAAGCGTACAACGAAACACTTCTGAAGGAATTGGGGAAAGCGGATTAAAAGATGACCGATCTCACCGAAATCATAATCAATCTCTTCAAAGCCAACTCAATCCTTCTCTCCATTATGATCCTGTCGATCACGATCTTTGGGGTCATCGTGGGCGGCATGGGACTTTTAGAAGGCTACCAGTACACCAGCGGCAATAGCCGTTTCTCGACGCGTCAGGCGACGTTTACCGGCGCGATCATGAAGCTAGCCCTCGGCAGCGCAGCGGCGATGGGCGCAGTTATTTTCTACCGCTTGGCTGGCACCTTTTCACTCGCCGAAGATGCGACCACGAGCAATGTTCTCGATTATGCGCAATCTGGCTCGATCACGGGCACGTACTGCCAGCAGTTCCAATACTCCGTAACTCTGATCTGGATGATCATCGGCACGGTGGCGCTTTTCAACGCCGCCCGTTCGGCATATCGCAAATCCAATGGCGAGATGGTGCCATGGAGCACACCGGTCTACTATCTGATCGGGGGAATTATGTGCTATTTCGTCAACGGCATCACTGCAATGATCGCGAACACTATCGGCCTTGAAGTCGGACTCGACAACATGTGCAAGGCTTTCGGTATGGCCGGGGCTTAATCGTCTGTTGCGAGGACCGCAAGCAAGGCTGCGGTCCTCGCGTCGATCCGCCACTAGAGAGCTGGCGGATTCCCATCTTCATCCACCCCTGCCCTTTCCAGAACCCATTCAAGCGTCTCGTCGTAGGGCATGCGCAATGTCTTGGAAAGCTCCACGAACCGGTTGTGGGTTGCCAGACGCACCCGCATGTTCAGAGGCTGAACGATCCCTTTGCTTTTGCGCTTGCTGGCGATCTTGAGCGGCTGCTGTCGGATCGTACCTTCCTGCGTTTCTACAATTCGCTCGACTTCCTTGGCGGTCGGCAGATCGTCGCTTACAGGGGTCGGCTTCATGCTGGCAGCAAGGCTAAGCTTGTTTCTCACATCGGCCGGGTTTGGATCGATATGACGGTTCCCAAATCCGAGAGGTTTGCTGCTCATGCGGCTTTCTCCTGCTTGTTGATGATGTATTCGACCAGCTCGGCCGCGAGAAGGTCGGCATTTGTTATCGCCTTATCGACACCGTTGTACTCGTCGCGATTTAGCTCTGCGAGTGGAACGCCTTCCAGCATCATGGCCTTGTAAGCAGACCGCTCGTGGAGGTGGGTTGTGAAGGAAGGCACATCGTTCCCTTGAATTTCAGCCATGATTTTGCGCTCCACGCGCGAAATCATATTCGGTACGGTCCTCGACCAGAGAATTCGCTTATCGACCGTCCGACCTAGCGTCTCTTCGTCGCTCGTAATCAATGCGAAGGAGTCTGCGGCTTTTCGTGCGTCTTCTGGACTAGGCTGCATCGGGATAATCATGAGATCGGCCCTGCTCACGACAGGGGTTCTCATATCGGACGTGAAACCCGCCATATCAACGAACACAAACGCGCTCTTGGCTGAGGCATCTTTGATAGCTTTGTGAATGCCGGTGCTCGATGTCTGCTCAATGACTTCAATGGTCGATGTCGTCGCCTGCTCACGCCAGTTAGCGATCGATCGCTGAGGGTCAGTATCGATAACCGTCACTGAGGCATTCTGTCGTGCCAACGAATCCGCCAGCACGAGCAGGGCCGTGCTTTTGGTTGATCCACCTTTCGAATTAAATGCTGCAATAACGGGCATATAAGCGCTCCTTTTGGATTGTAGCGTGAGCACGCACGCAAACTCATTCAAATGCGTTCGGTATCTTTCATATACATTATCAATCTTTAACGTTCTGTAAACAGCTTTTGCAAGCGTTCGCGTGCGGTCTCGTTCTTTCGCTTGCTGTTGCGTTCTTGCGCGTTCTTTTGCTTGCACGTGCATGAACGCATTTGCGTTTACTTGCGTTCTAATGCACGCAGCCTGATCGCGAGCGGGAACCGCGCTCCCACATTGCGCCGTAGGTGACGGGAGCGATCTATCAAGGCTGCGAAACTACCAACAGCCAGGAAAAAACAAACCCCGCATTTGCCCGTACAGAGCGAAATGCGAGGTTCAATGGGGAAACTAACGTCAGAGGGGCGAAACGCCTCCCTACGAAGCTCTGTGGCCGTTTTCAGCCTTCATCATCGTCGTGGCCTTTGCTAACGCGCCTCTTATCCCACACCCGATGTTTCAGGACGACGCCACGCCGCGTGTCTTGGACCTTCTTGGTCCAAAGCAAATATTCATCTGGCAGGCCAAACAGCCTGCGATAATCGTCGGCCGTAATCTCATAGCCGACGAGACTGCGCGTCAGGATCTGAAACTGGGAGCCATCAAGCAAGCTGGTGATGTGATCGCTGGTAGTCGCGGTATCGACATCTCTCACGGGCAGAAGGCGAGGGCGGCTGTCGAGGTCATCCAGTTCATCGATCACGGTGAGAAAATCTTTGGTGTAATCTCGGAGCTGAGTGAGCTTGACGATGTACTGAGTGAGCGTGTCGTGCGCTTTGCGCCGGGCGGCGGTATCGAAATTTTGGAGTTCATCTGCACGAGGCGGGGTATGGTCCAGCTCGGCAATCAATGACTGCTCCTGACGCATAAGCTCCGACAACTCACCGATGTACTCACGCTGCTTCTCGATGACTGCTCGTAAACGCGTTCGCAATCGCCTCTCAGTGGGACGATGGCTACCGCGCTTCTGCGTCTTCCGCGTCATTGGTACACCTCCCCACGCGGCAGAACTTCATTTCTCATTGTCGGGATAGACTCCTGTAGGTATGCCGTGACAATCAAAGCTTAGTGATTTGTCAGATTGTCACAATTAAATAAAATGGCTGGTGCCCTCGTGTACAGCGTTATCCTTTCGCATTTTATTATTTCTCTACCCCCACCTTATTATTGTTCCATTTAGGATTGTTTTTTAAATATATTTGCTAATTCTGCTTGTATGAACTCCCCAAGTGGAGCTTTTTCCTCATAAAATCGGTTCTCAGCGACCTGCCAAGCGCGGTAGCGCATAGCGAAGCAGCCCATGAAAAGCGGCATCGAAAGCAGAAAGGCCGCAAACATCATTAGGCCCGATCCGACCCAGCCGCTATAAAGCACTGCGGCTGACAAAACCGCGCAAGCAATCACAAACAGAATGGTCGCCGATCTAATAAAATAGGCTCTACGAGCCTCGGGAGCATAATGGACGACAGGCCCATTGATGTCCGCAAGCTCACGTAATGTAATCTCCAGTCCGCAATCTGGATCGGAGCATCGTCTAGCGTTGGGCCGTCCCGAAATCGGCACAAGAACGCCGCTACGGCCTTCACGCTTGCAGTCAGGACAATCAGGTCGATCAGCGCTGAAGGCCGAGACCGTCATCTTCAACGCGTTGCGGTGAGAATCTTTAATAGGGCGGGGGATCACCCTGCCGGGCCAACGCAAAAAGCCCCTCTTATCTGCAACCGGGGGCGTATCATCAGCATCGGTAGTCTGAGCCACCTTGCGGCGTCGGAAGATTTTCATTGTTAGACCAGCTCGCTACTTGTTGTGGTTCACTGAAGCTGGATGTGCGGGAACCATTCCTCGAATAACTCGACCCGATCCAACTGATCTGCCGGGACAGTAAGCCTCAACCGCTCGCCGTTGTTACCAATTACAAGCACAAGACCATCACCGGACAAGGAAAGAGAGCACCAATCGCCGTCTCCGTTAAGGAATTCCGTTGATACAGAAAGATCACCCGAATCTACTGTGAATGTATAGCCGCCCCGAGCGACTTCACCGTCTGAAGAACCCCATAGCCTAAAGAGGCTTTTTATTGCAGGGTGAGCCAGCGATTCTGCGACATCCATTGAAAATGCGAAGGGCAAGGCTTCCCATGCAGCGACGGGCAGGCTCGTTGGCTTATAAGCCATTTCTGAAACGTCAGGCATGGGTGTACGCTCCCTATTATCGCTCAAGGACAGAGTAATCGAATCGTGAACTGATATCAAGACCGCCATATTACCACGGCGTACACCGCATGATATCACGTGCTATCACCTCATATCGCCTTACATCGCTATCATGCGCGTGCTAACGGTTGGTAGCATTATATAGATGCACAGCGCGCAATGATCTGATTTAATGAAATGCGTCGTAGATTTCGACATCCCATATCTTAATCATTCGCAGGATATCACTTTCCATTGCACGGTATTGATTGTAACATTAAGCGTCCGCTCCAGATGCGGCGACATAGGTTGGGGAAGGGGAGATAATGGCTCCGCGAAGAGCATCGAAAGCTGGATCGGGCGAGGCGATAGCCGAACGCCCCATCATTGACATGCATACGTTGCGCCTTCCCCGAGAAGAGGCGGCACGAGTTGAGACTTTTAAAAAACTCCACCGGCTTCCAACAGGCGACCTTTACGTGTTCCTGATGAACATCACCGGCATCAACGAAGATGGATCAAACAGGGTCCTCGTTGACTACGCCCGTTTCGATTCAGACGATGACGTGAGGCCGACGATAGATAATTCCTCCATGCGTCTGCCACGCGACCAGTCTGACCGCATGAAAAACTTCAAGAAAAATCACCGCTTGTCTGTCGGCGAAATGCTGATCTTCATGATGGACAACGCCAAGATTGCCGCCGATGGAAACACTCGGCTGCTCATCGATTATGAAACCTTGACGCTAATTGAGAAATAATCACCTTACCGAACCGCTCATGAAGCAGATCGCGAGCGGGAACCGCGCTCCCAAATTGCGCCGTAGGTGACGGGAGCGATCCAAATCGGATCACAGCCTTACCAGATCAAATGTACTCGTATTGCAAACCGGGATCGGTGATGACACCCGGCGTGACAATTCTCCCGACAATAAACAGTCTACCAAGCGGCTTATGATCACGTTGATCATCGCGAACACGCCTCATTGTTCGCCTGAAAGACGCCCCATTCAGACGCGCCGTAAGGAACGCGCCCTGCTCGTCAACAGCAATAGAAACTTCAAGGTCCGGTTGTGGTAGATGCTTGTCACGAATAGCACAGTCATCGAACATATCGATTGAAACTGGAATACGGATCAAAACCCCCTTAGCGGGCACCGTAAGGCGGTCGGCAGGGAAGCTGGCGCGCTTAGGCGCACGATGAACAGCGCCATCGTTGGCGTTGGCTGCGCCCCGGCGATCCATGCCGCCACGCGGAAAATGATCAATCATCGAAACTTCAGCCAGGTCGCGCACATCACACCTCATTCTACTCGCTGAGAGAATATACCGGATGTTTGTCTTCATTGGGATGAACCCGGCCTTCATCCTTCAAAAATTTGATCGCAGCCCGGCATCGAGCACCCGCACTTTCACGAGAGATGCTGAAGAGGTCTTGGAACGTAGCTGTGAAAACAGACATTCTGGCCCCTTTGACCTCTCCATCACGAAGGAGGGTCAATATCAAATCAGCATCGCGCTTCATCTGTGAATTGCTGCGCCTTCCACCTGCATCGTCAGCAAGCTTGCGTGCAAAAATCTCTTTTGCCTTCTTCGCGTCGTAGCTGAGATTATCATCCCGTTCCGACCTAACGCGTTTTGTCGTCATCTAAGCCTCACAAAAATAGAGCCTAGAAGTTATCAAAGACAGCAAATAATGCAATACGAGACGGCTTGATTTATGGTTTGAACCCCGATGTCTGTGAGGGTGTTGCGCGAACTTTCGCCGTGCTCATTTCATTATTCGTAGTCTGGTTGGAAGCGCCATTATCAGAAGCTTTCGGTTGAGCAATATTCACGGACTGATTAACGGCTTTAGCAATTGAACCGGCCAACTTAGCAAGAGACCTTTTATCGACATTCTCAACGCTTACAGCGGACGGTTTAACCGGGAGACCAACACGCCCTTTCCTACGGTTTCCGTAGGATGTGTGTGCAGTTACTGCGCTACGGTGTCCCATAGCTGCCGCAACCTCACCACCTTGATAATCCAATGTATTTTTCGCGTTAGCTGCAAACTGGTGTCTGGCGTCGTAAATTCGCGTTTTCATCTCCTTGGGAGTGATCAGTTTCATCTTTCTTAGTTCTGCCTTTGCTCCACGTAGGGCGCGGCGAACATGCGTTCCAATGTCATCCCACTCAACGCCATTCAAGGCAGTAATAACCCTATCAATGGCCGAACGCTGCTCGAACGTAATCACGTCATCTAGCAGGAATAGCTCTCTTTTCTCACCATTACCGGAAACGCCCGGCCGATACTTTGCGTTCGGAACTGTCAAGACATCATCAACAAGGCTTGCATCCTTCCATTCAACCGGTCTCAAGCCTGTTGCGATACCGGCTTCAATCATATCTGCGGCAAGAAGCTGGAAGCGTCCACGATTTCCATTTCGAAGGACATGGATCAAATCCTGTTCTAACTGTGGCCCAACGCCTTTTGGCAGCTTTAGCTTCGGCTTTACGGCTGGCTTTTTCTCACGAAAAAGGCGCGTAAATCGCTCAGCTTCCTCATGACCAATCTCGCTTGTAATCCACCACTTTATCGCCGCTCTGATGAAGCGCCAACTCGCATCAGTTAGATAAGGATCATCTGCCGTGGCGACCACCACATAATTCTCGGGGGTCGGCTCCAAACCACAACGAGCCAGTTCTGCATTCCAACGGGTCGCAGCCCTTCGATATGCCTTCTCCGTTCTCAATGATGGCAAAACAACATCCCCTACGTTTACGGACCACTGATATCATCAGATGTATTGCAGCATATCCCTGCCATCAAGTGATATCACGTGCTATCAGGTGATGGCTTCCCGATGGCCTCGGCATCAAGCGAATTGGTGCTTTTCATTTCATCCTCTAGCTGGCATAAAAGGACATTGAATTTGATTTGTAGAAGGTTGTGAACATGCTTGGAAAGTCAATTGCTGTGATTGTTGTCGCCGCCACTCTCGCCGGTTGCCAGACAACATCAAATGAGCCAACTGACGCCTATGTAAAGCGGACGCTGGAGAACAACGCTACCACCATGGCTCCACGGGTCTCGGCCTCTGCTGACGTAAACACAGCGGCTGCTCCAAATTCATAAATATTAGCATGGCAGTAACCGCTCGAAATTGCGCCGTCGATATTGGTTCGGTTTGGGTCAAGGCTATGGCGACGGTTCCCGGTGGGACACGTCTGGTTCAGTTTCCAACACGTCTAGGATTGGGGACTCGCGTCTCGGGTCCTCGCGATAAGCCTCCCCAAGTTGTCACTTACGGTGATGCGGTTGTCAGGGTAGGGGACCGTTCAGATCGGACAGGCTTCGTTGAATCTGAGTTGCCGAAGGCCCTCTCGGATACTCACTCATCGGCGGTAATGATCGCCGCAGCTTATGACCGCTTGGGGATAGCTGGCTCATCAGTCCTAATGGTCGGGTCAGGTGTTGCCCCATCTAGCGATGAAGCGGCATATCTACGTTCTTCTCTTTCGAACTGCCGCTTGTCGAATGGTAGCGCGTTGTTGGTCTCAAAGTTGGGTGTAATGGGTTCGGCTGAAGCGGTGTTGGCTGATTTCTCGCTGGATCAATTTGCAGGGATTTCACCTCGTGGGGGCAAAGAGGAAAAGGGACGTTTTGCCGTTGTAGATTTTGGCTCAAAGGAGTGGCGGATCGCACTGGTTTCTGATGGAGCTGAAGGCGATGAGGTCGAGTTTCGTAAGGTCGATATCGAGACGGCCATGTTCGTTGAAAAGCGCACCTGCGAGATCATTGAGACGAGGTTGAACGTCTCGGTAAATGGGGTCGCTGAGATATTCGAAACCGGCGTTTGCTACGCCAAGCGAGGCAAGCGCGATATCACTATGCATATTGCGCAAGCTCGTCGCGAAGCGTGGCGGGAGTTTGGGCCAATTCTAATTGCTGAGATCGGTCGCCACGGTGCATCAACGATTTATGGGGCTGGCGGGAATGCAACGGTCCTGAAAGAAGCCTCATCGGGAATAAAGGACATTGATTTCAAGATTGCGAAGCAATGTGAAGTTAGTATAGTAAGGGGGCTGCTCAAAAGCGCTCGTCGTTGGGGAGAGCAGGGGTGATTTACAAATGGATGATGAGACATCAGGAGAAGCCGGGATCGTGCTCCCCCTGACGATATTGGAAGAGAAGCTATCCGCTCATCTTCTATCTCTACCGGTTGAGAAACGTGCGGCAGCGATAGCGCGGTTTGCTCGAATCGGGTTTGAGAAAAAGAGCATTGCAACTGCCAAGCGAGGCTTGGGCGATCCACCGGGGAATGTTGCCTTGGTTGATTTTCTAGGAGGCACTATCAGATGGTTCGCATGAACGGCGCTTTTGCGGCGGCAATATTGATGACAGGGGTTTCCCTAGCGCATGCGCAAGAGGACACTCTGCCGGTACGACAGAATGTGTATCCCAATCAGGTGACTGCCTATCCCGGCGGATATCAGCCCCCGGTTGCTTATCCTAATATGTATCCTATGGGTTATCCCGGTTATCCGGCAGTTGGTTATCCCGGCGTTTATCCCGGCGTTTATCCCGGTGGTTATCCCGGCGCATATCCGGGCCAGCAACAGGGCGTTATGCTGAACCAGCCGGGGATGGCTGGCCAGAGCGTCATCCGCGATCCTGCGTCCGGTCAGATGCTGCAAGCACCTACAGGAGCAGGGTCGAATGTGGTTGTCGATCCTTCAGTTTATATGCGTGGTCAAACGCCTGATAGACGTGGACCACAAGTCCCGCCCGGTTCCGGTCTCGGGGGGCAGGGTCCCGCCCGAAAAGAGATGGTCAGGAAGACTGCTCGCACTGCCGGTATCAGAGACGGTTATGCGCAGGAGGCTCAGCGGATTAACGCCTCCCTCAATAAGATGGCGGGCTGGTTGGACCGCACCTATCCTTTTCCCTCACTTATGATCAACGATCATATTGTCCCGCCAGTTGTCGTGCTCACGAACAGCCGCGTTGAAAAGAATGGTCCTCAGATTCTTGAGTTAACGCTTGGAAGGTTTGAAATCGTCACTCCTGCGCGAGTGACAGCGCAGGCTCCTTCATGGCGCACGTACCTGTTCATGCAGTCCGATCCTGAGAATGGCATCGACCTGCGTCCTCATTCTAAAGAGGACAGCACAGCTTGGCAAAGCGGGTACAAGGAAGGCCAGTCAATTGGAATTGCCGAGGCTCGGTCTTATTTTGAAGAAGCTGAACGGCGCATGCGGCGTGATTACGAGGGAATGGCCCGTTACCATGATCTGGCATCCCGAGGCGCAATTTCGATGCCTATCGCTTCTCAAAAGAGCAAGGCTCTTCAGATCAGCCGTGACGGCCGCGTAGCGCTTCGCGGAAGTAAGACGATCAAGATCGTCGTCTCGCCGACATTCCGAGGCAAGGCCGGTGTGGATGCGTTCCCTGTGGGGTCTGCTGATGTGACGATGCGCAACGTGCCGGTGCCAATCGCGAAGGGCAAATGATGGACCAGCAGTATGCGCAGGTGATTGGCCTATGGTCGGGTAAACGCGATCTGTCGCAAAGCTTTCGCATGACTGAGACTGGCGAGGATGTTATGCGCATCCTCTGCTACGCTGCGCGAAATGGCTGTCAGGATGTCATTTTCCAGACTGGCTCCCCAATCTTGATGAACAAGCTCGGCTCGCTGATCGCTCTGACCGAGTGGACATACGACACTACGGACTTCATGCGGGCTGCAAAACACATCAGCGGCTCGGGTGGTGATGTCGAGACGCGGCTTGCCGGGGCGCGGTCATTCAATAAGCGGATCGACGCTCGTGATTTCGGGGATCGCGATGAGCATGGCGAGCCTAAAGTCTACCGTTTTCGAGCGAACGTGACCGCTTGCGCTTTCGGGGCCTCGCTCGGGGGGCAAATGGTGCTGCGCTATATTCCCGAACATCCGCCCACCGTTCGAGACATCCAGCTTGAGGAAGACATTATCGCGGAATCGACGCCTGAGATGGGGTCTGTAATTTTGTCTGGCCCGACCGGATCGGGGAAGACGACAACGTTTGCAGGGCTTCTTCGGCGAGTGATGGAAGAAGAAACGCCCATTGAAGGCAACATCGTTACGCTTGAGCAGCCTATTGAGTTCACGTTTGATTCAATTCAGTCTCACCGCTGCGTAATAGCGCAATCAGAAATCCCGACGCATTTCAGCAGTTTTGAAATGGGGATTGAAGAAGCGATGCGCCGCGTGCCGCGACTGATCGTGGTTGGCGAGCAGCGCGACTATCAGACAATGGCCGCAGCCCAAGAGGCGGCGAACACGGGGCACGCGGTCTATACCACGGTTCACTCAAACACTGCGGCTTTGGCGATCCAGCGTATTGTTGGCAAATTTCCGCGTGAAATGCAGAGCCAAGCATTCGAGATGGCGGTGGCGACAACTCATATGATCGTCAGCCAGGTACTGGTGAGAGATACCAAAGGAGGTCGTGTCTGCCTGCGGGAGTGGGTGGTACTCAATGACGACGCGCGGCAGGAACTTACGAAAGTTGGTTTTCTCGGCTCTCGTGCCTTTCTCTACGACCTCATGTCGCGCGGCGGATCAGGCAAGCCGATGAAGACGACTGTCGCGGAACAGTTTAAATCCGGCAATATCTCGGAAGAGGCTGCAATACTGGCGCTCAAGCGCTACGGCTATAGCAGCTCAGAGCGGATACTTTGACAGATGCTGGATCGTCGCTCATTCCTCGTAGGGGCGTTTTCGAGCGCGTGGGCCGTGGGGGCGACAGCCTTTGCGGCCGAAGAGGGTGCGGTCGATAAGAAGGACAGGATACCGTTCGCGCCGTCGGCTGATGATGCCGAGGATCGGGCATTCACAAAAGAAGTCGAGAAGGCTGCGCCCGAAACAGATCCTCGCACTTCTGGTTTTGGGTCACTACAGCTCTACCGTGAGGCAACGGGTGAGAGCATCGCGGCTAGATACCGGTTCAACGGCGAGCTGGACCGTCGCGCGGTCGCGGAATTATCGTGGTTCTGGCGAGATGTGAAGGATGACGATAAGGCGCTCTGGATCGAGCCGTCGCTGTTCGACTTCGTGTCGTCGGTTCAGTCAACGATGGCGATGATCCATGGTTCGATGCTGCCTTTTATCCTCACAAGCGGTTATCGCACGCCCCGGCATAATGCGGCCATAGAAACTGCGGCTAGAAACTCTCTTCATATGGGTGGGCTTGCCGCTGACCTGAAAGTGCCGGGATATCCGCCTCGATCACTGGCTATCGCGGCGATGACTTTTAAAGGCGGCGGTGTAGGGGTGTATTCCCGCTTCACACATTTGGATGTCGGGCAAATCCGCTGCTGGCCCTATTCATGCAACCAGTTCATAGGAGATCGGAATGGCTGATGAAGAGCGGGTAAGTTTTTCCGGTGATGGGTGGCGCTGGACGGGCGAGCCGATCAATGGGGTTTTAGGGCTTCATGGTTCAGTGATGCTGCTTATCCCCTCGGGGATCGCGACGGGGATGGTGTGGCAGTTCACAAAGCTACCCCTCCTTTGGCCATTCGTCATTTTTTGGGTCGTCTACATCGCGCTCGCGGCCTATGCGTCCCGTAAAGGTTATACGCCTCGTGACATGATCGAGCGGCAAGTGATCATGAAACTGTTCCAAGGTAGGTACAAGGTTTGAGCGCACCAGATCAACGTACTGAGTTCACAGTCTCGCAGCTAACGCGATTCGTTGTCGAAGGTGCGTTTGCGGATGTTGTGGCTACCCGATTAGCAAAATGTCCCAACCCGTTCGATGTGCAACGTGAGCTGTATGAAGCCGTCATCGAGCGCGCGGCCTCTAAGATCGGATCGGATGCCGCTGCGCTTCTTGGTGAAGCGATGGCTGCACCCGAATTTCCAGATTTTGCATCGGGCTTGTGGCTGGAAGACGGCTTCATAATGCCGATTGTCTTGGGGCACTCAGAACATGTCGGGAAAATAATCGGGATGCTGCCGACCGAAAGACCGTTATTTTCCGTGGACTTAAAACGAGGTGGCTGGTTCGACGTGCGTTTTTCAAAAGCCACGATCTTTGCGACGGAAGAAGCGCGAAAGGCCACTGCCTTAGCTTACGGTCAGGTGGTCGCCCATTCGACACGAGAGATTTTTTCCGACAGAGATGCATTGTCAATTGGCCTCGACAATGCATGGAAACTAGCTGCTCTGTAGGGTTTCGGCGTGTCCGTCCTCGTCGGTGATTCGACAGTGTTTTTGAGTCCGGCTTGACAATCAATTTGATTGCTGTCTGTTATTTCGCAGTGAGTGCTGGCGAGTCTGTCAGACGGTGATTTAGTTGGTTGGAGAAGAGCATGGCCGAACGTGCTAAGAAATTTGCTGGTCCAAAATTGCCTGCCACCCTCGGCAACGTCGCTCTCAGTGTGAGCGAATACACCTCAAAAGACGGTGTAACGTCCGTTAAGGGCACTCAACTTCAAAATGGCGAAGAGCTGACCGTCCAACTCATGTCACCAGCGCGAGCGGCGAACATGATGAAGGGCCGCAATGATGTTGATGATCGTGAGCGGGTGCGTCTATGGGAAGATCGCTTTGCCAATCGAAGAGAGCTATCCGAGTTCGCCGATAGGACAAACGATCAAGGCGTGAAGCCGGGCGGAGTAATCTTGCTCAACAATACCCGGCTCGATTTCAGTGATCGCCAGTATTACGCGCAAGCAGCATATGGCTTTGTTAGCGATCCCGAGTTTCAGGCAGCAATGTCGGGTACGGTGTCACTCTCGAAATTTTCCGATGGCTCGATGCGGCTACAGGTTTACCAGCCAGACAAGGCGGTGTTGCTGTCACCTTCCTCAAAGGATGAGGCTCAACGCGCTGTCAAAGAGGCTTTCGACGTTCGGTCGCCGGTTGGTTCTGGCGTTATGGCTCGAACCGTGATCGTGACGATTTCAGAGAAAAATGAAGAAGGCGAGGCGCAGAGCAAGGCGTTCTACATGCGGAGCGCAAGCTTTGAGGCTGACCTCGGGAATGGCGTGCAGTTCCAATTGTCGAACGGTTTTGGTGACACGCTGAAACGTAGCCAGCTCGATAGCAACTCAGCGGCGGCAGCGGCAGCAATTGCGGCGGCGACTGGCGTTTCGGCGCAGATCGTCATCGACCGGATGTCCGAAGCCGCTCCCGAGGACAGCGCAGCGGTTCAACGGATTTATGATGTGGTGAAGTCCGGAGAGGCATCGGTTGCCCTTACACCGGGCTTTACGGTGCCAATCGTACGGAAGTCGATGGATAATCTGCTGAAGCGGCCAGAGTTGTTTCATTCGGGTTCCTTCGCCGGGGCGATAGCAATAGCCATTCGCGGTGCAGACGGCGGGGCTTTAGAGCGTCCGGCCGCGTATGCAGTTACGAGCTATTCTGCACTGCCAAAGTCCGCGCCAGAGGTCACGCCGACGCCTGCGAAGGAAGCGATTAGAGCGCATGAAAGGTTGCTGTCGGCTGGAGGAGAAAAGCCTTCCTCTTCGCTTCAAAGTCGCCCGCCCGCGCGTTTTGCCTCGCCGGGTCGCGACTTCTAGGGCCGGGGCTAAGGTATGCCTTCCGTTCCACTCCCCATTCTTTCTGTCGATGGCATCGGAGCCGCGTATATACCGCGTGCTTCTCGCATGCACGGCAATGCAGGCGATCTTTTGATTGCGACGACCGATGATGTGCGGGCAACCGGCGTGCGGGGCGGTCTGAAGTATTGCAATGTGCCCGTTCTCAATACGGTTACGAGGGGCGAAGCCACGATTTTCGTCGTAAGACCGCCCGGCGATCTCGATCCAAGCGACTTGTGGGTTGCTTGCGGCCTTCCGATCAGGCGGCTTTGGGACGATGATTTCAACGTCGATGTTGCCGACCGCGCGCTCTTGTCCAAGCGTTTTCACGAGTGCATGAGCGGCACCGGCATGGGTGATATGGTCACTCCGCGCCAGATCGGCCTTAACCTCGCCGGTTCAAAGGTATTTGAAACCATCGGGGGCCGAGTAGCAGTCAACAAAGCGAATGAGGCCCACTACGAGTACGACCGCTTCAGCAACGGTCGTGAAAAAGGCGAGCATCGTGATCGGTTCCTACGCGCGATTCGAACAACTGAGCTGGCAGGGTGCGCGGCCGGTGTAGCACTGGCTATCGTGCAAGGTGATAGCTTTGACCGGGGATCGATAGCCCGGTTGCACAAGGATATAGTTGTCGATGACGCGTCTCCTTTCCTTAGCGTTTTCGCCTTTCAGGAGGAAATTGAAGCCGCATTGGCGGTCCAAGCTGCAAACCTCGTGCGCAGCGGTGGGGCTTTCCGTGAAGTCGCCAGAGAGCTGACTGATAGGTCTGCCGCTCATGGCGAACGAAATGCGCAACGGCTGCGTTTGCAGCAATATTCAACGCCTCTTACGATCTCGGCTGTCGCACAGGATATATTGCGCATCCGCGAGGGAGAATTGGTGCTTGAGCCAACGGCCGGAAACGGAACGCTGGCGCTCGGCGCTGCGGCGGCCGGAGCACGTATAGAAGGCTTTGAGCTGGACAAGGCACGCGCAGAACGTGGCACAAGAGTGCTGAAGGATGCGGGCGCACCGTTTGTAAATATCAGGCCGCGAGCTTTCGAAGTGAACGCTGAAGGTGGATTTGGAGGAATGGCGTTTGACGCCGTTCTGGCAAACCCACCCTTTGAGGCGATCAAGGCACAGAATGTGGCTGATAGAGAGGGCCGCACGCTCTCCATCTCACGCCTTGACCATCGGATCGTCTATGACGCGTTGAACCAGGTGCGAGCGGACAGTGGTCGCTCGTTCCTAGTTCTACCGGGTGAGATGATGGGCGAAGGCAAGCTTGAGGGAGCGACACGCTTCTTCAACAACTATCTCCATGCGACCTTCGAGGTTGCTGGCGCTGCCATGCTCGACGGAAGGCTCTATCGGAAATCCGGCGCTGAGTTCCCTGTGATCGTCTATGCCCTTGGCCCCCGGCTTGAAAACCCGCTCTCCGCTGAGAGAGCGAAAAAAATCCCCGATGAGCTGCCATATCTCCATACCACTGATCAGCTATTCGCGTGGGGCGATGCTGCACGTTTGGCCATGGACGAGATTATGGCTCGGCGCTCGGCGCCAGACACCCGGGTTGCTAGAACGTTCGTAGCTCCCGACTTTGACGACGCTGATATCACGACAGATGAGACGCCCAACGGTGATGTGCCGGCGGCTCTGGTCCCGGCAGTTCCCCCGGTCGGTCCAGGTGTCGAGGAACCGGTGTTCGAGGCGGTCAGTGAAGACGAACTTGAGATGTCGGAGGACGAGGCCGAGTTCGTGGTTTCGCCTGATGTGCTGGTCGATGACTTGGTTGTTGAGAATGATCCGTTCCAAGTCACGTATGAGTCCGCCTCCCTTGTTGGTGGCCCTGTTCTCAAGATTCAAAAAGCGCTGGCAGAACCGGTCGCACTTGCCCTCACGGAGCTGGAGCGCGTTCGCGGGCCGGTAGATAATTTTGTTGCAGACAGCCTTGGCGTTGAGGTCAGCGAGTTGGGAGGCTTGCTGCATGCTGGACAGGTCGATGGTGTAGGGCTTGCGCTTCATAAAGCGCTGCGGGCAGAATCCATTATTGTCGGAGATCTGATGGGCGTTGGGAAAGGCCGTCAGCTCGCGGCGCTCGCCCGTGCGGCCTTCAAAGAGGATCGGCCGGTGTTGTTCTTCACCGATAATGCCTCGTTATTCACGGATTTTGTAGCGCGCGATCTGGCCACGGTAATGCGGAAGCCAGCCAATGAGCTGCCGCAGTTTATCAAACCCTACATCGTCAACAGCAGTAAGGATGCATCGATCCTTGACCCCGATTTTCAGGGGGAGCGGCGACGTGGAGAGGGTTTCGTTTTCCGGGCATCGCCATCGTCTGCCAAACGTGAAAAGACGATTGATCCGTCGATGAACATGATCTTGTCGTCATATTCGCAGCTCGGCGCGCAGGGCAGGGAAGCGAAACTTGCGGCGATCATGGAGTGGCTTGGCAAGCAGGACAAGCCACCATTGTTGATCATGGACGAGGCTCATCGAGCAGCCGGTGAGGGGTCGAACGTCGGTCTCTCGATGACAGCACTGGTTGAGGGCGTCAAAGCGGCAGGTGGTTCCGTTGCATATGCGTCAGGGACGGCGTTGAAGGGTGCGCGGAATTTGCGCGTCTACGGCTCTGCGCTACCGGATGTCGGGATTCCGCCCGACAGACTGGTGGAGCTGATCGAAAAAGAGCCGCTGGCTTTGCAGGAAGCGCTTTCTTACGAGATGGCGCGGTCGGGAGGGCTTATTGCGCGTGAACTCGACAACACTGAAGTCGCTCGCGAAACTGTTTCTCTGCAAGATGTCGATCCGGTTCGCTTTGCTCAGGTACTCGAAAAGGTCGATCTTTTCGCGCACAAGATGTCCGAGTTGCTGGCCCTCGGCCGCGAGGTCAAAGATTGGTCTCAGCATCGGCAAAAGGAGCTGAAAAAGGACATCGAACAGATGCCAGAGGGTGCGGAACGGGACCGTGCTCTAGGCTCGGTCGGCGTGCATTATCAATCACCAGCCTCCCGGTTCCATCATTTGTCGAACTACCTGACGCTGGCTATCAATGGGGTTTTCTTGGAAGACCTCGTGCTGAAGTCAATCGCCGAAGGCAGGAAGCCTCTGGTGGCGGTCGCCAATACTGGCGACACGTTGATGCGCGATCTGATCGCGAGCCATTGGGATAATGATGGCCTCGATGATGCCGACAATGCGGGCATCATGAAGGGGTCAGCCTATGTCCTCCCTGAGAAGCCCCACCTCGGGCATGTGATCAAGCGTGTAGCTGACCGGTTGCTGACCGTTAAGGAAAGCAATGGATTCGGGGCGGTCACAGAAATTCGCCTTCACGAATACGAAGATTGGCTGGCTGATTTCAATGCGCGGGTGGATGCGGCCGACTTTTCCCTATTGTCGATGACCGTGATCGACGACTTAGCCGTGGCACTCGAAAAGCACGGGTTATCATTGGGAGAAATCACGGGCCGTTCCTTTATGTCGCGACCAGCGGAAGATGGGGGCGGATTTGTCATTAGCGCCCGGCCCAAGCCGCTTAAGCACGATGTTGTTTCGGACTTCAATAACGGTCGTGTGGATGTTCTGATCCTGAACCAGTCGGCCGCTGTGGGCCTGTCGGCGCAGGCGTCACCCGCAAATGGTTTCGACGTGCGGCAGCGGGAGATGATCAAGGCGCAGATGCAGGGCGATGTGACGCAGGAGCGCCAGATGGACGGCCGCATCAATCGTGTCGGGCAAATTCATCCTCCGCTCTATACGGTGCCCCTGCAAGGGCTGGCCAGCTCGGATCGTCTGGCGCAGTTGTTCAACCGAAAGAACCGTTCGCTTACAGCGGCTTCTACGGCCACCCGTGAAAACGAGTCCAACATTAAGGATACGCTCGACCTTCTCAACGAGGTGGGGCAATTTGTCAGCCGCGAATATCTCAAGAATAACCCGGATATTGCCGTCACGCTCGATATCGACCCGGAATCCGATATCGAGACGAAATATTCTGAGAAGCTGATGGGCCGTATGATCGCGCTGCCTTCCGGCATGCAGCGCACGATCATGGGCGAGCTGGACACCGCTTTTCAGATGCGCGTGGCCTTGCTGGACGCCCTCGGCGAAAATCCTCTGCGGCTGCGAGAATATGACTGGCGGGCGCAGGTGAAAGAAGTGGCATCGCTGATAAGTGGCAACGCGGCATCAGCACGCATGTCCGAACGTCCCCTTGCGCTCAACAAGCTGACTTACAAGGAGACAATCAAGCCAATCGATGTGCTGGCTGTTGAGGACGCGGTAGCGCGGGGCAAGGGATGGATGATCGATCAAACCCTTGGCCGCGAGATGTCGGTTGTTGAGCGGCTGGAAAGCCTCGCGCCGAGTGGTCAGGAAATTCGTTTCTCTGATCCGATTTTCGACCGTGTGATGAACCGCTCTGACGAATTGCGCAGCCTTGGAGCGACAGAACACCCATTGGAGGTCGCCCAAGGGTTTTGGGATAATCAATGGACACGCGATGCTGAAAAGGAAATCAAGGGGCTTGAGAAAATGGTGCTCGATGCCGGGCACAAGCTTGATTTCCTGCTCGACATAGCACCAACACTCGCACCCGGCGCTATCGTCACGGTTTACCCCAAGCTGGTCTCAAGGCTGCGAGATTCGACGCTGTTCAATGCCGCCGTCGATTATATCGACGGGACAGATCACACCGATAGAGAGATCGGTGTCCCGGCCGTGATCACCGATGTACGCTTCAACGAGGAGAAGCCCCTGAATCTTGGCGAGTGGAGCGTGCGGATCGCAGTACCCGGCGAGGAGCACCTGATCGATATGCCGATGGCATCTGTCTATGCGATCCTACGCGAAGAACACCAAGCGACAGTTGAGGCTAAGGGCGTCACGAAGATATGGGCGTTCAAGAGTGCGCGTCTGGACGATGACGGGATTGGCCTCGCCCGGTCCATTGCGCCCATGTGGTCTCAACCTCTCGCTCAGGCGCTGGAAGAAGCCGAAGCGAAGGGAAAATCCCCCGATTTCGGAAATGGTTATGAACGTCTTCACTGGAAGCCGTTCTTGGGAGATGGCAGTCCCGAAGACAGCGTGATGATGGCCCTGTTCCAGAATGTGCAGGGCGGGAGCGTCAGTCGGACGCGATATGCTGTTGAAGGCAACCTTTTTGCCGCCGTTTCGGCTCTCGCGGGGAAGCGAATGGGCGAAAAGGCAATGTATACGGACGAAAGCGGCGCGATCCGGCACTGCTTTTTGCTCAAGCGCGATGGGCACAAGAAAGTGCTCGAGCAATTGACATCGAGCGTGGCAAGCCGTGTCGGCTTCATGAAAGCTGACGTGGCTTCCGTTTCCGGCCTCCTTTTAGGAATGACGGGGATTATCAGCGAGGCAGACGACGAGGCGCGGGCGGAATACATCGCCTGTGACATGCTCACAAGGATGGTCCACGGTGGCTGCAAGGTTACGATTGATCATGTTCGCGATCTGATCCGGCCTCGGCTGCAAGAGATGCATGAGCAAATCGTCAAAGCTGTACGGCAGCAAGGGGCGATCAATACCGGTCTTTTTGTCGGCACCGATCCTTTCGGGGACTCGACGCAAAAGCTTTTCACTCCCGGCGCATCGATCCGAATTCGAGAGGGCGCGTCTGACGCGGCCAGTGGTTTCCGGGTCTATTGGGACCAAAAGGAGATAGCCAGGTGCGCCGCGTCACTCAGCGAAAAAGGCGCGCTGGCTGCCTTCGGTGGGAAGACCTTCGGCGTAATCGTAAAAGCCAAGAACGATGTTTGCGACAAATCCAAGGATGCGCTTTGCGCAGATTGGAGCAACAAGCTTGGCACGGCCGTGGTGCGCAACTCGACAGTGGCGAAGGAGATCGCATCGGCGTCGGACGTAGCCGCGATTCTATGCGCTGCGGCGAGCGATAAGTCCCTTGATGGGATGATCGGCATCAAAGGCGCGCTGGTCGTGTACAATGAGGTTGTGGCGAATCTCTCCCGTGAGCTGATCAGTCAGCATTTGGGAGCAAAAACGGAGGCTACTATGTCGGTGCGCTCAGAGAGAGCCACGTCACCAGCAGTTGCAGCCGTGTAGAATGAGTTACCCGGCGTTAAAAAGTTTGACATACTTTTTCTGTCGGGTTTCATTGTGAAAAATTTTGGAAAGGGAATCAGTCAAGGACTAGAAAGCTAACCCCAGAAATGCCGAACCCCAGACGGTCTCCCGTCCGGGGTCGAAAACTAAGATAGAAAAGAACGCTTTTGCCGAGCGCCGTTCTCCCTAGAAGGTAGATTCCTTCAGGGCGAAATGCAAGTCTTTTTGTCTTTTTTTCTCGGCGTTTCCGGCTAACCGGAAAGAGAGAAAGATGAGTGCTTCAGCGTTGGCGACGTGCCAACTCAGCGAACGAACAATCCTATCTAACGTCAAAAATACATGGTCACATTCGGCGTTGGATAGTTGCATCAAGGCTGTCATCGGTGCGCACGCTCGCGGGCTACTGGATGATGAGTTTGTGGAGTCTGTCTACGGCGCGGTGAATGAGCGTCGGGCGGAACTCTCGGCGGGCCGGAGAGCGCGACCGGTAAAATGGGGCACACCCTTGGCCATCCATTCGAGGCTTACCTTGGAGGAACGGCGTGCGCAGGCGAGAACTCGTAACATCAGTGCGGGTTGGTTCTCAGCGAAGCTCGAAAAGAGCGGGGCAAACGTAGCCGAGATCTATGCGAAGCTTCCTCGTGCCAGTTTTCGAGCGGTATTGCACACGATCTGCGAGCTTAGCGCCCTCGCGCGCGGGCGATGTGACGCTTCCATTGCGACAATAGCTAAAAAGGCGGGGTGCAGCCGATCATCAGTCGAGCAGGCTTTGGCTCATCTGAAATCGAGCGGTTTCATCGTGGTTGAGAGCGGGAAGACGTTGGGTGTAACGTCGATTATACGGCCCGCTCAGGCTTGCTTGATCAAGGTCGTGAACTGGTGCCGCGCTCGACTTGAGCGAATGCAAAAAAAGGACCGGTCTGACCGCCCGGTTTCCGCTGCAAGGGGTACACAAAATACTAGGCAGAAATCAGAATCTTATTTTTTAAATAAAAGATCGAAGACAACAGAGCCGCGCAGAGAAGGTGGGCGGGCCATTGGAGCCGTAGCATTTCCAGCAAGCGGATCGATTTATTTCAGCCATTGGCGTGATCTGGTTAGGGAGCATTCGACAGGCGTCACCCCTGATGCAGATATTGTGGCGAATGCCTTCCGAAAGTTCTGCTCCGAGAAAAATATCCCCCTTGATGCTCCGAAAATCGAAGAGCGGTTTATCAAAATCGTCCAAAGGTTCCGTATTTAGCGTTTTTCCTGCCGACAGGCCGTTCTTATTCAACTCTGCGGGATTGCTCTCAATGCGGCCTGCGGGGGGTTGGATATTGCCGCATTATGCAGTAAATCTTTTTTTGATTTCACAGTGAAATTCAGAGGTCGAGCGAGTGCCAGAGAACGCAAACCCCGATAGCGGAACTCAACTGGCGGTAAATCCGCTGAAAGGTGCCGTCCTCGTTGACCTGTACAAGCCGCTCGCGGTCGAGGATCGCACCGGCCAAGGTTTCGAGAAGACGGCGGCATATGGTGCCGATCATCTCGCGGCGGTTTTGTCCGTCAGAAATTTGAGAATTGCTTTGGCGGCTCTTGCCGCGTGGGAAAGAGGCTAACAGGAGAGAGACGGACATGCGTGCCACAACGAAGGCGACGTTTGCAGGGTTGGCAGTTTCGGCGGCGATTTTTGCGGCCTCACCGGCTTCCGCTCAAGGTGCGGGTGGATGCGGGATCACTCAAGCGGCCGATGCAGCGGTTCAGAGACAGATAGCGCTTCTCGATGCAGCGAAAGTGGATAGCTCCGAGTTTTTTAACGGGGCCAATAGCTGCCTTGGCTCAAACCTGCTCGATTCCCTCGATCTCTCGAACCTGATCCCCACAAGCTTCGATTTCTTGGGCGGGGCGGCGGATCAGTTGATCAATGGTTTGATCCAGAAAGCTCAGCAGCAAGTTTGCCAAGTGCTCAATGACCAACTGCAGAAGGTGGTGGGGAAGATCAACAACAATATGTACCAGTTCGATTCCGTCATGGGAGGACAGATGAATGAGCTGCTTGGCGGTTCAGGGAATAGCGTAACAGAGCTGAAGCTTCCGAGTATTCCTGGCATCGGAAAGTATGACTTCACGCTGGCGTCAATGAGCACCGGCAACGGCATCGACCAGCCGATCATGACCCCGCCTGCCGTGCAGGCTGGAAACAACACGGTGGGTAATGGAACGCAGCCCACCGGCAATACCGGAAACACGAGCAACCCGTTCGGAAATCTCTTCCAGCAGTAAAGGGGATATCCGATGCGAAAAGCAGCAACCGCACTGGTGATTGGCATCGCTTTCGCTGGCACGACGATGCCGGGCGCTGCCAATGCAACGATCATGGAATGGGCGACTAGTTTCGAGCGCTTCATGGCTGGCCTGAAAACGGTTGACCGGCAAGTCTCCAGCTCAGCATCCCAAACACAGCACGTGATCAAGAAATCGGAAGAGGCGGCGGTGAATGCGGAACTTGCGCAAGAGCAGGCGCTCCGTATGGCCGACATCAAAAACCGATATTCGTATGAAACTGGTCAAGGTGAGACATCCTGCGCTGTTGTGGATGCAAGGTCGGGTCTCTCAGGTGTCGATAATTCCGAAAAGAAGATGCTGACCGCTTTCCGGTCATCTGATCAGAAATACCTGAGCAGCGGCGGAAACGCGGCCGCGACAATCAAGAACTCGCTTCTTAAGAGGATCGGACATTACTGCACCGATCAGGAGCGTGCGGCCCTCGGCCCGACATACTGCCAATCGACCGTTCGAAGCGAGCGCAACGCCGGGGATTCGAATGCAGCGCCGTTTCTCGTGAATAGAAATTATGGCGGCGCTGAAGTCGTGACGGCTGCGGACTACATTGATGTCCTCGCCCCACTGCCGACGATCAAGCCTAATGCTGAAGTTGTAGGGGATCGTCTGGAATTGATGAATGCCCGTATGCGCGGCGCGGCGCTTTCAGCGTCCCGTTCGACAATGATGGGCGTGGCGGTGTCGGGTATGGGAGGCGATATGCAATGACCGTTATTTCGAAGAAAAAGGCGGCGTTTTATCTCGCTGCGATTACGATGGCGGGGATTTCGTCCCCTGCGTTTGCCGTGACATGTGCTGTTGAGGCGCATGTAATCCAGCGGACGCTACAGCTCGATACTGCTGTGACGACGCAGATCGTGAAATCGAAGACGTTGCTCATCACGGAAGAGATGCGCCAACGCCAGCTTCTGTTGGCAGCGCTGAAGGTCCTGACGAAACAGGAATCGGGATCGGGTCAGCAAACCTCTACCGTGGTAAAGAAATCTGCTGAAGCGGCAGCAAGCGCAAATGTTGCGCAGAGGCAGGCGTATCAAATTGCCGATGCGAAAGAGCGCTATGGCGTCACGGGCTATGACAGTTGCGGTTTGCAGACAAAGAGCCAGTCTTTCTATGCTGCAAACATGGCAATGGCCGGGAAAGCCGCGTCCTATCGTAATGGCACCTATTTCAAGCCGGGCCAATATGGGTCCCCGAAGGATTGGGCGTCATTGGCGCAAAGCGGCTCGAACTTTGATGCCGAAGCTATATTCAGCGGCAACAGCTCGGCGGCGGCAGAGTATATCAATTTCGTTGCCGGACCCCCGATTGAGAAGCAAGCCGGTGGCGGTGTGGCAGGCGATTTGCAGACCTTCGAAAAGAACAGGAACGATGTTCGTCGTTCGGTCGTGGTGAACGTTTTGTCGTCCATCGCTGCCGAAAATGAGCCGGGTGGCCCGAGAGAAAAGCTGGCCGAGCTGATGAAGCATTGGACAGGTGACGATGGTGGGGTGAAGTGGGCGCAGGCCAGCGCCGACAAGCCGCTGAGAGCCACGCTGCTCGACGCTGTTCGGATTGAAGCCGCAAACATCGCTCTGATGGCTTTTCAGGTCAAAGACAATGCGAGAACGGAACTGGCGCTGTCTTCCTATGCCCTGTCTCGGGTTAACCGAGCTGTGTTCAACGGCAACGAGGGCGTTGTCTCTGTAGGCGCTGGCCAGCGCCGCGCCGGTCTTCAATAGGAGCTGTCCGATGAAAAAGCATAAGCGTTTTGTTCTCGGTTCAGTTGTTCTCGGCGGTAGCATGCTGCTTGGCGCTAATTCGGCCGCTGCGGCATGGTGTGCGATTAGCACTGGATGGATTGCCACCCACGAGCAAGTCGAAAAGCATCTGATCCAAGAAACGCAGATTTTGGAAAATGATGTCGCCAAAGCTGGCTCCGAGACGCTGGAACAGGTCCTCGCAGCGCTCAAGGTGCTCAACCGGCAAACTTCCGGCGAAGGGCAAAGGTTGCAGCAGGCCACCAAGAAGAGCCAAGAGGCTTACGCAAATACCGTAACTGAGCAGATGCGGCGCGAGCGTTTGGTCGCGATCAAGGAAAACTACTCGTATGAGACAGGGCAAGGACCCAATGCATGCGCCCAAGTGGCGTTTTTGCAGAAGGTGACGGGCGCTATTGATGGCACCGGTAGCTCAACCTCGCGTGTTTACAAGCAGATCGACGTATCGCCGGGATCTGTTCCGAGTGTCGCGCAGCAGGCGGCTGACCGGCGAGATCCGCGCTCGACGGACGCCTCGTTGTTGCTCGATGTAAATGCCTCGGAAGAGGATAAGCGAAAAGTAATCCAGCAGCTCGCTGGTTTTGCGGTGGAGAAGCCCACGGGTAATGAGACAGGCACTGTTGGAGGTGAATTCTCGATGCTGCGTGCGCGCGAGGCAGAGGCTTGGCGCTCGCCTGCGCTAGTTTCGTTGGCTGCGGTCGCGGCGATGTCGAATAAGGCCAGCGGGGACGGAGATGGGGCGGGGAGCGTCCTTCAGGCCATGGATGCCTTGATAGACAACTATGGCGGTGGTCCCGCCTATCAAAAATGGACCAATGCTCTTCAGATGCAGTCAGAGCGTGGCCTGATGATCGAACTTAACCGCTTGCGGGCACTTTCGATGCGCCTCCGCACCTACCATTCGGAGTCAGAGGCTCGCAAGGCCGCGGTCGTTGCAGGAATGCTCGCAGCAGAGGCACAGGGATCGAATTGACAGGAAATAAGCCAGCCGAACGCGCAGATCACAACGATAGCCACGAGATAGCGACAGTAGACGTTGATGTGGCTGTCCCGGATAGCGACGGCTATTTCGATGATCAGGATTTCGAGGTCGGCGATGGCGACATCGAAATTACCTATGAGGTAGATGATCCCTCGCGCCCCTCGGCTGCACGGGACATCTACGTTTCAGAGCTGGCAACGGCGGCGAAGCACGAAGAGGCTCGACGCAAATCTGATGTGCAGCTCAATCCAGACAGGATGAAGGCGGCGATCAATGAGGCGTTAGGTCGGATCAGCCGAATGCCGAAGATGCTCTATGCCGCCAAGCAGATTCAGGAAGCCGTGGAGAGGCTGGCTGACGAGCGACTTGCATCGAGCGGATCGAAACATGCGGAGAGCGACTATGACGGTTGATGCGTATTCGAGTGTGGAAGATGACGACGATGCTCCGAGCGCTGCAATGATCGAGAAGCAGGCGAAAGATCAGGTCGGGTTCTCGGATGAGGATGAGATCGGGGAATTCGAGCGATCGGAGCGCGAAACGTCGTTCGAGCAGCCTTCTGTTGCCGCCACGCCGAAGCAAGAGGCTTCGCCGCAGGTGAAAAGGCTGTCAGTTGAGGAATCTACCTCACTGAACATCACCCTCAAGAATGCTGCATATGCAGCGGAAAAAGAGGCGTTCATCGATGGTGAGCCGGGCGGCATGCCAATCGGCGAGTATATTGCGCGAATTGGCTGTGACGCTATTCCTCCCGGCCGCAGCGTCCTTTGGTTCAAAGGTGATGGGCCGGATTCGGGACTCTGGCTTTTCGTTATAGCCCCGAAACCGAAGGGGGCAGTGCAGCCAGGTTATCGGGTCACTCTGGCCTTCGGCAAAGAAAAGGCCGGTGAGATTCAGATGGAGGCGTGTGCCTTGTTGCAGGCACAGGACAAGAACGGCGAGAAGCTGAAGTTCGATAAATGTTGCCTCGTCAAGCACGATGGAACGAAGTTTGCCCCGGCAGGCGTCATAAACGAGCAGGAATTGGTCGGGCGCGTTAGCGACATAGGATTTGGGATCAACCCGTTCAGCTTCGATGAAAGGTGAGGAGAGATGGACCAGAACGCGAAAAAGTGGTTCGATTTCGGCCCCGGCATCTCGCTTTCCTTGAGGCAGAGCGGGGGCCGCTATCTTCTCCGATTGGAGCTAGCGCATAAGCCTAGCCCTGCGGCTGTTGAGAAGGCATACGAAGGCAGATGGGCGATGATCCAGAGCGGTAACGATGGCCGCCCAGCGATCTATGAGCATATGAACGATGTGCGCTCGCTAAATGATGTCGTGACCCGGCTGGAAGCATTCTTTGACAAGGGGCGCATTATGGGGGCACTGAGCGTTACAGCACGGGCGCCAACGAACATTGCGCCTCCCGCTCGATCCTCCCGCGAGGTCACAGATGCGGTGCTGAACGCTTTTGCGGCCGACGCGCCGGTTCCCCTCTTGCAGCATATAAACCGTTCAATCCAGCATGCATATGCGGTGATGGGTGCAAGAGCCGCTGCCGCCAAGCAACTGCCATTTGAGGGGGACGCGTTCGGGGTTTATGACCGCTTAGTAGCCAAGGTTGGTCCTTTACGCGCGGCCGAGACATGGGGAACGGTTCTGCTAGCTGTCTCTACCGGTCGGCATGGATGGCAAGAGAAGCTCGATAGCCTGATGGAATGGGATGCGGGTGGGCGCGAGGCGCAGATCGCGGCCGACACGTCAATCAAGGCAATGGTGGAAGCCATTGCGCGCGAGGTTTCGGTTATCAATGCCACCGGTCTTGCGGAGGTTGATCTTGCCTCATCGCTGCGCGGGCGGCTCGTGGAGGCTGCGGGCGAACGGATTAGTTATCGTGCCTATGATGGAGCGAAATTCCAGCCGAAGGGTGCGCCCGATCTCGGCCCGAACACCTTTACCGTCCAACAGGGATTGTCGCTCGATCTTGCCACTGACGCCAAGGCACGTATTACTCAAGCGCTGTCGGCAGCGGCGAAAGCCTTTGGAATGCCGAGAGATCGCCTTTTCGGCGATGAAACCGTGAAGTTTTTCTTTGCCCCTGATATGGGCCGGGCCGGTGGCTTGGACCGTGGATCGGCAACGCTTTATCGAGCCAACGAAGATATTCAGCTTCACGCAATTCACATTGTGCCGACGCGGCCCGGTGCCCTGATTCACGAGATCGGTCACCAGATACACAATGTTGGCGATAAAGACTTTATCTTGGAAAAGGTTCGCTCCCATAAATTCGCGCAATCCACCAGAAGGATTGTCTCGGCGCTGGAAGAAAAGGGCCTTATCTCTCCGCAGTATGCGGCGTACCTGACCGAACCAGCAGAGATATTTGCGCGGGCATTTGAGGCCCACGTGGCGGCTACGCAATCAATGGAACAGATGGGGGGATCGCTTTCAAGCGTCGGTTCCCCAAGTTTGACGCCTACTGGCGACGAGCTTGCTACCTTCATGTCGAATATGAGGGCCGTGGTGCAGGCAAGTAGGTCTGACCTTGATAGCAAGACACGAGCGCGCCCGGCTGAGCCTAGAAATGCGGCCACACCACGTATGAGTATTTAACGTCTTAGGGGGACACAATGGCTGAGCGGCCGGATATTACAGAGCTTTTCACTCCCGAAGATTATAGTGCGGGCCTCGTATTCCTTCGGCGAATTCTTGGCTGCACGTTCGATTACCTATGGGTGCCGGGTGGTCAAGCGGCTCCGTCTGGCGGTAGCTGCGATAACACCAACGATATTCTGGCGCAGCTCGTCACAACATTGAATTGGGCGATGCTGGCTGTCATCGCTGTCGTTGCCACCTACCTCATATTCGCGGCCCTTAAAGATACGGCAAATGATGGCGAGGCCGGTGGTCGTTCAATGAACCCAAGCTGGACGCTTGTTTTAGCCGGTTTGGGCGCGATCCTCTGCTTCCCGGCCTTCAACGGATACAGCGCGTTGCAAATAGGCACGATGCAGGTGGCCGTATGGTCGTCTGGCCTCGGGGACTCGATGTGGCGCATCGCTGGCGATAAAATGGCAAGTGCCAATGCCGTCAACAAGACGTTCACGAACCTGAATGAGAGCGGCTGGTGGAGTGACGGGGGGGATGGCACCGAATCTGATCTGCGGACTGCTATAACCCAAGCGTTGCAGGCGCGGGTGGGCGGCGAGCTTTGCAAACGTTCGCTGAATAAAAGTCTTGCCAGTATGGCAACGACGAACGGCCAGATTACTCCTGTTTCGGGGGCAGAGGTACGAGACACCCAAGAAGGATTTGCGCAACGGAGCATCTACTTCAAAGCTCCTGCTTCGCTGAATGACAGCATTGGGCTTTGCGGCGGCGTTACGGCTACCTATTCCATTGAAAAATCGGTGCCGAACGCTCAGGCGAACGCGAACGCTGATCCTTCCAACATGGCCATCCAGAACCAGATCGCCAGCACAATCAGCAAATATGCTGCCCGAACAGGTAAGGCCGGTGCCGATGCAATCCTCTCGTCGCTCGATACCGAAGCGCAGAGGTTGACTGACATACTGTACCCTGCAGATGGCATGCGGAAGCGCGGCCCGGCAGAAGTGGACGCTATTGGGCAGTCTATCTCGACGGTTGTGGCGGCGGCTAAGCAAGCCATCAACACTCAGTTTCAGCAATCTGAACCGGAGCTGCGCCAGACAACTGCGCAGGCAATGTCTGCTTCTAATCGAAACGGCTGGTTCTATGCGGTCCTCTACCAGCGTATTCTCGTGAATGCGACCTCTGCCCGCGACGGCATCCGCAAGGGGATATCCGTTTCTGCTACTCCTGCCTCGCGCGATCTGGCGGCAGCTTGGGGCTGCGTGGTCTCCAGCTCGTGGGCCTTCTGGAAATCAACGTGTTCAAATGAACTGGAAGTCTTCTTCAAGCAGTATTCGTCGGACATGGCCAACCTCGATCAGATGTCGGGCACATTCTTGAACAACGCAAACCGAGATAGCGGATTGGGGACGAACTCGTCTGATATCGCGGCTATTCGCGGTGCGGGTATGGGTTGGGGCCGTCTGACCGATTGGGTGCTCGGCATGATGGGCCAGAACAATGAAGGCAACTCTCTGAACGGAGAAGGTTGGGCCGATCCTATCCCGCAACTGCAAACGACGGGCGGTGCGATGCTCGGTGCCGGCGGCGCTCTCGTCGCTGCTGCCAAAGCTGGTGAAATTGCGTCGGAATCGGCGGTGGGGATGGTGAACCCACTGGCGTATATCGGAGGAAAGCTGCTTGAAATGGTGGGTCCCCTCGGCTGGCTATTGGTCGCCATCGGCTTTCTGCTGGCTGTGGTCGTGCCGTACATGCCGCTGATCTACTTCTTTCTCGCCGCACTCTCGTGGTTGATCTTGGCGGTACAGACGATCATCACAGCGCCGTTCTGGCTGATGCAAATGTTCTACCCAAACCGGCAAGGTGGTTTGCAGGGGACGAGCATCGCGCGAGCGTTGATGGTGCTGCTGGCATTGCTGGTGCGCCCGGCTCTCATCATCATCGGACTTATCTTCTGCATGATGCTCATGCGCGTGGGGCTGGATTTCCTCAACATCCTCACACGAAACGCATATGCGGCCATGGCTTATGCTGGACCGGTCAGCGCCGGGGGGCAGTTGGGCAATATCGCGTTGGCAATCGGCGGGTTCATGATCTACGCCTCGGCGGCGGTAGCGCTGGTTTCCATCTGCTGCGGCCTGATCGACGGCGTTGGGGATGCCGTGATGGATGGCGTCGAGGCAGGTATGAGCCGGTTCCTCGGATCGCAAGCGCAGCGCGGCGAAGGGATGCTTGGAAATCCTGCTGCTGCGGCAGCATCGCAGATTGCCATCGGCGGGCGTGGGTCGTTGGCCGGAACTGGCAGTCAGATTGCCCGGATGCGGAACCAGCCTCGCGGGGGCCTTGGCAACGGAGGGAGCAATCCGCCCCGTCGCCTTGGTGGCACAGGGAAGTAGTTGAATGGCGAAGCGCACGAGAGAGTTTGAAGGCGTCGAGCATACAGACGTTGTTCGCTTATCCTCCCGGCGCGAAAGGAGGAAAAGCCTCACCGAATGGGTGAAGGATTGCCACAACGATCCCGCTGACGTTCTCAAGCCCTATTTTGGCTTGGCTGTCATAGCTCTGCTCTTGTCTTGGGCACCATTCTGGCCGGAACTTCTGGCGATTGGCGCGGTATTCCTCGCTCTGTCACAGGGGAGCTATGCCCGTAAGTTGTGGGATGCCCCTTACCGGGTTCCGATGGACCTCGGCAAAAAGGGCTTCAAAGACAAGTCTACAGGCGACGTTGGCGCTGGCGTCATTTACCACGGAGTAGGCCGGGGGGCGTACTCTGGTCAGGAGGTGTGGTCTGCCGCGAAAGACATCCAGACCCACAGAATGGTTCTTGGCGGCACCGGTTCCGGTAAGTCCGAAGAGATATTTGGACTTGTGTTCAATGCCCTTTGCCTGAACAGCGGTGCGATTATGGTTGACGGTAAGGCATCGGCCGATACCCTCAACTCACTGAAGAAAATCACCCGCCTTTTCGGTAGGGATGAGGACTTTCTCACCCTCAACTTCATGATGGGCGCGAAGGATTTTTACGGCCATTCCGAAGTCAAGTTGACCAACACTTTCAACCCCTTTTCGATGGGGTCATCTGACCAGAAAAGCACGCTGATGGAAACATTCATTCCGCCAGCAGAAGGATCGAACAGCGTGTTCGCGCAGCGAGCTATGCAGCTCAACAAGGCGCTTCCCCGGCCTCTGACTTTCCTTCAAGAGCGGGGATATGTTGACTACAATCCGCGACTGCTGACAGAGTTTTTCCAGCTTAATAACGTTGAAAACCTCGTATGGTTTGGCCGCTTCAGGGACAAGCACGGCCGCGTAGTCAGCCTGCCGGATGAAGGCAAGCATGAAGATTTTCTTCGGTTGAAGCAGGCTTGCCAGAGCTTGGAGCAGGTTCTTCTCGATCTGCCGGGCTATAGCCAGGTCATGCCGAAAGAGCCGCCTCCCATGATCGACGCCAACGATACGAAGATTGCGATGGCGCTCCTGTCTGGCGAAAACGAGGTCGAAGCGCTCTCCCGAGAAATGATAGAAAGCTATCGAAAGCTCGCGGGAGGCACGGGCGGCGGCGATCAGAACCAAGCGAACGAAACTTCTCGTGCCGAGGTGTACCGACAGTGGGGTTACATGACGATGAGCCTGTCGGAACCCGCTGCGATGCTGACCTATTCCTTCGGGCATGTGTTTAACGCGCAGGTCGGTGAAATCAACATGAGCGACGTTTTCCTGAACCGTCGCATAGTGTTTGTAATGATCCCCTCGCTCGAAAAAGCTCCACCAAGCACAGCGGCTCTTGGAAAGATCACGGTTGCGGCTGTGAAACAGGTTCTCGGCAACCTGCTCCATAAGCCGCTTGAGGGCGACCGCCGCAGTATTGTGGACGCATCACCTAGCAAATCGAACATGCCCTATCCGCTCATTTTCGATGAGTACGGATATTATGTTGTCGAGGGATTTTCTGTCGCCGCTGCGCAAGCCCGCTCTTTTGGGGTTTCATGCACGTTCGGTATGCAGACGCCCGACTCTCTCGAAAAAGCCTCCCCGCAGGAAGCCCAAGAGACGCTTCAGAATACCACGTTGAGGCATATTGGCCGTTTCGTCGGGGGCGAAGACAGCAACACATTTAAGCTGATCCGGGGGTGGGGATCCAAAGTGATGACCCCTGTTTCGAGAGGGATGAAGGTTGATCAGCGCGCTGCCTTCAAGACCACCCGTTTGAGTGATGAGGTCAGTTACGAAGAAGAGGACGTGATCAAATATGCCGACATCGCAGGGCAGCAAGACGGCCAATTCCATTTGATCGTAGGCACGCAGACGCGGGAAGGTCGGATTCGACGTGGTGAGAGCCGGACGATCCGCTATACCGCTTTCTATACCGGTGGGGTCCCTGAAGTCACAGAATGGCGGCTAAACCATTTTGTGCCGGTAAAATCTCGTGATCCTGAATCGATAGAAGCAATTCGCAAGCGTGATCGCCAAGAGAAGATGCTTGAGGAGCTGAGCGCGGAAGGCATCAAAGAGTGGTCATTTACGCAGGCTGATCCGACGAGGCGATATCTCGACCATAAGGATCGTGACGGCATTGCGGTTCTGCTCCGTGATATTCTTACGACGCTTTCAAGTGTGATCCGCGATGAGCGGTTTAGAAGGAGCAAGCCAAAGGCTGATACGCCTATCGAGGTTGTGGCTGAAACCCTGAAAAATATGCTGGAAAGCGGCATCGTTTCGCAGGGGCAGCTCGATGCTGCAATTGTCGAAAGCCTCGCCGCGCTAGACAGCAGCAGCGGCGCTATCTCGGTAAACCGCGAGATCGACCAATTGGAGGATGCGCTGAAGGCGCGCTACGCGGATAGCATTTCCAGCGCAGGGTTGTCGGCAACGGATAGCGAGCTGGCAATGGCGGCGTTTGGTGTCTTGATTGACCAGCCTTTGCGTGTGGCAAGGCGTACAGCTCTTCGCAACAATTCCATTCGAGCGGCGACTTTGAATACAGGGGCGCTTTTGGCTGCTGCTGAGTGAGGACTTTAACTCGTGAGCGACCTAAAATCCTTGATATGATTGGGGATTTGACATATATTTAGAAACGGAAATTAATGTCGAATTTTTTGCAGGAGGTTAAGGTGTTGGAATTCTTCGGAAAAAAACCAAAGCCCCAGATGCGTGCTGCGGATGTTCGCGACCTCTATAATGCAAGCCTCTTTAATGGCCTGACGCTTGTAGAAGGAAATGCAACGGCAGAAGGTACGTTGACGAACCTCCTGATCCAAGGCGAATGCGCAAGGCTTACTCTGGTCGATCTGCTGGAGGAAACCCGTGCTCTTCACGAGACGCAAAAGGCGCTTCTGGAAGAGATGAGAGCCGCCCGACTGGCGAATGACTCTCGGAACGCCGCATAAAATAATTCTGCAACTTGCGAGAGACGGAAGGCACCTGCCATATAGGCCGGTGCCTTTTTTATTTGGGGTGGAATCATTGGACAGGAGAGGACATGCAAATGAAACGAATAGCTATTTTGATTATTTGCGGACTGCTTGCTGGCTGCGGAGATAAGGGGCCGAGTCACGCGGAAATTGAAGGAGCTGTGATGAGCCGCATGGCACAGCAGTATCAGGAGGCCGTACAAGCGTATGGTGCCGCCGCCGCCGAGTGGCATGTTATCCCGCCTCAGGCTGTGAAGATCGTTTCAATCGACAATATCCGGTCTCAGGATGACGCAACCTATCTTGCCGATGTGACCCTAGAGCGCGTCAAAACGGGCGCGAAGGATACTCGGGCCTTGAGTCTGCGGATGATCGAGGGCGCTTGGCGCGTCGTCAGCCAGTAGGACAGCGGCGCGAGGTCTCGTGAAGCGAGACACATTTACAACTGCCCGGAAATGTTTGATAGAAAAATTGATTCTAAAATCGTTGTCGTTTAAGGTGGCGACGGTTGATTTGTAGATGGCTTTCGCTCGATGGCGAAAACCGGTTTATCGGGTTCTAACAACGGGATTGTCATGGCTGAGACCACGTCATCGAAGGAAAGCGTTTCGGGAACGCAGAAGATTATCATTCAGGGAATTTGGGCTACGGCATTCGTTGGCGTAGCCTGCTTGGGGGTCTTTGTTTTACCGAAGCAGTTTGCGCCGCAGAGCGCACCGCCCATGATGAACGGCTACCAGCCTCAGCCGGGCCAATATCCGCAGCAATCGCAGGGCCAGTATCCGCAGTTTCCGGGGCAGCAGCCGGGCTTCTATCCGCAGCCGGGTCAGTATCCACAGCAACCTCAGTATCAGGCGCAACAATTCCCGTTGCAGCAGCCTTACCAGCCTCCGCAGGTCCAATACCAGCAGCAGCCGGTACAGCAGCAACCGGTGCAGCAAACTCAGCAGACGCAGCAGGCTCAGCCGAACGCCATCGCATCGGCGCAACCCATTACCCGGCAAGGGGTCGATTCCGGGTATGAAATTGCCGACCTGAATGTAGCAAACCAATTGCTGACCGGCCTAGCCTCACTGGCGAGCATTTCCGACACGCCTGCCGGTCAGCAGGCGAGCGAGAAGAACACCATTGTCATGTTCTTCGATCCTCGGTGCCCGTATTGCCAAGCAGCTCATAAGGCGTTGTCAGGCAAGTACCCGATCCGTTTTGTGCCGGTGAGCGTGCTCGGCGATCAGGCCACACAGCTTGATGCGTTGCCGGGCATTCGGGGTGTCCTGAAACAACAGGATAAGGTCAAGGCGCTTCACAATCTGATGGCACAGCAGACGCAAGGTCTCGACATGTCGCCGGATGCCAACCTCGACAAAGAGGTCAACCAGAACTTCGAGGTTTGGCTGACGCTGGCGGCAAATCTGCCTGATCGTGCTCCAGCAGTACCGCTTTTCGTGGTGCCGAAAGCTTCTGGCAAAGTCGCCGTTCTCAAGGGGTGGGACAATTCCATGATGCCGGTTGTCGATGCTCTCCTGAAGGAATGAGGGTCGCCAATGGGGCTTTTCGATAAGAAGAAGAAATTCAGTGAGGTAAGGGTGCCAAAGTTCGCTTTGGCTACTCTTCCCGATCCGGTCGCGCCTTCTATCGCGCGTGAACAGATTATCGCCAAGCAGCAACAGCTTACGATCTTATGGACGGCGCTGATCGTGGGGACGCTCGCAGTGCTGTTATTCGGATATGTTTTACAGGCAAATGCGGTGACTGAACCTTACGTCGCCGATGGCGGGGTTTTTGGTTGCCCGGTGCCGATTTTGCAGGGGAATACGGCGCGGTGAAGTCGAAAGAGGCTATTTTAGAAGACAATGCAGCGATGGCCGCGATCTTGCGGAACATGCGCGTTTTCACGCTGCTTTTGGCAGTTGCCGTTGTTCTGATCTATGTTCATCTGGCGCAAATTCTTTATGCGCGGTTCGTAAAATTCCCGGCAACTGCCTTCTTGGGCACGACTGATGCTCAGTCAGTGTGTGCGCCTATCGGCCTTGATGAGCCGATGGTGGCAGACGCGACCGCTCGCGACTTTGCGGTAAACGCGATCCGCATGATCCAAACCTACGATTGGACTTCTTGGCGCGACCAGATCAACAGCAGCACGTCGCTTTATATGACGCTTGAAGGCCGCAACAATTATCGTCTTTCGGTCAGCGAGTGGGGCATCATCAAGGATGTCGTCGCGAAATATCAGAACGCTACCGCAACCCAACGCGGTCCCGCAGTGATATCGAGGCAAGGGCCAACTCGACAGCCGGACGGTACGTCTCGCTATGAGTGGGAAATCGTCGTCCCAATGACGCTGATCTACCGGAACTCGCAGGATCGTCGGTCGGAAAACCGTGATTTCTATGCAACGATCGTTCGTACTCACAAATCCCCTCTTAATCCAAAGGGTATTGCGATTGGTCGCCTTGTCTCGACGCAGCCAGTCGAAGAAGGGGGGCGTCCATGAAAGGTGTCGAGATCTACCGCTTTGCGATTATAGGTCTTGGCGGTCTCTTTGGCCTTGGTGTCGTTGCGAGCTTCGCGATGACGGCCGACACCTATCTGATGAAACCTGTCACGCAATTTGTCTGGCGTGAGCAGGGCACCGGCAGCTCGTGCAACGCGACGGTCCTGAAAGAAGCTGCGATCAGTCAAGCGAGGCTTATTGATTTCGCTTCTGATGCCGCAGTCGCGGTCAATTCATACGACTACTATAATCAGGCGACGATCATCGGTTCGGCTCTGAGGCAGTATTTCACGCCTTCTGGCCAAAACTCCTATGTTCAGGAAGTGAACCGTACCGGCTCCCCTATCGCCTTTAGAGAGAACTTCGTTACGCAAACAGCTTACCGATCCGGCGTTCCGAACATCAAAGAGGTCGGCTTTTTGCAGGGACGCCGTTTTTGGCGAGTGGAAGTCCCTATCGTTCAATTTCAGCAGTCAAACGTGGACACGAGGCGGTCGGACATATTGCTGACGATGCTGATTGTTGCGCTTCGGCCCTCCGAGGCCAACCCGAACGGGATCGGGATAGACAGCATCAGCGCCACACAGAATTTCAACAAGAACGAGTCTTGATGGAGCAGGGCATGAAGATGAAGACCAAAGGGGTTCCGGTAGCGCTGCTACTCTCCGTCATGATGGGAGGCGCGGCTGTCGCGCAAGAACAGCAACAGCAGGACATCAATGCGCCGGTTGGTGAGCAAGGGATACCTCGGCAGGACCCCGGCCAGTATCAGCAGCAGCCAGGTACGCAGACCTATTCGCAGCAACCGAACCTTCCAGCCCGCGAACTCACGCGGGAAGAGTTGGACAAAATCAGGCAAGGGATGGTGGATCGGACCGAAGGCATGATCCTCAAGCCCAACGAGGTCGGCCGCATCAGGGACGCCACGCTAGGTTCTCAGAGTGCTGCTGTCCGGCCGACTTACTCGACCGATCCATACCCGAGCGCATTGCCTCGGGTTGTGAACGCCGCAAAGACACCAATGCAGACGCCTCCCACGGTGCGGATGGCCTTTGGTCTTACGACTCCTGTCACCTTCGTTGACAGCGATGGCTATCCGTGGCCGGTGGCGAACGTAACGTATAACCCGCAGATGCTGGCGCAGGATGGGGCAGGATGCGGAAACGCTACAGGCGCTCAGGCGAGCGAAGCCGGTGAGCGGCCTACCACGATCAACCTTACTCCCTGCTATTTCGAGGTGTTTGGCAACATCAACGTGGCGCTTGATAAGTGGCCATATCCCATCGTGTTGTTGACGCAATCCGGCTTCCGGCCGCAGGGCGGTCAGAAGGTGAGTATCGACATGCCTTTGACTGTCGTGATCGAGGGGCGGTCTCCGCTCGCTGAAAAAGTGAGGCCGGTTTCTCTGAAGGGGCGGAATGCGCCGAGCGGCAGGAATGTCGCCAGAAGGCCGGTGCCGCAGAGCGACTTGGCAACCTATATCATCGGTAGGATACCGGCCGGGGCAAGGTCAGTAGCCTTGGAGGGTGCGCCTGATCTACGTGGCTATACCACGCCTAACGGTGATCTGGTCGTCGTCGGTCATGTTGAAATGCTCACTCCGCAGTTCGCGCAAAAGGTCCCCACACCGGATGGGGAGACGGCCTATAGGTTCAATGGGCTACCTTATCGCGTGCTTTTCTCCGACAGATCGGGCGTGGAGCGCCCCGCAACGGTTCGATACTAAGAGGGGTTGACCATGAATAAGCTCGTTATTGGCGCAGCAGGGGCATTGGTCGTTGCTATCGGAGCCGGGGCCTTCATGCTTTCGGGGCAAACGGCACCTGACCGTGGCGCTGGCACAGCCAGCAATCTTCCGAATGGCCAAAATGTGCCGCGAAACGATCAAATGACGCCGGTTGATACAAACGAGGCCAACAGGCGCGCTACCGTCAACAATGAGGACGCGCAGCAAGCTCGCCAAGGCGGAAGGGATTATCAAGCTCCTACCGTGATTACCGGGGTAGGCCCGGCTGACAAGGGCGAAGAACCTGTTGTTCCGCCAGAGAAGAAGGCCGAGCCGGAAGAGCGCGTCATCAAGGAGACCACGGAAAGAACCGTCTATGTGACGCAGGTTCCGGTGCAGCAGCCCGTATCGGATCAGGCCGCTAGAGCAGCCATTCAGGCACAGATCGATGCGCTTGCTCGTGGTGGCAACGGGAATGGGGGGAATGCGCCCCGCGTTCAGATGGCAACGCAAAAATACAAAGCACCGGAAGTCAAGGAAGAGAAACAGGCAGGGCCAGTAGCAAAGCCGCAGCCCAAAATGGTGATGCTGGCCCGCACTGGCGATGTTATTTTCGCGCGTCTGGATCGGGCTTTCAATTCCGACGATCCGGGCGCTCCGATTATCGTGTCGCTCGATGACGTGATCTACGACCCGGCTAGAGGCACGCGTAATGGGCCGTTGACGGGCATGCGCCTCGTGGGCCAGATCAGCTACTCCGACAATCAGGCGGCGATCTCCTTCAATCAGATCGTCACCAACACAGGTGCTCAATTTCCGGTGACGGCAATTGCCGTGTCGGAAACGCAGGCCCGCACCGGAATTGCAGCAGACGTAGATAAACACACGTTGCAGCGATACAGCGGGCTGTTTCTGTCTTCTATCCTGCAAGGCGTCGGTCAGGTCGGCCAGCAGCTCGTCCAGAATAACAGGACCGTTGCGGTTAGCGATGGTGTCATCGTATCTGGCCGGGAGCCTGTGAACTATGGACAGGCAGCTCTCGCCGCATTGCAGCCGCTTGGCCAGAACCTTTCACAAGCCGCAGCCAGCAATTTCAGCCGCCCCCCTACGATGTCGGCTCCGGCCGGGATGGGCTTGGGCGTCGTCTTCTTGGCGCCAGTGGTGATCCCGCAAGGGGTGCGATAAACCCGTGGGAGGGCCGAGATGAACCCAAATAACCAGAACCTAGAGACCATGGGGCAATCGTTTTATGAGTTTCTGGCATCAGCCGGAAACTTGATCCCCGTGATCTTTGCCCTTCTGAGCTTGGTCATTTGCCTGAAAACCGGCGTCAATATCTGGCTGATGGTTCAGAGCGAAAATGACGGTTTCACCGGCCACGGTGAGCAAACCGTGTACGGCCAAGTGATTGCCTTTGTCTTTGGTGCCCTGCTTGGGATTTCTGCTGTCGTCACCTACGCGCTTTCCAGCATGTGGGGATAGCCTTTCCGGCTATCGGTAACTTGTGCGTTTTGGAGGTCTGCCCATGGCGTTAGAGCCAGAAAACCGGGAAGAGGTCGAACGAGGAAAGCATGTTCTTGCCGAACTAGCATCGGCAAGGTCGCATGTCACAGAACCGGCGCTCAACGCAACCACGAGGGATGAAGCGGTCATTAAGCTTCACGACGCCGTTGTCGCCGCGAAGGCGGAGGCGAGATCCGGCAATCGCTATGTGCTCGATCATGCGAAGCGATATCCCACGGAATACGGTTTCCTTGACGATGGATTTGACGAGGAAAGTGAGGTTCGCGCGTATGAGCGGGCCGTTGAGGCTTTTGGCGAACAGAATGTAGCCGTGGTCAACGGCATTCTGGAAGAAATCGATTCCCTTTATCAGTCGTCTACCGACATCGAGCGTCCTGAACCGTCTTACGACGCTGAGACAGGCTCGTACATGTACAATGCTGATGGGGAAGATCAGGGATGGCGGGAGAGTGCTCGCGCTGACATCGAGCGTAGAGTTGATGCGGCTTGGCAGCGGCTGATGGCACTTCACGATGACGGTAACGGATATGTCGAGCAGGCCGCTCAGAGCAATGCGGAGCTTTTCGCTCGCATGGTTGAACGGAAGGCTGCGATGGAAGATGCGCGGCAGAATGTGCCCGGCAGTTGGGAAAATCCGATCCAGATCGGCCACAGCATCGAGCAGCAACTGAGGTACGCGGCGAGCGGCGAGGCCCGACCCCAATCTACCGTCGAAGGAGATGCCATGAAAAATCCAGAACCCGTTCCGGGCAGTTGGGAAAACCCGATCCAGATCGGCCATAGCATCGAGCTACAGCAGACCTATGCGGCCAGCAAAAGCCTCGAACCTTCGCGGGAACGCCGGGTAATTCACGACGCCAAGCCCGATTCAGTCGAGATGTTCCGCGAGCTTTATCAGGATGTGGTTCGGACGGGCGATAGTTTTCCAATTGGAGCGCTTGAGCGCCATGCAGAGGGCCGATTGCAGCAGACCTATGCCGCACTGGTGCTGATCGAGAACGCAAGGGCTGCTGGTATCATACCAGAGAATTCGAAATTCGTTGCGACCGGCGCAAAGGTGCAAGACAAACGCGCCAGTAAGGCATATCCGGCCGCGCACAGGCTCCCGGCCGATCTATCGATTCAAGCTTCTGATGGCTCTCTTCGCCGACTGACGGATCATCTGACTGTCGATCTTGATCGCATATGGGTCGATAAAAACATTTTTGCTCCCACAGACCGCATTCATCGTCTTGCGAACGTCGCCGATCAGTGGGTGGAAGACGGTGGCATGAAGACAGCCTTCGTCAACGCTGCAAATGCCGTTTCGAGCGGCAAGCTGACGGCAGAGGAAGCGCTGGAAGATATCGTGCAGCCGGGTTATGCCGCCGCTCATGCGCGAGCGCTCGAAAAGGTCGAACGCAATTTCACGCTCATCGAGCGGCAAGCACTCTCGCAGAGGATCGTAGATCAGCACGGCCAGCCTTATCGGAAGGTGCCAGAGCCTACGGTCCTGAAAATCAAAGGCTTGGAGGAACGCGCTGCCGCGAAAGATGTGATGGAGCGCACGCTTAAAGCCTATAGCCGCATGGAAGAGCTTTCGCCGTCCCTCCGGATGAAGAGTAATCTGGCGGTGAATGGCATCATCGACAATGAAATTCGGCTCCGAGAGCATGGACCCAATTCCCGTCGCGCACTTGCTCCGGGTGAGGCGATGGTTGAAGCCCGCCGTGCCGCTGGTGAGGCCAATACGGCCCTTACGAAACAGATGGATGAGATCATCCAGCTTGGAAATAAGGCGTCTGCTGCTGCTGCCGCAGCCTCCGATCCGTCTCGACCCATGGAAGCCCGAATGCGGGCAATGGGCGATGCTGGCGCTTATGGCGAGGCAATGAAAACCGCATGGGCCAAGTTGCAGAACGAGACCGGCCCGCAAGTTGTCAAAGGGTTATCTGAACGTCTTGAACGGTGTGGACCGCACGCGGGAGGGCATCTGGCGGCTGTTAGATCGCGCCTCGCCTCGCCTCCAAAAGAGGTTCTGCAGGCGGCAAACCAGATTGAAGACGCACAGGAGAAACTACAGCGCGCCAACCGTAGCCAGGTCGATTTCGGACAGCAGAATTCGGTTCGCCAGTCGTTTGGCCAGAGGCCAACGCCATCGATGGAGTAACGGACCATGGCGACGAACAAAGAGCCGTCCAAGATTGCCTTTCTGCCCGAGTTGCAGGGCAGTGAGGCTATGACAGCACTGATAGACCGGGTGCGCGGGCTGGCGGCAAGCAACCAGTTTCCTAATGCTCTCAGTGCGATTGATGAATCTTTGGAACATCGAGTTCGGATCGCCGAAGGTTTCGCTTCCAGCACGTTCAACACAGATTTTGAGAATTTACCTGATGACGCCGATTTAGGCGGCTTCCTGTATCGCTTTACCCCGAGGGACCGCACATGAGCATGTTCAACCGGAATGCTGACCAGTTTTGTGATTTGAGCGGCTTCGATCCAGACACCCCGCGTCCCGTCATATTTGCACATGATGGCTCCGACATCACTCTGATCGAGATCAAGGGGATTCGCTCGATCACATCGGAAGTCGAATTTGCGGATCGTATGGTCGACATTTTTTCGGCCGAGTTGGCGCAGGTAATGAAGACGCCCGGCCATAACATGTCGATTTCATATGAATGCTCCTACAATGCCGAGAAGGTGGTTGATGAGCATCTTGACCGCGCCCGACATAATGCCGAGCTGAAACAGTTGCGGATCGATACGATCCTGCGGGAAACGCGCGATGTTATCCTGAAAAGGGCGGTCAATGAGCGGGTTATAATGGCCCTCACGTCACGGCCGGTAGCAGGGCCGCAGCGTGAAATGATGATGCAAAAAAAGGCCAACGATGAGGCCCGTAGCGAGCTGCCGGCGATGCGGTCGGCAATGGACCCCTTCATTGAGCTAAAAGGGCTGGAAGGCCCGCACATGGCCTATGTCCAGAGCGTCCTTTCGGCCTTAAGACGGTGTGGCGTCATGGCCGAGATCATGCGACCGAAGGAAGATGGATCGCGACCGGACATAGCGGCAATCAGGCAGGGCATCTTTTATCATGAGACGCCAGATGACTGGTTGCCTCACGAACCCGGCGCTGTGAAATATCCGCCGATCAAAAAAACGTTTGATAGCGATGTGTCAGACTTCTTCGCGCAGCCGCTGGCAAAGCAGATTCTCTCGTCAGCTCCTGTCGTTTCCCAAGATATGCGTCAAATTAAGTGGGGGCCGCGCACCTTTTCGGTTTGTCAGGTTCATCGCTTCCCGAAGAATCTCCGGCCGTTCAACATACTTGTTTCGCGCCTGCGGTCGGAAAAAATGCCGTACCGGGTCACTCTGCATCTGGAATCGCTTAATCACGCGGATCGGCGCTCTATCGGGCTGCGGCAGGTTGCTGCGCAGCTCTTGGGCATCTTCAATTCCACGACAAAACTTCTCGGCCAGAATCTTCAGCTCGTAACGCAGGCGCTAGGTTCGGATACAGAAGCCGTTGTGAAGGCCAATCTGGAAGCTGCGACATGGATCGAGCCGCATGAGCGGCAAGAGCTGCTTCCCACGCGCGCCTCGCGTCTTCTGGTGGATATCCAGTCTTGGGGAGATTGTTCGGTTTCGGACAGTCCCGCAAATCCGGTGCGGGTGCTCGCCGAGACTGTCGCCGGTATGAATGCCACATCGAAAGGATGGCGCGGAGTGCTTGCGCCGGTTTCCGACTTGTCGGTCATCATGCCTCTGCACCGCACAGCGCCGGTTTTCCAAGCCGGGGATAGCCTTTTCACGGGCTTGGATGGGTCCCTTCTGCCTCACAGGGCTTTCGCCCCTGAGCAGCCAGCATGGCTCACGCTTGGCAGCGCCGGTACAGGTTCGGGTAAGTCGGTCCTTTTCAACCGGATGAATTTTGATCTGATGGCCTATAGGTCAGGCAGTGAATTGCCTTTCATGATGATCGCAGACGTGGGTGTGTCATCGAGCGGCTGCATGAACTTGCTGAAGGAGCTGCTTCCGCCTGAGCGGCAGAATGAGGTTTTGTATGTTCGGCCGAAAAACACGGCCGAGTGGGCGGTTAATCCCTTCGACATTTCGCTTGGGTCACGTAGCCCCCTCGACCGCGAGAGGGTTTACCTGAAGAACTTCCTTTTGACAGCGATCCCGATGAAGGAGGATCTGCTTCCCGAGCTGATGACGCGCATTATTTCCCGCGTTTACGAGGTGAAGAGCGATCTCAGCATCGATTCACGTCCTAACCGTTGGCAGGCGAACCTTGATCCGGTTCTGAATGATGCCGCCACTGCCGCTGGTATCGTTTTGAGCGACAAAACGCGCTACTGGACGCTCGTGGACGAGTTTATGCGGCGTGGAATGCCTGAGATGGCTTCGAGGGCGCAACGCTACGCAGCGCCCCGCTTCAAGGATATTGCGACCATCATTGCAGAGCCGCAAATGAAGAAAGACTTCGGCGATGCGATGCTCGAAAAGCTGCAACGCTATCTGGAAGCGCTGGAAGCCGCCTATCCGATGTTCGCCAGCCATACCACGATGGAAACCGGCGCTGCTCGAGTCATGGCCGTCGATCTTCAAGACCTTCTGACGGTCGGCTCGCTCAATGATGAGTTGAGCCGGAAAAACACCCTGATGTTCCTCATGACGCGACAGTTGTTCATGGCAAAGATCGCTGGCGACAAAGATGACATCCGCGCCATGACCTTCCCACAAGATGAGGCCATTCGGACGCTCTATGAGGATTATTGGACACGGCAGTTCCAGACAATCGCCGAGACCCCGAAGCGCCTGATGATGGACGAATACCATCTAACCGGCACTATCGACACCATTAACGAGGTGGTCTGGCATGATTGCCGTACAGGTCGTAAGTGGAATCTTGAAGTTTGCTTGGTCAGTCAGGAGCTAGGCGATTTCCGTGGCCTCACGTCGCAGGCCACCACAATCATGATTTTGAACTCGGATTCGCAGGAAGCCCGCAGAAAGATCATTGAAGAGCTTGGCGGTACAGAAGCCATCGATAAGGCGTTGACGACATATGTGAACGGTCCTGATCCTTCGGACCCTTCGAAGGGCGCGAACGTGCTGGTGATGTATAAGCTGCGAAACGACGAGAAGCGTTGGGTGATCTTCAAGAATGCTCTCGGAGTGCGGATGCTTTGGGCACTTTCCACGAAAGCGGAGGATCGAGCCGTTCGTGATGAAATCTATCGTCGTGTCCCGCTGGATCGGGCACTCGATATCCTCGCCCGGCGCTTTCCAGAGGGAACCGCAATTTCGCGATGGAATGAGATCGCACGTTCGAAAAAGCGGAACAATGGTTCACTCGCAAAGGTGCTGGCGGATGAGGTCATGCAGTACGATGCACAATACTCGTACCAGCAAGCAGCGGAATAAGAATGTCAGCTTTGCATTTCACAACGAAAACGTTATCTGATATGTTGTGAATGCCAGTGGGTTGTAGTATTACCGAAATCGATTGTTCGCCCCCGAAACAGGGATGAAAAGGAGATGGGAATGAGCGGAGTCAGTTCGGCCATGACGGCTGTGAAGGACAAATATTATGGGGCACTTGCTACTGCGAGTGTATCCTACTTTGCGTTGACGACATGGGCGTTCGCACAGGGGGCAGACCCCAAAGCGCCGCTCGATTTCCAGAAACAGGCGCAGTCGGCCGCAGCCAGTTCTCGTCTGAACCCGGACGATGCCCAATCGGGCTTGAACAATGTTGGCTCGACGTTCCTGTACGCTGGCAGTGCGCTCTCCATCATGTTTGCGCTCTATTCGCTCTACAAGTGGTGGGATGCCGTCAACAACGAGCAGAGCCGTCACAGTGCTGGCGGATCGTTCATGGCAGCGTGTATCGCTGGCGTGATCGGCATTGTCGGCATCTTCGTCGGTTGGGTGCAGTCCGTTGCTCTCGGAGGCGGGAGCTAATCCCTCCAAAGAGGCGTCACGACACGAAAGTGGCGAATCTGTCCGACTTTTAAGAACGTATCCGGAACTCAGGTTGGTTTGACCGTGGTTGTCGTTGCTTTTTCGGCCTTGAGAGCTTCGTAGAGGGCGGTTTTCCCTATTTTCACGCGGGCCGCGGCTTCCCGGACGTTCAAACCGGCCGCCAGATGCTGGCGGGCTTTGGCAAGTTTGTCCGGGGTTACGACGACTTGTCGGCCACCGCGTCGGCCGCGTTCCTCTGCGGCTTGCAGACCGGCACGTGTTCGTTCCCGGATCAGATCGCGCTCGAACTGTGCCAGCGCGCCGAACAGGTGGAAGACCAGGCGACCGCCGGATGTCGTGGTGTCGATGTTTTCGGTGATGGATCGGAAGCCGACGCCTTTGGCCTCCAGTTCGGTGATGATCTCGATGAGGTGCTTCATCGACCGGCCGAGGCGGTCGAGCTTCCAGACTGTGAGCGTGTCGCCGTCGCGAACGTAGCGGATCGCCTCAGCCAATCCGGGGCGGTCAGTCTTCACGCCGGATGCCTTATCCTCGAACAGCCTTTCACAACCTGCTTTGCGCAAAGCGTCGAGTTGCAGGGCGGTGTCCTGCTCGCCGGTGGAGACCCTTGCATAGCCGATAGAGGTCATGAGACGTGGTTTGTCCGTTTTTCCGTTGAATTCGGACATTGTCCGATTTGCCGTTTCATGACAAGGTTTGCGGACAAGAACTGTGGATGCCGCGAAACGTTCGTTTGTCGGACACGCATTTTCCGTTTCGCTGCACTCTCCGCGGCGAAACGGGAAGATCAGTGAATGGCGCGAAGAGCATTACTGAGCGAGGCATGGTGGCAACAGGCGACGATCATCCCGGATAACGAAAGGGAGATCGCCAAACATTATACGCTGGATCGATCGGATCTCGACCTGATCATGCGACAGAACAAGGCCGCGAACAGACTGGGCCTCGCCTGTGTTCTGGCCACGCTACGATACCCTGGCCGACCGCTTGCGGATGGCGAGGTCCTGCCGGCTGGCGTCTTACGATTTCTGGCGCGGCAGATCGGCGTCGATCACCATGAGATCGAACGTTATTTCGAGCGCCCACAGACGCGGCGCGAGCATCTGGCCCTGCTTTTCTACAGAATGCAGATGCGTCCGTTTGTGCCTTCGGACGTGCGGGCACTCACAGGCTGGCTGACACCTGCCGCGCAAACCCTGCGCCAGGCCGATGTATTGGCGGATATGGTCGTGGAAGAACTGCGACGCAGGAGAATTCTTTTGCCAGCGCGGCCAGCGCTCGAAGCCATCATTCATGTGGCAATCAGGCGCGGCATTCGTATTGCTCATCGGGCCTTGGCCGGCGGGATCTCAGAAGGCCAAAAGCTCGATCTGGACAAGCTTCTCGATCCGCGTGAGGGGACAAGCGTGACCATTCTTGCCTGGGCGAGAACGCCGGCATTGTCGCCAGCCGCCGTCAACCTCGACAGAATTGCCGAGCGCATTCGTTTTCTCCGGTCTCTGAACCTGCCGACGACGTTGATGGATCGAATTCCGGCCAAGGTCTTTGACGAATTTGCTGCAGAGGGGACGCGAATGAGCGCGCAGCATCTGCGCGACCTTAACACCGAACGCCGACATGCTGTCCTGGCTGCAACAGTGCTCCACCTTTCCCGCCATCTCACCGATTGCGCGATCGACATGTTCAAGAAACTCATGGGCATCCTGACGCGGCGAGCCAATAACCAGGCGGCTGCTCGCGTCACCCGATCCGTTCGGGAAGTGCAGACGCCGTTGAAGGACGTTTCAAAAGTCTGCCATGCGATCATCAAGGCCAGAGAGAAGGGTGAGGACATGGCCAAAGCGCTTGATCTGGTCATCCAATGGCCAGCTTTTGCAACCAGTGTCCAGGCGGTTGATACGCTGATCGCGCCGGATGTTATCGACGGTAAAATCGAAATGCTCCAGCGCTATCCGACGATCAGGAAACTGGCGCCACAGTTTCTCTCCACTCTCGTGTTCCGCGGTCACGCAGTGGCGGCGAACCTCTTGCGGGCGCTATCCGTGGTCGCGGGTCTATATCGTACGGGCAAAAGGACCATACCCGACAAGGCACCGATCTCCTTTGCGCCGAAGGGCTGGATGCCTCTCATACTCAAAGATGGAAAGATTGATCGCAGGGCTTATGAGCTTTGCCTTTTCAGCGAATTGAAGCGCCGGCTCGATGCGGGCGATATCTGGGTGGAAGGAGCCAAACGCTTCCAGTCTTTCGAAAGCTTTCTCATTCCCACGCCGACATTCGAGCTGATGCGTGAGGAAGGAGCGCTTCCAATCGCCGTTGATACCGATGTCGAGACTTATCTTCGCCAACAGCGCCAGCTGCTGAACGATGGACTGGCTGACCTCTCGCGTCTGGCCGCAGCCGGCGAGCTCGACGATGTAGAACTGACCGGGGCGGGGTTTAGCGTCACGCCGCACAAGGCTATGTTTCCGGATATCGCCAAGTCGCTGAAGCTAAAGGTGGAAAGCCGTCTGCCTGCGATCCGCATCACTGACCTTTTGCTCGAGGTTGACGCCCGAACGGAATTTTCGAACGCCTTTACCCATTTGCGCAGCGGTCGGACGGCCGACAACAAGCTTGCGCTCCTCACCGCCATCCTGGCGGACGGCATCAATCTCGGTCTCACGAGAATGGCGGACGTTTCCCCCGGCATTACGATGCGCCAACTCGCCTGGGCGCACGACTGGCATATTCGCGAGGAAGGTTACACGGCCGCGCACGCCATTCTCGTCAACGCCCAGAGGCAATTGCCTCTGGCAAGCTTGTGGGGCGATGGAACAACGTCATCCTCCGATGGCCAGTATTTTCCGGCGGGCGGACACGCCGAGGCGATCGGCGACCTCAACGGCCGCTATGGTCCCAACCCCGGCGCCAAATTCTACCGGTTCACCTCTGACCAGTACGGCGCTTTCTACATCATCGCCATGAATGCCAATGCGAGCGAAGCCATCTATGTCCTCGATGGACTGCTCTATCATGGCAGCGATCTCGCCATCGAAACCCACTATGTCGATACCGGCGGGGTAAGCGATATGAGCTTCGCCCTTTGCCATCTCGTTGGTTTCCAGATTGTGCCTCGGCTGCGCGGTCTCAAGGATCGCAAGCTCTATCTCTTCCCGGGCGACGCGCCTCCCGAAAACCTGGCGCCGCTCGTTGGCGAGCACATCAACGTCGAGCGGATCAAGGCAAACTGGAACGACATCCTGCGGCTGGTCACGACGATCCGTTCCGGGCAGGTTCGGCCTTCGACCCTGTTGGCAAAGCTGTCCGCATTCCCACGCCAGAACGGACTGGCGTTGGCGCTACGCGATCTCGGTCGCATCAATCGGTCCATCTTTCTGCCCCAGTGGTGGCAGAACCCCGAAATGCGCAGGAACGCGACGGCCGGCCTCAACAAGAGCGAATCCCAGAACACCTTGGCCCGCGCACTGTTCTTCAATCGCCTCGGAGAATTGCGCGACCGGACTTTCGAGAGCCAGTTCTACCGAGCATCTGGACTGAACCTGCTAATCAACGCCATCGTCTACTGGAACACACTCTATCTCGAACCGGCGTTCGCCGAGCTCAACCGCGAGGGCATTCCCACGCCGCTTGACATCATCAAACACATTACCCCACTCGGCTGGCAGCACATCAGTCTCACCGGCGATTACATCTGGACCCCAACAGACGGCGTTGATCTCAGGCCATTGCGGCGCGAAACATCTATCCTCGCAGCGTGATCACCATACGTTCTCAAAAGTCGGACAGATCCAACACTTTCGTGTCGTGACGCCTCGTCGATGTCGGCCGGCATGCCGTGATCGGGATCGGTTTCGCGCCGTTGCGGATCCCACAGGTGATGGGCAACGAATTTCAGGAGGAGGGCTTCGGGCGCCGGCCAGGGCAGCGATTTTCCCGTCGCCGTCAGCGCCCAGGCTTGGAGATAAGCCAGATCAGACGTCAGTGCCCGAAGGGTATTGTCGCCCATGCCCTGGTTGACGAGATGGCGCAGCGTCTCGACATCCTGATCGCTCAACAGCTCGGCGAGCTCGTCGCGGCGCTCGATCGGCAGGACGGCTGCAATCGTGTCGAGTTCCTCGGTGCGGCGTTCGATGGCGGATTTTTGCACAGGCGGCATTTTGGCTCCAAAAACGGGCGGTTCTGGCGTGTTTCAGGCCCGTGACGGAGGCCACTTTTGGTGATTTGCGGCGTCAGATCAATCTATCATCGATAAGGGTTACTTATCGGAGGTCATAGACCATCGGCATAGCTGTGAGGAGTACAGAACGCTATTGCGGATATAGCTTTCGCTTAACAAATCATTTACCATAAATTCAATGTCTTACGATCTCGCCAAATTGCCCATCCACAGCCTGCTGCGGCCGATCTCCGAGGCCGCTGTTGCTCTTGCCCGTCTCGACGAGCGCATTGCCCGCTCCCCCGTCGGCGAGGGCTTTCTCGAGCGGTCGCATTTCCTCGACGCGCATGCCTCGCTCTGGGTCGACGGTGAACTCGTTCATCTCGAAGACCTCGTCCTGCATGACGCGCTCCGGGATATCCGTGCTCCCACCCATGAACTCACCATTGCCCGCGACATCCTGAAAACTCGCCGTCGCATCGCCGCCCATCCCCCCGCCTGGGCCCTCTCTGATCAAGGCCTCGCCTCCCTCCGCGGCCGGTCGTGGGCCGGAGCATCATTGGGTGGAGACAGGGAGGGGGTGCGGGATGGCAGTGTTGAGGTGAGCGACGCTCCGGCCGAGATAGGGGATGCGGAAGATCCCGAGATTGATGGTCTGGGTGATGCGTTTGCAGCGATCGATGCAGTACTCGCCCGATCCGGGGTCGCGATCGAAGAGGCGAAGAAGCCGGGGAGCGCCAAAAACGCTCCGGAAAAGGATCCGTTCGTTTATGACCTCGACTGGGATGAGGACGAGCGGCTGGAGGAGTGGCGGGCCGTGCTCGCGCGTGCCCAGGACTTGCCGCCGGTCCTGCAGGCAATCGTGGCGCTGGATGCCTGGAACCAGATCGCTGTCCTCCAGCATGCGCCTTGGCTCGGGCGTTTGCTCGCCGCCTCGGTCCTGCGCGAGGGCGGCGTTACCACTGGCGGTCATCACGCAGCGATCAATCTCGGGCTCAAGGCCATTCCGGTCGAGCGGCGCCGGCATCGTGACCGTGAGACGCGGTTGCTGGCGATAGCAAGGGCGCTGACAATCTCCGCCGAGACGGGGCTCAAGGAGCATGACCGGTTGGTGCTGGCGCGGCAGATGATGATGCGCAAGCTGGAGGGACGGCGAACGTCGTCCAGGCTGCCGGAGCTGGTCGAGTTGGTCATGGCGCGGCCGTTGATCTCGGCCGGGATGGTGGCGAAGACGCTTGAGGTCACGCCTCAAGGAGCGAGGCGCATCGTGCAGGAGCTCGGTCTTCGCGAGATGACGGGCAGGGGAAGGTTTCGGGCGTGGGGGATTTTATGAGTTCTGACCGGCAGACATAAAAAGGTTATGCTAACTTCGGGGCGGGGCCGCTAGACCGTCACTTAGTTCCGCGGAACGGTATAGTAAGGGATTGGTTGTTAACCTTGGGGGAATTGCGTTGCAAATTGCGCTGCAGCTGATAGTCCAAAAGCAGAACGAAACGGCAGATTACGATGACCACCGCTCGCCACATTGTGACTCTTCTGAAAAGCCACATCGCCGGCGATGAGGACCGTTTCCTGTCGACGGCTCTCCAGTTGGCCGCCCATGAGGCGCGGCAGGGGCATGGTAAGCTGGCGCAGGAGGTTAAAGATCTCGTTGATACAGCAAAGACGCGCCAGCCGAGCATGCGCCGGGCGGGCGGGGCGATCGTACTTGTGCAGCCGAAGGGTGAACTCGCCGGTCTGCTGAGTGCCCGTTACCCCGACATCCGCCTAACAGACATGGTTCTGGCACAACCCCTTCGCCAACGTCTCGATCGTATTTTAGCCGAGCAGCGGCAGCAGGCGAGCCTCCAAAGCCACGGACTTCAGCCGCGCCGCAAGATCTTGCTCGTCGGTCCGCCGGGCGCCGGCAAGACGATGACGGCGAGCGCCTTGGCGGGAGAACTGCATCTTCCCTTGTTCACCATTCTCTTGGACGGCCTCATCACAAAGTTTATGGGCGAGACCGCGTCGAAGTTGCGCTTGGTTTTCGATGCCATGACCGCGACCCGCGGCGTGTATCTCTTTGATGAGTTTGATGCGATCGGAGCGAAGAGGGGAGACCGGCAGGACGTCGGAGAAATCCGGCGTGTGCTCAATTCCTTCCTTCAATTCGTAGAACAGGATGAAAGCCAGGCCTTAATCGTCGCTGCGACGAACCATCCCGAACTACTGGACCGGGCGCTTTTGCGTCGTTTCGACGACGTTATCGAATACACGCTTCCGGATGTGTCACTCATCGAAGCGATCCTTCGTAACAGGCTTGATCGCTTCGCAACACCCGAACTGTCGTGGGTAGATGTCGCGAACGCGGCACACGGCCTTTCGCCGGCAGATATTACTCGTGTGGCTGACGACGCCGCCAAGTCCGTCATTCTGGATAATTCGGGCACGGTCACTGCTGCAAGCATATTTGACGCGCTTGCCGAGCGCCGCTTGGCTGCCCAAGCTATGGATGCGAGCAACAGGCCATAATGGCAACCGGACCACGCGATCGCCCGCATTTCCTGCTGAGAGATAACGGCGCGGCAGAGCCATACCGGCGCCCAAACCGGAAAATTGACCCACCGGCGCTACCTCAACGCAATAGGCAGGCTCATGCCCAGGCGCTGGCGTTGGCAGTCGGAGGAGCTGTCGCGGCGGCAGAGCAGCAGCTTGCCGAAACCGGGGTAACAGCCTTTGAGACGCGCGGTTTCTATCTCGAGTTCGATCTTCCTGCCTCCGAGGGGGCCGCAATCGACCAGCTCGCGAACAGACAACAAAAAATGGAGGTTGTCGCAGTCCGCGAGCCGGAAGGCGACGGCGGTATCGTCAAGGCCTCGGTATTTGTGCCCGAGCGTGCAAAAAACTACTTCCTAAACAAGATTGAGCAGTATCGATCGACGGACACCGACAAAGGGCGTCCTCGAAATGAGCCTCTAATTTCAAGGATCGAAACCGCACAGCTGGCATCCGCGCGTTCTCTCTTCACGGATGACGCAGCGCTGTTTCCACCCGACCAGCAACTCGCGGTGTGGTGGGAAATCTGGTTGCGCGAAGGCAGGCGTGAGAAGTTTGAAGCCATAGCGGCCGCTTTGGAAATAGAGCTGCGCCAGCACGCCATCCGGTTCCCCGAGCGCGAAGTCGTCTTGGCGTTGGCAAGCACCGTGACCATGGATCGCGTCGTTGCTCGCAGCGATACCATCGCTGAGTTGCGCCGGGCAAAAGATACGCCAGCGTTTTTCACAGGTCTTGGAGGTGCAGAACAAAGAGCTTGGACAGACGATCTCGCTGGTCGCGTTCAGGTCTCGCAGACTGCCGGTGACGTTGCTATATGCCTTTTGGACAGCGGGGTCCGCCGCACTCATCCTTTGATCGAGCCGGTGTTGTCGATCGATGATTGGCATACGATCAATCCGGCTTGGGGCGCCGACGACACGCCAGCTTGGCAGGGTCACGGCACGCGAATGGCCGGAGTAGCACTTTATAACGATCTGATTGATCCGCTTGCTTCTGAGGACGCTGTCGAACTGCAATATCGGCTGGAAAGTGTTAGAATTCTGCCACCTGGCGACGCGGATGAAAACCGACCTGATCTCTACGGCGCGATTACCGGTGAGGCGATTGCTCGAGCCGAGATTCAGGCGCCGCACAGAAGTCGGGTCGTAGCGACTGCTATAACAAGCACGGCTCCTTCGCGGGGGCGAGCCTCATCCTGGTCTGCTTCGATCGACCAACTCTGCTTCGAGACGGATGCGCAGCGGTTGATCCTGATAGCTGCTGGAAACATACGGGTTGACTTAAGCCCTGCGGATCACCTGGTTCGCAACGATATCGAACCGCTAGATGATCCAGCGCAAGCTTGGAACGCAATCACCGTCGGGGCTTTCACCAACAAAGTTGACGTTATCGATGCGCCTTTTGCCGGCTACGCCCCGATCGCGCCCGCTGGAGAACTGTCTCCGGCGAGCAGGACCTCCGTCACCTGGGATCGTCAGTGGCCGGTCAAGCCGGACATCGTCATGGAGGGCGGGAACCTGGCGCATGACGGCGTCAATCCTGGTGAGCCGATTGATGACCTGCGCATTCTGACGACGCACTTCCGGCCCGAAAACCGCTACTTCTCTACGATTGGCGACACCAGTTCCGCAACCGCGCAAGCTGCCAAGCTCGCGGCAGAGATCATGGTCAGCCGGCCGGGGCTCTGGCCCGAGACTGTCCGTGCTTTATTGGTTCATTCTGCCGAATGGACACCTGCGATGGCCGCCCGCGTCACGGCCTGCCACGGCAACAAAACGCAATTGCAATCGATTTTGCGCCGCTACGGTTACGGCGTGCCAAATCTCGGCAGAGCGCTGCTTTCCGCCAATAACGATCTGACTTTGATGATCGAGGACGACATTCGACCCTTCCAGCGAGAAGGGAGCGGATCAGTCAAAATGAGAGATATGAAGCTTCATCTGCTTCCTTGGCCGAAGGACAATCTGCTGGCCTTGGGCGCTGAGCCTGTCGAGGTCCGGGTCACGCTGTCCTATTTCATCGAGCCGAACCCCGGCGAGCGAGGCTGGACTAGGCGTCACAGATACGCTTCTCACGGATTGCGCTTCCAGATGAAAACAGCCACGGAATCCGTCGACGAGTTCCGTGCCCGCATCAACCAGGCTGCCCGAAACGAGGAAGAAGGTACACCCGTCAACGTCGGCGAAAGCTGGTTATTGGGTACATTCCGCGACAGCGGATCGCTGCATTCGGATTTCTGGCGGGGAACGGCGGCTGATCTTGCCGAGCGTGACGCCATCGGTATTTATCCAGTTGGCGGTTGGTGGAAGGAAAAGCCGTATCTGGACCGATACAACGAGAAGGCGCGCTATTCGCTGATCGTGACCATTCGCGCGCCTGGTGCCGCGGTTGATCTTTATGCGGCGGTCGAGACGATTCTGAAGACAGAGATCGTCGCACAGGTGTAGGATTCCTTTGATTAATTGGCGGCCGGCCACAATAGGCCCGCACTCCTTCCGATTTGGTGCGAGACTTGTCCAAGTGTTTGGACGAGATGGTCGGTAGGCTCTGGTGATAATAGGGGCGATGGTTCGTATCCCTTCAAGGCGTTTAAATCTAACGGCCCAAGGCGGCAGTGTGGCGATCAATGGTTTAAGTGCGGACTCGCGCGCTGGATGCTATCGGTCGCGGTTTCCGGATTTTTGCCGGCGGTTCTCTAAATTGCGTGTTGGCGTCAAGCGTCTTCCCAACGCCGAATCGGCGGTGTCTGGATTCCGCCCATGCAGTCATTGATGACGTCATCTACTTTGTAAGAACAAACACTCCGCCGATTTCAGAACGTTTGTATTCGTCTTACAAATAGTATACCCCCCTATAATATATGAAATGGAGTTTAGGCTATGAGTTCATCTCAAGGGCATGCGCACGACCATCCCCATCCGCACGATCACAGCCATGGTCGTGCGCTCAACGCCGCCCATGAACATTTCTTCCTTGGCGACAACCACCTGCGGAACGAACGCCGCACGTGGCTAGTGATTGGTATCACCGCCACCATGATGGTGGTGGAGATCGTCGCCGGAAACATGTTCGGGTCTATGGCTTTGACGGCAGATGGCTGGCATATGTCCACGCACGCTGCGGCCATGCTCATCGCGGCATTGGCCTATCTCTATGCTCGCAAGCACGCCAGCAACCGCCGCTTCTCATTCGGCACTGGCAAGCTCGGCGACCTTGCAGGATTCGCCAGCGCCGTGATCCTGGCGCTAATCGCGGTGCTTATCGGCTGGGAAAGTTTTCTGCGCTTCCAGTCGCCTGTAGCGATCAATTTCAGGGAAGCCATCATCGTGGCGGTGGTCGGATTGATCGTAAACCTTGTCTGCGCATGGCTCCTCAAGGATGATCACCATCACGGAAACGATCATGGCCATGCTCACGGACACGGGCACAATGCAGGCCAGGATCAGAACCTTCGCGCCGCCTACATCCACGTACTGGCTGATGCGCTGACCTCCGTTCTGGCGATCGGCGCGCTGGTTCTCGGAAGCCTCTATGACTGGCTCTGGCTTGATCCAGCTATTGGTATCGTCGGCGCTATTGTGATCGCTCGCTGGTCCTGGGGATTAATCCGAGATACGGGCGGCGTCCTGCTCGACTACGTTCCTGAAGGCGAAGACCTCCCCGAGGAAATACAGGAAATCCTCGTCAAGGAAGGCGCGGAAATCGTCGATCTCCACATCTGGCAACTCGGGCCCGGCCACCACGGAGCCATCGTTTCTATCGTCGTCAATGATCCGCATGCGCCGTCCTACTACCGCGCAAAGCTTGCGGCCATTCACGATCTGTCGCATGTGACGGTGGAGGTCGAAACCCGCGCGGCTTGACAAAAACGTCTATACCGAAGGAGCATTCCTATGAGCCATACCATCCGCGAAAAGCAAAAGCTGATCAACCGCGTACGTCGTATTCGCGGGCAGATGGAAGGTGTCGAGCGGATGCTTGAGGAGGAAAAGGGTTGCGTCGAAGTCATGCAAACGATCGCGGGTGCGCGTGGTGCCATCAACGGTCTAATGGGCGAAGTCATCGAAGATCATATCCGCATGCACTTGGCCGCCGAAAGTCTGAGTCAGAAAGAGCGTGAAGAAGGCGCGGCCGAACTGATCGATGTCATTCGCGCTTATCTCAAATAAGGTTCATGATGAATAATAAGTCGCCTTGCACCGATCTGTGCCGCTTCGATCCGCGCAATAAATGGTGCTTGGGCTGCGGCCGGACGGCGGATGAAATCAAGGCGTGGCGCAAAATGTCGCCCTATCACCGGACAAATTTGTCGACTGAATTGAAACGCCGCATGAAGCGATTAAAGGATGGCGAGGACGGCGCTGCGACCGCATCCGCTTGCTTGTAGAATTTTACAACTAACAAAGGCCGGTTATTGCGCAAACCAGCCGAACGCGGACGTCCATCATTGATCTTTTCGATTGATGTCGATCAATTTTTGTTTGTGATCAAAGCATAGTGTGGGGCTTGTGGTCTCCTAAACATGGCTGCGCCATGGAGGACGAGTGATGCTCGGATACAAGGTCTCGGCTCAACGGATAGATCCTAGGGAGAGTGTGGCACGCACCGAGACTGCCGAGGTCAGGCTTGCCACGGGACTGTCCGGCGCTGCCGATGCCTTCAATCCGGCCGAACTTCTGCTCGCGTCCATCGCTGCCTGTATGATCAAGGGCATTGAGCGCGTCATTCCTCCCCTCGCTTTCTCTATTGATGGTGTCGAGGTGGTCCTTCACGCCGTTCGACAGGATGATCCGCCGCTTATCGTTTCGGTCAAGTACCAACTCGTGGTCGATACCGATGAGACTGACCAACGGCTTGAACTTTTACACAAGAATGTCCGCAAATACGGCACAATCTCCAACACCGTCCCTCTTGCAGCCCGCTTAGATGGTGTAATCTGGAGGAAGTCATGAGGGGCCTTCATCGCGAAACGCATCTCGTTTCCCGGATCGGGTGGCTGCGAGCCGCCGTTCTCGGTGCAAATGACGGTATCGTATCCACTGCGAGCTTAATCGTCGGCGTTGCAGCCTCCGCGGCGGGCAGCTCGGAGATCTTGATCGCCGGCGTCGCCGGCCTCGTGGCTGGTGCGATGTCGATGGCGGCTGGAGAATATGTCTCGGTCAGCTCGCAGGCGGATACCGAACAGGCTGATCTCGCCCGCGAACGGCTTGAGCTTGACGGCCAGCCCGATCTTGAGCGCGAGGAACTCGCACAGCTTTACACCAGGCGCGGCGTCGAGATTGATCTGGCCCGACAGGTAGCAGTGCAACTAATGCAGAAGGATGCGCTTGAGGCGCATGCCCGCGAAGAACTTGGCATCTCCGAAATCACTACCGCCCGACCGATCGTTGCCGCGCTGACGTCGGCTCTGACGTTCGCGGTTGGCGCGATAATGCCACTCGCAATGGTATGGGTGGCGCCACCGAACCAACTGGTGATGCTGGTCTCTGTAGCCTCGCTTATGTTCCTCGCCCTGCTCGGCGCGATTGGTGCCAAGGCAGGCGGTGCAAATGTGCTGAGGGCCACGGTACGCGTAACCTTCTGGGGCGCCTTTGCGATGGCGCTGACAGCAGGCATAGGCGCCTTGGTGGGAACAGCCGTCTAGGTGTGCGGAATATTGATCAAGTGTTACTGTGTGGTCCTCACACCGGCGGATTAATCGGCAGGAGCCGATTTATATGGAGGAAGAACATGACCTACACTCTCGATAAGACGACCAACGGAATACCATTTGATCAGGTGGTCGCAGCCACGAAGGCGGCTCTCGCGAGCAACGGGTTCGGTGTCCTCACTGAAATCGACGTACGAGCGACCATGAATAAGAAACTCGACGTCGATATACCGGACTATCTCATCCTGGGTGCGTGCAACCCGAAGATGGCCCTCGAGGCGATGAAGATCGAGCCGAAGGTCGGCGCGATGCTGCCTTGCAACGTGATCGTACGATCGCTGGAGGGGGGCGCCATCATGGTCAGCGCCATCGACCCCGTGGCCTCGATGCAGGCTATCGAAAACCAGCAACTGAAGACGGTCGCGGCGCACGTGCGGTCTTTGCTTGAACAGGCGATTGCGAGCGTCTGAGGACGTTGGTGGTCAATACGGTCGCCGTTGACAAGGCAAGCATGCGATGCTCCCCCTAACATTCGTCAGCGACTCGAATAGCGAGGAGCAAATAGGCCCGAATGAAACGCCTGAACTGCGGGAAAAACTGGGCGTTGAAGATGACGGAACCGAACTTGAGCCACTGCCGGGTTAGACAAGCACGCGTCGGTTCATCAGCGAAAGCCGAATCGTCTCGATAGGATTGGCGATACCCTTCAGCAGAAGTGAGCCTCTAGCCGAAACGTTGAACTCGTGCCCTGCCGCCACCTCGAAAAATTCACTGGAGGCCACGATTTCACCTGGTAGTGCCGCAGCACACAGTCGCGCGGTAACGTTGACGGGCGAACCGAGGATCGTTGCATCCTTGCGAATTTCGGTTCCGATCACGGCCTCTATCACAGTGCCGTCGTGCAGTCCTATGCCGATCCCTCTGGGCAAATTCGCCCGTGAGACACTTGTCAGAATTGCCTCCGACGCCCTGAGGGCGTTTGTCTTTCTTTCTGATCCTTCGAACCAGGCGACAAGCCCGTCACCCACGAGGCGATCAATATCGCCGCCGTGTTCGAGGATGGCCGCGAAGCTGTGGCTTGCAACCTCAGACACAAGGGCAGCGGCTTCTTCGGCGCTCGCCTGTTCGACAAAACTGGAGAAGTCTCTGATATCGAGGACCAGGATGGACGCAGCCAGGCGCTCGGCGCTCGAGCGCCCGGAACTAACGCGCTTCTCAGTGCTGTCGGAAACAAAATGTGCGAGCGACTTTCGCGCCTCATTCAGGGCGTTTGTGCGTGTGTCGATTTCATTTTGTGCCCGTGAGACGAAATACGTGGAGAGGCAAAGTGCTCCTATTAGAGGCACGCCAAGGATAACGATCCAAATAATCGTATCGTTGTCGAGAAGTTTTTCGCGGGCGGATGCCTTTTCGGAAGTGGCGATGTAGACCGACATAGACCCTGTCATACCTGGCGCCCTGCTGAGCACGGTCCAATGCACAGGGGGCCCATCTTCTTCGAGAAAGACTGTCTGTCCGTCAGATATTTCGGGGATGCGACTTATCGTTGAGGCCATGCACGATGTGTCGTTGGTTGCCGCCAGTACCTTGCCGTCTTCGGTAAAAGCAACTGCGCAGAGCAAGTCAAGCTCCTTCGCTTCCGTTTCGATAGCCTGTCTTGTCTGGTCAGCGTCGCTGACTTTTCCTCCACTTCCGATCTCCGAGTGTCTGGCTTTCCCCAAGATCGGCGCGAACAGCGCGGCATGGAGCGAAGCCGTTTGTGCACTATAGGCACGTTCGACACTAACAGACAGAGCGTTTGAGACGGCAATAAGTAGGCCGGAAATCGTCAGGAAGAAAATCGGTAGTACGAACAGGTTATAGTTCCGTCTTAACGGATAGGGGCGCGCCAGAATCTCATTATCCAATGTTTGCCACCTTCGTTTCTTTTCGTCATTTCATTCGTGGATTCGATCTTCACGAAGACTGATCTTACGATTCTGAGTTCGAATTTATATTGCCGTCACTATAAATCTTTGTAACCTGAGTGTCGGTCCGGAAAGAAGTTGCGTAATCTGAGTCGGTTATGATTCCCTGGCTTTGAGATGATTCTTTTCGGGCAAGGCAGCGATGTGGACGACAGCGAACCGTGGAAAATACAAGCGCGATGGAT
>OIER01000132.1_pt1 | contig 79493 bp, 75 predicted proteins | sample 1581801 | NCBI WGS metagenome assembly OIER01 (sample SAMN03281006, study PRJEB24777) | human gut metagenome | isolation source: fecal sample PR165 from 1 month old male Malay infant, vaginally delivered... | reverse complement strand
GCGCCATTGGTCGTGAGGTAGGTCCGTCCCAATGTCATGGCCGTACCGCTGTCGGAATCCATGATGATCATATGGGCAAAAAGCGTCATGTCGGGCTGTATCCGCTCCGGATTGCCGGCATAGAACATCGGCATGTCCATCCATGAGGGTGTGAAGCGCGCGCCTTGCGAATAGCCACAGGCATTGAGCCGGTGCCGCGTCAGGTCATGCGCCTCCATCACCCGGGAATGCGCGTCAAAGACATCACCGAAAGTTGATGCCGGAGTCATCGCCTCTTCAACTGCCTCGAGCGCCTCGCGTGCCGCGTCGTAGAGCTCCAGATGGCGTTTCGACGCCTTGCCGGTCAAAACGGTGCGCATCATTGCCGCGTGGTAATGGCGGTAGACACCGGCCCATTCCAGCGTGAGCTGGTCGTTTTTCGTGAGCTTGCGCCGCCCGGCCTTGTACCGGCACAGCAGGGCATCTTCGCCCGAACCGATGATGAATTCGTTGGCCGGGTAATCGCCGCCGCCGGCAAAGATGGCGCCCTGCATGGCCGCGAGGATGTCGCCTTCGTCGGCACCGGCCTTGATGAGCTTCAACGCTGCATCCAGCGCCTCGTCGCCAAGTTCGGCCGCCTTGCGGCTATAGGCGATTTCAGCCGGGCTTTTCAGCACGCGCAGCCTGTCGACAAGACCGGATGCGTCGACGATCTGGCCAAAGGCAGCGAGTTGTTCATCGAGCTTGCGGCCATTGGCGGCGGTCAGGCCGTGGGTCTGGTATTCCACGCCGATGCGTTTGCCGAGCAGGTCGAGATCGTTGAGGAGTTCGCGCAAATCCGCTGCCGGATTGGCATTGTCGCGGTCGGCCCAGATCACGATGTTTTCGATGTTCGAGGTCTGGCGCGCCTGGCGCAAATCGGCCGAGCGGGTCATCAGCACCTGGCTGCCATCGGACTTGACGACGAGACACTGGAAGAAGCAGAAGCCGAACGTGTCATAGCCGGTCAGCCAGTACATGCTCTCCTGCGCGAAGAGCAGAATGGCATCCAGCTTCTGCTCGGCCATCACCATCATCAGGCGGTCGCGGCGTGCCGCAAATTCCTCGGGCTCGAAATGAAGGGCCATCATTGTTCCTCTAGAATGGTGATCGCCGAGATCTGGCGACCATAGTCCGGTTCCTTGCGATGGGTGGTGCGCCGGTAGGAGAAAAACTGGTCTTCCTCGGCATAGGTGCATTTCTCCAGTGCGGCGGCGTTCACCCCGGCATTGCGCAGCCGCATGGTGATGAAAGCCCAGAGATCGAACATCTTGTGGTTTTCTTTGGCGGAGTCGCGGAAAAAACGGGTGTAGGACGGGTCGGTTCCGGTGAACTGATCATAGAATTCCGCGCCGACTTCGTAATTGTCGGGGCCGATCGTTGGTCCCAGCACCGCCTGGATGTTGTCGCGTTTCGCACCGAGCGCAATCATCGCGTCGATGGTATTTTCCAGTACGCCGCCAAGGGCGCCGCGCCAGCCCGCATGGGCCGCGCCGATGACTTTCGCATCGCGGTCGGCAAACAGGATCGGGCCGCAATCGGCCGACAGCGCACCGATGACAAGGCCGGGTGTCGCCGTCACCATGGCGTCGGCCTTGGGCCGCTCGCCGGTGAGAGGCGCCGTGACCGTGATGACATCGGGCGAATGCACCTGATGCACGGTGACGAGATGGGAGATGTCTGCTCCCAGCGCGCTGGCTACGCGCCTGCGGTTTTCCCGAACATGGTCCTGATTGTCGTTGGAGCCGCTGCCGACGTTCAATCCGGCATAAATGCCTGTGGAAACACCGCCGATACGGGTGAAGAACCCGTGAGCGATTCGATCTTTCTCGGGAGACCCCAGCAGGGAAGCGTGCAGCGCTACTGGTTTTTCAGACGTGATCATGCCGGATTGCTCTTTCTCAAGGCTGCGGATGGTGGTGGAGCATCGACGCGAAGTCAATTGCTTCCGTCATATGGATTCGAATGGAAACAAATGTGTGGCGGAGTCCGCGACGCAAAGCACCTTGAACAGCGTGCCCATCTGATCGGGGCCTGCCAACCGCTCGACATCGGCGCGGATCTGCTCCTGGAACGCCGCCGGCTTGCCGCTGCCGAGGGCGCCGGCGCGGTCGAGCAAGCCCATGGCGATGAGAAAATCTCCCTGCGTCATGGCATTCGCCGTGCAGCCTTCAGAACGCGCGGCCCTTGCCAGCATGGCAAAATCCACATGGCTGGTCAGGTCGGCTTCACCCGGCGTGTCCAGCACATCAACAGGCTTATGGCTGCGCAGCGCCTGCAGCGTGTCGCCGAAACCCTGGTGCAGATGGCCATAATCGAAGAGCAGCGCCGCACCGCGCTCGCGGTGCAGGCGTTCGGCGATATCCTGCATCAGCGCACTGCGTGCCGGGGCAATTTCGACAATGCTGCCATCGGGTGCCGTGCTGTGTCCGGCGGGCAATAGCGCCGTATCGATCGATCCGCTTCCCGCCGCAAATGCCAGGTTGCCGCCGTCGTCGACGGTGACGATGCGGTCGACGAAACGCCCGCCCGATTTGACGTACTGGCGGACCGGAATGGCATCGAACAGCTCGTTGGCCAGCAGAACCAGCGGACCGGATGGCAAATCGCCGAACTGCGCATGCCATTGGATATCAAGACCGGAGGCGGCGAGTGTCTCTTTCTGGATCTGCGCGAGGCGCAGGCTGATCTCGATCATGCGGATCTGTGCCGCCGCGATGAAATCCGGGGCAAGCTTCGATGCCGTCCGCAGCACGTCCTGCATCAGCGTGCCGCGTCCGGGCCCCATCTCGCACAGGATGAATGCGGCGGGCGATCCCATCGCCTGCCAGGCGTTGACGCACCAGACGCCGGCAAGCTCGCCGAACATCTGGCTGACTTCCGGGGCGGTGATGAAATCACCCTCGCGGCCGAACGGTTCGCGCGTCGTGTAATAGCCGGCTTCCGGATCGAACAGGCACATCGCCATGTAGTCGGCAACGCTGACCGGGCCTGTCAGCCCGATCTGCCGGATGATGCGTTGTTTCAGTGTCATCGTCCGGTGGAAACTTCCGGGTTGCGGGCGGTCAGCAGCGCCCACAGGCCGACGAGCACCATGGGAACGGACAGGATCATGCCCATCGTCAGCCAGCCGCCATAGAGATAACCGAGCTGGGCATCCGGCTCGCGGAAGAACTCGACAAAGATGCGCGACAGGCCATAGCCGGTGATGAAGGCGCCGCCGATAAAGCGCGGGCTCTTCAGCTTGCGGCCGTAAAAGATCAGCAGCGCCAGGGTGGCGAACAGGACGATGCCTTCCAGCGCCGCCTCGTACAGCTGGCTCGGATGGCGGACGAACGGGCCGCCGGTCGGGAAGATCATGCCCCAGGGCACATCGGTGATGCGGCCCCAGAGTTCGCCATTGATGAAATTGGCAACACGGACCAGCCCAAGGCCGACGGGAACACCCGCGGCGATGGTGTCGATCATGCTGAACACCTTGATCTTGCGCGAGCGGGCAAACAGAATCATCGCCAGCGTGGTGCCGATCAACCCGCCATGGAAGGACATGCCGCCTTCCCACACCTTGAAGATGTCGAAGGGGTGGCTGATGTAGCGGGCCAGATCGTAGAACAGGATATAGCCGATGCGCCCGCCCAGAACCACGCCGAGCGCAGCCCACAGGACGAAGTCGTCGAGATCGTTGGGCTTCATCGGCGGCGTGTTGTTGGCCCACAGGCGCGGCTTGCTGATGAGTCTCTTGCCGTACCACCAGGCGAAGAGAATGCCGACGACATAGCCGAGGCCATACCAGTGAACAGAGAACGGCCCGATGGAAAAGATCACCGGATCGATATTGGGAAATGCGATCGCGGCCATCGTCGGGACAAGTATTTCGCTCACAATAGGCACTCCGTCATCATCAGGTTCATCGGCGCGGACCATGCGCGAGGGCAGGAACAGCGTCAAGCCGCCTCTCCGGTAACATTTGTGCAATTATGACCTTCGCTTGCAATCGCCTGCCGCGGCGATTATTTGATGGGGAAAGCAACAGAGGTATCTGCCATGACCAATGGATCAAACCGCGTTCTTGATGAACTGGCCAAGCTCGTGACTGACGCTGCCGGTGCAGCGCAGGGCGTCCGCCGCGAAGTCGAAACCGCTTTCCGTGGGCAGGCTGAACGGCTGCTCAACACCATGGATGTGGTGCAGCGCGAGGACTTCGAAGCGGTGCGCGAAATGGCCATCCGTGCCCGTGCCGAAAACACGGCGCTGCTCGCCCGTATCGAAGCGCTGGAAGCGCTCGTCGGCCACAAGGAAAAGCCTGGCGCCGATGCGGCCAAACCGGCAAAGGCAGCAGCAGCCGGCACGCGCGCCAAGAAGGACTGATCGTCAAAAGAATCGCATTTTTGCAGGCCCATTGCCCGTGTCCGGGCAGTGGGCCTTTTGCATTTTTGACCGCTCCGGAATCGCGGACACTCTCTGCGGGGCGCCCGGGCGCCGTTTCGCGGTGATTTATCCGGCATATTCGGGCTGTCCCCAAAATAAATCTTAAGAAATTATCAACAGGTGGAAATCGCCGAAAATCGTTTTCTTAGAGTCAGTTAAAGGCTGGTCGTGAATCATTTTCATAACATCTGTCCACACCCATTCGCGCCATTTGGCCAAAAGGGGACTGGCGCTCGGACTCAGCATCAATACACTGAAATTACAGCATGATTCGTTTCAATGGTCATGCAGCGGGTAACAAGTTCATATCCGTGGTCCGGCTGGTGCGTACTGCCTGCCGGTGAGTTTTCAAGCGTTAGGTGTCCTTTGGGTGGGTGCGCTGTGCTCCCGCAGCGTCAGATGAGATTCGATTGAGCAGGTAATGGCGATGAGCCTTCTGGAAATAGAGATTGCGCGTGATTTGCATCCGGTCGATGTGATTGAACATGTGGCCCATGCCAATGAATGGGCTTTCGAGCGCACCGGGGACGACGAGATTGCCATTACGGTCGAGGGCAACTGGACCGATTACCAGATTTCCTTCTCGTGGATGGAAGATTTCGAGGCGCTGCATCTGGCCTGCGCCTTTGACATCGCGGTCAGCGAACCGCGCGTCAATGAAGTGATGCGCTTGCTGTCGCTGATCAACGAACAGCTGCTGATGGGGCATTTCGATCTGTGGCGCCAGGAAGGCGCGGTGATGTACCGCCAGTCGCTGCTTCTGTCCGGCGGTGCGGAACCGACGAGCAAACAGGTGGAAGTGCTCCTGTCCAGTGCGCTGGATGCCTGCGAGACCTATTTTCAGGCATTCCAGTTTGTTGTCTGGTCGGGCTCGACAGCACGGGAATCGCTCGATAGCATTCTGTTCGAGACGGTCGGTTCTGCCTGACCGGAAGCATGGCGGTTTGTTTGAGTTGAATGTGATGACCATCAGTTTTGATGATTTTGAGAAAGTGGATATCCGCGTCGGCACGATCGTCGAGGCGGAAACCTTCCCGGAAGCGCGCAAGCCGGCCTTCAAGCTCAAGATCGATTTCGGCCCGGAAATCGGGGTGAAGAAGTCCTCCGCGCAGATCACCAAGCACCACACGCTGGACGAGCTGAAAGGCCGCCAGGTGATGGCGGTGGTCAACTTCCCGCCGCGCCAGATCGGCCCGTTCATGTCGGAAGTGCTGACACTGGGTTTCCCGGACGAGGAAGGCGGGGTTGTTCTGGCCGCCATCAGCAAGCCGGTGCCGAACGGCGGCAAGCTGTTCTAAATACGAGCTCTTAATGAGATTCATGGGCGCAAAAGTCGGCTTTTGCGCCCAGAGCTTTTTCAGTCCCTAAATCTAGATCGTCTTCGCCGCCATCTCCTTGGCGATGTAGTCCGCCTGCCGGATGGCGAGCGTGACAATCGTCAATGTCGGGTTTTCCGCCCCGCCCGAGGTGAACTGGCTGCCGTCGGAGACGAAGAGATTCTTGATGTCGTGGCTCTGGCCGAACTTGTTGACCACGCCATCCTTCGGCTTCTCGCTCATGCGATTGGTGCCGAGATTATGGGTTGACGGGTAGGGCGGTGTCGGCAGGGTGCGGGTCGCGCCGACGGCCTTGTAAAGGGCCTGGCCCTGTTTGTAGGCATGGTTGCGCATCGCGGTGTCGTTGGGGTGGTCGCTGAAGTTCACATTGGCGATGGGCAGGCCGTACTGGTCCTTCTCCTCCTTGTGCAGGGTGATGCGGTTGTTCTCCTGCGGCATGTCCTCGCCGACGATCCACAGGCCGGCCATGTTGGCATATTCATCGAGCGCCGAGGTGAAGGAACGGCCCCAGCCGCCCGGATCGAGAAACGCCGCCATGAAGGGCAGGCCGAGCGACAGCGTTTCCATTTCATAGCCGCCGACAAAGCCCCGCGCCGGGTCATGCCGTGCCTCGTCGCGGATGATACCGGCCATGGTGGTGCCGCGATACATGTGCACGGGCTTTTCGAAGATACCGTAGACCGAGCCGGTGGTGTGGCGCATGTAGTTGCGCCCGACCTGGCCGGAGGAGTTCGCCAGTCCATCCGGGAACGTCGTCGAGGCGGAATTCAGCAGCAGGCGCGGACTCTCGATCGAATTGCCGGCAACGGCAACGATGCGGGCCTTCTGCACATGCTGCTTGCCGTCCTTGTCGACATAGAGCACGCCGGTCACCTTGCCGCTCTTGTCGTGCTCGATCTTCTGCACCATCGCATTGGGGCGGACTTCCAGCCTGCCGGTGGCTTCCCCCTTGGGGATTTCCGTATAGAGCGTCGACCATTTGGCGCCCCATTTGCATCCCTGGAAACAGAACCCTGTCTGCTGGCACGCCATGCGGTCATCCCGCTCGGCGGAGTTGATCGCCATGTTGCCGGTGTGGCATTCCTTGTAGCCGAGCTTGTCGGCCCCGGCTTTCAGCACCTTGAAGTTGTTGTTGCCCGGCAGGCCGGCAATGCCATTGGTGCGGGTCACGCCCATCTTGTCCTCGGCCCTGGCGTAATAGGGCTCGAGTTCCTTCAGGGTGAGAGGCCAGTCGAGCAGGTTGGCGCCCTCGAGCTTGCCGTAATGGCTCAGGGTGCGGAACTCGTGCTCCTGCAAACGCAGCGAGGCACCGGCCCAATGGGTGGTGGTGCCGCCAACCGATTTGACGATCCACGCGGGAAGGTTGGGAAAATCCTTGGCGACCCGCCAGTCGCCGGATGTGCTGCGTTTGTCGACCCAGGCAAGCTGGCCGAAACTGTCCCATTCGTCATTGATGAAGTCTTCATATTCGTGCCGGGCGCCGGCTTCGAGTATGACGACGTCGATGCCCTTCTGCGCGAGTTCGTTGCCAAGCGTACCGCCGCCGGCGCCGGAACCGATGATGACGACAACGTGGTCGTCCTTGAGATCATAAGGTGCAGCCATGGTTTCCTCCCGATAGGCTGAAGAACAATGTGCGATGGCCGAGACGGCTCAAAGCCACTCGATGTCGCTGAAGCCGCGGGCGATATAGCCGCCCTTCGAGTAGGATTCGCCTTCATAGCCAAAGAGCGGCCACAGCTCCTTCTGGTTGTAGAGCCCGGTGACAAGACCACCTCGAATTGTCTGGAAGAACGGCGTGTCCTCAATCTGGCGCAGCAGTTTCAACCGGTGCTCTTCCCAGTCGAGACCGAGATAGCCGCCTTTGCCGGCCCGCCTGTCGAGGTCGGCGATGCCGGTCTCGATCAGCTCCTTCTGCTTGGGATCGGACCCTGCCTTGGCGTCGTAGGGTTTGACGGCAATGGCGTAGAAGCGGTCGGGAATGTTGTCATGTGGGTAGATATCGCGCGCCAGCTGGATCAGCGTCGCCATGGTCTCGGGCTTGAGATTGGATGTCTCGAGGCCCCAGGCCTGCTGCGGATGGATGATGGAATTGCCGCTGATGACCAACAGAGCGCCGAGGCTGGCCATGCCGCCCCGTTTGAGCAGTTCACGCCGCGACAGGCCGGCCTGCGTGGCGGAGCCGGATTTGCCCGGCTCCGCGGCCTTGCGGTTGAATATCGTTACCATGGATTTCCTCCCTTGCTTGCTATCGGCGCTCTCCCCCGAGCGCGCCCTTGCTGGCTGATGGCGTCCTCCAACGCCGTTCAGCCGGTTTCAGACGAACCGGCTCTGTCGTTGCAGGACTTCAATCTTGTAGCCGTCCGGGTCTTCGACGAAAAAGAACCGGGCCAGCAGCGCACCCTCACGCTTGAATTCGACAATGTCACGGATTTTGAAATCGAGACCTTTCAGCCGGGTATGCTGGGCGTCTAGATCATCGACGCTGACCGCGAGATGGCCGTAGCCGTCACCGACATTGTAGGGTTCGGTGCGACCCTTGTTGATTGTCAGTTCGAGCTCGAATGCCGTTTCGCTGTTCCTGAGATAGACGAGCGTGAAACTGTCGAAATCCAGCCGGTCGGCGACTTCGAGGCCGAATGCCTGTTGATAGAATGATACGGACCTGTCCTCATCGAGCACGCGGATCATGGAATGGATGGCTTTTGCCAAAAAGACCTCCTTTGACGTTGCGCCCCGCGGCAAAACTTCGGTTGCAGTTGCAGGGCATGTCGGCGATTATGGACCCGGGAAAACAGAATGGGTGGCAATCGGCTACCACACCGCCGGAAGAGCGGAATAATTTTCGCCGGCAACCGATCCGGTGCGCAAAATTTCACCTGCCGGGATGAAGCGCATCAAGGGGATGGCCGAGGGCGAAGCAGAAAAAGGGAGGTTCGTTGGATGTGTAAGGTATTTGCAGAACAGGATCCGGAAGGCTACCGGCAGATCAACCGTTCTGTGCGCATTGCCGGGCATTCCACCAGCATCCAGCTGGAAGTCACGTTCTGGAAGCTTCTGGACGAGATCGCCGTCAGTCAGAACATGACGACGCCGCGCTTCATCTCGACGCTTTACGATGAGGCCCTGCAGGCCAATGGCGAGATTCCGAATTTCGCCTCGATGCTGCGCACCACCTGTGCGCTGTATTTGCGCGGTGTCCAGGCAACCGCCGAAACCTCCTGCGTGACGCCGATCGGCAACCGGGCCGCCTGACGATCAGGCGGGAATGCGCACGACGGCGCGCAGGCCGCCCATGGGGCTTTCGTCCAGGGTGATATCGCCGCCATGGCTGCGGGCAATGTCAAGCGCGATGGCAAGCCCGAGCCCGGTGCCGCTGGCATCCTGATTGCGCGCCTCATCCAGCCGGAAGAATGGCTTGAACACCTCGTCGCGCATCTCCTTGGGGATGCCGGAGCCGTCATCGTCGATGGTGATGCTCAGCCAGCCGTCGCGGTGATCGGCGGTGACGACGACATTCTTGGCATAGCGGAACGAGTTCGATACCAGGTTGGAGATCAGGCGCGAGAAGGCATTGGGCCGGACCTGAATCTCCGGTTCGCCGCGAATGCTGGATTTGAAGCCGCGCTCCAGCAGGGTGCCTTCCTCTTTCAGTTTGGTGAAAAGGCGTTCGAGATTGAAGGTGCCGGTTTCTTCCTCCGCCTCGCTGCGGGCAAAGGCGAGATAGCCTTCGAGCATGGACTGCATGTCCTCGATATCCTGCTCCATCGCTTCCGTATCGACCTTGTGGCCGACCAGCGCAAGCTGCAGCTTGAAGCGGGTGAGGATTGTCCGCAGGTCGTGGCTGACGCCGCTCAGCATGGTGGTGCGCTGCTCGATCTGGCGTTCGATGCGCTCGCGCATGACGATGAAGGCCGCGCCCGCCCGCCGGACTTCCTCCGCGCCGCGCGGCTTGAAATCGGGCGGTGTCGCCCGGCCCTTGCCGAAACTGTCGGCGGCCGCGGCCAGTTGCTGGATCGGCTTGATCTGGTTGCGCAGGAACAGGATGGCGATGGCCAGCAGCACCAGCGCAGAGCCGGACATCCAGACCAGGAGAATCAGCGTGTTGGAGGCATAGGCCTGGCTGCGGCGGGCAAAGACCCGCAGGACCTTGCCTTCCAGCTGGATGCGGATTTCGACGAGATCGGAATCGCCTATTGTGTCGATCCAGAACGGCCGGTTGATCTGCTTGGTGATCTCGGCGCTCAGCGGTTCGTCAAGAATGGAAAAGAACGGCTTCGGACCGGGTGCAGGCAAGGGGTCGGGCGGCAGGATGGAGATGTTGAGCGACAATCTCTCGCGCGCAATGCGGATGAGGTTTTCATAGCCGGGGTCCTGCGGATAGGTATCCATCAGGTCGATGATGCCGGAGATGTCGCGCACCACGGCCGTCGACAGGCGCTGGGTGACCGTCTGCCAGTAGCGCTCCATGAACACGAAGGCGATGACCGATTGCAGCAGCACCATGGGTGCGATGATGATGATCAGCGAACGGGCATAGAGCCGTTTCGGCATCCACTGCGCCAGCCAGCGGGAAAACTTCCGCCAGGGGCCGAGCAGCGTGCTGCGGCGGCGGCGCCAATGCCGCTGCCTGACTGCCAATGCGCGTTTTGCACTGTCCGTTTGTGCCATATGATCGGTGCCCACTCGCGCATTGGTTATTGCGTCCTGATCCCGCGGATCGCGACGTTTACTCCACGCTCAATTTATAGCCGACGCCGCGCACCGTCTGCAACCAAACCGGATTGGCCGGGTCATTTTCTATCTTGCGGCGCAGCCGGTTGATCTGCACGTCGATCGTCCGTTCGCCGACATCGCCTTCCTGGCCGGTCAGCTCATGCCGGGGCACGGTTTCACCGGCACGGGCCGCGAATATCGCCATGATATCCTGCTCGCGGTCGGTCAGGCGGATCAGTTCGCCCGAACGCTTCAACTCGCGCTTGGCGATGACGAAGGTATAGGGCCCGAAAACGATCTGCTCGATCTTGGCCTGCGATGCCGGGGCGCCGCGGCGCAGGATATTGTTGATGCGCAGGATCAGTTCGCGCGGATCGAAGGGCTTCGGCAGATAATCATCCGCACCGGCTTCGAGACCGCTGATGCGGCTGTCGGTTTCCGACAGGGCCGTGAGCATCAGGATGGGAACGCTCTTTTCCTGGCGCAGGGACTGGGTGAGGGCCACGCCGCTTTCACCCGGCATCATCACATCGAGGATCAGCAGATCGTAATCAATGCCGGCAAGCTTGCGCCTGGCCTCGTCCGCATTGGCAGCCACCGTAATGCGAAAGCCGCTGCCGGTCAGATATTGCGACAGCAAATTTCGAATCCGGGTGTCATCGTCGACAATGAGCAGGTGCGGCGCATCGTCTGAAAGCGGAAGTTCTTCACTCACCAAAATCATTCCTTCTCTCTCCGGGCATTGGCGCCCGCCCTTGGTCCCCGGACGTCCCTATCCGGCATAAACTAACCTGCCTGTGGCAGACTGTCGATCTGTTGCCTTTGGCCCGGATTGACCATCGCTTTGAGGAAATGTTCGATCACGGCCCGGTCAGCCAGACCGATTTGCTCCAATGCACTGCCAATGCGGCGTGATTGCGGTGCGGCAAGCTCAAGCGCGAGTTCTCTGCCCTTCATGGTGGGATAGAGTTCGCGCTGCCGCCGGTCGCGCGGGCCGGGTATCTGCACGACATGGCCCGTGTCGATCAGCTGCTTGAGAACACGGGCGAGACTCTGCTTGGTGATTTGCAGCACATCCAGCAGTTCCGCAACGGTCATGCCCGGCTTACGGTTGATGAAGTAGAGAACCCGGTGATGGGCGCGGCCGAAAGCCAGCTTTTCCAGAATCAGATCCGGGTCGGCGGTGAAGTCACGGTAGGCAAAGAAAAACAGCTCGATGAGATCGAGTTCGCGCGCATCCGCCTTGGTCAGGGCTGTCTCAATATGCCGATCCGGTGTATAAGGTTTCATGCAGGGCTCCCGCTCTCATTCATGTGTCGCCGAATAATATGTCAGTCTTGTTGACTTAATTTTAGACTGCTGATAATTTTTGGCAAGCTGTTGGCCGCATTTTGAATGAAACGAAAAGCCAATAAGTGTTTCCGGGACATTTTTCCTCATCGAAACGCCTATTGCTGCCACGCATGGTCCCGAAAATCGGCACGATTTTCATCGGGGATCAGGCGTGAATTCAAGATGGACAGCGTCCTTTGCGCGTTCAAGAAGAACGCGCGGCGCTGTCGGGAGCCAAGGTTCACCAATTGTGAAACGGGAACAATTGGCGTCGTCTCAAACCCGTCAAACGATCAGGAATCAAACGCCTGGAGGAAAACATGGCATCCGTACCATTTGATCAGCTTGAAGGTTACATCTGGATGAATGGCGAATTCGTTCGCTGGGCAGATGCTAAGGTTCACGTGCTGACTCATGGCCTGCATTATGCAAGCTCGGTCTTTGAAGGTGAGCGCGCCTATGGCGGCGAAATCTTCAAGCTCAACGAACACACGGAGCGTCTGCACGAATCGGCGCGTATTCTTGGCTTCACCATTCCCTATTCGGTCGAAGAACTGAACGATGCCTGCCGCAAGCTTCTTGCCAAGCAGGGCTTTCAGGATGCCTATGTGCGCCCGATCGCCTGGCGCGGCAGCGAGTCGATGGGCGTTTCGGCCCAGAACAACAGGATCAACGTGGCCATCGCCATCTGGCAGTGGCCAAGCTATTTCGACCCGGCGCAGAAGCTCAAGGGGATCCGCCTGGATATGGCGGAATATCGCCGCCCGGATCCGAAGACGGCCCCGTCCAAGTCCAAGGCCGCTGGTCTCTACATGATCTGCACGATCTCCAAGCACGCCGCCGAAGCCAAGGGCTATGCGGACGCGCTGATGCTCGACTGGCGCGGCCAGGTGGCCGAAGCCACCGGCGCCAACGTGTTCTTCGTCAAGGACGGCGTCATTCACACGCCGAAGCCGGATTGCTTCCTCGACGGCATCACCCGCCGCACGGTCATCGAGCTGGCCAAGCGCCGCGGCTATGAGATTGTCGAACGGGCGATCATGCCGGAAGAACTGGAAGGTTTCGAACAGTGCTTTCTGACCGGGACGGCTGCGGAAGTGACGCCGGTTTCGGAGATCGGGCCATACCGCTTCACCGTTGGCGAGATCGCAATCAACCTGATGAACGATTACGCCGCCGAAGTAACACCGAAGAAAGCAGCAGCGGAATAACTCGCAGCATCAGAGCGCAAATAAGGCGCGCTCAGCCCGATACTGCAAGCTTGCTAACGAAAACAACCGGTTGATACCTCTTTATTGAGGCATCAACCGGTTTGACATTGCCCAAAACTTAGTCAACATGCCAGTGTCAGGCATGAGTCTGACGCGAAACGTTGACGGGGTGTCAATTATGGGTGCACTTCTTCCTCTCATCATCCAACTGATCTCAGGGGCTGTCGGCGGCAATATTGTCGGCGGTATTCTCAAGAACCTGACTCTTGGCCCGACTGGCAATACGATTGCCGGCGGCGTTGGTGGACTAGTGGGTGGCTACTTGACGCAATACCTTGGCGCCGGTGGTGCCCAGCTCGTGGCAAACGCAGCATCATCGTCGGGATTTGATCTCGGCTCAATCATCGGCAATGTTGCCGGTGGCGGTGTTGGCGGTCTTATCCTCACTGCAATCGTTGGTGCGATCAAGAACGCGCTGGCCAAATCCTGATCATCACAGGACGCAAACGATTTTCAAGGGCGGTCCCATTGGCCGCCCTTTTTATTTGGGCTAAAGCCTCATGTACGAGATTTCCGAAAGCATAGGGTTGGAACAAAATGGGACAATTGCAGGCCGGTATTATCCCCGTGACGGCCTTTCAGCAGAACTGCACGATCCTCTTCGACAGCGATGACAAGCATGGCGTCCTGATCGATCCGGGCGGTGACAATGATCAGGTGCTCCATGCCATCCGCTCCAACGGCATCACCATCGACGCCATCTGGATCACCCATGGCCATATTGATCATGCGGCAGGCGCCATGGATATGAAGGAGGCGCTCGGCGTCGATATCATCGGTCCGCACCAGGCGGATAAATTCCTTCTGGATTCAATGGAGGAGAAGGCGGTCCAGTACGGCATCCAGGGCAGCGGCGTGCGCAACTGCACGCCGGACCGCTGGCTTGCGGATGGCGATACGGTGTCCTTCGGATCGCATGTGTTCGAGGTGCTGCATTGCCCGGGCCATGCGCCGGGCCATGTGGTTTACTACAACCGGGCCGCCAAGTTCGCCCATGTCGGCGATGTCCTGTTCAACGGCTCGGTCGGCCGCACGGATTTGCCGGGTGGCGACCATGAGACCCTGATCAACTCGATCAAGAACAAGCTGTTTCCGCTTGGCGACGATATCGGCTTCATCTGCGGGCATGGCCCCGGCGGCCGTTTCGGCGAAGAGCGCCGCACCAATCCGTTCCTGACCTGACAAAAAGGCCGCCGGAGCGATCCGGCGGCCTTTTTTCGATCCGGCTGATCAGCGATCAGTTGGCGTTGCAGAAATATGCGCGTCCGTCATAGCCGCGGAACGTACCGGTTTCTGGATTGAAAGAGCGGTAGCGGTCGGCGCAATAGCGATACCAGGCGCGTGACCACGGCTGGGCGCTGCCATAATAGACCGGGCGCACTTCGCGATAGACGCGAACCGGCGCGGCGCGATAGACGGGACGATCATCGTAGTCGCGATAGATCACGTCGGGTTCGCGTGGCTGGGCGAGCGCGCCGCCGATGAGCGCACCTGCGGCAAGGCCAATGGCGCCGGCTGCGAGTGCATCGCCGCCGCCGCGATGATGATGACGGCGCCAGCCCCAATCATCAGCCGATGCCGACGAAGCAAGCGGAACGGCGATCGTTGCAAAAGCTGCCGTCGCAAGAATGGCAATCTTCATACCTTTAAACATCTGTGCCTCCTTTGAAGCATCCTTGGCGGAACTTTTGGAACCGCCTGATCGTGTTGGGCTGGACTTTCAGTGGGGGCGCCAGCCGTGATGTGTGTTTTAAACGTTCCAGAATGAATGCAAGCTGAACGGAAAGCGGGCACTTTCGTTCCCTGCATCCCATGCGGGAAAGGCACATCGACATCATAATATCAGCAAATCCATGGCAAGGAACGAGCGAAGGGTGCCGAAACTGGATAATTGGGGAGGATTTCCACGCAAAGCATCCGCTTTGCGGACGCGCAGCCATCGCCGCGACCGGGGAGGTGGACTTTCAGGGAAAACCCCCGGGCGTGTCCGGGGGTCCCGAGGCGGCTTGCGCCGCCTGAATTATTCCGTAACCGTGATGTTGACGGCCTTGGGGCCCTTGCCACGACGGTCAGGCTCGGTATCGAAGGAAACCTTCTGATTGTCTGCGAGACCTGTGAGGCCGGATGCCTGAACGGCGGAGATATGGACAAAAATGTCCGCTGCGCCGTCATCCGGTTTGATAAAGCCAAAGCCTTTTTCACTGTTGAAGAATTTGACCGTACCGGTCTGTGCCATGCTCCGTTCCTTTTCCTTACTTACCGCGTTCCCCTCCGGGCTTGCGGGATTGGTAGTGCCGCCTTTTGTAAGATACATCCGGCGTAAATCATGCAGGCAGTTCTCGAATTCAGGAAAGGAGCCGATCATTGCCGGGATTTCTCCCGACCCGGTATTCTTGCGGTTCCGGCGCGCCGTTCTTCCAGTCTTCCAGTGTTCGCAGATGCCCGAACGCTTTGAGACTGCTAGAATAAGTGTTTTTTGGCAAGCAAAAGTTTTTCCATCGTTTAGGCGACTATATCGAACAGCTGTGCAGCCGACATACTTCGCCGCGCAAAATCGTTGCCTGCAACCCATGTATTAACCGCGCAGGCCGCCGCAATTCGAGGTTGTGCGTGGTAGTGATCCCGCATAAAACTGTCCAAATGGTCAAATATTGGCGTCTGGCCCTAACGATTGCGCAGAACAATACATGCCCCGCCCGCGCCATGCAGCTTGGCGCAGATGGCATTGGCCTCGCCGCGCGTATCGGCGCCGATGCGCACGGCATAGATGCCGCGCCGGCCCATCGGCGTGCGATAGCGGCTGATGACCGGCTCGTGCTGGTTCAGGATGGCCGGAAAGGCGCGGCGCAGCCGTTCCATCTGGTTCACGGCGGCCGAGCGGCGGAAGTTTCCGGCAATCTGGATGCCCCAGGGTTTCGGCTTGATCTGCGCCATGGAGATCGTCGCCGAGCGGACAACCGGCAATTGGCGGCAGGCGGCATCGAAGCCCAGTTTGACATTGAGCGGCGCGGCGCCGATCTCTGCTCCCGCCGCAAAGTCATCCGCCGGACGCCCCGTGATATCAAGCACATAGTCCTCGGTTTCGAGTGGCAGGAAACCGCCGCTCGACAGCCATTTCGACACGCGTGTCGGTCCGGCATTGTAGGCGGCCGCTGCCAGTCCCCAATTGCCGAAGGTGGCGCGCAGGTCCTTGAGCAGCGCCGCCGATGCCGGAAGCGCCTGGGCGAAATCGAAGGGATTGGCCAGTTGCCGCTCCCGGGCGGTGCCCGGCATGAACTGGGCGATGCCTTGCGCGCCGACCGGGCTTTCCGCCTGATCGTCGAAGCGGCTTTCCTTCCAGATCAGGCGGGCAAAGAAGTCGCGCGGCACACCGTGGCCGTCGGCCTGGGTGGCGATGGCGGCGCATATCTGGCTGACGGTCGGGGCGGGCGGCTGCGGCGGTGCCGGTATGGACGGGTTATCGGCCGCAAGCACAATCGATGCGGTCAGCATGGCGAGAGATGCCCCCAGAGCGATCTTACAAAGCGCGTTCACCCAGCCCCCATTCGTCACGCAGTCCACTGATGAGCATAAAGCACAGAGAAATTGCAGAGGAAAGTCTGGAGAGGCTGTGGATTTAGACAGAAGCTGTTCCGGCCGGTATTGCCGGAGCAAAGACCCGGATTGCCTTCTCCCGTATGCGGAAATGCGCGGGGGTCCAGGTGGTAAGGTCGCCGTCGGTGTTCACGGGGCGCGGTTTGCTTGTTTTGATGGTGACTTGCGTCGTCTGGAAGGCCCGCACATCGTCCCAGCGGCCGTGGGTGCCTTTGCGCAGGCTGGGCAGGAGACCCAGCAACCGCCACCAGTGATCCACCTCCAGGCTGTAGAAATCCAGCCGCCCGTCGTCGGCGGTCGCGGTTTCCTCTACGGTCATGCCACCGCCATAGTGGCGGCCATTGCCGACGGAAACCTGCATCGTCCGGATTGTTTCGACCGAGCCGTCATGCTCGACATAGGCGGTGAACAGCCGGGAGCGGGCGAGGAGGCGGGCGGCAACAATGGCATAGCCGAGCTTGCCCCAGCGCTTCTTGGCCTTTTCCGTCAATTCCGCGGCCAGTTCGGCACTGAAGCCGATGCTGGCAACATTGAAGAACAGGTTGCCGTTGACTTCGCCGAGATCAATGGGGCGCGGTTCGGTGGAAAGGATCAGTTCCGCCGCCTTGAGCGGGACGGGTGGCAGGCCGATCGTCCGGGCGAAGTCATTGGCCGTGCCCAATGGCAGGACACCCAGTGGCAGGCCGGTCTCGACAAGACCGGCAGCGGCGGCATTCAGCGTGCCATCACCGCCGCCGATGATCACCAGATCGCATGCATCCTGCATGCGCCTGATGAGGTCGGAGATGGATTCGTCCTTATCCGGTGACGCATCGACCAGCGTCAGCCCGCCGGTTTCCAATGCCTTGCGGATGGGATCGATCGGCTTCCGGCCGCTGCGCGCATTGGGATTGATGATAAACAGGGCGCGTCGTGGCGGTTTGGCTTGGGTCAACAGGCTGGTGCTCCGGTTTGCAGTCCGCCGCAGGTGGGGTTTGGTTTGTGGCGAAACAAGGCAATGTCATGCCCGGCTGGTGGATTTTGCCGGTGGCAAGCGCTACACAGCTGGGATCACCATTTCGGCAACGCATGAGAGTTCGAGAATGTCCTCCCTCACCACCATCGGTTTTGACGCAGACGATACGCTCTGGGAAAACGAACAGTTCTTCCGGCTGTCGGAAAAGCATTTCGAGACGCTGCTTGCTCCCCACACGGATGTGCCTGACCTGTCGGACCGGCTTCTGGAGGTGGAGCGGCGCAATCTCGATCTCTATGGCTTCGGCATCAAGGGTTTCACCCTGTCGCTGGTCGAGACGGCGCTGGAGGTGACGGATGGCAAGATACCGTCATCGGTTCTCGGCGAAATCCTGGCGGCGGGGCGGGACATGCTGCGTCATCCCATCGAAACCCTGCCGCATGTGCAGGATACGCTGGAACAGCTGGCCGGGCGCTACCGGCTGGTCCTGATCACCAAGGGTGATCTCTTCGATCAGGAGCGCAAGCTGGCGCAATCGGGCCTTGGCGATTTTTTCGATGCGGTTGAGATCGTCAGCAGCAAGGACCGGGCCACCTATGAGCGGATTTTCAGCCGCCATGGCGATGGCCCGGAGCACAGCATGATGATCGGCAATTCGCTGAAATCGGATGTGGTTCCGGCCATTCAGGCCGGCGGCTGGGGCATCTATGTCCCGCATGCGCTCACCTGGGTGCTCGAACATGTAGATGCGCCGGTGGCGGAGCCACGCTTCCGCCAGATCGACCATCTCGGCGATCTCGCACCGCTGCTCGCCGACATCGGATGACTATTCGGCGGCGTGCTGTTCCTGCGCGCCGTCATCGGGACCGTTGGGATCGCCCGCCATTGTCTCGCAGCCGAGATCGGGGAAGGCGACGACGCGGTTTCCGGCAAAATCGGTGCGGACCACCACCAGTCCCTGTTCCTCGAAATAGGTCAGGAGCCGCCGGGCGCGCCGGGTGGAATGGGTGCCATAGGCGCGGGCAAGCGTTGCATCGGACGGGCAGGGATTGCCGGTGACCGCCGCCTGCGCGACAATGAAGAACACACCCTGCACATCATCGGGCAGGCTCTTGGACAGTTCCAGCGCCTGCTGCCACGGCTCGCTCTGTGCGGTTTCGCCGTCGATACCGGCGCGGGCGACGGCCAGCTTGCGGCGGAAGGCAGGCAGCGACAGCGCATCGCCGGGGACGCGGCGGATGCGGCAGCGCACCAGAAAATCCTGATAGAGCAGCGCATCGGTGCGGAAACCGGCATCCGGGTCGCCCAGCATTTCCTGCATGACCGCATCGATCAGCGCGCTGCGTTCGGCTTCGTCGATTTCCGGGAACAGCGTCAGGGCGGGTGCTTCCGCTTCGGCCATTGCCTTGGCTTGGGTCAACTGCGCCAAGATGTCGGCCGTTGGGGTGGGTGGCGGCGGCGTGGGTGCGCGCCGCACGACCGGGCGCCGCTCTTCAGGCGCCGGCGTGAAGATCAGTTCATGCGCGTCGTCGGCCTGCTGCGGCAGCGGCGTCAGCTTCGGGCTGGACGAGCGGGCGGAGGTTTCGACCGGGCCTATGGTGACCGGCAGCGGGCGGCGCGACAGCGCGGGCCCCAGGGCGACAAAGTGACCCCGCGCCAGATCGCGGAACTGTTCGGCCTGCCGCCGCTCCATGCCGAGCAGGTCGGACGCGCGGGCCATGTCGATATCGAGGAAGGTGCGGCCCATCAGGAAGTTGGAGGCTTCGGCGGCAACGTTCTTGGCCAGCTTGGCCAGCCGCTGCGTGGCGATAACCCCGGCAAGTCCGCGCTTGCGGCCGCGGCACATCAGGTTGGTCATGGCCCCGAGCGACAGCTTGCGCGCCTCGTCGGAGACTTCACCGGCAACCGCCGGGGCAAACAGCTGCGCCTCGTCAACCACGACAAGCATGGGATACCAGTAGTCGCGCTCCGCATCGAACAGGCCACCGAGAAAGGCCGCGGCGCAGCGCATCTGCTGTTCGACGTCGAGGCCTTCGAGATCGAGCACCACGGACACCCGGTGCTGGCGGATACGCGCGGCAATGCGGGTCAGTTCATTCTCGGTGCGGGCGCCGTCGACGACCACGTGGCCGTATTTGTCGGCAAGCGTGACAAAGTCGCCTTCCGGATCGATGACGCATTGCTGCACCCACTGGGCGCTCTGTTCGAGCAGGCGGCGCAGCAGATGGGATTTGCCCGAACCGGAATTGCCCTGCACCAGCAGGCGCGTGGCCAGAAGCTCTTCCAGGTCGAGCATGGCTTTTGCGCCTGCGGGCGCCGCTCCCATGTCGATGTCGACCTTCATTGCTTCTCCAGACCGGTGGTGATTCCGCGCACGGTCAAACGCGCGCGGACCTCCTTAGCATTCCTTTTCCGCTCATGCGCGAGCGATATGCCGCTTCTCCCCGGAAACCCACAGATGGTTTTCCGCATCGGTGCGGCGGAACACCGCGCCGAACTCCTGCATCCGCGCCACCACATAATCCGGCTCTATCAGCCCGTCGGGGAAATACAGCCCCGGCGCCACCTTTTCCCCGCCGGAAAGGCCAAGCAGGCGCTCGACTGACAGTGCCACGTTGAGGGCAGTCAGAGGTGCCTGGCCCCGCGGATGGACGATATCGAGGCGGGCTGTTGTCTGCTCGCCGGTGTTCAATTCGCCACTGATTTCAATGACGATCTCGGTGGAAAAGGGCTCGCCCCGGCGCCGGCTGGCCGATTCGCCATACGCCATGTCGAAGCGGATGGAGTGTGCGCCGGTGGCAACGCCGAGGCTCAGGACGTCGAAGGGGGAATAGGCGCTGGCTTCGATCTGCTTTCCATCAATATCCGTGAAACTGCGGGTGGCTTCCGCGCCCGTCACCCAGCGCCATTTGCCGTTCTTGAGCGCCAGCGGATTGGGGGCGGACTGTGTCAGCCGTTCGAAATCGGCAAAGGCGGCCGGCCCGCCCATGTCCTGCTCGTCCAGCACCACCGCAATGGTAATTTCGTCTATCCGGCGGAAGTCTCGGGCGGCCTGAAGCACGGGGAAGGTGGCCGACCCTGCCAGCCATGTACTGGCCATGAGAATCGCCGAACTGTTGGGTTTATGGATGTAGTGCGCCATCTCGGGGCCGACTTCGAACACCCCGCTCGAGACGCTGAGATAGGGCAGTCCGTGCGCCTGCGCATATTTCAGGCTGTTGAGCGTCTCGTCTTTCACGAACAGCACGACGGCGCTGAAGGCCTTGTCGGCGGGCTGGCCGAGATCGGCCCGGTCAAGATCAATGGAAACCGCTTCGGCACTGCCGAGAGTGTCGGCGACGGATTTTGCTTTGGTCAGATCGCGTCCGCCAATGGCGATGGGCAGATCCGGGTGGAGCTTGCGCAGGGTTTGTGCCGCTTGCGAACCGACGATGCCGGATCCGCCGATGATGAGGACAGGGGCTGCAATGGTCGTGGACATGGGAATTCCCTTCATGTTACTATAGGTAAGTTACTTTTAGTAATATGTGGGCGTGCGATTGCAAGTCAAGGGGCGGGATTGCTATTCTGGTGAAAAAGGGAATCCGCATGAGCAAGACCGCAGCCGCCAAGAAAATGCCGAAGGCCCAGCGGCGGGAGCAGCTCATGGAAACGGCGCTGGGGATCGTTCGCACACAGGGAACCGATGCGCTGACCCTCGGCTATCTGGCGGAGCGCGCGGGGGTGAGCAAGCCAATTGCCTATGAGCATTTCGGCACGCGCTCCGGCCTGCTGATCGCGCTGTATCAGCAATTGGACCAGCAGCAGGTCGATGATTTGCTGGCGGCGCTGGAACAGGCACCGAAGCAGCTGGCGAGCGTCGCCCGGCTGATGAGCGAGGCCTATATGGCCTGCTACCGCTCCATAGGCCCGGAATGGCACGCCATCTCCGCTGCGCTCAAGGGCGATGAGGAGATGGAAACATTTCAGAAAGCGCTGATCGACGGCTATGTCGATCTCTACCGCACCGCGCTGGCACCCTATTCGGCGCTTTCTGCCGGTGTTCTGCGCTTGCGCTGCGTCGGTATCATCGGTGCAGCCGAGGCCATTTCCCGGGAAATGACCTGCGGCTGCGTCGATGAGGCCACCGCATCCGCCGCCCTGGGATCGCTGATCCTGCAATGGGTGGCCAACTACTGATACCGGATGTGCATCGAGGTGGTGCGTGGTTCGACAAGCTCACCATGAGGGATGATGAGGATTGCAGGGAGGTATAGTCTGCAGCGATTATGATTTGCCTTGCACCAAACCACCTCCCTCATGGTGAGCTTGTCGAACCACGCACCACTTTTTCTGCGATCAGGCGCTCACCGTCCGCCCAAGAAACTCCCGCATCAGCGCAGCGACTTCTTCGGCATGGTCTTCCAGAAGAAAATGCCCGCCATCGAAAATATGCAGCTCAGCATTGGGCAGTTGTCCGGCATAGGCCCTGGCCCCGGCAAGCGCGAAGAACGGATCATGCTTGCCCCAGGTGATCAGCATGGGCGGCTGATGTTCGCGGAAATAGGCGTGGAAATGCGGGTACTGCTTGAGATTTGACTGGTAATCATGGAGCAGGTCGAGCTGGGCCTCGGCAATGCCGGGACGGTCAAGGCCGTTCTGCGCGTGGGTCCAGGCATCGGGGCTGATGCGGGCCGGATCTTTCGCGCCGAACAGGTATTGGCCCCTTGTGTCCTCGATCGAGAGGTGGCGGCGCATGGCGGCCTCCGTCTCCGCATTGCGGTCGGCCCACAGGCGGCGCGCGGCGGCAAAGCCGTCCGACAGGCCTTCTTCATGCGCCACGGCGTTCTGCACGACAATCGCCGTCACCCGTTCGGGATGGCGGGAGGCGAGGCGGAAACCGACGGGGCCGCCGAAATCCTGCGCGTAAAGGGTGTAGCGCTTGAGGCCAAGCTTGCGGGTGAATGCGTCGATGATGTCGGCGAGATGGTCGAACGTATAGCGGAACGCCGTGTGGGACGGGGCGTCGCTGTAGCCCGAGCCGGGATAATCCGGCGCGACAACGTGGTAGCGGTCGGCCAGCAACGGAATGAGGTCGCGGAACATATGCGACGAGGTGGGAAAGCCGTGCAGCAGGAGCAGCGTCGGCGCGTCCTTCGGCCCTGCTTCGCGGTAGAAAATCTTGAGACCGTCGATCTCTTCGGTCTGGTAGCTGATCACCGGGCGTGCGTGTTCGTTCGATTGTGACATCGTTCCTGCTCCTGTTGGATGGATGGTTGCACCGTCTAAATTATATTTTGATGGTTACTCAAATGGAGTAACTTGTCAAATTGAATTTTGATGGTTACTTCTAGGAGCGAAAGGACATGCGATGCCATTCATTTTTCTGGGCAATGCCCTCTGGCTGGATTTCGTCAACACGCAGATCATCGATGGCGCGCTCATCGATCTCATCGGCAATGACGGTGCGTTTCTGCAGTGGGCGAAGACGGCCGATCTTCAGGCTGACGAGGATGATGCGGCCACGTTCGACGCGGCCCTGACCGAGGCGCAGGCGTTCCGTGCGCACTTGCGCGCGGCGGCGGACAGTCTCGCGGCCGGGACGGCGCTCAATCCTGTCTTTGTCGCCGATATCAACCGGCGCATGGCGGAGCATCCCGTCGCGACAGTTCTGCAGAATGCAGGGAGCGGGTGGGCGACCAGTGCAAAGCCTGTCACCAGCGGGCCGCAAAGCGTCTTGGCTGCAATCGCCACTGACTTTGCCCGGTTTGTTTCCACCGAAGCGACGAATGTCCGCCACTGCAGCAATGAGCGCTGCTGCATCATGTTCTACGACACCAGCAAGAATCACACGCGCCGCTGGTGCAGCATGGAAACGTGCGGCAACCGGGCCAAAGCCGCCGGTCGCCGCGCGCGTGTTGTTCAATAGTCTCTACTGCTCGAGGCGCAGAAGCCTTGCGGCTTAATGCGCGATGGCGGGTTCGCCGACGCGGTCGTCCTTGCTGCTCTTGCGGATGGTCAGCGCCAGCAGCGCGGCGATCAGGCACAGGATACCGGCGGTGAAGAAGGCGGGGAGGTAGCTAGCATATTCCGTACGGGCAAAACCGCCGCCATAGGCCGCCGATGCGGCGCCGAGCTGATGACCGGCAAAGACCCAGCCGAACACCATGCCGGCCTTCTCCCGGCCGAAACGGTCCGTTGCCAGCTTGACCGTCGGCGGCACGGTGGCGATCCAGTCGAGACCGTAGAACATGGCGAACAGCGACAGGCCATAGATCGAAAAATTGCTGTAGGGCAGGAACAGCAGCGAGGCGCCGCGCAGGCCATAGTACCAGAACAGCAGCCAGCGGTTGTCGACCCGGTCGGACAACCAGCCGGAGCCGATCGTGCCGAAGAAATCGAAGAAACCCATCATGGCCAGCACGCTGGCGGCGGTGACTGCCGCAAGCCCGTAATCACCGCAGAGCGCGACGAAGTGGGTCTGGATGAGGCCGTTGGTGCTGGCGCCGCAGATGTAGAAGGTAGCAAACAGCACCCAGAACGTGCTGGTGCGCGATATTTCCTTGAGGGTGGCCAGCGGCAGGATGATGAGCGACAGCAGGCCGCCGGTAATCGGTGCGGTCTTGGCCACGTCCTTCTCGCCATAGGCGGGCAGGCCGACATCGGACGGGCGGTCCCGCATCAGCAGGAAGACGGCGGCCGCTGCGACGGCGAGCAGGGCGCAGACCATCATGGTCGCCGCGCGCCAGCCGTAGTTTTCACTGATGGAGGCCATGAGTGGCATGAAAGCCAGCTGCCCGGTGGCCGAACTTGCCGTGAGCATGCCCAGCACCAGCCCGCGCCGGTCGGTGAACCAGCGGGTGGCAACTGTCGCACCGAGCACCATGGCGGTCAGGCCGGTGCCGAAGCCGATCACCACGCCCCACAGCAGGATGAGCTGCCAGATCTGCGTCATGCCGAGGGACAGGAAGGAGCCGCCGGCGATCAGCGCAAGCGCCACGCACACGACCTTCCGCACGCCGAAATAGTTCATGAACGCCGCGGCGAACGGGCCCATCAGCCCGAACAGCAGCAGCCGGATGGAAAAGGCGGTGGCAATCTGTTCCGTCGTCCAGCCGAATTCCTTTTCCAGCGGCACGATGAGCACGCCGGGGGCGCCGACGGCCGCTGCCGTCACAAGCATGGTGAGGAAGGTGACGGATACGACGACCCAGCCATAGTGGATATTGCGCCGGGCAAGCGCGGCAGCGAGAGGCGATGAAATCATGTTCGTGTTCCCTGGAGGGTAATCGGCTTTTAGATGACGATCATCATATTGACTATTGATGACGGTCATCATATAAATTGTCAATGCAGTTTTTTTGAAGGGATGTTTCATGCGCGTCAGCAGGGACCAGGCAGCACAGAACCGCGCCCGCATCATCGAGATCGCCGGACAGCAGTTCCGCGAAAAGGGTTTTGACGGCATCGGCGTCGCCGATGTGATGAAAAGCGCGGGGCTCACCCATGGCGGTTTCTATGGTCATTTCAATTCGAAGGATGACCTGATCGCCGAGGCCTGCGCGGCGGCCATGGCTTTGTCGGTCCGGCGGTGGACCAGCCTGTCCGAGGCCTCGCCCGATGATGCGCTCGGCGCGATCACCCAATCCTATCTGGCGGGTGACGCCCATGGTGAAGGGCAGATGAGCGGCTGCATGATGGCAGCATTGGCGCCGGATATCGCGCGGCGTGGCGGTCCTGTCCGTTCGCGTTTCACCGAGGGCACCAAGGCACTTCTCGATATTCTCGTCAACGCCGTGACCGGCCGCAGCAAAGCCCGGCAGCGCGAAAAGGCCATCGCCATCATGGCGGGGCTGGTGGGCACCGTGGTGCTGGCGCGCGCCGTGGATGATCCTGATTTTGCCCGGGAGATCAAGCGGGTCGGCGCGGCTGTGTTCGGGAGGGACGCGGAGTAGGGATGGGATTTACACCCTCCCTCTGTCCTGCCGGACAGAGGGAGGGTGAGTATTCTGATCTACCGCCCCGGACGTCCCGTCTTGCCCGGGCGGCGCTTCTTGCGCGCATCGTTTGCGTCCTCATAGGAGCCGATGCCGCTGCGCTCGCGGCGAATGATGGTATCGTCGTTCCGGTTCGTACCGCCGGGACCGGCCGGTTTTTCCGGCACGGCGCCGCGCACGGGCTTTTCGGTCCGGCCGACAGTCATCTCATCCAGCGTGTTCTTGCGGAACAGCGGCGAGTTCGGATCGCTGTTCTCGTCGGTGACCACGCGGTGCATGGCGCGGCCGGCATTGTGCCGGCCCTTGGTGCGGCCGCTGACCGGGCTTTCCAGTTCCACTTCGCGCGCCATCGGGTCGTCCGATATGGCCAGCTCCGTCTCGCGCAGCCGTTTGATCTCGTCGCGCAGCCGTGCCGCCACTTCGAAGTCGAGATCGTCGGCGGCATCGCGCATCTGCTTTTCCAGATGTTCGAGGTGCGATTTGAGGTTGTTGCCCATCATCGCGCCAGACTCGGCAAAGCCGGAAATATCCGCCCGGACGTGGTCGCGCTCGTACACGCTGTTGAGGATATCGCCGATATTCTTCTTGATGCTGGCGGGCGTGATCCCGTTGGCCGGGTTGTAGGCTTCCTGCTTTTCGCGGCGGCGGCTGGTTTCCGCCATGGCCCGTTCCATCGAACCCGTCACGTGGTCGGCATAGAGGATGACCTTGCCGTCGACGTTGCGGGCGGCGCGGCCGATGGTCTGGATCAGCGATGTTTCCGAGCGCAGGAACCCTTCCTTGTCCGCATCGAGAATGGCGACGAACCCGCATTCGGGAATGTCCAGGCCCTCGCGCAGCAGGTTGATGCCGACGAGCACATCGAAGGCGCCGAGCCGCAGGTCACGCAGGATTTCGATGCGCTCGAGCGTATCGATGTCCGAGTGCATGTAGCGCACGCGGATACTCTGCTCGTGCAGATATTCCGTCAGGTCTTCGGCCATGCGCTTGGTCAGGACGGTGACCAGCGTGCGGTAGCCCTTTGCCGATGTCTCGCGGATTTCACCGAGAACGTCGTCGACCTGTGATTTGGCCGGACGCACCTCGACCGGCGGATCGATCAGGCCGGTCGGCCGGATGACCTGCTCGGCGAACACGCCGCCGGCTTCTTCCATTTCCCAATTGCTCGGGGTCGCCGAAACCGCAACGGTTTGCGGGCGCATGGCGTCCCATTCCTCGAAACGCAGCGGACGGTTGTCCATGCACGAGGGCAGGCGGAAGCCGTACTCGGCCAGCGTTGCCTTGCGCCTGAAGTCGCCCTTGTACATCGCGCCGATCTGCGGAACGGTCACATGGCTTTCGTCGATGAAAACCAGCGCATTGTCGGGGATATATTCGAACAGCGTGGGTGGCGGCTCGCCCGGCTTGCGGCCGGTGAGATAACGCGAATAGTTCTCGATGCCGGCGCAGGAACCGGTGGCTTCGAGCATTTCCAGGTCGAAGGTGCAGCGCTGCTCCAGCCGTTGCGCTTCGAGCAGGCGTCCCGCCTGGTTGAGTTCCACCAGCCGGTGCTTCAGCTCTTCCTTGATCGACTTGATCGCCTGGTTCAGTGTCGGGCGCGGCGTCACATAGTGCGAGTTGGCATAAATCTTCACCTGGCTGAGATCGCCGGTCTTCTGCCCCGTCAGCGGGTCGAATTCCGTGATCGTCTCGATCTCGTCACCGAACATGGAAATGCGCCAGGCCCGGTCCTCAAGGTGGGCCGGGAACAGTTCGATCGTGTCGCCGCGCACCCGGAACGAACCGCGGGTGAAATCCATCTCGCGCCGCTTGTACTGCTGCGCCACCAGATCGGCGAGCAGCGCCCGCTGGTCGAGCCGGTCGCCGATCTTCATCTCGAAGGTCATGGCCGTATAGGTCTCGACCGATCCGATACCGTAGATGCAGGAGACGGAGGCGACGATGATCACGTCATCGCGTTCCAACAGCGAACGGGTGGCCGAGTGGCGCATCCGGTCGATCTGCTCGTTGATCGACGATTCCTTCTCGATGAACGTATCCGAGCGCGGCACATAGGCTTCCGGCTGGTAGTAATCGTAATAGGAAACGAAATACTCGACCGCATTGTTGGGGAAGAAGGATTTGAACTCCCCGTAAAGCTGCGCCGCCAGCGTCTTGTTGGGCGCGAGGATCAGGGCCGGGCGCTGGGTCTCCTCGATGACCTTGGCCATGGTGAAGGTCTTGCCCGAACCGGTGACACCCAAAAGCACCTGCGTCTTGTCATCGTCGGCAATGCCGGAGACGAGATCGCGGATGGCCGTCGGCTGGTCGCCGGAGGGCTGGAAATCCGTTTCCATGCGGATGGCGATGCCGCCTTCGGATTTCGAAGGGCGGGCAGGGCGGTGCGGCTGCCAGGCCGTGCCGTTCTTGAACAGCGGATTGCCGCTTTCGATCAGGGCGGAGAGCGCGGCAACGGTGGCAGTAGCGCCGCCTGCGGGGAGGTTGGCGGTGTCTTCCAGCGCGATATCCAGGCCGGCGACCGGGTTCAGTCCGGCCGCGGCACGCGTCTTCGGATCGCTCGATCCGCCGATGGAGGTGCCGCGCGAGGTCCTGGAACTGCTGGTTGGCTTGGCCGCTGTCTTCTTCGGCTTCGTCACCTTGGGCTGCGGCTTGGCCGTTTCCTCGGAAATCTGCTTGGCCCAATCGCTGATCGAGCCGGAGAGCGGTGTGCCTTCCAGTTCCGATTGCGGCGCTTCGCCGAAACCATCCGCGTTATATTTGTCAGGAGATTTAACCATGGGTTGAATATGGTGGGAGTCCGGCAAAATGGAAAGAGCCAAGTCCGCAAAAGTCGCCGGAAGCGGCAGGCTCCTGACATAAGGTTGTCAGGAGGATTGTCAGGGTCCGTCCTGTTCCGGGGTATCAGCCGTAGCGCAGCTTGAGGCCGAGAATGGTCAGGATCAGCAGCAGCGTGGTGGCGTTTGCCGCGATGACCGGCCAGGAACTGATCATGATACCGTAGAACAGCCAGAGCAACACGCCAAGTGCCAGCGAAGCATTGCTGATGAGCGAAATGCTGCCGGTTTCCCGGTGCCGAACGATCTTGATGATCTGCGGAACCCAGCACAGGGTGGTGATCAAGGCAGCAAGACTGCCAACGAGCTCGATATGGAGAGGCACGGACCGATCTTTCAGAAAAGAGAGAATTGATATATGAGCGAATTCTTCAAAAAAATACAGCGGAATCATGACTTAACCAACAATCCGCGATAAAAATTTATGTCGCGGATTGTTGGTTTCGTGTCTCCCGCCGGCGGCCTACTGAACGGCGCCGAGAAGCCGGGCGGGTAGATAGATCACAAGCGACGCTGCGCCTGTTATGACGGAGGTGCCATCGGCGAGAACGGACTGCCCGGCGGGTGTTTCGTCACCGGACAGCACTTTCTGCGACAATTGCCCGCTGCGCACCATGTTCATCAGCGTCGGCGAGCTTGCGAATACCCCATGCGACCCGCCGTCGAGGTCGGACGCATCGAGGACGACGATGCCGAGTTTCTGCAGCACGGCGATGCTGGAGCCGTCGCCGACGCGCGGGTGGCCGCCGGTAATCCGTCCTGATACGCTCAGGGCACTGTCGGCGCGGGAAACCAGCACCGTAAAGGGTTTTGGCAGTTCGCCGATATCCCGGACCTGTCCCTGGAACACGTCGATATCGATGTCCGGCGCCGCCAGCATGACGCCCGACAGGCGGCGGAACACGTCGCGATGGCCGGTCTGCGCCAGTTGGCTCAGGGCTTCCATGACCACGAACGAGCCCATGGAATGGCCGACCAGCAGGATTTTCGTCGCCTTCGTCGCCGCGGCCAGTTGCAGAAGTTCGGCAAGACCGTCGCGGCCATAGGTGGCGCTGTCGCGGTCATAGACGTAAAGGCCGAGTGAACCCGCCGAGGGCCAGGAATAATGGACGGAAACGGCGGGGAGGCCGTAATCATAGGCGAACTGCGCCTGCCGGAAGACGCTGTCGGCAAAATTGTTGTTGTAGCCGTGGACGAAAACAAACAGCTCGCGCTGGTTGGCGGGACGTTTGGCCAGTTCCGCGTTGATCTTCTCGACGAAGACCTGCTTGCTGTCATAGGGCTGGAACGCCGTTGCGGCAAAATCCCGGGCCGGATTGGGTTTGCTGCTGCTCTTTTCCACTTCGCCGCGCTTGTGGTTCGGCGGGATGCCGACATCGACGCGGGCAAAATTGAGGGTTGGCGACCGCTTGGCCGAATAGGGCAGGGAGAGATTGTCCGACCGCTCGCGGCTGGTCGCGACGAAGATCGGAATGACGGCCTTGGGTCCGGTCTTGTCGTTCAGCACCGGCGCGGGCACCGCCGCATTGGCCTTGATGACATGTTGGGATGTGAGACCCAGCACAGCACGACCACCGCACCCTGTCAGCACAAGCATCACGAGCAGAAAGGCCGACAAGCGGGATACGGTCATGAACACACTCCGGACAGCACTCCGGAAGTTAGAACCAGTATTTCGGCCGCACTGCAACTTAAAAGCACCGCCCGGCCGGCGGCAGGCACGCCGAACCGCCGCCGGCGTGACAATTTTTCAACAACCGGGTGCTGCTGCGGTCAGACGATCAGCGGGTCGCGGCCCATGTTCAGATGCAGTTCGTGGCCGTCATAGGCATGGGCTTCGGCCACCGCTTCATCGAGTTCGACGCCGAGGCCCGGCGCCGTCGGCGGGATGACATAGCCGTTTTCCCATTGAAGCGGCGTCTTGAGCAGCTTGGCATGGAACCCGCCAAAGGCCTGGATGCATTCGAGAATGAGGAAATTCGGGCTGCAGGTGGAAAGCTGGATATTGGCCGCGCCGACGATCGGTCCGCAATAGAGATGCGGGGCGATCTGCGCATGAAACGTTTCAGCCATGCCGGCGATCTTCTTGGCCTCCAGGATGCCGCCGACACGCCCCAGATCCATCTGCAGGATATTGGCGGCACGGTTCACCAGCACCCGCTGAAACTCATATTTCGTGGTGAGGCGTTCGCCCGTCGCCACGGGGATCGTGGTGTGCTGCTGCACATAGGCCATGTTCTCCGGCATATCTGGCGGGACCGGCTCTTCGAACCACAAGGGATCGTAGGGCTCGAGCCGTCTGGCCAGCCGCACGGCGCTGGTCGGTGTCATCTGGCCATGGGTGCCGAACAGGATATCCGCCTTGGAGCCGACAGCCTCGCGCACCAGCCGGACAAATTTTTCGCCGAGATCGAGTTCTTCGAGCGAAAGCTGGCGCGGGTCGAAGGAGGTGTAGGGCGCGACCGGATCGAATTTCACGGCGGTGTAGCCCTGCGCCACATATTCCGCGGCGCGCTCCGCCGAGGCTTCGGCATTCCAGTAGATCGCCGAGGTCTCGCCCAGTTCGGGTTTGGGATAGAGATAGGTATAGCTGCGCAGCCGCTCGTGCACCCGCCCGCCCAGCAATTCGTAGACGGGCTTGTCGGCTTCCTTGCCGATGATATCCCAGCAGGCCATCTCCAGCGCCGATACGGCACCCATGATGGTCACGTCAGGACGCTGGGTGAAGCCGCCGGAATAGGCGCGGCGGAAAAACCGCTCGATATGGTGCGGGTCCTGGCCGATGAGCCAGCGCTCGGCGACGTCCTCGATCACGGTGCGCATGACCTGCGGGCTGACCGTCGAATTGTAGGCCTCGCCATAACCGACGACACCGGAATCGGTGGTGAGCTTGACGAAGATGAACCACGTGCCTCCAAACGATGGCGGCGGGTTGCCCACGACGAAGGTTTTTACATCGGTGATTTTCATGGCCTGCTCCGGTGGTTCACTGTCCGCCCGACCCTAAGGGAGAGGGCGCGCATGTCAAAAACCGTGCAACGACCCCGCATGTCGGCTTTCTGACAGTTCTTGCACAGAAGGTCTTTCCATTGCCTCTATTGCACTGCATCATAAGCCCATATGCACATGCCTATGGAGACCGGACGTGAGTGAAGAAACCAAGCCGATCGGCGAACTGACCCTGCGCACGCTTGCCATGCCTGCGGATGCCAATGCCGCCGGCGATATTTTTGGCGGCTGGGTCATGGCACAGATGGACTTGTCCTGCGGTATCCGCGCGGCGGAACGGGCACGCGGCCGGGTGGTGACGGCGGCGGTGAAGGAAATGGCCTTCGCCAAGCCGGTCAAGATCGGCGATACGCTGTGCGTCTACACGCATATCGAGCATGTCGGGCGCACCTCCATCACGCTGAAGGTGGAAGCATGGGCACAACGCTACCTCTCCGACCTGATGGAGCGGGTGACCCATGCGGATTTCGTCATGGTGGCACTCGACACATCAGGCAAGCCGACACCGGTGCCGCCGGAAACGAAAGGCTAACCGCCAATCATATATTTGTCCCAGAAACCGGCCTGCGGTTCGATCTGCTCGACAATGTCGATCCACAGGCCCGACGGATCGTGAAAACCGAAACGGCGCTGGCCGAAAGGCTCGTCGGTCAACGGATATTCCACCTGCAATCCGCTTGCGGTGACCTTTTCAAAAGCCGCCGCCGCGTCATCCACCTGCAGCTCGAAACACATGCCCCTGCCACCAAAGCTTTCCGGGCCGGGCGGCGCCGACGGATGGTCCGGCGTCATGAAGGCGATGGAGGCCGTATGGTCTTCGCCCGCGAGCCAGCAGAACCATGTGCTGTCAAAACCGCTGGTGAAGCCGAGATGCCGTATCCAGAAATCGCGGCAAGCCTCTTTTTTCTCGGTGACGATGATCGGATAGCGGTCCGTGAAGCGCATGGTAAGCCTTTCCCAAGGGTGGTGATTTGCGGCATTAGAGGCAGTCGGCATGGCGATGACAAGGGCGTTTTGTCAGTAGTCTTCACACGCCCGCTTGCGGGATACATGCACCATCCTGTGGTTAAAATCGCAAAAGGCTTGGATTGGCGGCATTAATCAGGCAGCGTTTTTTCAGGGTCTGATGTTGGAGGGCGATGCATGGCACTGTCTGGGGCAATCCGGAATTACGCGCGTATACGGGGCGGGAGCGACAGCGCGAAAGTCGATTTCGTCGAATTGTTCTTCGATCTCGTCTTCGTCTTTGCCATCACCCAGATTTCGCACTTCCTGCTGCATGACCTCAGCCTCAAGGGGCTTGGCGAAAGCGCGCTGCTGCTCGCGGCGGTCTGGTGGGTGTGGGTCTACACGGCGTGGGTGACCAACTGGCTCGATCCGACGACGCCGCCGGTCCGGGTGATGCTGTTCGTGCTGATGCTGGCGGGGCTGGTGCTGTCAACGTCCATACCCACGGCCTTCGCCGGCCGCGGGCTGGTTTTTGCCCTGGCTTTCGTCACCATGCAGCTGGGCCGCTCGCTCTTCGTCATGTGGGCGATGCGCCACCACAACCGCTCCAACTACCTGAACTTCGTGCGCATCTCGATCTGGCTTGGCGTCTCCGCCGTGTTCTGGATCAGCGGCGGGCTGGCCGATCCGGAAAACCGGGTGTTTTTCTGGCTGGCTGCGCTGCTGATCGAGCTGGCGGGTCCGGCGCTGGGCTTCCGCACCCCTGGCCTTGGCGCATCGACGACGGCGGACTGGGACGTGGACGGCGACCACATGGCCGAGCGCGCCGCGCTGTTCATCATCATTGCGCTCGGCGAATCCATCCTTGTATCCGGCGCGACATTCGCCGAGCAGGAATGGACCTTCATTGCGTTCTCGGCCTTCCTGACGACCTTCGTGGCTTCGGTGGCCATGTGGCTGATCTATTTCAATGTCGGGCAGCTGCGCGCGCACCACAAGATCGCGTCGACCGATGATCCCGGCCGCATCGCCCGCGTCGCCTATACCTATATCCATGTGCTGCTGGTGGCCGGCATCATCGTGGTGGCCGTTTCCGATGAACTGGTGCTGGCGCATCCGCTCGGCCATTCCGCGCCCTCGGTGCTCTGGACCTCGATCGGCGGAACGGCGCTCTATCTCATCGGCAACCTGCTGTTCAAGGGCTATGTGGAGGGCAGGCCACCGCTTTCGCATATGGCGGGACTGGTCCTGTGGGCCGGTCTGGCCTTTTCGGGCGGGGCGCTCTCGCCGCTCGTGCTCGGTGCTGCAACCAGCTTGATCCTGATCGTGGTGACGATCTGGGAATATGTCGGCCGGATCAAGGAACCCGGCCACCAATAGGGCGCGTTAGCGGCAGGCGCGATGGCCGTTGCGCCGCTGCATCAGGTCGAAGTGGAAATGGTCGCGGTGGAAAATATCGTAACCGGGGCCGAGCACCGTGGTGAAGTAGTCGCAGGCATCGGAGCGGACATTGTTGAGCAGGCCGCGCTGCCGGAAAGCGAAGAACCCCGGCTTCTGCACCTTGATATCGGTGCCGTTGTTCAGGGTGATCTTGGCGATATCCAGCGCATTGCCCTTGGAATGCTCTGACATGTTGGCGCCCGGCCGGTTGCTCATGGTGCGGCAGGAATAGCTCGAGGCCTGATGAATGGTGTTGACGCCGGAGAGATAGCGCAGCCGCGTCGACGGCTGCAGGTCGCCCTTGACCCAGCGGGCAAAGGCCAGGGTCATCTGGCAGTTCAGCGTGGCACTCGGCTTCAGCCGGATCTGGCCGCTGGCGAAGCCGCTGACCGTCAGCGGGTTGTCGATACGGCACACGCCGCCATCATTGATCGGCGCGTGCTCCTGGAAGACGACGCCAAGCTGCTTGAGCTGGGTCCGGCAGGCGATTTCGCCCGCCGGCACGGCATAGCGGCTCTCGTTGCGCGCCATGGGATCGCGCAGATTGCCACCGGCGTAGCCGTAATTCTGTTCGCGGCTGGTCAGCGCGTGGTTTTCTTCCGTCATCACGGGTTGCGCCGCCGCCAGGTTCTGTTCCTGCGCCACCGGCTGGTCCGCTTCATTGTTGGCAATGCGGTTTTCTTCGCCTGCCAGGGAATTGTCAGCCATTGAATTGTCGGGGGCAGCGGTGTCGGGCGTCATGTCCGCGGCGGGAGCCACCGCTATATAGTCGCCTGATTCCGCAGGGCTTGCGCCATGGCCGACATTGGCCTGCGGGCGACGCACATCGCCCATGCCGCAGGCGCTGAGCGCGGTTGCCGTGCACAGGACAAAGACGGTCGTAAGGCGCCGCAAGGGCACGGCGGACGACAACGCAAAACTCATGTCACCACATCCTTTTCGCCTGAAACCAAGCGCAGACGCGGATAAAATAAGACCAAAGTGTAAAGGAAAGGTCAGCGGCGGCGGTAATGCCTGTGTCGGCAACAAGGCAGGGATTGCACCCTAGGCGGCATCCGTCCGGTTGCGCAGGGCCGGGACGATTTCAACCGTGATCATGGCGATGAAGATCAGCGCACAGCCGATCATGCCGTGGACCGTCATGCGCTCGCCGAGGAGGATGGCGCCGAAGAGCGCCGCGAACAGCGCTTCGGAGGAAAGCATGATGGCCGCCTGCGGCGCGCTGGTATAGCGCTGGCCGACCGCCTGCAGGGTGAAGGCAATGCCGCAGGAGAACACGCCGCCGAAGAGGATCGCCGGCCAGGACAGCATGACCGATGGCCAGTTGAACGGTTCCATGAACGCCGCAAGGGTAAAGCCGAACACGGCGCAGGTCAGGAACTGCACGAAGGAAAGCATGAACGGCCGGCCGTTTTCATGCGCGAGACGGTTGATGAAGATGATCTGCAGCGCCCAGAAGACGGCGCACAGGATGGTCAGCCAGTCACCGGTCGTCAGATTGTTGAGCTGTCCGCCCGACAGGAGATAGATGCCGCCCAGCGCCGTCAGCGCACAGGGCCAGACAATCGGGCTCGGCCAGCTCCAGAACAGCATGACGCCGAGGATCGGCACCATCACCACATAGAGGCCGGTGAGAAAGCCGGAATTGGTGACCATTGTCGTGGCAAGGCCCATCTGCTGCAGAACCGAGCCGATGGACAGGAACAGGCCGATGAAGATGAAGCTGCCGTAATCCCGGCGGGTGAGGCGGTGTTTCGCCAGCCGGGCTTCGCGCCATGCCAGCGGCGCAACGGTCAGGCTTGCCAGGGCAAAGCGCAGTCCGATGAACAGAAAGGCGCCGACATTGCCGACGGCACTCGCCTGCGCAACAAAACCGAGGCCCCAGATGGCGCCTGCGACAAGCAGCAACAGATTGGCACGGCCTTGCGTCATGATGAATCCACAGAATATCCGCGGTCATCCCTTGCCCGCAGCCTGCTCTATCGATTGCCGTGATGGACTGCAAGAGCCCCGAAGGCAGCATTGCTCCCCGGCGGCACAGGGAAAACCGGCCGATCCGCGACATTTTCTACTTTCTTCGTGAAATCGCCGGAAAGAGTGCTATATTAAACGACGAATGACTGAACGGTTCCGAAGTCTTGAGCTTCGGTGACCGTTTTCTTTTTGTGTCGCGCGGCCCTGGCGGGGCGCATTTGACACTTGACTGCGAAAGGAGAGGGCATGGAAAAGGTCCCGATGACTCAAGGCGGATTTGACAAGCTCAAGGAAGAATTGCGCTGGCGCCAGCAGGAAGAGCGGCCCCGCATCATCCTGGCAATTTCGGAAGCGCGCGCCCATGGCGACCTCTCGGAAAATGCCGAGTATCATGCCGCCAAGGAAGCCCAGAGCCACAATGAAGGCCGCGTCAGCGAGCTCGAAGGCTATATCGGGCATGCCGAAATCATCGATATCTCGAAATTGTCCGGCGACAAGATCAAGTTTGGCGCCACCGTCCAGCTGATCGACGAAGATACGGAAGACAAGAAGATCTACCAGATCGTCGGCGATCAGGAAGCTGATCCGAAAGCCGGCCGCATTTCCATTTCCTCACCCATCGCCCGTGCCCTGATCGGCAAGAGCGAAGGCGACACGATCGAGGTCAATGCACCGGGCGGCGCCCGTTCGTATGAAATCGTCGGGTTCAAGTTCGCCTGATATCGTGCCGGAACCGGTAAGCAACGTCGAGGTGATCGCTCCGAATTTCAAGCGCAAGCTTTCCGGGGTCACCTCGACTATCGTGCAGCTCATTCCGCTGCAGCGGGCCAACGGCCTCAAAATCGTGGCCATGGGACCGGGTCTTCCCGACACCCTGCCGAAAATCGGGTGGCGTTCGCTGCCCGGTTTCTGGTTCAGGCCAAAGACCAGACCCTTCCGAATCTGGCATGCCCGCCGCAACAACGAGATGCTTGCGGGCGTTCTGATGCGCCATGTCCTGCGCATGAAGCTGTCGCTGCTCTTTACCTCGGCAGCGCAGCGCGACCACAAGCCCTTCACCAAATGGCTGATCCGGCGGATGAACGCTGTGATTGCCACCAGCGCCAAATCCGGCAGCTATCTGCAGGTGCCGCACACCGTGATCATGCACGGCGTGGATACGGACACCTTCCATCCGCCGGCAACGCCCGAGGATGCCTTTGCCGCCTCCGGCCTGCCGGGCACATATCTTGTCGGCTGTTCCGGGCGTATCCGCCATTCGAAGGGCACGGATCTTTTTGTCGATGCCATGATCAATCTCCTGCCGCGCTATCCCGCGTGGACGGCCGTCATGACGGGCCGGACAACCGCCGAGCACAAGGGGTTCGAGCAGGCACTGCGCGAGAAGATTGCCACGGCGGGATTGCAGGATCGCCTGCTCTTTCTGGGCGAAGTGCCTGACGTGAAACTCTGGTACCGCCGCATGACCCTTTATGTCGCGCCGTCGCGCAATGAAGGTTTCGGCCTGACGCCGCTGGAAGCCATGGCCTCGCAAACCGCCGTTGTGACCAGCGATGCCGGCGCCTATGCGGAGATGGTGGAGCGTGCCACGGGCACCGTTGTTCCGGCGGGTGACCGGCCGGCACTGGAAGAGGCCATCGAACGCTATCTCGCCGATCCGGCAAAATGCGAGGAAGCCGGAAAGGCCGGGCTCGAACATGTGCGGGAAAATTTCCCGCTGCAGAACGAAGCGGAGAAAATCCTCACCGTCTACGAGCGCCTCTTCGCGGGCAGCATCCGGGCTGGATCATGAAGGTTGCCGCGTTCATCATTCACCTCAAGCGTGCTGAAAAACGCGGCGCGCATGTCAGGGCATTGATGCAGCGGCTGCCGGTTGCAGCGGAGATTATCGACGCCGTCGACGCGCAGCAGCTCAGCGAGGGTGAAATCACAGCGGTCTACAGCCGGAAATCCCGGCATTTCCCGCCTTATCCCTTCCCGTTGCGCACCACCGAGATCGCCTGCTTTCTCTCGCATCGCAAGGCGTGGCAGGCGATTGTCGACGGCAATCTCGATGCGGGCCTGGTCATCGAGGACGATGTCGATATCGATCCGGGCTTTGCCGATCAGCTGACGCTGGCGATGGAGACGGTGCGGCCCGGCGATTACATCCGCTTTCCGCGCTGGACGCGGGGCGAAAAGGGCGGCGATATTGCCCGCCAGGGTGGTAACGCCGTCATGCAGCCCGCATTGCCCGGCCTCGGCATGCAGATGCAGCTGATCGGTCGCGATGCCGCGATTGCGCTGCTTGCAGCAACGAAGCGGTTCGACCGGCCGGTGGACACCACGCTGCAGATGCGCTGGCTGCACCCGGTGCGCATGCTGTCCGCCCGGCCCATCACCATTCGCGAGATCGATTTCAATCTGGGTGGCACGGTCGTCCAGGGCAAAAAGACTCTGTCGGACAAGCTGAAGCGCGAAGTGCTCCGGCCGTACTACCGTGTCTTGCTGTTCTTCTATTCGAAAATTCGCCGATAGAGTCAGAGCACCATCAATGGTTCGTTCTTGACCGCGCGGATCGTCAGCGAGGTGCGGACGGAATCGACATTCGGCGTCGATGTCAGGTCTTCGATGACGAAATTCTGGAAAATGCTGATGTCGCTCGCCACGCAATGCAGGAGGAAGTCGGATTCGCCCGACACCATCCATGCGCGGCGCACGATGGTCCAGCTGTTGGTCTTTTCGGCAAAGCTCTTCAGGTCGGCGTCCGATTGTCGATGCAGCCTGATCATGCAGAAGGCGACGATATCCTGGCCGAGGATCGAACCGTTCAGGATGGCCCGGTAGCCCTGGATGATGCCGCCTTCCTCCAGCTTGCGCACCCGGCGCAGGCAGGGCGGTGCCGATATGCCGACACGTTCGGCAAGCTCCACATTGGTGATGCGGCCATTGTCCTGAAGCTGTTTCAGGATTTTCCAGTCGATCTCGTCCAAGTCCGCCTTCAAAGGCATGGTCTGATTATATCCCTGTCAAAAAGGCGCTTACAGCGAGCACCATAGGCGATTCCTGCCGCTGTGTAATGCATTCGCATCCGGTTACAAACAGGTTCATAGCAGGAAAGCCTCTACCGGCTCCAGAAGCTGCGTGTAAACAGAATGACGACCGTGATGATTTCCAGCCGGCCCGCCAGCATGAGATAGCTCAGGAGCAGAAGCGAGGGGTCGCTGAGCGTCGAAAAGTTGCCGACCGGCCCGATCGTATCGCCGAAACCCGGCCCGACATTGGAAAGCGCCGTCAGTGCCCCGGTGATCGACGTGCCGAGATCGTTGCCGAGGATCGTCAGCGCCGTGGCTCCAACGATCAGTGAGGACATGTAGAGAAAGATGAAAAGCAGCGCGGATTGCGCCACCTGCGGGCTGATTTCCGCCCGGCCATAGCGCATTTTAATAACGGCGTTCGGCCTGATCAGCCGCGTCAGGCTGGCGGATGCCAGTTGCCAGAGAATGATCAGGCGATTGAGCTTGATGCCGCCCGAGGTGGAACCGGCGCAGCCGCCGATGAACGTCACGATGAAGAAAATGCCGAGGGCTTCCGGCCCCCAGCGCGTATAGTCTTCGGTTGCAAAACCTGTGGTTGAGATAATCGATACGAGATTGAACGCGGCGGCAATCAGGGCATCGCCAAACCCGATGCCGGTTTCCAGCGTGAGCCCCACCGCCAGGAAAAAGCTGAGGCCGACGACGATAACGAGGAACAATGTCACCTGCGGGTCGGCGAGCGAGGTCAGGCGCTGCGGCATGACGGCCTTGATGTAGAGCACGAAGGGCAGGGCGCCGAGCACCATGAAGATGGTGGCGATGACGAGAATGGCCCGGTTGTGGGCATAGAAGCCCAGGGATGAATCATGCGTGGAAAAGCCGGCGGTGGCGACGGTCGTCATGCCGTGATTGACCGCATCGAACATGCCCATGCCGGCGGCGAAGTAAGACAGGGTGCACAGCACCGTCAGGCTGACATAGGCGATGATGATGCCGGTGGCGATCTGGTGGATGCGCGGCAGGATTTTCTCCGACTTGTCCGAGGATTCCATGTGCAGGAGCTGGATGCCGCCCACGCGCAGCGACGGCAGCAGCAACAGGCCGAGGCCGACGAAACCGAAACCGCCGAACCAGCACAGGAGCGAGCGCCAGAGCAGGATGCCGCGCGGCATGGCATCGAGCCCTGTCAGCACGGTGGCGCCCGTCGATGTGATGCCGGACATGGATTCGAACAGCGCCTTGGCGAAACTGATCGGCAGCGTCGAGAAATAGAGGGGCAGGGACCCGAGCAGCGCCGCCGTGAGCCAGACGGAAACGATCAGGAGAAAGCCGAGGCGCGGGGTAAACCGGATATCGGGATTGTGGGTTGCAAGGGCGACAAGCCCGCAGAGCACACCGGTGAAAATCGCCGATTCCACGAAGGTGATCCAGTCCCGGTTGCCAATATGCAGATCAACAGCGGCGGGAATCAGCATGGCTGCCGCCATGACCAGGCCAAATCGCGCGCAAATATTGATGATGGTGCGAAAAATGAGCGGACCTCAGAACGGGAAGAGAGACATGGGAATGTTTCATAACCGGTTCCGTCAGGCGCCACAATGCGCGCCAAACGGCAAAACACCGCGTACAAGCTGTGGCTAACCGGCCTATATCACGCGCAGACCTTGCAACGGAGGGGGCTGACCCACTACCTTATGGCATTGGAAATGATCATAAGTCTGCTCCCAACCCGTTCTGGCTGAACATCTGTTTATAGGTCTTGATATGTCACAGCGCCACGTGCCCGTCCTCATTATCGGTTCCGGTCCTGCCGGCTATACCGCAGCCATCTATGCGGCCCGCGCCAACCTGAAACCTGTGATCGTTGCCGGTCTGCAGCAGGGCGGCCAGCTGATGATCACCACGGATGTCGAGAACTATCCGGGCTATGCCGATCCGGTGCAGGGGCCATGGATGATGGACCAGATGCGCATTCAGGCCGAACATGTCGGCGCCGAGATCATTCACGATATCATCACGGAAGTGGACATTTCCGTCCGGCCGTTCCGCCTCGTCGGTGATGGCGGCACGCAGTACACCTGCGATGCGCTGATCATCGCGACGGGTGCGCAGGCGAAATGGCTTGGAATCCCGACCGAACAGGCCTTCATGGGCTTCGGCGTTTCCGCCTGTGCCACATGCGACGGTTTCTTCTACCGCAACAAGGATGTCGTCGTTGTCGGCGGCGGCAATACGGCCGTCGAGGAAGCGCTTTATCTTGCCAATCTGGCAAAGTCCGTCACGGTCGTGCATCGCCGCGATCATTTCCGTGCGGAAAAAATTCTGCAGGACCGCCTGTTTGCCCGCGAAAATGTCAAAGTCGTCTGGGACAACGTTATCGACGAAATCACGGGTTCGGAGGCAAAGCCGCCTATGGCAGCATCGGTTTCCGGCGTGCGCCTGAAGAATATCAAGACAGGCGAGACGACGGACCTTGCAACGCATGGTGTTTTTGTCGCCATCGGGCATGCGCCGGCAGTTGAACTGTTCAAGGGGAAACTCAAGCATAAGCCGAATGGCTATCTGTGGACCGCTGCGGATTCGACGGCGACCGATGTTCCCGGTGTTTTCGCCGCCGGCGATGTCACCGACGATATCTATCGTCAGGCCGTGACAGCGGCCGGAATGGGCTGCATGGCGGCCCTTGAGGCCGAACGCTGGCTGGCGGCACAGGAACCGGTGCGCCAGGCTGCCGAATAACGGCGTTTGAGATAAGGCCGGTTGCGATATGCGGAACCGGAACGGGGGAGAGACTGCGCCATGTCGCTTGACTGGGACAAATTGCGAATATTCCATGCTGCGGCGGAGGCTGGGTCATTCACCCATGCCGCCGAGACGCTGCATCTGTCGCAATCGGCCATCTCCCGCCAGGTGAGCGCATTGGAGCAGGATGTCGGCGTTCCCCTGTTTCACCGGCATGCGCGCGGCCTTATCCTGACCGAGCAGGGCGAGGTGCTGTACCGCACGGCGCATGAAGTGCTGATGAAGCTGGAAAACGTCCGCTCGCGCCTCACCGAAAGCAAGGACCGCCCGTCGGGCAAGCTGCGCGTCACCACCACCGTCGGTCTCGGTTCCGGCTGGCTGATCGAGCGCGTGCAGGAATTCATCGAACTCTATCCGGAAGTGCAGCTGCAGCTGCTGCTCGACAACGAGGAGCTGGATCTGACGATGCGCCACGCGGATTGTGCGATCCGCCTGCGCCAGCCGCAGCAGCCAGATCTGATCCAGCGGCGGCTGTTCACGGTGCATATGCACGTCTACGCCTCGCCGGGCTACATCGCCAAATATGGCAAGATCGAAAACATCGATGAGATCGATTCCCATCGCATCGTCAGCTTTGGCGAGCCGGCACCGTCTTACCTCACCAACCTCAACTGGCTGGAAGGGATCGGCCGGTCCGACGGCAATCTGCGGCCAGCCGTTCTGCAGATCAATAACCTCCTGTCGATCAAGCGCGCCATCCAGAAGGGTGTCGGCCTCGGCGTGCTTCCCGATTACATGGTCGAGAAAGATTCGACCCTCGTGCGCCTGCTGCCGGAGATGGAGCTGCCATCCTTCGATACGTTCTTCTGTTATCCCGAGGGAATCAAGAACGCGGCGAAATTGCACGTGTTTCGGGATTTCCTTTTCTCGAAGGCGCGTACCTGGTCCTATTGATCGGTTGTTTTCGCATTTTTGCGAAAAAATTTTCTTTCGTAAGCGGGCCGGTTCGGAGCATGATCTTGCCGGATTGCACCGCAAACACGCGCTCTCATTTCAAAAATGCCGATAAATTGTCGGTATGCATTTGGTGCATGGGTGCATTGCACAATTGGGGGATTGCAAGAAACGGTTAAAGGGCCCATATCCACATCACTAGCCGATGCGTCTCCTCCTCCCATTGCGCATCCGCTAGTGTTCCCCTCTGGAGGTTTTGCCAGAAATGGCATCCTTCAAAACTTAAGGCCGGGCAATTGTCCGGCCTCTTTTCTTTTCTGGGGTATGTTTCCAAAAAATCAGCGATAGAGCGTTTCGTTTTCGAGCCCCGTGTAGAGGGACGCGACCTGATCGCCATAGCCATTGAACAACAGTGTCGGCACGGTTTCACCCGTGTGCAGCACGCGCTCCTGCGCCTGGCTCCAGCGCGGATGTGCCACCGCCGGATTGACGTTGGCCCAGAAACCGTACTCGTTCGACGCCAGTTCTTCCCAGAAGCTCACCGGCCGCTTGTCGGTGAAGGTGATCCTGCGGATCGACTTGATCGATTTGAACCCGTATTTCCACGGGAGGGCGAGGCGGATCGGCGCGCCGAACTGGTTGAGCAGCGGCTTGCCATAGGCGCCCGTCACCAGGAAGGCGAGCTCATTGGCCGCTTCCGCCATGGTGACGCCCTCCACATAGGGCCATGTATAGAGAAAGCCGTTCTGGCCGCTGGCCATGGACGGATCGTTGAAGGTTTCAAACCGGATATATTTGGCCGAGGCGAGCGGCTTTGCCATCTCAACCAGTTTGGCCAGCGAAAAGCCGGTCCATGGAATGGTCATCGACCATGCCTCGACGCAGCGGTGCCGGTAGAGACGCTCTTCAAGCGGGATTTTCGCTTCAAGATCGGCGAATTCGATGGTGAAAGGTTTTTCCACCATGCCATCGATGTCGATCGCCCAGGGATTGGTGATGAGGCTCTGCGCTTCCGCATAAATGCCCTTGTCCGATCCGAATTCGTAGAAATTGTTGTATGTCGCGTTGATCTCTTCCGGGGTCAGGCTGCGGTCGAGCGTATAGGCGTCATTGCGCTTGGCGGGATACAGCGCCGGATTGCCGGCGGGTTTATGCTCCGCCGCTGCGCGCGCTGCCTTTGGCAGTGCCGTGAGCGCAGCGGTTGCCAGCGCACCAAGGCCCCAGGCCTGCAGGATCGACCGCCGGTTGAGGAATGCCGCTTCCGGGGTTGCCAGGGCTTCGGCTATCGCCCAGGCGGGCTTGCGGTGAATGGCGGCCATAACTGTTCTTTCATCTCTGCGGCGTTGCGGTGGAAATATGCCATTTCCGTGCAAGAACGATCAACACAAAGCCGTGAAGCCTTTGCCGCAAAGAAAAAGGGGCCGATGGGCCCCTTTTTGTCTTCAATCCGGTTGTGCGGTCAGCGCAGGCTGGCGCAGAAGCGCTGGATGCGCTTGCCGGCTTCCTCGAGCTTGGCATCCGACGTCGCATAGGAAATGCGCAGGTTCGGTCCAAGGCCGAACGCCGAGCCATGCACGGCGGCAACGGCTTCGCTCGACAGCAGTTCGCTGACGAAATCCTCGTCGGTTTCGATCACCTTGCCCGACGGTGCTGTCTTGCCGATGGCGGCTGCGCAGGACGGGTAGACGTAGAAGGCGCCTTCCGGCTTGGGGCACTGCAGCAGCGGTGCCTGGTTCAGCATGGAAACGATGAGATCGCGGCGGCCTTCGAACGCCTTCTTGAACACCGGCAGGTGTTCCTGCGTTCCATCCAGTGCCTCGACGGCGGCCCACTGCGAAATGGCACTGGTGCCGGATGTCTGCTGGCCCTGCACCATGTCCATGGCGTTGATCAGCGCCTGCGGTCCGGCGGCGTAGCCGATGCGCCAGCCGGTCATGGCATAGGCTTTCGACACGCCGTTCATGGTCAGCGTACGGTCATAAAGGCTCGGCTCGACCTGTGCCGGGGTGACGAACTTGAAGTCGCCATAGGTCAGGTGCTCGTACATGTCGTCGGTGAGAACCCAGACATGCGGATGACGGACGAGAACGTCGGTGATCTTCTTCAGCTCATCCCAGCTGTAGGCGGCACCCGAAGGATTGGACGGCGAATTGAGAATGACCCACTTGGTCTTCGGTGTGATGGCGCGTTCCAGATCTTCCGGCTGCAGCTTGAATTCATGCTGCTGCGTGGCCGAGACGATAACCGGGGTGCCCCCGCACAGCGCCACCATTTCCGGGTAACTCACCCAGTACGGCGCAACGCAGATGACTTCGTCGCCGGGGTTCAGCGTGGCGAGCAGCGCGTTGTAGATGACGTGCTTGCCGCCCGTGGAAACGATGGTCTGGCTCGGCTTGTATTCGAGCTCATTCTCACGCTTGAACTTGCGGGTGATCGCCTCGCGCAGCGGCACGATGCCGGAAACCGGGGTATATTTGGTTTCGCCGCGGCGGATGGCGGCAATGGCGGCTTCCTTGATGTTATCGGGCGTATCAAAATCCGGTTCGCCAACGGAGAGCGAGATCACATCCCGGCCCTCGGCTTTCAGATCGCGTGCTTTCTGGGTAATCGCAATCGTTGCGGAAACCTTCACACGGGAAAGGGCGTCGGCGAGGAATGCCATGGTATCGTTCTCCTGAAGCGGGTGTTTGACAAGGGGTAGCCGGTGTGCGGGTCTGCTATGTCGCAACAGGCGCGGAATCGCAAGCAAAAGCGTGTGCAAAAGGCTTCACATCGCGCTGTTTCTATGCAGGGTGTGACATGAAACATTCAAAGCATCACCGCCGTTCATGCGATGTTTCACGCAAACCGATGAGACCGGACACCAGCGGCGATATTCGCCCGCCACAGGAGACCAGCCATGCCGATACTTTACTCACAGCTCAGCTCCGGAAATTGCTACAAGCCGCGCCTGCTGATGGCGAAGCTCGGCCTGCCGTTCGAGCATGTGGCCATTTCATCGACGGACGGATCGACGCGAAAACCGGAATTCACCGCCAAGAACCCCAATGGCAAGGTGCCGCTGCTGGAGCTGGACGATGGCCGGTTCCTGGCGGAGTCCAATGCCATCCTGCTCTATCTGGCCGAGGGAACCCGGTTCATCCCCGATGATGCCTATGCGCGCGGCCTGATGTATCAATGGCTGTTCTTCGAGCAATATACGCACGAGCCCAATATCGCGGTGCGCCGCGCCCTGCTTGTCTATCCCGAGCGGGCGAAGGATGCGACGCCGGAACGGCTGGCGGCAACGCTGGAAGGCGGCAACAAGGCGCTGCTCGTCATGGAACAGCAACTGCAGAAGACACCCTATTTCGCCGGTGACGCCATCAGCATCGCCGATATCGCGCTCTATGCCTATACCCACGAGGCCAACCAGGGCGGCTATGATCTCTCGGCCTATCCGTCCGTGGCGAAATGGCTGAGCCGGGTTGCCGGTGACGAGGGCCATGTGCCGATCACCTGGCTGCCGGAGGCGTCAGGCGGCTGATTTGATTTCGCCGCCTGTGCCGGTCATGCCGGGCAGGCGGGAGGCGAGGGCGTCGATGAGCACGCGCATGCGCGCCGGCATGAAGGGCGCCCGCGGCCAGACGGCATGGGTATCGAAAACCAGCGGGTCGACGTCGGGCAGAACCCGGACAAGACTGCCGCTGTGCACCCGTTCGCGAATGAGCCAGCAGGGCAGCCAGGCGAGCCCCATGCCAGCGACCGCCATATCGGCGGCGGTATCCAGATCATCGAGGATCAGCCGGGTGCGGGCCGGGGCCGCATAGGTACCGCCCTTGCCATCGGGGAAAAGCCAGGGCCGGGTGTTGCCGTCGCGGCCATAGACGACGGAGTCGTGCTCGGCGATATCCTCGATGGTGCGCGGGGTTCCGCGCGCGGCGAGATAGGACGGCGCTGCACAGATGGTCATGCGCTGGCGTGCGATGCGGCGGGCGGTGAGGACGGCGCTGTCGGGCAGGACCGCGTTGCGGACAACGAGGTCATAGCTCTCCTCGATCAGGTCCACCGGCCGGTCGGTGAAAGACACGTCGAAGCGCAACGCCGCGTATTGGCGGGAGAGGGCGGCGATGACGGGCGCCACGCAATAACGGCCGAATATCACGGGAACGCTGATGCGCAGGCGGCCAGCCGGTTGTTCCCTGTCGGAGGCCAAGGCACCTTCCGCCATGTCGAGTTCCGCCAGAATGCGCACGCAATGCGCGTAGAAGGCGTTGCCGTCGCTCGTCAGCGTGAACGCCCGCGTGGTGCGATGGCAGAGACGCACGCCAAGCCGTTCCTCCAGCCGGGCGACCGCCTTGCCGACGGCCGAGCGCGACAGGTGCAGTTTTTGCGCAGCGGCGGAAAATCCGCCGGCATCCACCACCGTGACAAACTCCTGAATACCTGCAAGCCGGTCCATTCTTCGCTCCATTGTAGAATAGAACGATACAATAATGGGTAGAATGGGCGCAACTGCATCGTGTCACGATCATATAAAACGCTGTTCTCACCCCGGCTGGCGGGGCCTGCAAGGACAGAGATGATGACGAAGACGATGAAACGCTGGACGCTGAATGGGGCCGGACGCGACAATCTCAAACTGGTCGAGGCCGAGGTGCCAATGCCGGGGCCCGGTGAAATCCTGGTCAAGGCCGCGGCGGCTTCCCTCAATTACCGCGACAAGCTGCTGGTCGATCTCGGTTTTGGATTGCCGGCGCCCCAGACGGAACCGCTCACGCCGCTGTCGGATCTGTCCGGCACGGTTGCGGCGGTCGGCGCCGGTGTGACGCGCTTTGCCGCGGGCGACCGCGTCATCTCGACTTTCCTGCCCGACTGGATCGATGGCAATGGTCCCGGCACGGCGCGCGATCCCAATGGCCGCACCCTTGGCGGGCCGATGCAGGGGGTTCTGGCCGAATATGTCGTGCTGCACGAGGACTGGGCGGTTCGGGCGCCGGATACGCTGACCGGTCTCCAGTCCAGCACGCTGCCCTGCGCCGGCCTCACCGCCTGGACCGCCCTGGTCGAACGCGGCAGGCTCAGGGCCGGGCAGACCGTCGTCGTCATCGGAACCGGCGGCGTGTCGATCTTCGGCATGCAGATTGCGCTGATGCATGGGGCAGAGGTTATCGTTGTCTCCGGCGACGACAAGAAACTCGCCTGGGCCAGGGAACTCGGTGCCCATCATGGGATCAACCGCCAGAAGGAGGATTGGGTCGAAGCCGTCTACCGGCTGACCGGCGATCACGGTGCCGACCACATCCTTGAGACGATCGGCGGCGCCCATCTCGACAAATCCCTGCGCGCGGCGGCGGTCGGCGGACGCATTTCGCTGATCGGGGTGATCGACGGTTTTGAGATATCCGGCGGCTTTGGCCCGTTTGCCCGCAAGCGCGTGGTCGTCGAGGGTATTCAGGTCGGGCACCGGCGGGCATTGGAGGATCTGGTTGCCGCGTTCGAACTGTCGGGTGCCACCCCCGTCATCGATGCCGTTTACACCATGGCGGATTTTACCGACGCGCTCGATCATCTGGACCGCGGACCGTTCGGCAAGGTGGTTGTCGAGATCGGCTGAGGACGCCGAGATTCACAATCGGCAGGCTCGATCCGAGCTTGCCGATTGTGTGCGGTGAATATCCTGAACGAACGGTTGCAGGGGCACGGTTTCATTCTGCCAATGACCAGGCTCCGTTCTTGACAGCGCCGCAGGTTGGGGTACCATCCTGTTTTATTGCATTTGAAACGAATTTTTATTGCCTCTCATTTTCAGCACGAAGGTTGATTGCCATGAAATTGTTCATGCCCGCAAAGTCTTCTTCACCCCAGCGATTTGTAGCCGAAGCCATTGATGACGTGCTTGAGCGCCGTCAGTTCCTCAAGACCCTCTGTGCCTGTTGCGGATTGTTCGCGCTGGGCGTCTCGCCACTTCACGCCGCATTGAACATTGAGCCCGCCCCGGCTCGAAAGATACATGGCGTCTTCGATATGCAGGCGCACGACATCGAAGAGCGGATGATTGCGTGGCGGCGCGATATCCATGAAAATCCGGAACTGGGCAACCAGGAGGTCCGCACCTCGGCGCTTGTGGCACAGCACCTCAAGGCGCTTGGCTATGACGTCCGGGAGAAGGTCGCCACCACCGGTATTGTTGCGGTTTTGAAAGGTGAGGCGGGGGCAGGTCCGGTCATTGCCCTGCGTGCCGATATGGACGCCCTGCCTGTCGAAGAAAAGACCGATGTGTCGTTTGCATCCAAGGCGCGGGCAATCTGGGATGGTGATGACGTGCCAGTCATGCATGCCTGCGGTCATGATTGCCACGTGGCCATCCTGATGGCCGCCGCTGAAATCCTCGTGCAGAACAAGGCGCATCTCAAGGGAACGGTAAAGCTTCTGTTCCAGCCTGCCGAGGAGAAACTGCCCAGGGGTGAGGTCGGCGGCGCTCGAAAGATGCTGGAAGAGGGCGCTTTCGCTGATCCGAAACCCGATGTCGTGTTTGGCCTGCATGTCGGCAGCAATCTTGCTACCGGAATGGTTGGTTATTGTTCCGGTCCTGTCACTGCAGGGTCCGATGCTTTTCGGCTGACGGTAAAAGGCAAGCAGACGCATGCCGGGGCTCCCTGGAATGGTGTTGATCCCATCGTCATCGCATCGGAAATCGTGTCGTCCATGCAGACGCTGGTCAGCCGTGAAACCGACGTCGTGCGCGAGCCGGCGGTTCTCAGCGTCGGCGTGTTCAAAGGCGGGACACGCTACAACATCATCCCTGCCAAGGTGGAACTGGCAGGCACGCTGCGCACCTCGGCCGAGCGGCAACGCCAACGTATGATGGAGCGCTTCACCGAACTGGCGACGCTGGTCGCCAAGGGAATGGGTGGTGAGGCAGAGGTTATCTGGGAGGCGAACGGCTATCCGCCTGTCATCAACAACCCGGAACTGACAACCAAAATGGCGCCGACGCTTGCCCGTGTTGCCGGGATAGACAACACGAAGCTGATCGAGCGCAGCATGGGCGGCGAAGACTTCTCCTATTTCGCGCAGGCCGTTCCCGGCTTTTTCTTCAGGGTCGGGATCACGGGCAAGGGGCGGGACCCGCGGGAAGCGCCGGCCAACCACTCCGATCTATTCCTGGTCGATGAAAGCGGCCTCATCGTCGGTTTGCGCGCCATGCTGCAACTGGTGGCTGATTACTCCGAAAGCGATATCGTCTGAGCCAGCCCGGAAATGCAAAAAGGCGGGATCAAAATCCCGCCTTTCCAAATTTGTATATTCGAAAACCTGTCGATTTTCGCGTGCGGCGATTAGCCGGCAACGCTGAGGTTGTCAGCGGACGACTTGCCCGAACGACGATCCTGTACGATTTCGTAGTTGACCTTCTGGCCGTCATTGAGGCCGCGCAGTCCTGCGCGCTCAACAGCGGAGATGTGTACGAATACGTCTGCACCGCCGGTGTCAGGCTGGATGAAACCATAGCCCTTAGTGCTGTTGAACCATTTCACTGTTCCCGTAGCCATGGGAAATTCCTTTCAGAGATATAAGACAGGCAACATACAGCTATGCTGCCCAGGGAATCGAACCTATGCAATGGAGTTCATCAGGAAGCGCAACGGGTTACGCAGGTCGCAAAGTCACTCGACCGATAAATCGATGCGGGATACATAAGACAGAATCGGAGCCGAAACAAGCGGGATTCAAATCGGCCGCATGGGCCCGTCACGCGCCCGCCCTTGACCGGGCGGAATTCAGCCTTACTTCCCTTGGGTAAATCCGGCGCTTTATCCGGTGCAATCCAACCAACAATGATAAAGTGGAGAGGCCGAATCACGGTCGTCCACGGGGGCTAGCTCATGGCGGAAGACAAACAGAGCAAGACGTCCGCCATCGCCGTTGCCGGCGAAGTACAGGCGGGCCTGCTTTCTCAGCTCCGCGTTATCTTGCATGTCTACTGGATATCACCCGTCCGCAACCGGCTTGTCCTGCTGCTGCTCAGCATGTTTGCCATCATCATCATCACCTCCGCCGGCCAGGTTCGTCTCGTGCAATGGAACGGGCGCTTTCTCGACGCGCTTTCCCATCGCGATTTCCCCGCGTTTCTCAACGAACTGCTGGTTTTTCTGGGCATTGCGATCTGCCTGTTGATTCTGGCCGTCGGGCAGACCTGGTTCAATCAGATGACCCGCATGAAACTGCGCGAAGGTCTGACCCGCGACCTCATCGGCGAGTGGCTGGTTCCCCGGCGGGCCTTCAAACTGTCGAATTCCGGGCCGATCGGCGTCAATCCCGATCAGCGTCTGCACGAGGATGCGCGCCATCTCGCCGAAATGTCGACCGACCTCGGTTTCGGCCTGTTGCAGGCCTCCATTTTGATGATGAGCTTCATCGGCGTGCTCTGGGGCCTGTCCAGCGGCTTCATCTTCAACGTCTACGGCCACAGTTTTTCCATTCCGGGCTACATGGTGTGGGCGGCCATCCTCTATGCGGGTTCCGCTTCGTCCATCAGCTGGTTTGTCGGGCGCAAGCTGATCAAGCTCAATGCGGATCGCTACCAGCGTGAATCCGACCTGCGCTTTTCGCTGATGCGCGTCAACGAGCATATCGATGCGATTGCCCTCTACCGGGGCGAACAGGATGAAAAGGTCCGGCTTGGCCTGGATGTCGATTCGCTGCTCGCCGCGATCCGCCAGCTGGTAACGGCCTGGACGCAGCTCGTATGGGTGACCTCCGGCTATGGCTGGTTCACGCAGGTCGCCCCCTATCTGGTGGCCGCGCCCGTGTATTTTGCCGGTAACCTGTCATTCGGCGGTCTGATCATCGCCGTCGGCGCTTTTAATCAGGTCCAGGCATCGCTCAAATGGTTCGTCGACAATTTCAGCGCCATTGCCGACTGGCGCGCCACGCTCTTGCGCGTGACGTCATTCCGGCAGGCGGTCCAGTCGATGGACACGCTGAACAGCGTCGAGCAGCGCATCAAGTTCTCCCAGTCGGAAAGCAACCAGCTTGTTTTCGATACGCTCAAGATCACGGCGCCGCTGGCAACCGTGCGCCTGAAGGAGAAAAAGGCGGTCGTCAATGCGGGCGAACGGGTGCTGATCACCAGCGAACCCGGCATCGACAGGACGTTGCTTTTCCGTGCGATTGCCGGTCTGTGGCCATGGGGTGCCGGCAATATTGCCCTGCCGAAAGACACGGCGATCCTCTATATGCCGCGCTCGCCCTATTTTCCGCCGGGCAGCCTGCGGGAGGTCATGTCCTATCCGCTTGGGAAGGGGGCCTTCCCCGACAGCGAGCTCATTTCAGCGCTGCATGAGCTGGGCCTTGACCGCCTCAAGACCATGCTCGACTTCCGCTCGCGCTGGGACCGCGAACTGAGCGACGACGAGCAGCAATCCCTGGCCTTTGCCCGCCTGATGCTGCACAAGCCGGACTGGGTGGTCATCGACGAGGCGCTGGATGCCATGGAAGCGGGCGCACATGACCGGGTGATGGCCGTGCTGCGCGACAAGCTGGCCAAGTCCACCGTGGTGCATATCGGGCGCGAGGACATGAGCAACCACGTCTTTTCCAAGGTGCTGCACTTTGTCAGCGATCCCAGTGGCCACGGCATGGAAGCGGAAGGGCTGAGCGGCGTCTAGGCGCCTTGCCGCTGCGCCATTTGTGGTGCGTGGTTCGACAAGCTCACCATGAGGGACTTGGGCAGATTGCAGGGAACCAGTTCTGCGACGTATCAGATTGGCCTTGCACCAAACCACCTCCCTCATGGTGAGCTTGTCGAACCACGCACCACACACGCGCCAAATAACATGCAGCCTTGCCATTGCCTCACATGAACAGCGGGGCATGCTCCTTGACCCAGTGGATGAAGCGGCGGGGCGGGCGGCCGATGACCTGCTGGACGCTTCCGGTGACGGCACGCCCTTCCGGCGGCGGATTGCTGTTCCACGCCACCACATAGTCGATGACGTCTTCGCCGATGCCGAGTTCACGCATGGATTGCCGCGTGTGCTCCTCGCTCACCTCGACATAGCGGATCGGCTTGCCCGTCACCGCGCTGATCGCCTTGATCTTGTCCGGTATGGTCAGGACTTCGCAGCCCGTCAGCTTGAGGGTCTTGCGGGCGTGGCCGCCATGGCTGAGAATCCGGGCGGCGACCGCTGCCACATCCGCCTCGTGGATGAGGGTTCTTGCCGTGCTGCCATAGGGCTCGCGCACGATATTGGCCGACTTGATGCTCTTGATCCAGCCAAGCGTGTTGGACATGAGATCGACGGGCTGCAGGATGGTCCATTCCAGATCGCTCGTCCTGACGGCCTCCTCGACGCTTCCGGCCCGCCCGTCGCTGAGCACGCTGATGCGCTGCACGCCCTCCCAGCGCGCCAGCTGGACAATCTCGGCGCCGTTGTCGAGAGGCGTGTAATCGTCGCCGCCGATGGTGATGAGATGCATGCCGGCCACGCCGGCAAGCGCCCGTTCGAATGTTTCCGGCCGCGTCAGGTCGCCCTCGACCACCTCGACGCTGGCAGGCAGATTGGCGCGCTGCGCATCGCGGGTGAGCGCCCGCACGAGATAGCCGTTTTCCAGCAGTTCATTGACGACGTGCCGGCCGACATTGCCCGTCGCGCCTGTCACAAGAAACCGTTTTGCCTGAAACAGCCGGAGAAACTGTGCGTCTGTAAGTCGTTCGATATCGGTCAACATGCGTGCTCCTGAGTGGATGGATTCCGGGCGGAGTGAAGCTTATAAAACCTCAACTTAAGTTGAGGTCAATCGCGGATGCAGGTCATTTTGTCCAAGCTCCGGCGGGTCTGGTTTCCGCTCTTTGCTGCCGTTACCATCGGCGTGCCGAATCTTGACAAGGCCCGGGCTTTGCAATATTAAACTATTTAGTTATTTAACCCAATGGTAATGTAAAAAATATGACGCCTGACCGTCTCAGTGGCATTCTGGCCGCGCTCGCCGATCCGACGCGGCGCGCCATTCTGGCGCGGCTTGCCGAAGGTGAAACCTCCGTCACCGAACTGGCGGCGCCGTTCGATATGAGCATGCCTGCGGTTTCAAAGCATCTGAAGGTTCTGGAGCGGGCCGGGCTGATTGCCCGCGGCCGCGCGGCGCAGTGGCGCCCCTGCCGCCTGGAAGCCGGGCCGTTGCGCGAAGTGTCGGACTGGCTCGACCATTACCGGCGTTTCTGGGACGAGAGCCTCGACCGGCTCGAGGATTATCTGCAGGCACTGCAGAAGGGCGATCCTGAGGGAACGCCCAACTGAGCGAGGGAAAATCCGGTCAGGGCATGGGCCGCGACCGGAGCAATTGTCAGAAATAATCCTGCAGCGGGCGCACTTCGAGCGAGCCTGCCTTGAGCGCCGCAATGGCTTCGGCCACCGCATCGGCACCCGACAGGGTGGTGTAGTAAGGCACCTTCTGCATCAGCGTGGCGCGGCGCAGCGATTTTGAGTCCGAGATCGCCTTGGCGCTGTCGGTGGTGTTGAACACCAGCTGCACCTGCCGGTTGCGGATGGCGTCCTCGACATGCGGACGGCCTTCCTGGACCTTGTTGATCTTCTGCGCGGCAACGCCGTTTTCCGCGAGGAAACGCGCCGTGCCGCCGGTCGCCAGGACCTTGAAGCCGAGATCCGCCAGCCGCTTGACCGGCGCAAGAATGCGCTGCTTGTCCTCGTCGCGCACCGAGACGAACAGGGTGCCGTCACGCGGCAGGTCGACGCCGGCGCCGAGCTGCGCCTTGGCAAAGGCCAGCGCATAGTCGTAGTCGAGGCCCATCACTTCGCCGGTCGAGCGCATTTCCGGTCCGAGCAGGATGTCGACGCCGGGGAAACGGGCGAAGGGGAAGACGGCTTCCTTGACGGCGATGTGCTTGCGCGCGGTGCCGGATGGCTTGCCGCCATAATTGGCCAGCGCCTCGTCCAGCGTTTCGCCCGCCATGATGCGCGCGGCGATCTTGGCGATCGGCTTGCCGATGGTCTTGGCAACGAAGGGTACCGTGCGCGAGGCGCGCGGGTTGACTTCAAGCACATAGATCGTGCCGTCCTTGATGGCGTACTGCACGTTCATCAGGCCGACAACGTTGAGGGATTTTGCCAGCGCGGCGGTTTCTGCCTCGAGCTGGGCGACGATGTCAGCCGAAAGCGAATGCACCGGCAGCGAGCAGGCGCTGTCGCCCGAGTGAATGCCGGCTTCCTCGATATGTTCCATGATGCCGCAAACCCAGGTGTTCTTGCCGTCGCACAGGCAATCCACATCGACTTCGATGGCTTCGCTGAGATAACGGTCGAACAGGAGCGGGTTCTTGCCGAGCAGGGTGTTGATCTGGCCGGTCTTGTCGTTCGGATATTTCTGCTTGATGTCTTCCGGTACGAGCTCGGGAACCGTGTCGAGCAGATAGCTCTGCAGGGCGCGCTCGTCATGGATGATCTGCATGGCGCGGCCGCCCAGGACATAGGACGGACGCACAACCAGCGGGAAGCCGAGTTCACCGGCAATGGTGCGGGCCTGTTCGACGGAATAGGCGATACCGTTCTTCGGCTGCGTCAGGTCGAGCTTGATCAAGAGCTTCTGGAAGCGGTCGCGATCCTCAGCCAGATCGATGGCATCCGGCGAGGTGCCGAGGATCGGGATTCCGGCTTTCTCCAGCGCATCGGCGAGCTTGAGCGGTGTCTGGCCGCCGAACTGGACGATGACGCCGTGCAGTGTCCCGGCGGTCTGTTCGGCGCGCAGGATTTCCAGCACGTCTTCGGCGGTCAGCGGCTCGAAGTACAACCGGTCCGAGGTGTCATAGTCCGTCGATACCGTCTCGGGGTTGCAGTTGATCATGATGGCTTCGTAGCCGGCATCGCGCAGGGCGAAGGCGGCATGGCAGCAGCAATAATCGAACTCGATGCCCTGGCCGATACGGTTGGGGCCGCCGCCGAGGATGACGACCTTCTTACGGTCCGAAACCTGGGCTTCCGAGGCGAGGGCGCCGGCGAAGGGCACTTCATAGGTCGAGTACATATAGGCGGTCGGCGAGGCGAACTCGGCCGCGCAGGTATCGATGCGCTTGAAAACGGGATGCACGTCGAGCTTCTTGCGCAGCTTGACCACCTCGTTGGGGTCGACCTTGGCCAGGCTGGCGAGACGGGCATCGGAGAAGCCCATGCCCTTCAGCATGCGCAGGTTCTGCGCGTCCTGCGGCAGGCCGTGCTCGCGCACGCGCTCTTCCGTGGCGATGATTTCCGCCATCTGCTGCAGGAACCACGGGTCGATCTTACAGCCCTCGTGCACTTCCTCGACGGAAAGGCCGAGGCGCAGCGCCTGGGCCACCATGCGCAGGCGGTCCGGCGTCGGCGTGCCGATGGCGGCGCGGATGGCATTGTTGTCGCTGCCTTCGCCAAGGCCGGGAATGGCGATTTCATCGAGACCGGTGAGGCCGGTTTCAAGACCGCGCAGCGCCTTCTGCAGCGATTCCTTGAAGGTGCGGCCAATGGCCATGACTTCGCCGACGGACTTCATCGCCGTGGTCAGCGTCGGCTCGGCGCCGGGGAATTTCTCGAAGGCAAAGCGCGGGATCTTGGTCACGACATAGTCGATGGACGGTTCGAACGAGGCTGGGGTCGCGCCGCCGGTGATATCGTTTTCCAACTCGTCCAGCGTGTAGCCGACGGCGAGCTTGGCCGCGATCTTGGCGATGGGAAAGCCGGTTGCCTTGGAGGCCAGCGCCGAGGAGCGCGAGACGCGCGGGTTCATTTCAATGACGATCAGGCGGCCGTTTTCCGGATTGACGGCGAACTGCACGTTCGATCCGCCGGTCTCGACGCCGATCTCGCGCAGCACCGCAATCGAGGCGTTGCGCATGATCTGGTATTCCTTGTCCGTCAGGGTCAAGGCCGGGGCAACGGTGATCGAATCGCCGGTATGGACGCCCATCGGATCGATGTTCTCGATGGAGCAGATGATGATGCAGTTGTCCGCCTTGTCGCGGACGACCTCCATTTCATATTCCTTCCAGCCGAGAACCGATTCCTCGATCAGCACTTCGGTGGTCGGCGAGGCATCGAGACCGCTGCCGATGATCTCGTAGAATTCGGTGCGGTTATAGGCAATGCCGCCGCCGGTGCCGCCCATGGTGAAGGAGGGGCGGATGATGGCGGGCAGGCCGACATGGTCGAGCGCCGCACCGGCCATGCCGAGCGCGTGCGAGACGTAGCGCTGCTTGCGGTCGCCTTCGCCCAGCTGCCATTCGGTTTCCAGCTTGTCGAGCGCCGCATCAAGTTCGGCGCCGGAATATTTGGCCTTGACGACTTCGCGCTGCTCCTTGTGCAGGCGGCGGTCGAGGTTTTTCACGTCTGTCGCATTGGCCAGCATGGATTTGGGTGTTTCCAGGCCGATCTTGGCCATCGCCTCGCGGAACAGCGCGCGGTCCTCCGCCTTGTCGATGGCTTCGGCATTGGCGCCGATCATTTCGACATTGTAGCGTTCGAGCACGCCCATGCGGCGCAGCGACAGGGCGGTGTTCAGCGCAGTCTGGCCGCCCATGGTCGGCAGCAGGGCGTCCGGACGTTCCTTGGCGATGATCTTGGCGACGACTTCCGGGGTGATCGGCTCGATGTAGGTGGCATCGGCCAGTTCCGGATCGGTCATGATGGTGGCCGGGTTGGAATTGACGAGGATGACGCGGTAGCCTTCCTCCTTCAGGGCCTTGCAGGCCTGCGTGCCGGAATAATCGAACTCACATGCCTGACCGATGATGATCGGTCCTGCGCCGATGATCAGAATAGATTTGATGTCGGTGCGTTTTGGCATGGCTTCTTCCTATCAACAGCGTGCTGCACAAAAAACCGCACGGACTTGACCGTACGGGCAGACACAAAATTCCTAATGCGAGGCTAAGGCTGCCTTATAGGCAAAGCGATCGGATTACGTAACCCCAAAAACGCGCAAATCCATGCTTTTTCGCCGCAGTTTCGTGGAGATCGGGCATGAGGCGGTGCTTTATGTCTATCCGGGTCTGAAACAGGCGGATCACCCTGCATTATTCAGTCATGAAAATTGATTGGGAATCCATTGCACTAGTGGAACGAATTTGACATTCGCATCCCATTTGACATCACGCGGAACATGCGAATGTCAAATTCAAAGTTCCACTAGAGTTATATACTTTCTAGTGGTCCTTTGATTCTGACATTTGCCTGAATGGCTTGTATCGAGGGATAGCAAATGTCAGAATCGGACCACTAGCAGTTGAAAATAGCATCGTGCATGGAACAAATAAGGAGCTATACTGTTGATGTGCAACATATCAGCGGCATGGCCGAGGGTTCATCTGGAGGTGGGTAATGCGCTGGCAAGGCGGTAGGCAAAGTGACAATGTTGAGGACCGCCGCACCGATGGTGACAATGGCGGCATTCCCGGCGGCATGGGCAATGGCGGCGGCTTCCGCTTTCCCAGCGGCGGCGGCATACAGTCCGTGCGCGGCGGCGGCATATCCGGTATCCTTGTCCTTGCGGCCATTTTCCTGTTCCTGAAATTCTGCACCAATATCGATCCGATGCAGATTCTGGTGGATGGCGGCATGATGGATCAATCGTCGCCGGGACAAAGCCAGAGCCAGTCGCCCGCCTCGCGCCCGACGGCGCAGGCCAATGACCAGATGACCCAGTTCGTCAAGACGGTTCTGGCCGAGACCGAGGATGTCTGGAGCGGCATTTTCCAGGCGGAGGGCAAGCAGTATCCGCCGCCCACCCTGGTGCTGTTTAATGGACAGACCCGTTCGGCCTGCGGTTCCGCCAGCGCGGCCACCGGACCGTTCTATTGCCCGGGCGACCGCAAGGTCTATATCGATCTGAATTTTTACAACGAGCTGGACAAGAAGTTCGGCGCGTCGGGCGACTTTGCCCAGGCCTATGTGCTTGCCCATGAAGTGGGCCACCACGTGCAGAACCTGATCGGCGTCCTGCCGAAGTTCAACCAGATGCGCCAGAACATGAGCGAGGCCGACGCCAATGCCATGTCCGTTCGGGTCGAACTGCAGGCGGATTGCTTTGCCGGTATCTGGGGGCATTTCACCCAGCAGAAGGGTATTCTGGAAGCGGGCGACCTGGAGGAAGCGCTGAATGCCGCCAAGCAGATCGGCGACGACACCCTGCAGCGCAAGATGCAGGGCTATGTGGTGCCGGAAAGCTTCAACCACGGCACCTCTGCCCAGCGCAGCTCATGGTTCAAGCGCGGCTTCGACAGCGGCAAGCTCGACAGCTGCGACACGTTCAGCGGCGCGATCTGATAAGACGCGCGCTGCTCGACAAATTGTGCGTGGTTCGACAAGCTCACCATGAGGGAGGTTGAGAGTTGCAGGGAGCCTCATTCCGCGACGTTCGCGATTGGCATGCAGCCAACCCATCTCCCTCATGGTGAGCTTGTCGAACCACGCACCTGCAAGCCTGAAATCACAAGAGGCTAAACGGCGGTCTGCTGATCCGTGAAATCCCGTCCCAGCGCCAGCGATACGGCGGCCTCGGAATGGATCGTGGTCGAATCGAACACCGGCAGGGCGACATTGTCGTCGGTGAGGGAGAGGCAGATTTCGGTGCAGCCGAGAATGACGCAGTCGGCTCCGGCTTCCTTGCCGCGCACGATGATCTTTTCTAGCGCCTGGCGGGACTCTTCCTTCACGATGCCGCAGCAGAGTTCGTCAAAGATCACCGCGTGGACTTTTGCCCGGTCGATTTCATTGGGAACCATAACCTCGATGCCGAATGCATCGCGCATATAGTCGGCATAAAACCCGTGTTCCATGGTGTAGCGCGTCGCCAGCAGCAGCGGGCGTTGCATGCCGGCGGCGGCAAGCACCCGGCCGGTTTCCTGCCGGATGTCGATCAGCGGAATGCTGACGGAACCTGCAACCTCGTTGGCAACGAGATGCATGGTGTTGGTGCAGATGAGAACGCAGTCGGCGCCGGCCGCTTCAAGCCGCTTGGCCGCATCCGACAAAAGCGCCGCGGCATCGTCCCAGCGATTGCTTTTCTGCAGGGCGACGACTTCGGAGAAATCCAGCGACTGCAAGGCCACCTTGGCGGAGGCAAGGCCGCCCAGCCGGGCGCGGACGGCTTCGTTGATCTGCCGGTAATAGACGGCCGTGCTTTCCCAGCTCATACCGCCAATCAGCCCAATCGTGCGCATTTTCGTTCTCCCATTGAAGTCATTGCGGGAATAATAATTCAGATGCCGCGCGAACGGTTCGCAAAGTTTGCGGAATAAACCTGTCTCCCTGCAAAAGATTGGCGTATATTCCGGCTGCAACGCCGAAATATTGCGCGGGAATGGATATGCTCGACCATCGTGACCGGAAAATCCTGGATTTGCTGCAAGCAGATTCGTCCATCGCCGTATCGGATCTGGCCGACCGGGTCAGCCTGTCCGTCTCCGCCTGTTCCCGCCGCATCCAGCGTCTGGAGGAAGAGGGCTATATCGCCCGCCGCGTCGTTCTGCTCGACCGGCCGGTGATGGGGCTGCCGACGACGATGTTCGTCATTGTCCGCACCGCGCGCCATTCCGCCGACTGGCTGGAGCAGTTCCGCGCCGCGATCATCGATATCCCTGAAATCGTCGAAGTGCACCGGATGACCGGCACCTTCGACTATATTCTCAAGCTCGTTCTCCCGCGCGTCGAAGCCTATGACGGCATCTACAAGGCGCTGGTGGAAAAGGTCGAGTTTTTCGACATATCCGCTTCGGTTTCCATGGAGACGCTGAAGGCAACCACCGCCCTGCCGACCCGTTATGCCAGGTAGGGATGTGGCAGCATATGTCAGGAGATATTGTTTCCAGAGCATAATCGGCAAGCATTTTCCCCGATTTTCTGATCATGTTCACGTATTGTTTCGCTCGTGAAAATCGATTATGAGCATTTTCCGGATCAATTTCGTTCCGGAACGCCAAAAGTGAGTTTCGATGATTGATCCTGTCCTTGCCAAGCGCGGGCTGACTCTTGTCTTTGTCATGCTCCTTATGGATGTCATCGGCATCGCGATCATCGTGCCGGTCATGCCGGCTTATCTCGAACAGCTGACGGGATCGGATGTCAGTCACGCGGCCATAGATGGTGGCTGGCTGCTGTTCGTCTATGCCGCCATGCAGTTCGTTTTTGCCCCGCTGATCGGCAATCTGAGCGACCGTTTCGGCCGCCGTCCGGTGCTCCTTGCCTCGGTGTTCACCTTTGCCATCGACAATCTGATCTGCGCGCTCGCAACGAGTTTCGGCATGCTGTTCATCGGCCGCGTGCTGGCGGGCATCAGCGGCGCGAGCTTTTCCACCGCCTCCGCCTATATCGCCGATGTCAGCACGGACGAGAACCGCGCCAAGAATTTCGGCCTTCTCGGCATTGCCTTCGGCGTCGGCTTTATCCTCGGTCCGATCATCGGCGGCCTGCTCGGCGAGTTCGGTCCGCGCGTGCCGTTCTTCGGTGCGGCGCTGATCGCCTTCCTGAATTTTCTCGTGGCCTATTTCTTCCTGCCGGAAACGCTTGAAACGAAGAACCGCCGGACGTTCGACTGGAAGCGCGCCAATCCGCTCGGCGCTCTCAAACAGATGCGCGGCCACCGTGGGATTCTGTGGATCGGTCTCGTCTTCTTCATGCTCACCCTTGGCCACATGGCCTATCCCTCGGTGTGGTCGTTCGTCAGCGCCTATCGCTATGACTGGAACCAGCGGGATATCGGCCTGTCGCTCGGCGTGTTCGGCATGGGCGGCGCGCTGGTCATGGGTTTCATCCTGCCGCGCGTCGTCGCCCGCTTCGGCGAGTGGCGCACGGCAGTGATCGGGCTGGTTTTCACGGCGCTCGGTTTCTTCGGCTATGCCGCGGCGTGGCAGGGCTGGATGGTCTATGCGGTCATCGTCGCGACCTGCCTGGAAAGCCTGGCGGATCCAGCCATGCGCAGCATCGCCGCCGCCAAGGTTCCGCCGTCGGAGCAGGGCGAATTGCAGGGCGCGATGACCAGTCTGTTCAGCATCACCAATGTGATCGGTCCGCTGATTTTTACCCAGATCTTTGCGATGTTCACCGCGCCGGCGGCATCGGTCGCCTTCGGCGGCGCCCCCTATGTGCTCGGCGGGCTCTTCGTGGTGATCGCCGTCGCCGTCTTTGTCCAGCGGGTGGAAAAACCTGGCATTGCCGCGCATGAGCCGCTGGAACAGGCGGCAGCTATTTGATTGGCTTTCCCTTTGCGCTATGCAACGTGTCCCACCTGCCGAAATGAGGTTTCCCATGTCCGCCCAAAACCGTATCCCGCTCAATTCCGAAGGTCTGTCGCTGTCCCGGCTGGTGCTGGGTGTGTGGCGGCTGCTCGACCAGGGCGCAAAGCCGGCGCCGGCCGAGGTGGCGCGCCTGATCGACGAGGCGATTGCGCTTGGCCTGACCAGTTTCGACCACGCCGATATCTACGGCAATTATGGTGTCGAGGCGGCGTTCGGCGCCGGTCTTGCCGGCTGGAGCGGCAAGCGCCAGTCGATCGAGCTGATCACCAAATGCGATATCATGCTGACATCGGACCAGCGCCCGGAAAACCGGGTGAAGCACTACGATACCAGCGCGACGCATATCAAGGCGTCCGTCGACCGTTCGCTGCAGAACCTCAGGACCGATTATATCGATGTGCTGCTGCTGCACCGCCCCGATCCGCTGATGGATGCGGATGACACGGCGGCGGGATTGCAGGCGGTTGTGAAGGCCGGAAAGGTGCGCGCCATCGGCGTGTCGAATTTCACGCCGCCGCAGATCGATCTGCTGGCATCGCGCCTGCCGTTTCCCGTGGTGACCAACCAGATCGAGATGTCGGTGACCGCCACCGGGCCGCTCACCGACGGCAGCCTCGATCACGCCCAGCGCCTGCGCTATGCGCCGATGATCTGGTCACCGCTCGGCGGCGGCAGCCTGTTTACCGGCACGGGCGAGCAGGAGCAGCGCGTGCGTGCCGCGTTGCAGGCAGTGGGGGGAGAGCTTGGTGTTGACGATATCTCGGCGATTGCCATTGCCTGGCTGCTGCGCCATCCGGCGCGGCTGGTTCCCGTGCTCGGCAGCCTGAAGCGGGAGCGCCTGGCGAAAATGGTGGCGGCGCTCGATATCACGCTCGAGCGCCAGCAGTGGTTTGCCATCCTGAAAGCCAGTGCCGGCCGGGATGTGGCCTGATCAGGCGGCCTGATCGCGCTCGGGCAGCGGCGCAAGGCCCTGACGGGCGCGGATCAGATTGGCGAACCGGCGGAACAGGTAGTGCGAGTCCTGCGGGCCGGGCGAGGCTTCCGGATGGTGCTGCACCGAGAAGATGGCCTTGCCGGTGACGCGCAGACCGCAATTGCTGCCGTCGAACAGCGACACGTGGGTTTCTTCCACGCCATCGGGCAGTGAATCCGCATCGACGGCAAAGCCGTGGTTCATCGAAACGATCTCGACCTTGCCGGTGGTGTCGTCGCGCACCGGATGATTGGCGCCGTGATGGCCCTGATGCATCTTCTTGGTGCCGCCGCCGAGCGCCAGCGCCAGCATCTGGTGACCGAGGCAGATGCCGAAGACGGGAATGTCGGTCTTGATCAGGTCCTGGATGGCCGGAACCGCATATTTGCCTGTGGCAGCGGGATCGCCGGGGCCGTTCGACAGGAAAATGCCGTCGGGCTTGTGGGCAAGCACGTCGTCGGCCGTCGCCGTGGCCGGAACGATGGTGACCTTGGCGCCGAGCCCGGCGATGAGGCGCAGGATGTTGCGCTTGATGCCGTAATCGATGGCAACCACGTGGAATTCCGGCGCGGTCTGCTCGTCAAAACCCTCGTTCCACACCCATGGCTTCTCGGTCCAGACCGAGCTTTGGCCCGATGTGACGTCCTTGGCCAGATCGAGGTCGAGCAGGCCGTGCCAGGCCGCAGCGCGTTTGGTCAGGGCAGGGATGTCGAAATTCCCGTCAGGGTCGTGGGCGATGACGCCATTGGGCATGCCCTTTTCGCGGATGAGGGCGGTGAGCGCACGGGTATCGACGCCGGCAAGCGCGATCACGCCGCGCGCCTTCAGCCAATCGTCGAGATGTTCGGCGGCGCGGTAGCTCGAGGGCGCCGTGATGTCGGCCTTGAAGATGGCGCCGACGGCACCGGCGCGGTTGGCCGGGGTCAGGTCTTCGATGTCTTCCCGGTTGGTGCCGACATTGCCGATATGGGGGAAGGTGAAGGTGACGATCTGGCCGGCATAGGAGGGGTCGGTGAGGATTTCCTCGTAGCCGGTCAGCGCGGTGTTGAAGCAGACTTCCGCCTCGCAGGCGCCGGTCGCGCCCAGTCCCTTGCCCTCGATCACCGTTCCATCGGCCAGAACCAGCACCGCTGTCGGCTTGAATTCTGTCCAGGCTGCGGTCTTTGCACCTGCGTCTGTCGTTATCGGGGCGGTCATGCGGCACTCCTGCGTGGGCTTGCGTCGTCGTTCTTCATTGGGCATTGAAAAATGCCGTTCGATATTCCATATGACATGGCTGAACGCGGTGGTCGATTGACCTTACCACCGCTGCAACAACCCAAAATGTCTGGCTAGGTCACGGACCTTAGAGAAAACCGCGCTTCCGGTCAATTGCGACACGACAACTCTTCGTGGAAATCGGTGTCGAACCGGTCCGCCGCGATGATTGATTTCGTTCGGACCCGCCGGTAGGCTGCGCGGACAACAGGAGAGTAAAGCCATGCGCGATACCATCGCCGGGGCACTGACAACCGCCATCAAGGCACAGGACAAGCGCCGCGTCTCCACGCTGCGCCTGATCATGGCCGCCATTCAGGATCGGGATATTCTCAATCGCGGATCGGGCAAGGACCCGGTCACGGGCGACGAGATCAGCGCGATTCTGGCCAAGATGATCAAGCAGCGCGAGGAATCCGCCAAGCTTTACGAGGACGGCAACCGGCTTGAACTTGCCGAGCAGGAGCGCAGCGAGATCGAGATCATCCGGGGTTTCCTGCCCAAGCAGCTGGGCGACGAGGATATCCGCCAGGCCTGCTCGCAGGTTATTGAGGAAATCGGCGCGGGCGGACTGCGCGACATGGGCAAGTGCATGAATGCCCTGAAGGAAAAATACGCCGGCCAGATGGACTTCACCAAGGCCAGCGGCATCGTCAAGGAAATCCTGCAGTAAGCTGCCGGTTACACAAACTGGTGCCGGATGTGCAGCCGCCGTTTCAGCACTGCGCTGAAACGGCCGTTTCCATTGGTGCGGGGTCCGACATCCGGGCGTTGCGGTACACCATCACGGCGACCATGAGGGCGGCCAGTCCGGCACCGATGGAGACGCAGAACCCGGACCGGGCGCCGTAGGCGTCGATCACCAGTCCGGACAGGGATGAGCCCAACGCCATTCCGATGCCGATACCCGTCATTGCCCATGTGATGCCCTCGGTGAGTTTGGACGGCGGCACGAGGCGCTCGATCAGCCCCATGGAGATGATGATGGTGGGTGACACGGCAGCACCGGCCAGGAACAGGATCACCGCAAGAATCGGGATACTGGTCACGAAAAGCAGGGGCAGAGTCGTCAGCATGGCCAGCGCGATGGCATAAAGGAACTGTGTTGCCAGCGGCCGCCTGAACTTGAGCGTGCCAAAGACAAGGCCGATGATCAGCGATCCGGCGGCATAGCTGGCCAGAACGACGCTGGCCGCCGCCTTCTGGCCCTGTTCCCCCGCAAAGGCGATGGCCGTCACCTCGGCGGTGCCGAAAATGGCGCCTATGGCTACCAACGTCAGCACGATCCACTGCAGCGGGCGCAGGCGAATGACCGATGTTCCCCTGCTTCTGTCCTGCGCATGAACAGGTGGTTCCGTCGATCTCTGGGCAACGAACAGCAGCGTGCCGACGGTTAGGAACAGCGTCGCCGCCAGCGGACCGGCTTCCGGAAAGAGCGCAACGCTCAGTCCGATCGAGACGATCGGCCCGACCATGTAGACAATTTCATCAACAACTGATTCCAGCGCAAAGGCGGTGTGAAGTTTTGGCGTGTCGCGATAGATCGCGGTCCAGCGTGCCCGCACCATGGCGGATATGCTGGGCATGAAGCCGGCCGATATGGCGAACAGAAACAGCATCCAGCTCGATGCGCCGTAGCGCGCCGACAGCATCAGCGCCGTCAGTGCAAACACCGTGATGACCGTAACGGGCGGAAGAACGCGGCGCTGTCCGTAGCGGTCGATCAGGCGCGAGATTTGCGGGGCGATCAAGGCATTGGACAGGGCAAAGGCGGCCGAAACGGCTCCGGCCAGCCAATAGGTGCCGTGGGTCTGCGAAAGCATGGTGACGATGCCGAGCGTGATCATCGAAACGGGCAGGCGTGCGATCAGGCCGGAGGCGGAGAAGGCGAAACTGCCAGGCGCCTTGAAGATGTCCCGATATGGATTGGTCATGATGAACATTCCCTTGTGCAGCAGGCATATAATGACATACGAGACGTATGTCGATGTAATAGTTGCATACGCGGCGTATGTCAATTAATATACGCAGCGTATGCGAAGGGAATTCACGGGATGCACAGACCCCGGTCTGAAATGATTGCGCAAACGCGGGCCAAGCTGGTTGCCGCCGCGCGAAAGGCTTTTGGCACGGTGGGCTATGCCGATGCGTCCATGGATGACTTCACATCGGCTGTCGGCCTGACGCGCGGCGCCCTGTATCATCATTTTGGCGACAAGAAGGGCCTGCTTGAAGCGGTTGTTGCCGAGATCGATGCGGAAATGGATGCGCGCTTGCTTGCCGTCTCCAGCCGGTCGCAGAGTCAGTGGAAGGGGTTTGTCGACGAATGCACCGCCTATCTGGAGATGGCGCTGGAGCCGGAAATCCAGCGCATCGTGCTGCGCGACGGCCCATCTGTGCTCGGCGACCCCGCCACATGGCCCAACCAGAACAAGTGCATTCTTTCCATGTCGGCCAACCTGAAGCGCTTGAGCGAGGACGGCATCATACGGCCGGGCGATCCCGAGGCGCTGGCACGCTTGCTCAACGGCGCCCTGCTGCATGCGGCGTCGTGGATCGCCAATTCACCCGAACCGGAAGCGACATCGCGGCGGGCGGTGGAAGGCATCAAGGACCTGCTGAACGGCTTGCTGTGCTTTCCCGTCGCCACGCCCGCTTTCGCGTCTGGCCGTTGAAAGGTAGGAATGACGGGCGGTCCCTGGGAACGCGGGTCTTGGGGTATTCTGGTATGCGATGCTTGCGATCCTGGGACCACCCGCCCCGGCGATTTCAGGTCTTGCCTGTTCTGCCTTGTTTCCTCATCGGAAACGCGCACAGCCTCAGCGCAACCTCCTCATCCCGCAGGTTTTTCCTGCGGAACGAAGTGCCGGTCCTTTCCCGACTTGCGAAGGTTTCCGGAAGCATTCCCGCCGGAAAGGACAGGGATGAGAATATCTCGGGTTGGGATGTGGTGGATAAGTTTCAGCCCAATTACTTTTCATCCCCCTCTGTCCGGCAGCCCAGAGGGGGATGAAGAACAATAAATCAGTTGTTCAGCGCGCGCAGGCGGGTGGTGTTGAGCAGGCCCTGCTCCTCCAGCACCGGATAGGCCATGGCGGCCAGCAGCGAGTTGATCTGCTTCAGATCGCGGATGGTATCGAGGTGGATCGAGCTGGTCTCCAGGCTGCGCAGCGTCCCCTCGCGCAGGCGGCTGAAGTGGCGCTGGCTGCTCTGCTTTTCCAGATCGCGCAGAAGATCCTTTTCCAGCACCAGCTGGTGCGCCATTTCGCTGTCGCGCGACACCAGAACGTTGAACGCCATGCGCGCATTGGTCAGGACCTTTGCGTGGAAGTTGCTGAGTTCCAGCCAGCCCTCATCGGTGAATTTCAGCTTGCGGTCCATCTTCTTCTGCACGAGCGCGAGCATGTTGCGCACGATGATGTCGCCGACCTGTTCGAGCTTGACGCAGGCGCCGAGCAGTTCCTGGGCGCGGCTGACTTCCTGCGGCGACAGGGCGCGCGTGGTCAGCTTGGCCAGGTAAAGCTTGATCGCGGCATGCTTGCGGTCGACCTTGTCATCGAGGCCCGACAATTCGTCGATGCGCGCCTGCTCGGGATTCTCGTAGAGACCGATGATCCGCTGCAGCATGATTTCCACGGTTTCGCAGACGCGTACGGTCTCGCGGGTGGCATTGGCAAGGGCAAGGCTCGGTGCATCCAGCACGCTTTCATCCAGCGCGCTGAGCTCGGCCTGTTCCAGCGACGGGGCCTGCGGTGCCGGGGCATTGAGCGCGACGATGGCCTTGGTGGCCTTCAGGACAAGGCCCGACAGCGGCACGCCGGCGAGCAGGATGATGATGTTGAAAAGGATATGCGCATGAATGATCTGGTCGGCCGGCGCCGCACCGAGGAAGGCCACCGACGGCTTGAAGGTGAGGTAGGCGATGAGGATGACAAGGGAACCGGCGCCGCGCATCAGCAGGTTGCCCATCGGCACGATCCGGGCCTGCGGCGCGGCATTGCGGGTCAGCAGCGGTGCGATGAAGGACGAGCCGAGATTGACGCCGAACACCATGACGACGCCGAGTTCCGGATCGATCAGCCCGCGCGAGGCAAAGGTGACCAGCAGCAGGATGGCCGCGATGCTGGAATGGAACAGCCAGGTCATCAGCGCCGCCAGCATGAAGGCGGTGACCGGGTCGGTGCTCAGATAGCTGACGATGACAGGCAGGAGGTCGCTGTTGCGCAGCGGCTCGGTGGCCTGGCCGGTCATCTCGAGCGACAGCACGAGAAGGCCGATGCCGACAAGGATGCGGCCGATCTGGCGCCAGTCGCCGCGCTCGGTCGACATGAAGATGACGGTGCCGGCGAGCAGGCACAGAGGCACCAGCAGGGTCAGATCGAAGCTCAGGATCAGGACGACGAGCGCCGAGCCGACCTCCGCTCCACGCACTGCCATCAGCCCGGAAATGCCGCTGACAATGCCGGAGCCGACGAAGGAGCCGACGAGCAGGCTGACGGCCGTCGAACTCTGCAGGGCGATGGAAAGCATCGTGCCCCAGAGGACGGCAAGGACGGGATTGTGCAGCACGCCGCGCAGGCTCTGGCGCATGCGTTCGCCATAGGCGCGCTCGACACCGGTGCGAACCATGCGCGTGGCCCACAGCAGAAGGGCCACCGCACCTGCGAGATGCAATAAAACTGTCGAACCGTTCACTTGAGCCAATCCTAACGAGGTGGAAAAATGCGGTATACAACCAGACCAATTCTAGTTGCCAATTATTAAGATAACATATCAATCCAAAAGGGGAAAAAATATGTTCCGGCTAAGAAAAATTATGTCGTTTTTGACAAAGTGTAACAGTTTTATGACAGTCTTTGGCTGTGCCGGTAATGATGAGCCGGCTTTTCAATATGCGATCTGATAATTAAATCAAAAAGATAGGATGAGCGGGGGATGACTGGCTTGCAGACCTTTCACCGCCCGCCGATATGATGCAATATGGAGCCGGTTCTGCAGATAGCTGTTGAAACCGTGGAAAATGGAGGCATTCAGGGCGTGAACCCCCGAATCGCCGGATGAAGTGAACGAAGAGCAGCATGCGATTTCCGCCATCCTTTCTCGATGAGATCAGGGAGCGTGTACCGATTTCCAGTGTGATCGGCACGCGGGTGTCGTTCGACCGGAAAAAAACCAACGCGCCGAAGGGTGATTTCTGGGCGTGCTGCCCGTTCCATGGCGAGAAATCGCCGAGTTTCCATTGCGAGGACCGCAAGGGCCGCTACCACTGCTTCGGCTGCGGGGTGACGGGCGATCATTTCAAGTTTCTCACCGAACTCGAGGGCCTGAGCTTTCCCGAGGCGGTGCAGCGCGTGGCAGATATGGCCGGTATCCCCATGCCGGCGCGCGATGCCGAGATGGAAATGCGCGAGGCCAAGCGCGCCACGCTTTATGACGTCATGGACATGGCGACGAAATTCTTCGAAGAGCAGCTGCAGTCGGCGGCAGGCGCCAAGGCGCGGGCCTACCTGCGCGATCGCGGCCTGTCGGCAACCACCCAGCATGCCTACCGGCTGGGTTATTCGCCGGAGAGCCGCAATGCGCTGAAGGAGCATCTGGCGCTGAAAGGCGCGACACGCGAACAGATCGAGGCCTGCGGCCTCGTGGTCTATGGCGATGACAAGCCGGTGTCCTATGACCGCTTCCGCGACCGCATCATGTTCCCGATCGAGGATCTGCGCGGGCGGGTCATCGCTTTCGGCGGCCGGGCGCTGACGCCCAATGCCCCGGCCAAATATCTCAATTCCAACGAGACCGAGCTGTTTCACAAGGGCAAGGTGCTGTTCAACGCCCTGCGCGCCCGGCGGGCCGCGCAGCCGCAGGCGGGGCAGGCCGCCAAGGCCGTTATCGCGGTCGAAGGCTATATGGATGTGATTGCGCTGGCGCAGGCGGGCTTTGGCCAGGCGGTCGCGCCGCTCGGCACGGCGCTGACGGAAGACCAGCTCGATTTGCTCTGGCGCATGTCGCCGGAGCCGGTCCTGTGTTTCGACGGCGATCAGGCCGGGATCAAGGCGGCCTACCGCGCCATCGATCTGGCCATGCCGGCGCTAAAGCCGGGGCGATCACTGCGCTTTGCCGTGCTGCCGGAAGGCAAGGACCCGGACGACCTGGTCAAGGCCTCCGGCCCGCAGGCGTTTCAGGCGGTGTTGGACGATGCCCGCCCATTGGCCGACATGCTGTGGACGCGCGAGACCAGCGGCGGGGTTTTCGACACGCCGGAACGGCGCGCCGAACTGGAATCCCGGCTCAAGCAGATGACGGCGCTGATTGCCGACGAGAATGTGCGCCGCCACTATGCGCAGGATGTGCGCGACCGCATCCAGCAGTTCTTCGGCTCGAACCAGCGCAGCAACAACAATCGGCGCGACGGCGACCAGCGTGGCAATGGCCAGAATGGCTATGGCAACCAGAACGGCTACGGCCAGCGGGGCAGGGGTGCGGCCTCGGGGCGGCTCGCCGTTTCCGACAGTCTTGCCCGCTCGGTGCTGGTCAAGACCACGTCGGCGGCGCCGCCCCTGCGCGAGACTGCCATCCTGATGACCCTGTTCAACCATCCCCGGCTGATCGAAGAGGATTTCGAAACGGTGGTGCGGCTGGAATTCAGCCACCCGGACCTGAAGCGGTTTCATTCCGCCATGCTCAATGCCATGGCCGAGCACCACGTGGTCGATGGGCTGGAAATGCGCAAGGCCATGGCCGAGGCCGGACACGGCACGCTGATCGAAGCGCTCGAGGCCCTCGTGCGGCGCGCCCGCATGTGGACGGCGACGGCGGAAGCGGCGGAAGAGGATGCGCTGGAAGCATTGCGGCAGGCCGTTCACTTGCATCAGCGCGCAAGCACACTACATAAAGAGCTGAAAGTAGCTGAAACCGCGTTGGCGACGGAAACGACCGACGAAAACCTCAACCGGCTGCTCGATATTCAGAACGACATCCGCAACGCCCAGGCGACGGAAGCACTGATCGAGGGCTTTGGAATCCCCTCCGGACGGTCCGGAAAGGGTTTTTGACGAAATTGATTCGCTTTTTTGCCGCGAATCAGTTGAGTCGGGGTTGACGTGGGTCAATAATGACGGAATCAGATTGCGCGGAATTGAAAATATTGGGTTGATGTTTGTAGGTTTGGCTGAAAAACCGGCAAATACGGCAAATATACAATGTGCTCGCCATCGGAATAACAAGGTTAATCCGGCATTAACGGGATTTCGGCTAGTCGATCATTTATTACCTTGACGCTGCAGGGGAACCGGTGCGCCACCGCACTCGTTAGTTCCCATGCATGAACAAAGCGAAACGTCGCTTGGAGACATAGAATATGGCAACGAAAGCAAAGGAAAACGAAGAAGTAGAAGTCGAGCGCGAAGGCGCGCCGGACGGACCGCTTCTCGACCTTTCCGATGACGCTGTCAAGAAGATGATCAAGCTCGCCAAAAAGCGCGGCTATGTGACGATGGACGAGCTCAATGCCGTTCTGCCGTCCGAAGAGGTCACTTCCGAACAGATCGAAGACACGATGGCCATGCTCAGTGACATGGGTATCAACGTTGTCGAAGATGACGAGCAGGATGCGGACGCCGAAGAAGCTGACAACAGCGACGACGAGAGCGATGCCCGCGAGCTTGCCGACGCAACCGGCACCGCCGTTGCACCGACCACGACCAAGAAAGAGCCGACCGACCGCACCGACGACCCCGTGCGCATGTATTTGCGCGAGATGGGCACCGTCGAGCTTCTGTCGCGCGAAGGCGAAATTGCCATCGCCAAGCGCATCGAGGCCGGGCGCGAGACGATGATTTCAGGGCTGTGCGAAAGCCCGCTGACCTTCCAGGCCATCATCATCTGGCGCGATGCCTTGAACGACTCGCAGATTCTGCTGCGCGAAATCATCGACCTTGAAACCACCTATGCCGGCCCCGAGGCCAAGCAGGCTCCGGTGATCGAGCGGGTCGAGGAAGAAAAGCCGGCCGCCGGCAATGACCGTTCGCGCAGCCGCCGCGACGACGACGACATCACCAATGTCGGCGGCGATACGCCCGTTGAAGACGATGATGACGAGGATGATGAAGCCAATCTGTCGCTCGCCGCGATGGAAGCCGAGCTGCGTCCGCAGGTCATGGAAACGCTCGACGTCATCGCCGACACCTACAAGAAGCTGCGCAAGCTGCAGGACCAGCAGGTGGAAAACCGCCTCGCTGCCTCCGGTTCCCTGTCACCAAGCCAGGAACGCCGCTACAAGGAACTGAAGGATCAGCTGATCAAGGCGGTGAAGTCGCTGTCGCTGAACCAGAACCGCATCGAAGCACTGGTTGCCCAGCTTTACGACATCAACAAGCGTCTGGTGCAGAATGAAGGCCGTCTGTTGCGTCTTGCCGAATCCTATGGCGTGCGCCGCGAGGACTTCCTCAAGGAATATCAGGGCAACGAGCTTGACCCGAACTGGCTGAAGGCCGTTTCCAACCTCACCACGCGCGGCTGGAAAGAGTTCACCAAGAACGAAAAAGACACGATCAAGAACCTGCGTACGGAAATCCAGAACATGGCGCAGGAAACTGCGATCTCGATTTCGGAATTCCGCCGCATCGTCAATCAGGTGCAGAAGGGCGAGCGCGAAGCGGCTCTTGCCAAGAAGGAAATGGTCGAGGCAAACCTGCGTCTCGTGATTTCCATCGCCAAGAAGTACACGAACCGCGGCCTGCAGTTCCTCGATCTCATTCAGGAAGGCAATATCGGCCTGATGAAGGCGGTCGACAAGTTCGAGTACCGCCGCGGCTACAAGTTCTCGACCTACGCGACATGGTGGATCCGTCAGGCGATCACCCGTTCGATCGCCGATCAGGCGCGCACCATCCGTATTCCGGTGCACATGATCGAAACGATCAACAAGATCGTCCGGACATCGCGCCAGATGCTGCATGAAATCGGCCGTGAACCGACGCCGGAAGAACTGGCGGAAAAGCTGGCCATGCCGCTGGAAAAAGTGCGCAAGGTGCTGAAGATCGCCAAGGAACCGATTTCGCTGGAAACCCCGGTCGGTGACGAAGAGGATTCACATCTCGGCGATTTCATCGAGGACAAGAATGCGCTCCTGCCGATCGATGCGGCCATTCAGGCCAATCTGCGCGACACGACGACCCGGGTTCTCGCTTCGCTGACCCCGCGCGAGGAACGCGTGCTGCGCATGCGCTTCGGCATCGGCATGAACACCGACCACACGCTGGAAGAAGTCGGCCAGCAGTTCTCGGTGACGCGTGAGCGTATCCGGCAGATCGAAGCCAAGGCGCTGCGCAAGCTCAAGCATCCGAGCCGCTCGCGCAAGCTGCGCAGCTTCCTCGACAGCTAAACCGCAGACAATGCGTTGGAAATGCAAACGGGATGGGTGAAAACCCATCCCGTTTTGCTTTATGGGACCAGCCATCGGCGGAACGGCGCGGGCCGGAAACGAAAAAAGCCCGGAAAAATCCGGGCTCTTTGTTGCATTCGGTTCAGATGGATGGCTCGTTCGATTTCTTCCCGCCTTTGTCCTTGGCCATGATCTTGTCGATATAGGCAAGGAACAGCGCGGAGAAGACGAAGGCGAGGTGGATCACCGTGAACCACGTCAGCTGTTCCGTCGTGTATTTCGTCAGGTTGAGGAACACCTGCAGAAGATGGATCGACGAGATGGCGACGATGGTCGATGCCACCTTGATCTTGAGCGAACCGGCATCGATCGTGCCGAGCCAGTGCACGTCGTCGGCCTGGTCAAAGCGGCTGACGAAGTTTTCATAGCCGGAGATGATGACCATCACCACGAGGCTGGCGACCAGCGCCGCATCGATCAATCCCAGCATTTTCAGGATCGTTTCGGTTTCGTCGAGGCTCGTCACCTTCATGACGAAATCCAGCAGCTTTCCGGCAAAGGAAAAGGCATAGATGGCAAGCGCAACGGCAAGCCCAAGGTAGAAAACAACAAGCAGCCAGCGCGACGCCAGGATGATGTTTTCGATGAATATTTCGATACGTTTCATAAACAGCAGGGTCCGATTGATCTCATGCATCAGATAGCGATGCGGACGGCGAACTCAAGACAAAACCACCGGCCGTCACAAAAAACCCGGACCGAAGTCCGGGTTTTCGCATGACGGCCTGCGGATCAGGCTATTTGCTGGCCAGCGGCTGCACCAGCGGGGTGATGCGGCGGATGGCGACGCGGCGGTTCTGCTGTTCGGGACCGTCGGTCTTGATCTTCAGGTAGCGTTCGCCGTAGCCCTGTGTCGCCATGTTTTCCGGCGGGATGCCGAAGACATTGGTCAGCGCCTGGGCAACCGATTCCGCCCGCTTGTCCGACAGCACGAGGTTGGCCTGATCGGAACCGACGGCGTCCGTATGGCCTTCGATGAGGAAGGTTTCCGCCGGGTTCTTCTTCAGGATCTCGGCCATCGCCTTGGCAACGCTGTCGAGATGCGGGATCTGGTCTTCGGTGATATCAGCCGAACCGAACTTGAAGGTGATGGTGTCCAGATCGATGCGGCGGACCTTGTCGCGGATACGGGCCGAGCGCTTGACCTCATCAACCGAATAGATGCGTTCGACGCGTTCCACCGGCGGGCGGGAGAAGAAGTCATAGACGTCGGCTTCCGGCACCTGATCGGCATCGAGGATGTAGTCGGCAATCGGGATATCGAGCACCAGCGGCGGCAGGTCAAGGCCGGGATCGCGCCACTGATAGCGTTCCTCGCGGTCGTAATCCGGCGTGTAGCTCAGGAGAACCTCACGCCCGTCGGGCATGACGCGCGACCGCTGGATCACATCGCCATAGCGGTTACGGATCGTGACGACCTGGACGCCATTGTCGCGCACGATGGTTTCGCGGGTGCGGTTGCGCGGCAGGTTCTCGTAATAGACATCCTGCGCATCGCGCGACATGCGCGGACGGTCGGAGCTTTCCACGAAGATGTTGTTGTTGACTTCGACAATCGTGCGGTTGTCGATCTGCTTGATCACCTGCACGTCGGCCGGGCGCTCCTCGCGCGGCGCCTGCTTGATGCGGGTGCCTTCCTCGGTGCGGATGGGCTCGATCCTGACAGGGACAAGCGCCTTCTGCACGTCCGCATCGTTCTTCGGCGGCGGTGCTGGCGGCGTGGCCGGGGCCTGAACGGCGGGCTGCTGGACAACCGGCGTTGCACCGGCCGGCTTGCCGGCGGCCTGGCCGCCCGTGCCCTTGGCTGGCGGCGCGGGTTTCTGGCTGTCGAGCACCGGCGCGGCATTTTCCGGCAGCGGCGATGGTTCCTTCGGTGCGGGCTTTCCAGCCTCGACAGGGGTTGCGGGCTTTTCGCCTGCTGCGGGTTCGGTGACGGGCGCGGGTTTTTCTGCAGCGGGTTTTGCCGCGGCAGGCTGTTCGGCAGCCGGCTTCTGGGCTTCGACGGGTTTGGCCGGCTTTTCGCCTGCTGCCGGTTCGGTGACGGGCGCGGGTTTTTCTGCAGCGGGTTTTGCCGTGGCAGGCTGTTCGGCAGCCGGCTTCTGGGCTTCAACGGGTTTGGCTGGCTTTTCGGCCGCTGCCGGTTCGGTGACGGGCGCAGGCTTTTCTGCAGCGGGTTGCTCCGGTGCGGGCTTCTGCGGCTTGGGCTGTGCCGGCTTTTCGGCGGGCTGTTCAGCGGCCGGGGCTTCCTTGGCGGCCTTGTCGGCTGCCTTCTGCGTGGCGTCGGCCTTCTTGCGCGTCTCGTCTTCTGCAGCCTTCTTGGCCTGTTCAGCCTCTTGCGCAGCAGCAGCCTTGGCAGCCTGCGCATCTGCGGCGGCCTTTTGCTTGGCCTCTGCTTCCACGGCTTTCTGCTGTTCGGCGGCTTTCTGTGCCTCGGCCTGGGTGGCGCGCTTGGCCTGTTCGGCTTCCTGGGCGGCGGCCTTTTCGGCGGCCTTGGCAGCCTGCGCCTCTTCAGCCGCTTTCTGCTTGGCCTGGGCTTCTACGGCCTTCTGCTGCTCGGCCGCCTTCTGCGCTTCTTCCTGGGCGGCACGCTTGGCCTCCTGGGCGCGTTCGGCTGCCTGTGCTTCGGCGGCGTGCGCAGCCTCGTCGGCGCGCTTCTTGGCCTGTTCCTCCGCCTGTTGCTGGGCGTGGGCGGCGGCAGCAGCCTCCTTTTCGGCGCGTTGCTTTGCCTCTTCGGCGCGGGCGGCGGCTTCGTGCTCCGCTGCCTTTTGCGCTTCTTCCTGCTGCTTCTTCGCCAGCTCTGCAGCCGGATCCGCTGCGGCCTGGGCCATCAGCAGCGGTGCTTCATTGGTGTTGGAGGAGATGTAGGGGCGAGGGAGAGGCGACTGCTCCGCCATCGCCGAGGGCGAGGAGAACAGGATTGCTGTCGAAGCAAAAAAGAGCGCTGTACGTTTCATTGTCATCCCTGTCTTGCGTTTCCTTCCTTGGAAACACGTCAAATGTTTGTGACCGGAGGTTGTGCCAGCTTTGTGGCAGCCGATTGTCCGTCGCGGTCTTCTCACCAGATTCCTTGAGCCTCACACCGGTACATGTGTGATCCTGCCTGAATCCGATTACAGCAAGATTGCACGGGCGCGCCTGTATCCGATGTGAAGGCACCGTTCATCTTGCGTTCATGCAAAACTCTGGACGCGGCGTTGCGGTCGATGTATTGCAACGCATGCCCAAAGAACCATTCTGGAAAACCAAGACGCTCGACGAGCTGAACCGCTCGGAGTGGGAGAGCCTGTGTGACGGCTGCGGCCGCTGCTGCCTGCACAAGCTCGAGGACGAAGACACGGAAGAAATCTATTTCACCACGGTGGCCTGCACCCTGCTCGATGCGGGGACCTGCCAGTGTTCGGACTATGTGCACCGCAAGAAGAAAGTTCCCGATTGCGTCTTCCTGACCCCGGAGATCGTGCGCGAGGTGGACTGGCTGCCCGATACCTGCGGCTATCGTCTGATCGACGAGGGAAAAGACCTGTACTGGTGGCATCCGCTGGTTTCGGGCAGCGTGGACACCGTGCACGAGGCGGGCATTTCAGTGCGCGGCAAGATCACCGCCTATGATCATGACCTGAAAACGGACGAAGATTATTTCGACCATATGATGATGGCGGAATCGTCTTCTTCGGAAAATTAGTCCTACTGAACGGGAGATGAACGGCGCGTTGAAGCTTTGTTCAGGTGAATAGTGGAACAAACGATCACCTTCCGGACTTTCCCGTCCGGAGCAACAACCAACAAAGGAGAAACGCCCATGTCCCGCATGTCCATCAAGATGCTCGCTGTGACCGCTGCTCTCGGGCTCGGTTCGGTGTTCGGCGTGAGTGCCGCCTCGGCAGCGCCGCTGGCATCGTCCATGGCTGATGCCGCCGGTCCGGTGTCCAATGTCGTCAAGGTCGATCATCGCTACGGTCACCGCTATCATGGCGGCTATCGTCCCGTCCGCGCCTGCAGCGTCAACCAGGCCCTGAACAAGGCAAGCCGCATGGGTATCCGCAACCCGCGCGCGGTTGTGAACCGCAATGCGGTCCGCGTCACCGGCTGGCGCCATGGCCATCGCTCGGCGGTTGTCTTTGCCCGCGCACCGGGCTGCCCGATCATCCGCTGATTTCATCCGCACACGTAATGCACGCGTAGGGCGAAAGTTGTATCTTTCGCCCTATTGCGCCCATAATCGGCTGCGACGCAGCTGTGTCACTTCATCTTGGGGAGATCATCCATGACACCAAAATTTCTAGCCGTGGCTTTTGCCGCAACCGCAATGATGGCCGTTCCTTTCGCTGCCATGGCAGAGGAAGCTCCGCGCCCGCGCATTACGGTGACCGGGGAAGGCGAAGCCACTGCCGCGCCTGACATGGCTATCGTTTCACTCGTCGTGCTGCAGGAAAAGCCGACCGCACGGGAAGCTTTGACCGCCAACAACGAGACCATGGCCAAGGTTCTCGACGCGATGAAGAAGGCCGGAATCGCCGAGCGCGACCTGCAGACATCGGGTTTCAATATCGATCCGCGCTATGTCTATCCGGACAACAAGCAGGGCCAGCCGCCGCAGGCACCGAAGATCGTCGGCTATGCCGTCTCCAATTCGCTGTCCGTGCGGGTGCGTGACCTGAAGAAGGTCGGCGAGATTCTCGATCAGTCCGTCACATTGGGCGTCAACCAGGGCGGCAACCTGACATTCACCAATGACAAGCCGGAGGCAATTGTCGAGGAAGCGCGCAAGAAGGCCGTGGCCAATGCCATTGCCAAGGCGAAAACCCTGACGGCGGCGGCTGGCGTTGAAATGGGCAAGGTCATCGAGATCAGCGAACAGACGTTCCAGCCGCGCCCCTATGGCGGTGCACCGCGCGCCAAGATGATGGCGGCCGAAGCATCCGATTCGGTCCCGGTGGCTGCCGGCGAGAACAGCTACAATGTCACGGTCAACGTGACGTTCGAGCTGAAGAACTAGGATTGGCTTGAGATCAGGTGAAAAGGGTGCCGAAAGGCACCCTTTTTGTTTGTATGTGCACGCTGCCGGTCAATCGTTGGCGGCGCGCATCCAGTAGGAAATGTCCTTCCAGTCGGCGAAGACGGCGCTTGCACCCTTGTCGAGCAGGGTCTGGGCGTGGGCCGTGTAGGTGTGGCCGCCGCCGGTATAGCCGATGGCCGTCATGCCCGCCGCCACGGCGCCTTCGACACCATAGGGCGAATCCTCGATGACAACGCAGGCCGATGGTTCGTGGCCCATCTCGCTCGCGGCATGCAGGAACAGGTCCGGGGCGGGCTTGCCGCGCTTGACCATGGACGAGCTGTAGATCGCTTCGCCGAAATATCCGGCAAGGTCCGTGGTTTTCAGGCTGAAGTGAATGCGTTCCAGCGACGATGACGAGGCAACGCAGCGGGGCGTTTGCAAGTCCGCGAGCAGGGCGGCAATTCCGGCGGTCGGCTGCAGGAACTGGCTGAAGACCTGTTTTGTCTCGGGCCACAGCCCGGCCTCACCCGCGTCGGACAGGTGAAAGCCGGTCAGCTCGCCGATTCGCCGGATGATATCGGCCTGCTTCATGCCGACGCACTGGGCAATGGTGCCTGCGGGCAGGTCCATTCCATGGCTGGCATAGACGTTGTGATAGGCCAGTTCCGCCAGCGGTTCGCTGTCCACAAGCACGCCATCGCAATCAAAAACTATCAGATCGAACCTGTTTTGCGGCATTTCCATCTCTCTTCAAAGCCTGCGTTCCATGGGTCGACGCAGTAGTTACGGGATCATCGTTATCATCCTTATAATGCACATAGGTCTTGACTAAAATACAAATGTTCAATATTCGAGTGGCAGGATAAGAATGGTTTCCGGCATCGCATCGGAAGTCTTTTGAGGAGCGTTTTGGTATGGCGAGCAATGTAGCATTGACGGGATTGGCGCGGGACATGCAGGCGCGGGCGGATGCGGGCCGTCCGATCCGCATCGGGCTGATCGGCTCGGGCGAGATGGGCACGGAC